>Ga0307986_10001368_pt1 | contig 17749 bp, 28 predicted proteins | sample EllFjometageno82_FD_203170 | JGI IMG/M metagenome (GOLD analysis project Ga0307986, IMG submission 203170) | Marine microbial communities from Ellis Fjord, Antarctic Ocean - #82 | ecosystem: Environmental > Aquatic > Marine > Unclassified | place: Southern Ocean | collected 2014-10-09
GTTAGAACTTACAACAACTGATAGACAATCGTCTGGTGTGTGATCCACTAGTCCTTGGAGCGTTATATCTACTTCTTCCTGAACATCGTCCTCATCCAGACCTAACTTGGCAAAACGAGAGATATGGTTATCAATCGTATGGTGATTTCTTCTGTGCATGTCGAATAAATCGTGCCAGATTAAGTGATGAGGTTTGAGTTTCGGCAGCATATCTTTAAATGTTGCCTTATAAACCTCTGGATCTATCTTTATCCAGTGAGTATCTCCCATAATTACTGCTATGGGGCGTGGTGCGTCTCTAACGCTGTCTGGCGTAAATTCTTTATCTAAATCACAGAATGAACCGTTTGCCATGCAGACCAGTTGCCTAACATGAAACCTCTCTTCAGCGACTTCAACAAGCAGACCACCATATGAATGGTTAAACTCTGCAATTCTACCTTGCTTGGAATCCGTAAAATTCGGCTGTGTTAGGCATCCTGTCGTGTACATAATCTTCGGGTGCTTATGGTTCGGGGTGGCTATGCTTTTTAATGCAAGGCGACTATGACCAACAATGCCACTTTTGTCTTTAGTGAGAGACTCAAGGCTCGTGAGTGGGTTCATTGCTGCCCAGGCTATCTTCACATTTCCAAGTATGACCAACATATTTCCAAGATTGATAGTTCCTTTGACAAGATACGGCATGACTTTGGCATCCCACCACTGCTCTCCTCTTTCCTCATCTGAGAAGAAACTGGTCGGGTTTTTGTATCGTCCTGGTATAACAATAATCTCTGCATCGTAATGCTTCGCACACTGCTTCAAGCTATTCCACACGTTGTCATTAATTGGCGTTGCATTCTGGGCGGCAGTGACAATATACCTTTTCGACTTAGGAACATTTGCACGCATTTCAACTTCTTCGTCAGGTTTGCGTGGGGTGGTAGTTCTACTCTTGCACGTCCAACACCTATAATTTCGCTTAATCGCGCCTTGGTTGGTTGTCCTACCTGATTTATGTAATGCTTCATCTCCACACTTTGGGCAGTATAATCCTTCGATCATTATTCATTTCCTTAAAATATTACCATATAATAAATTCGTAATAAAATCAACATCTTGTGTTTTCGTAGTCCTGATAGTTCTCTTCTGCCACTTCAAGTAAGTCAATGTCGTAATACTCAATAAACTTAAAATGTCCCAGCGTATGAATGCCTTTGTCTCCCTGATGATGCTCTGGACGTATCAGTCTTGCCGAAAGCTGGCTTGTAATCAAATAAATCGGTCATAGTGTTCTCCTTTTAAAATGATAATAGTTCACGTTCAAAATCGTCTTTACCCATAGGCACAAAATTCTTTAAACAACAATCTAATATCTGATTGTAACATTCGGTAAATTCTGCTTCGTCCATATTTTCAAATGCAAAAGATTTACGCTCGAAAAATATATTGTCTTTCCCCCAAAACTCTCCCAGGCGCAGCATATAGCAAATACCATGTAATAATCTTTCGCGTCCCTGTTTTACTGTTGAGAATTTTATTCTTTCTTGATTGGATGCAACCATGTCAATCATCTTCCAGAACTTGGCTGCATGTTTGACGTTGCGCTTTCTAACCAATTTCCATTCGGTCAATTTTCCAGCTTCTATCTTTAACATCATTTCTGATGCCTCATTATCTGCTGGAGCTAGTCCGTCTGGTGATCGTTTAAATATCATCACATATCCTCAACACGTTGTGATGCACGATCAATCGCAGCTTCCATTGGCTCATACCAGTCTGGCAAGTCAATTTCACATTGTTTACGAATATCGGATGACTGGTTCATTAACTCTTGCATAGATCCGCTATCCTCGACAGCAGTAATATCGGCATTAAATGCACGAAGTTGGGTTTTCAGCGCATGTTTTTTAATCGGGCCTTTCCATTCTACTTCCTCTTCGACTTCATGATCTATGCTGTCTAAGTCTGCATCATCTCCTGTCTGCAATCCCATAGCTTTTAATAGGCCATATTTAACAGCGTATGAAACAGCCTTTCCTGGGCCTTTGTCTTGTGCGTCTATGCCATAACCAAGACTATCAACTAAAATAAAGTCATTGAGGTCGTCAATATTGCAGAATTTAACCTGTAAGAAAACTTGAGTGCGATTCCCGACTTGCTCATACACCATATTGACTGGATAATATATCACACCTAATTCAACTAATGGCGCACGAACCTTGGCTGTTACATCATCGTGCGACACGATAGAATATTTCATGCCGTTTGGTTTATTCTTTTGAACATACGTTACAATCTTCTGTGCTGCGTTCATACGTTGCAAGATATTTAAAGATTTGGCTTCTGCTTTCTTAGTCATCATTCTTCTCCGTTTCTATTGTTTCTACTAGTCTTCTTTCGTTATATCCTGATCCATTACAGTCAGGGCAGACTTCCTCGTCTGGTTCTTGTTCGTTTTGGCATGTTACACACTGCATTACATTCTATCCTTTGCAATATCTCTCGCAAGGTCAATCATACTGGCATAATGTTCGCCAATTCCCTGATAAGCCTGGTCTTCAATTTTACTCATTTCTGACTTGTTTGGTTCGCGTCCATGCTTCTCATCAAATTGTGCCAGGGCTTCATCTTCGAGCTGCATCATTACTTCTTTTGGGCCTAACATTATTCTTCTCCTATATTGCTATGTTGATTGCTAACACAAATATAAAGGCAATTATCCCGCCTATTACATGCTTTGTTTTAAGGTGGTATCCATTAGATATATGAAACCAATTTTTATTCATTGGGTGATTCGGTAACATTATTCAATCCTCTCAATTTCGTTTATTTCAATTAAATATTTCCCCTTATGATCTTTATTTATTCTCCACGTACATTCTCCGTTATAAAGCAGATTTTCTTCAGCTTCATCTTCGTCCTTGCCTTGGCTGTCTTCTCTGAAAGAGTGCTTTATTGTGGCATTTGCAAACAATTCGGAGTCTTTTATATACGTGTGATTTAAGAAAAAATCCTCGGCTTCGTCTGCCAGATCTGTGTCTGTGATTTCTTTCATGAAATGATACTCCATATCCTCGCTTGGATAAATACCGTTGTGCGGTTCGATCTTCATTTCATAGTCTTTTGTAACGTAGCCTTTTATTGTGTAGTTATTCATTTTGTCTCTCCTTGTTATTACATAATACACCTTTTATTATACGTGTCAACAATAAAAATATTGACCTTTATAATTCATTGGTGTATAAGTTAGTTAAATGAAAAGGAAAGAAAATGAAAATTGACACACAAAAAGCCTTTATGAGAGAGATGTATTCTAAGTTAGTTTCGAAAGGATATAACTGGCTAGATCTCCACCAGGAGTCTGGCGTTTCAAGGGCGACTATAAGTAATGCATATAATGGCAAGAACAGTTTGTTGTTTACCACTGCTGTTAGGCTCAAGGACGCAACGGAAAAACTAATTAAAGAGACTAAAAAATGAGACGATCAAAATACAACAACAAGAAAGTCGTAATTGATGGGATCAAGTTTGACAGCATTCGTGAAAGCAAACGGTATCTTGATTTAAAGAACCTGGAGCGTGGTGGTGACATTAAGAACCTAGAATTACAGCCACGTTATGATTTCGTGCTGAACGGTGTTAAGATGGGCTTTTACAAGGCAGATTTTCGTTATATTGAAAATGGGGTGCTTGTTGTCGAAGACGTTAAGGGCATGAAAACGCCAGTTTACAATATTAAAAAGAAAATGATGAAAGCGTTTCATAATATTAATATTTTAGAAACATAGGAGACACAAATGATAAGTAGAAAAGAAGTGATTATGGCGATGAGCCTCTCGGAGATGAGACCTCGGACGTTATGTGAAGAATTAAATAAATATCTTCCTACTGAGAATAATGATGTGCAGAAGTTCATCTCTGACGGTGTGAACGATGACAATATAGAAAAGCATATTGCATGGATTTTAGGACTAAACAAACTTATCCCTGTTGGGTGGAAACCTACAAATAAAGTAATTACACCAAAGATTAATTTCTGGAAGAAAAAACCAAAAAAAAACGAGGGGGGGAAGAGGGCATCCAAGTGGAATCCAGAAGAATTAATAGTAGCCAGAAGAATGAGGGCAAATGGGTCTACTTATGAAGAAATTTCAAGTGCGTTAAATAGAACCGTATCATCAATTAAAACTAAACTTTATAGAAAGAAAAAAGAATGTTAAATCGAATTGAACTAATTGGCCGTATTGGTCAGGAAATAAAAATCAAAGAATATACAGGCGGTAAACTTGCTTCGTTTTCTTTGGCAACATCTGAAAAGTACACCAAGAACGGTGAAAAGGTAGAGACAACTCAGTGGCATAATATCGTTATTTTCAACGAACACTTTGTTAAACTTGCAGAGCAGTATCTCAAAAAAGGCTCTCAAATATTTATTGCTGGTCAAATGACATATCGAAAATATGAAGGTACAAATGGCCCAGTGAAAGTTCCCGAGGTGGTATTGCAAAAGTACAAAGGTGAGCTACAAATGCTTGATAGTCGCTCTGCTAGTTCAAATGTGAGCGATAAGCCACAACAGCACAAGCCAGATCCAACTAAATTTGATGATGAAATTCCTTTCTGATGCAAACTAAAAAACACAGCGCACTAGAAACGATGATAAATACGCTATCAGGGACGGTAATATCATATATTTTAACTCTAACTGTTTTGCCTCTTTTTAATATGTATCCGTCCCAGGGCGATGCTATAGGTTTAACCATCATATTCACGCTCGCAAGTTTGGTGCGTGGGTATATAATCAGACGGTGTGCTAATTGGATCTCTAATATAATTTATAAATAACATTTGCTTCTAACGAGATATAATATATAATCTCATGTGTGGTGAAAAAATGATTTCGGTAGCTCCGTCATCAGGTTTTTTGCTTTCCTTCCCGCCACACATTTTTTCCAGGAAAGCCGTAAAGGAAACGCATATGTCAAAAGCTCCATTTTTACCATTAGCAACAGACGCTTTTATAGGCGATACAACAGGATTAAATGCTGCCGAAACTGGTGCGTATATGATGCTGTTGATCTGTCAGTGGCGCAATAATGGCGAACCATTGGATAATAATCCCAAGAAACTCCAAAGAATGACCAGGTGTACCAAAGCTCAATTTAATAGGGTTTGGCCTGAAATCGAACATTTTTTTGAAATTAATGAGACTACTATATCGCAAAAAAGGATCGAAAAAAACTTCTTAGAGGTGTTAAAAAAGATAGAAGTAAAAAGACAGAGTGGAAAACGTGGTGGTCGTCCTAAGTCATTGAATTATAACGAAGCAGTCGAAGCTAATGGTTCTATTTCGCTTAAGCTAACTGAAAGCGAAACGAAAGCAACCATAAACCAGAACCATAAACTAGAACCAGATAATAATACTAACGCATTATTAGGCGATGGTGGGTTTAAGTTTTCGGGAAAAATTATTAAATTAAATTATGCCGATTATGCTAGATGGAAAAAAGCCTATCATGCAATTCCAGATTTTGAGGCTCAACTTCAATCAGCAGATGATTGGATCAGTGGCGAGAGTGCTTCAAATCGTAAACGGTGGTTTAATGTCATTAGCGGTATGCTTTCAAACAAGCACAGCAAATTTCTAATGGACGGTAAAAAATCGGGTGAAGAAATTTATCCTCGCGGCAAGGGAATGATGTAATGAGAACGGCACAAAATATATTAATAGATCTAGGCATAGACGCTAGACGGTTTAACGTGGGCGCACAGTCGTGTAAATGTCCGAAATGCAGCCATACTCGCAAAAAGAAGAACGCACGCTGTTTGGCGGTTAAAATTGACAATGACGGAGTAACGTGGTTTTGTCATCATTGTGGGGAGCGTGGTGGTGAATACTATGAAAGTGAAAAGGAATGGAAGCCGAATATACCAGTAAGGAAAGTTCTGAGTGTATCGGCCATGAGAGGAATTAGAAATGCTACAAGATAAACATCTTAAATTTTTTGAAGACCGAGGTATTAGTGCTGAGACGGTTTCAGACGCTGGAATTTATTCTGAGGGTGCTGAAATATGTTTCCCTACATACGAGAATAATGAAGTAATCAATCTTAAATATCGACGAGGGCCGCAAAAGAGATTTCGTCAAGCACCAGATGGCAAGCAGTCTTTTTATAATGCTAAAGGATTGGATTTAGCTATTGAGGAGGGCAAGCCGCTTCTGATAGTTGAGGGTGAGATGGATTGTTTGGCGGTATTAGAAAGCCGCTACGCTTGGGTGGTGTCTATACCATGTGGCGCACCATCCAAGGAAACTGAATTTTATTCTGTAGACGAAGATAATAAATTTCGGTTCATATGGGACGCGATGCCAAAATTAAAGAAGGTTAGTAAATTTATTCTGGCTGGAGATGATGATGAAGCTGGCAGAGTTCTAAACGCTGAACTATCGAAAAGACTAGGGCCAGAAAATTGCCAATTCATTAAATATCCAGATGACTGCAAGGATCTGAATGACGTACTTCAAAAGCATGATGCTGCAATGGTCAACGAATTAATAAATACAGCGAAAGACATTCCTGTAGTTGGATTATTTAAGCCAGAAGACTTTCCTGCAATTCCTGAGAAGTTCAAGACTTCATATTCCACAGGATATGGGCGAGACCACGACCACCACCTCAAGATAGTTCTTGGAAAGTTAATGGTAATTACGGGTGTGCCTGGACATGGCAAATCGGAATGGACTGACGGGTTAGTTTTAAACCTAGCCAAAAAACACGGCTGGAGAATTTGCATATGCTCAACAGAAATCAATAACGAGGAATATCAGGAAAACACAATCAGGCGTTATCTCCGCAGACCATTGGATATGGTTGGGGATCATGAGCCACAGAAAGCATTAGATTTTTACAGGGATCATTTCAGGTTTATTACCAATTCAACTATGGATGATTTTGACTTGACGCTTGAAAAGTTAATTGAGTTAGCCGAGATAGCTATCCTACGTGATAATTGCTCCGTGCTGATGTTGGACCCTTGGAATGAAATCGAGCATTGCCGAAAAAAAATTGAGAACGAAACTGAGTATGTTGGGCGGGCGATTAGAATGCTTAAAAAACTAGCGCGGCAATACTGTGTCCTTGTAATCATTGTAGCACATCCAAAGATGCCACAGGATCAAGGAAAGCTAAAATGCCCGACCTTATACAGCATATCAGGAAGCGCGAATTGGTTTAACAAAGCTGATTATGGTTTGACGGTATGGCGCGAAAGCACCGAGGGCAACATGAGCGAGCTAGTAATTCAAAAGATTAAGAGGCATGGGGCAATGGGGCAGACGGGGTTGATATTGATGAAACTTGATGAGAAGACAAAATGTTTCGTAGAATGTTAATTTAAAGGAGATGAACAATGAGCCATGATAAATATCTTAGAGGGCCAGCCAGCTTGGTAAATAAAGAGAATAAAGAGCCAAAAGATGATTTAACTATCACATATCTTTGCGGATACAGTAAGGGCAAGGAGTTCTCATTGGCAGAGAACAAGCGATTGCAGGATGAGATCCGTATACTGCAACGTCACAACCAGACGTTCAAGGAAGGGCTGATAATGAGTGAATGGCAACCAATCGAAAAACTTCCAAAGCGACTAAAGAAGGGCAAGCTATATCTTTATCGCGTAGCACCCACAAAGCCAATGCCTCATAGAACATTATTTCTTGAAGAGAGGTATTCGCTTAAAGAGGATGCTGGTCGCCGTGAAATAACGCATTTCTGTGCTATTGATAAACTTAACGTTAGTGAAAGGATGAATGATGGAGGGACAAGCCAATGACCAAAGAGGAAGCATTAAAAGATATTTCTGAATCAATGCAACAAGTTTTTTACGCTCTTGAAGATTACATCAAAACGGGAGCGCCAATAAGTGTTGTTGAGGATGCATACTCTAATTATGTAATTGCATCGAACAATTTGAAATCTCAACTTAAAGTTCAAGGGAGCGATAAAAATGGGTAGATATATTTGCCATAAAGACGGGGTATTTTTTGAATGGTCAACGATTGTTGATGCACCTGTAACTTATGGAATGACCGAAGCAGAAATGCGCGAACACCATAAAATTTTTTACGGTGTGGGCGAGGGTGTTGACGAGCGAATTGAAAGAGCCATAGAAAAAGGCACTAGTTCTTGGACGGAACCAAGTTTGCAGAGTTTAATTTTTCATAATCGTGCGGGGCCAGATGAAGCAGAAATAACTTTAGACGAAATAATGAAATTACTACACGTTCCCCTAAAAGGCGATGAATGATGGCTGACTTATACAATAAAGGGGAAGAAGAGCGCAAGAGGTCTGCGGTAAAATGGGAGAAAGAAAGAGAAGCTTTTAAAGATCTTAAAATAAAATCATTACTTCGACCAGTAAAGTGTGGTAAGATATTCAATGTTTAAATTGTCAGACAAATCCAAAGATCGCATGAAGGGTGCTGACGATAGATTGCAACAGGTGGCTAACGCTGCTTTATTAATTACCAAAGTCGATTTTGGTATTCCCAGAGATGGTGGTTTAAGGACTGCGGTACGTCAGAAACAATTGTATGATGAAAATAAAAGCAAAGCTGACGGATACAAGTACAAGAGCCACCATCAGACAGGGAAAGCGTTAGACTTCTACGCATATGTGGATGGCAAAGCATCATGGGACGAATTACACCTGGCGATGGTCGCAACTGCGTTTCTACAGGCTGGGTCAATACTAGGCATAAAACTTGAATGGGGCGGTAACTTTCGCTCGTTTAAAGATATGCCACATATTCAAATAAAGGAGTGAGACATGAAAATCGGATTAAATACACCAGAGCAATTACAGATAGATAAAAACAATTTAACAAATTGGAAAGAGGCTATGAAGATTAACGAATTTGACGAAAGAGATATATGGCAGGATGAAGACAAAGTTAATTGGGTCAAGCCATGTATGAAAGCTCTTGCAGTAGTCGTTCCTCTCCTTATTACGCTTGTTCTGATTATGATGCTGGGCTAGATGTAACTTTTTTTTATGTTTTTTATAAACTTTCTTTATAATAGGGGTTGATATTAGGTAAATAATGTTTATATTTAGAATGTAGTCAACAAAAACAAAGGAAATTTAAATGACATACTCTAAAGCAAAACAGCACTACTTAGATGAAAATTCTTGTGAACTATCAATGGCAAGTGAAAACCACATACAAAAATTATGTGAAGAGTTTGATACCGATTACCCTTTACAACTTGCAGACATCGGACGTGAAGAAATGGCTTACATGATGGAAGGGCTTAAAGAAGAGTTTGGTGAACCAACAAAAGGAGAGATAAAATGAAACTATTAACAGCAGATATTGAAAAAAAATTAGTAAAGCAACAGCTTGAAACAGACGATAACTCAAGAATGAAGCACAAACCCTACTTAAAACTATTCAATCCTTGTGGAGCAGCTACATGGTTGCTTTCAGAATACAACCCAGAAGACGAAATGTTTTATGGGCTTTGTGATCTAGGCATGGGTAGTCCAGAGCTTGGATATGTTTCACTATATGAGATTATGGCAATCAAACTTCCCTGGGGGCTTAAAATCGAAAGAGATATGTCCTGGAATCCTGATTTCACACTTACTGAATATTGTGAAAAATCGAGATCAGCAAGCGAAATTGTTTATCAATAAAAACAGGAGAGATCCAATGAATACACCATCATATAAAGAAATGGTTGCAGCAGTAGAACTAAGCGGTAACTTTTTTCAGGACGAATATTTAGAATACTGGAATGATTATTTAACTGTTTCAAAGTTTGCGGAGCATCGTGAGATTACTGATGAAGAGGCAAATCAACGGATAAATATTGGCAGGAAAATACATAACCAAAGAACGGAAGCATAAAATGAATATTATGAAACAGTGGCGAACTGATAATAATTTAACCCAAGCGGAAGCTGCTAAAATTTTGGGATACAAAAGCTATGTCTCGGTGTCCTATTTTGAAAGCGGTGCAAGAAAAATAACAAGCAGATTACACAAAACCCTGGAGCTACTAAAAGATATTAGTTGATTTGTGTTCATATTTTTTATAAGATAGGATAAAAGGAGTGGTTATGGATTACAGAAACCCAGCCGACTATTTGGGCATTCCCAAAATGGTACAACAATTAACACCAGAAGAACAGCAAGCCAGAGAGGTGGCAAAACAGCTTCAAAACCAGGAGCGTCTGTCAGTGCCTGGCATGATGGACGAAGCTGGCAAATATTATAATAAAGTAGTGGGTGAGCAAGCTGGGTTTGATACAGAAAACTTACAAACATCCAGGGATATGTTGGGCATGTTTAGTCCATTAGTAGAAGCACCAGTTGCTGGAATGGAGGCAATTGCTGGTTTGCTGGCTGGTGGCTCTTCGTTTGTTGCGGATCTTACTGAAAAGGCTGGTCTGCAAGATAAAAATGAAGCCCACAGAATGAAAAGAGATTTGTCGGCCTTGTTTGTTGAAAGTCCTGTTCCCTACGGTGGAGCTAGAGGTTTCCAAGGGCCGCAAATAAAAATTCCTAAATTTGGCAGCAAGGGATATGATAAAATAAAATATCCAGAGGGAATTGCCTTACAAAAGAAAATAGATAAAAACTTTGAAGGTGTAGTAAAAGAATACGGTAAATTAGCGGATTCGGAAGGTGGCAAAGTAATAAATACCGATCTTGCGAGGGAATTATCTCCTGATTACTTGGCAAATAGATCCTTGTCTGCTAACGTACATGAAGCATCAAGTGGGTTTGCTAAAAAACTTTATAAGCGAGCCTTAGAAACACCAGCCAAAAAAAATGAATTAGAGTTAATAACATTCACTGCTGGCGGCACTGGAGCTGGGAAAACTACTGGGCTGAACTCCCAGCCTAAATTAAGAAAAATGGCAGATGAGTCAAAAGCTATATATGACACGAATATGAATACATACAGCAGTTCGAAAAAGAAAATTGAACAAGCATTAAACTCAGGTCACAGTGTTGCAATAGTCTTAACTCATCGTGATCCTGTCGAAAGCTTAGTCAAGGGAGCATTAACTAGAGCTGCAAAACAAGAGAAGAAATTTGGATCTGGGCGCACTGTACCAATAGGGGCGCATTTAGAAACACACTTAGGAGCAAGAAAAACTATTAGAAAACTTGATGAGGAATACGCAAATAATCCAAAAGTCAGAGTTAGGTATGTAGATAATAGTAGAGGTAAAGGAAACGCAATAACTGTCCCTTATGAAAAGCTACCTAAAATGAATACAAAGAAATTAAAAGCAGAGCTAAATGAAGCTCTTGAAATTGAACATAAAGCAGGAAGAATAAGTGATGAAATATACACAGGATTTAAACAAGAAATTAACTAAAGAACAACGTCTAGCAGATTACATGGAAAACTTTGGTGAATATTTCGTAAATGGTCTAAACGATAATGTTATGCGTGAAGAAAACGAGAACATGATTGAAGAAATCTTAGATGGTGTAAACGATCAACTTGGGTAACTTTAATAGAAGGACATAAGATGGCAGCACCTAAAAGAAATAGATCACATCCAGATGATCCAGCCTTTGAAAAAACAAGGGCAAAAATACAGACGACCCAGTTGGTAAAACGTCTTGAGAATTATGCACTTAACAACCTTGACGAGCAAGGGAAAGAGGTAGAGCTTGAGCCACAAAGAATAAGGGCCATAGAGATACTGTTAAACAAGACATTACCTAACTTACAATCTACTGAGATTAGTGGCAAAGACGGTGGGCCTATTGTCCCTGTATTGCAAATCTTTGAGATCGAAGCAAAGGTAGACGATGACACAAGCACCCATTAAGCTTGGTTTATATCCAAAACAAAAGACAGCACTAACAACGACAGCAACTGAAGTTTTATATGGCGGTGCGGCTGGCGGTGGTAAGTCACATTTAATGAGAGTAGCTGCCATTCACTGGTGTACTCAGATAGCTGGCTTGCAAATATACCTATTTAGACGTGTTCGTGATGATCTGATTAAGACGCACCTGGACAGTCATCATGGCTTCAGGAACACATTACAGGCATGGGTTGATGCTGGTTATGCAACTATTGTTGAAGATAACATCAGGTTCTGGAATGGTTCGAGAATATATTTATGCCATTGTCAGCATGAGAAGGACGTTGGTAAATACCTCTCTGCTGAGATGCACGTTTTACTTATTGATGAGCTAACTACCTTTACAGAGCGTATGTACCGACAGCTTAGAGCGAGAGTTAGAATGGTTGGTATAGATGTTCCAGATCACTTGAAGGGGCAATTCCCTCGCATCCTGTGTGGATCTAACCCAGCTAATATTGGGCATTTGTTTGTTAAAAACACATTTATTGATGGCAAAGAGCCGTTAAAGGTCTACAAAACAGATCCAGAAGAGGGCGGTATGTTGCGTCAATATATTCCTGCCAGGGTGAATGATAACCCAGCACTGTTAGAACAAGACCCAACTTATATTGACAAGCTCAAGGGCATTGGGTCAGATGCATTGGTCAGAGCTATGCTTGAAGGCGATTGGAATGTAGTTGAGGGAGCATTCTTTGATTGTTGGTCAGAGGATAAGCATGTTGTCAAACCTTTCACAATTCCAGACCATTGGACGAAGTTTATCTCTGGTGACTGGGGCTACGCAGCTCCTTTCTCATTTGGTTGGTGGGCTGTTGTGTCTGACGATTATCAAATGGCTAACGGCAGAACATTGCCTAGGGGCTGCATGGTGCGCTACAGAGAATGGTACGGATCACCAAATCATAAAAACACAGGGTTGCGAATGGAAGCCAACCTGGTGGGCGAAGGTATTACTGAGCGTATGGCTGAAGACGAAGAAATGGATTATGGCGTTCTTGATCCAGCCGCATTTAGTGAAGATGGTGGGCCGAGTATAGCTGAAAGAATGTACGAGGGCGGTGGCCCATACTTCAAACGAGCAGATAACAAGCGGATAGCACGAGCTGGTGCAATGGGCGGTTGGGACACTATGAGAGCCAGAATGAAGGGCGATGCAGATGGCAGACCGATGGTCGTTTGTTTTAGCACTTGTGTAGATAGTATAAGAACGATCCCAGCACTTCAACACGACATGATGCGGCCTGAAGATCTCGATACGCACATGGAAGATCACGCTGCTGATGAGTGGAGATACGGCTGCATGAGTCGGCCATATACTACTAAAACACCAGAAGCAAAAAAAGGGGGGTTGCCAAACGAGAACTTTTCTGAGATAATGAAGAGGAACAAATTAAGTCGCGGTGGCGGTGAGGGATATATTTAATGCAAGATAGTCGTAGTAAGCTCCAGAACTTCTGGGGATCACAGATACAATCTGCAAAGAAGCGCGAAGATTCATGGCGTAGACAAGCTGATAAAATTGTTAAAATATATCGTGATGGTGGAGATCGAAAAGGTAAGGGCCAGTTTAATATTCTCTGGGCTAACACCGAAATCCTAAAGGCTGCTACGCTCTCCAATATATCCTCTCCGAATGTAACCAGGCGTTATAAGGACGAAGACTATACAGCCAAGAAAGCTGCTGAACTCCTAGAGAGAAGCCTTGAATTTCAACAAGACCAAGAGATATTTGCTCGTAGTTTACGCAAGTGTCGCGATGATATGTTGCTCGTTGGTCGTGGCGTAATCTGGTTTGAGTACGATGCCGACTTTGATATGGTGGATATGGAATCAATTGAGATGCCACCACAAGTTGATGAGGCTGGTGAGCTAATAGATAGTGAAGCACTATTTATGGTTAATGGCATTCATACTGATCCTGACAACATTACTAAGGACGGTATTGGTCAAATTGAGGTACAGGTTTCACAACGTGTGACTCCGAAATACATATATTGGAAAGATTACCTACAGAGCAACAGCAGATCAGAAGAAGATGTCTGGTGGAAAGCTCGTAGACATGGCTTGGTTAAGGAAGAAATAGAGGCTTTACTGGGCGAAGAAGCGGTTAATAAAATAGAATTACCAGAGAATACTACAGACCAGGACGTTGAAGTCTTTGAAGTGTGGGAGATCTGGAATAAGACAAAGCGTCAAAGAATCTGGTTTACGGATAAAGCATCAGATACTCTACAGATTGAAGAAGCACCACTTAAGCTAACGACTTTCTTCCCCTGTCCGAAGCCGCTATTCCCATTTGAAACTAATGGCACAATGATCCCTGTTCCAGAATACATGATCTATCAAGAGCAAGCCATCGAGCTTAATCGTCTTGTTGAGAGGCTCACTAAGCTGACAGGCATGATGAAGGTTGCTGGTGCTTATAATGGTGCTGACAAGGATAGTGTTGTCGATTTATCCTCACTTGAGGACGGACAATTCAAAGCTGTTAAGAACGCTACTGCCTTTGGTGAGAAAGGTGGCTTTGCTGGTGCTTTGTTCTCGTTACCATTGCAAGAAACTGCTGCGGTTATACAGCAACTTGAAGTGCGTAAGTCTATCATTAAGAGCGAGATATATGAAATAACTGGTATTTCCGATCTACAGCGTGGCGACACCAATGCTAATGAAACGGCAACTGCACAAAAACTTAAAGGTAGTTACGGATCAATTAGACTGCGTCCAAGGCGTGAGCCTATGGAAGAGTTCATTAGGGATAGTTATCGCATTATGGGCGAGATCATTGCCGATGAGTTCACAAAGTCATCGTTTCAGCGTCTTACAGGCATTGAGCCAAGTGAAGAGTGCATGGAGCTTCTGAAAAACGATAAAATGCGTGATTTCAGAGTGGATATTGAAACTGATTCAACCGTCCAGCCTAACGAGGTGACAGATCAACGTAAAGCAGTGGAATATAGTACCGTTATCAGTAATCTACTAAGTCAGGGAATACCAGCTATCCAGGCATTTCCACAGATTGCACCTTTCCTTGCCGAAAGCTTGAAATTTGTATCTCGTCAATTTAAAGCTGGTCGCACCTTAGAAGAAGAGTTAAACAAGCTAACAGATGCAATTGAACAAGCACCTGGGGAGCAGCAACAAGGTCAAGAGCAACAAGATCCAGCCGCACAACAACAAGCTCAAGCACAGCAGCAAGACGGAATGATTAAACAAGCAGAAATGCAGATGAAACAGCAAGACATGGCTATTAAGTCTCAAACTGCACAAATGAATAATCAGACTAAACTGCAAATAGCGAGTATGAACGCTCAAACTAAGATGGCTGATACTGAAACACGATCACAAGCTGAAGCTGAACGAAACGCCACAACTATCCGCAAGAATGAATTAGATGTTCTCGCTAGTGGTGCGAGGAACTTTAACCAGTGATAGTAACGAAGAAGATTAATCCTAGAACTGGCAGGGTCACAACGGTTGGTTCTTATCATCGTAGTGAGATCAAGCTGACGTTTGCTCGTCTCAGGTCACAGGTTAAAAGATACATGGAATATCTCTGGAACGAGTATTCACTAAAATATAAGAAAAAGACGAATAAAGATTTCTCTGCAAAGTTAAAGCATTGGAGAGAAAATGGAACGCTGACTGTTGTAACTGACGACACTGTTGACCATTTTAAATCACACGCTGATGGCAAGATGTACAGCAGCAAGAAGAAATATCGTAACGAATTGCATGGCATGGGTTATGAAGAGGTTGGTAACGATAAGCAAGAGGGACTAAAACACAAGGCCGTATTAGCTGACCAGGCTGATATGAAGGACATCAAAAACGACATCGAAAGGACATTAGATGGATATTAATAGCGAGGAAACAAGTCTTGAAGAAGATATTATGGCGGCAATCGAGGCTGGCCCTGATCCAGACGAAGAAGATATTGCTGAAATTGAGGACAGTGTATCGGAGGATAGTGATAGCGGTGCTGTAGCTTCTGAAGCAATCGAAGAACAAGATGATACAGTCGAAGTTCCAGAGGCTGGTGTTGAAGATCCCGAAGTTGAAGAAAGCACTGCTGCGCCAGATTACTGGGACGAAGAAACAAAGGTGGCCTTTGATGGTCTCCCTGACAATGCAACTAAAGACGCATTTAAACAGAAATTAGTTAATCTCGAAAGAGGTTATCAACGGAAATTTGACAACATCGCTGATGTTAGCAAAGAACACGAACAAATTGTAGGATTGATGTCTCCTTTTGAGGCTACTCTCAACAGTCAAGGTCTGAGCCGTATTCAAGGTATTCAGAGACTTGTCGGAGCAGAGCAGTTACTTTCTCAAGATCCAGCCAACGGTCTATCACAATTAGTTCAGCAATATGGTGGTCAAAATGCCCAGGCAATTGTCCAGCAGCTTGCAGAAACCTATGGGATAATGCCAAAGGAAGCTGAAGAAAGCCAAGCCTATGCCGATCCCGAAATACAAGCGTTGCAACAACAAAACAGTCAGATAATGGCTCAGTTGCAGCAAAATGAAAATAATGCTTTAACGCAACGTCAGAACGAGGCGCGAAACCAAATCAGCTTATTTGCTGAAGCAACGGATGATAGTGGTAATAAGCTTCATCCACATTTTGAAAAAGTCGAAAAGGTAATGGGTCAAATGATTAGTACAGGAATGGCAACAGATATGAATGATGCCTATGATCGTGCTATATTCTCAGATCCACATCTAAGATCAGAATATATCTCTAGCGAGCGTGAAAGCGTAGCCGTTAAGTTAAATTCTGAACGTAAGGCTGTTAATCAAAATTCTAAGGCTGCATCTAAAAATGTGAGAACTAATAATGTTGCACCTGAGAGAGCTTCTGGCGGGGAACCTGATAATGTTTTAGCTTCTGTTGAAAAAGCAATGCGTGAGAGTATATAATAATGGAGAAAAACTATGGCTTTTGCTAATAGTAACTTTGATGCCGTTGTTACAACTACCTTGAAAAACAGAACAGGTAAGGTTGCCGACAACGTCACTGCGAATAACTCAGTTCTCGCTGAATTGAGCAAGAAAGGTAACATCATGCTTGAAGATGGCGGTCAATCGCTTGTTCAAGAACTTGATTTTGCTGAAAACAACACTTTCAAATACTACAGTGGATATGAAACACTAGACATTACTGCGTCTGACGTTATTTCTGCTGCTGAATTTGATTGGAAACAGGCTGCTGTATCAGTAGTAATTTCTGGACTTGATATGCGTAAGAATAGCGGTAAAAACCGTATGATGAGTCTTATTGCAGCTCGTGTTAAGAATGCTGAAAATACACTAGCTAACAATCTATCAACTGGTATCTTCTCTGATGGTACAGGTTCAGGTGGTAAACAGATCGGTGGTCTTGGTTTGATCGTTGCTCCGTCACCTTCAACTGGTACTGTTGGTGGAATCAACAGAGCGAATTATGCTTTCTGGCGTAACGTAGCTTATGATGCTTCTACAGATGGTGGTGCTGCTGCTTCAGCCTCAAACATTCAAGCTTATATGAATGCGGTATGGGTACAGCTTAAACGTGGTTCAGATGCTCCTAATCTGATTGCTGCTGACAACAACTACTTTAACTTCTTCTGGGAAAGTCTTACTTCACTACAACGTATTACTACGAGTGAAAAAGGCACATCTGGCTTCCGTACTCTTGAGTATAATGGCCCTGGTGGATCTGCTTCTGTTGTTCTTGACAACGGTGCTGGTACAGACAAAATGTACTTGTTGAACACTGACTTCCTATTCTGGAAGGTTCACAAAGATTGTAACTATGCGGTTTCAGATGATCGTGTTTCCAATAACCAGGATGCCATTACAAAGCACATTCTCTTCATGGGTA
>Ga0307986_10001371_pt1 | contig 17714 bp, 25 predicted proteins | sample EllFjometageno82_FD_203170 | JGI IMG/M metagenome (GOLD analysis project Ga0307986, IMG submission 203170) | Marine microbial communities from Ellis Fjord, Antarctic Ocean - #82 | ecosystem: Environmental > Aquatic > Marine > Unclassified | place: Southern Ocean | collected 2014-10-09
TATCACAATACGGAAATACATTAACTGGTTTAGCTGGTGGAGTTGCTGGACAACAATACCAACAAGAAGAAGCAGCTGATCCTTATGCATCTGCATTAAGTGGAGCTATGGGTGTTGCAGGATTATTCGGTCAAATTTACGGCGGCAGAAGATAATGAAAACTTTAAATAGACCTATGTTCAGGTACGGTGGCCCCATCAAAGAAGGTGTTATGAACGGGATCAGGGAACCGAAAAAACATGGTGGGTCTATGGGTAATAACGAGGGACCAAGAAGAGCGGCCCTTGTAGGTAACTCAATTTATCCTAAGGTAGATGGTAGAACAAATCATGTTATACCTGCTGTTATTGGTGCAGGTTTAGCTATGCCATTTATTGGAGCTGGTATAAGAGCAGCGGCAAGACCTTTCGGTCAATTTGTAATGAGAAGAGCGGCTATGATGAATAAAGCAGGTAAACCAATACTTAATAAAGCAGGTAAACCAAAACTTTATGCAGCAAATAATGTAAAAAACCCAGCAACACAAGGCTTTGATACAAATCCTGTAGGTGGTTTTTTTGCTAGAGATCCTGTCGTAAGCACAGGTGGAAAAGTTATAAGTGGTATTTTAAGTCCGACTACTGGAGGTTATGTTGCAAAAGCAGCTAGATTTGTTGTTTCTCCAACTGGGATAGCAACTGGTCTGATTTATTCTAACGGAAAATATTTTAATAAAGATGGTAAAGTAGTACCACCACCAAAAGGAAAAGTTACATTAGGTGGTAAGGTAGGAACTTCTGGAGCACCAGGTGGCGGAGATCCTGATATGACTTACACAGCACCTGAAAAAGAATTAACAGCAGCAGAGATAGAAGCAGCTGAAGCTAAAGCTAGAATGGAAAAGATGGAGAGCTATAAAGAAATCATGAACATCAAAGGCATGAACAAGGATGCTGCTTACAAATCTTTAATAGACGCTAGTCAAATTATTCAAAAAGGTGGGAACTTAAAAGAGCAACTTAAAGATGGGAGTTTAATTGCTAACATAACACAAGCTGCAAGTAAAAGATTTGATAAAGTGGGTGACACAGAAGCTGCATTAAGATCTCTTATTGCTAAAGGTGAAATTACTAAAGAAATGAATAAGGATGAGAACGCACTTGCTAAATTACTTAAACAAAAACAAATTGAAATTGCTGATAAATCATTAGCTGGAAAAAGTATGGCAGAAATTATTTCCACAAGAATGGAAAAAGGTGACATGTTCCAAGGTACCGAACTTGCATCATTACTGCGTGTTAAAAAAGGAATTGATGCTAAGGTATTACCTTCAGGAAAAATGGAACAAGGACAGGATCCATTAGATTTTATTGTTTCCCAAGTAGCTGCAGTTAATGCAGATGAAACTACTCCAGATTATCCAGAAGGAGTTTACGTTATAAAAGATAGAATAATTCAAGTAATAGATGGTCAAGTTGTTCCGGTATCTATAAATCAATTAACATAGGAGGATAAATGTCTTCTGAGTTTAATTACTTAACAGCCTTAAAAAGCGTAGAAAATAATAACAAGGTAGGTACAATAGAATCAATGCTATCCGGTGTAGCATCTGGTCTTATTGGTATACCTAAAGGTTTCTTTTCACTGGGAGCCAGCATCATGGATCTAGGTGTCAACAGTGGTAAGGCTGCTCAAGTTGAAGCATGGTTTGATGACCTAACAGAGTTTGATGAGAAAGCAGAAGCAACAGCCGCAGGAAAAATTACAAAATTACTAGTTAATATTGGGGTACCGGGTGGTGTAGCTTTTAAAAGTGCAAGTGGTCTGGCGAAGACTGCGATGCTTAAGGGTCAAAATAAAACTTTATTTAGAGTAGCTGAACCTTCTTTAGTTAAAGCTGCGGACAAAGCTTTAGAGCTTACTGCTAAAGGAAAAGGCAGAGCATTTATGGCTGGTGCATTAGGCGGTGGTATAGCTGAAGGTGTTTTCATTGGTGATGTAGATAAAGCTGGAACGTTTGGAGATCTATTAGGTGGTCCAACTGAAATTAATAGAAGTGATACATCCCCAGATGCTACAAGAGAGATATTAAATAGAGTTAAGTTTGGTACAGAGGGTGCCTTGTTTACAGGTGTTCTCGGTGGTGTAGGTAAAGTAATCGGTAAGATTACTAATAGAAATAAAAATTTAGACATAGCAAATTCTAAAATAGATAGATGGATTGATAAGACTATGGCCAACTTCAGATCAAGAAGTGGTAAGACAGCAGAACAGTTTGCTATTGAAAGAGAATCAATTGGATTGAGAGCAGCCGACGCTAACGTTGCAAGAAATTTATCTAGAGAATTAGATATGGATATAGATAAATTATTTCCGCCGATGCGTACGGTAATGAATAAAGTGTCAGCAAAAGAAAGAAAGGTTTTCTTAGAAGAAGTTAATGACGCCATGCTTTCTGGTAGAGCAGAGTTTGATGCTAAAGGAGTGGCTCAGTTTGGTGAAATGGATGCAGCTTTAATTCAAAAAGTTAGAGACAAAATAAAAAAACTTGCACCTAATGCAGAGAAGGCAGCAGAGATAGAAAAAAGTATTGTAGGTGGCCTATCTATAATGAGAAGTAAGTGGGCTGGTTTGTTTGAAGAACTAGGGGGGACTCTTGGTCCAGACGATCTTAAAGAATTTCAAGCTTTGTTTGGTGGTAAGTTTAAAAACTATTTAGGTTCTACTTATGACTTTATGCAAGAGAAAAGTATTATACCTTGGTTAAGATATAAGCCTGCAGCAGAAGCTGTAGAAAATGCTAAGACTTTATTCAAAGATAGTTTTGCAACAGCTAACCCGGGGAAAGTAATGGCGGATATGGAAGCTGAAAGTATTGTTGAAGGAGTATTAAACACAGCTAGAATTCCAAAAGGATTAAGATTTGATAAACCTTCTGATGCAATATTTGACATACCAAGTTTCTTTGTAAATAGAACAGCTCTAACAGATGCTACTAAAAGAACGAGACCTATGATATCTATTGGAGAGTTAGAATCAAAAGCAGATCGAAAAGTATTTAATGAATTATTAGGTAAACATTCTAACCCCATGCAAACAATGATTGGTGGTATGGCTAAATTATCTATGATCACAAGACGTAATGTATTTTATAATGACATGATGAAGAAGAGCGATGAGATGGCTACACTCTGGAGAGCAGCAGATGACAAATTAAATACACCGGAACCTATGTTTGCTAGATCAGAAGAAGAAGCTAGATTGTTTTTTAAAGATGACTTTAGAAAAATAGAACCCATTGACCAAGCACAAACTTTAACTGTAGGTAACTCGGCTAGAGCATCAAATCCTTTTGGAGATGCAATGAAACCTTTTTATGCAAGACCAGGTGTTGCAGAAGCATTAGAACAAACTTCTATTACTACACAAAAAAATAGTTTCTTAACACAAGTTTATAATAGTTTAGTACTATACCCTAAAGCTACATCACAAATAGCTAAGACAATTCTATCACCTGTTACTCACTTAAGAAACTTTGTAAGTGCTGGTGCATTTGCTGCCGCTAATGGTATTATACCTGCAGCTGACCTACCTGCAATCAAACAAGCTTACCAAGCATTACAGACTCCTTTGAAAGGAACTAATATGCAAAATGATTTGTATCAAAAACTTTTAAGGCTAGGTGTAGTAAACTCTAATGTAAGACTAGGAGATTTATCTAGACTATTAAAAGATGTTAACTTTGGTGAGACTATGACATCTGAAAATGGAATGAGGTTATTATTAAAACCTTTATCAAAATTAAAATCTGTATCACAAGATTTATACACAGCTGAAGATGACTTCTGGAAAATATATTCATGGGCTGTAGAAAAAAGTAGATTGGCTAAAGCTTACGAGAAAGCAGGTGTAAATAAAAGTAGTTTCTTTAATAGAAATGGTAAAGAAATTAAATTAACAGATGATTTTTTAGAAGAAGAAGCAGCTGATATTGTTAGAAACAATATACCTAACTACGATTATGTTTCTGACTTTGTTAAGGGGACAAGAAAATTACCTTTAGGGAATTTTGTATCTTTCCCAGCAGAGATAGCAAGAACAGGAGTTAATATTGTTAGACGAGCTTTAAGAGAAATCAATGAGACAATAGATATAACAGATGGTGCAGGTAATATTATTAAAACTGTCACACCTCTAAAAGGAATTGGTTACACAAGATTATTTGGTTTTACTACAACAGTAGCAGCAATACCGGTTGCAACTACTGCAGCTTTCCAAGCGTTGTATGATGTAACTGATGAAGAGAGAGAAGCAATCAGAAGATTCGCAGCACAATGGTCTAAAAACTCAACACTACTTCCAATTAAAGATGAGAATGGTAATTTTAAATACATAGATTTTAGTCATGCTAATGCATACGATACATTGTTAAGACCTTTACAAACTGTAGTGAACTCTGTTCAAGAAGGTAATAAAGATAATGATGGTATGATGGATGACTTTGCTAAAGGGGTACTAACTTCTATGTCTGAGTTTGCACAACCATTTATTTCAGAATCTATTTGGACCGAAGCAGTATCTGATATTCTTATGAGAGGCGGTAGAACTAGAGAAGGTTTCCAAGTTTACAACGACCAAGATAATGATGGCGATAAGACAAGTAAAATTATGGCTCACTTAGTAAAAGCTCAAATGCCTTTTTCATTGGATCAATTAAAAAGATTGGATAGATCTATAAAACAAGTTGATGTTCTCACTAAAGGTAAATACGATGAGTACGGACAGGATTTTGAATTTGGTGATGAGTTTGGGGGTCTATTTGGATTCAGAGCTATTGAAGTTAAACCGGACAGAACAATGAATTTTAAAGTTGCTGATTTTCAAAGGGGCATAAGAGATTCTAGATCTCTATTTACTAGAGCAGTATTAAAAGGTGGTCCGATTGAAGCCAGAGAAATTGTTGACGCATATATAAATTCTAATCGTGCAATGTTTGATGTTAAGAAAAAATTAAAGGCAGATATGGATGCTGCAAGATTATTGGGTATATCGGATCAAGGATTAAATGATTCATTGAACAGAGTTTCTAGGTCGGAAGTAAATGCAATTGATAATGGTGTCTTTAAACCTTATCAAATTTCACCAGAAGTTTCTAAAGCAATGAGAGAGAATGCTAATAACATTGGTGCTAACAACCCGTTTGATCAAGCTAGAGATGTAATCAGTGATTTAAGATCACAATTTTCTGAGTTGAATTTAAGTCTTCCTGAGTTCCCTGTGTTCGAGAACCCGTTAATGCCTATTATGCAAGACACGCCTATCACACCAACGTCATTAAATCTACCACAAGTTGACGGAAGCGCCTTGCAAAATCAAGTGTCTGGTGGTAACTTTAGTAACTTGTCAAACCAACAAAAATTTAATATACTATTTCCTAATGGCTAAAAATATTGCACTCACAAAAATAGAATCACATGAAAAACTGTGTAGAATTATGCAGAAACAAACTCATGACAAAATTAAATCAATAGAGAAACAGATTGATAGAATCGAAACGATTTTACTCACATCTGTTGGAGCCTTGATCACCGGTATGGCCGGCATGATCTACATGTTAATCATAAAATAGGAGAAATCTATGCAGCTAAGTAAACATTTTACTTTAGAGGAGATGACACGTTCTATGACAGCAGTACGTAAAGGAATTAACAACATTCCAGGGCCTGGAGAGATAAAAAACTTAGGAGACCTCTGTTACGAGGTCTTAGAGCCCGTTAGAGCACACTTCGACAAGGCTCTAAGCGTCAGCTCGGGATACCGCTCAGAGGCGCTGTGTGAGGCGATAGGGAGCAAAAAAACCTCGCAACACGCACTCGGATGCGCGGCCGATTTTGAGATCAATGGGGTACCTAATATTAAGGTCGCTTACTGGCTCATTAACAATGTTGACTTCGATCAATGCATTTTAGAGTACTATAAACCCGAAGATGATCAAGCCGGATGGATTCATGTGTCGTATAATGAAAAAGGATCTAACAGAAAACAAGTTCTCACTTTTGATGGTAAAAGATACACTGAAAATTTACCAGATATGGAATGGAAAGATGGTAAAGTCGTAGGTTAGATCCAATCTTTTAATTGCTCACCCATAATCTGACTAGCTATATTTACTTTTTTCTTTAAGGCTTTCACAATTCTAGCATCAACAGTATCTTCACAATAAATATCTATGTATGTCATAGGATACTTCTGTCCGATACGATCTATCCTTGCTTCTGATTGTTGTCTCTTCTCGAGATCATAACCATTAGAATAATATACCATAGTAGACGCTGCAGTTAAGGTAATACCATAACCACCGGTCTGTGTTGTACCAATAAAAAATCTTACAGGGGAATCAGGGTCCTGGAATTTTTTTATATTATCTTGTCGGTCTTTCATAGGAGTCAATCCGTAATAATCGACAAAACTATTTGCGCCATATTTTTTAGATATCTCTCGGATTATCCTACTAACATCTCTTTGCCAGTGGGCCCATATAACAACCTTACCTTCTACTTCTTCTAATACATTCATTAGTTCCGGTAATCGATTTGAAGCCACGTCTTTAATGGTACCATCATCAGCAGTAAAGTGACCACAGGTAATTTGTTGCAATCTCATTAACTGAGTCATAACAGTAGCAGTAGTCATCATCTTGCCATCCATTTGTGCAAGAGCTAATTGAGACATTTGTTTATAAAGTTTTTTCTGTTCTTCACTCAAAGTAACTAAACGTTTGATAAAAGTTTTAGGGGGTAGATCTAAACAATCATCTTTTAAAACTCTATAAGAAAAAGATTTTAGCTTCTCCGATAGTTCTGGAAGATGTTGATAACCTGTAACTATTTGTGTAGATTTACCACCAAAGTAAGCTGTCTTCATAACAGCATATCTAGTTCTAAAAGTATAATAAGAAGTATGACCCAATAATTCTTTTTTAAGAAACTCACATTGTTTATATAAATCAAGTGGTGATTTAGTAACCGGAGATCCAGTTAATATTCTTTTATATACAGCATGCTCAGCAAGACTACAGATATGTTTAGTCCGTTTAGCATCTGGATTTTTAATAGTTGTAGATTCATCAATAGCCATCATAGTTCTATGACAACGTAAAAATTTAGCTGCAAACTCCACACCTTTTTTAGTAGAGAAAGCTTCTACATTCATAAGTAGAATATGTAGGTCTTCACCAGGTTTAAATAATGAGTCTAATTCTAATTGTTGTTTTTTATTAGGCATTGCATGCCACAATACAGAAGTTTGTTCTATATGATCGGGTAAGTGGGTAGGGATTTCTCCTTCATACCAATTTTTATATACACCTTTTGGTGCCACAATTAGAACACCATTAATTTTTCCTTTATCATATAACATAGCAATGTTATCGATTAATACTTTTGATTTACCTGTACCCATTTCCATAAAATATGCAAAGTACGGTTTATCCCATGAAAGCTCTAATGCTTTGATTTGATGAGCATAAGGCTTAGTCTTAAATTTATAGTTCATAATTATTTTCTTCTTTCTAGTTGACATACTGTATAAGACATCCTATATACATTGTCAATGACAGAAAGCAAAAAAATAGTATACGTAATTCAAGAATTACCAGGTACAAAAATAGGTGCTCCTAAAATCAATATTATGAGTGCGAGTAAGTATGGTGAGTTTAAATTTTTACTTCCAGAATTTTCGCAAATAATATTTTCACCAGGACCATTAATTTTTAAACTTAGAAATCTTTTAAGGGATTACACTCCAGAGGATTATTTATTACTTACAGGCGATCCTGCAATTATAGGTGTAGCTTGCTCTATTGTTTCTGACATGACAGGTGGAAAATACAATTTATTAAAATGGGACAAGCAAGATAGAATGTATTATCCAATTTCAATTAACCTCCACGAGAAAGGAAAAGTAAACGATGAGTAATATAAATTTTGAGCAGGATAAAAGAGAAGATCTAGACTCAGTAAATGAAGCCGGTAGTTTGGCTGAACAAGTAGTAAAACTACAAAAGTTAGAGGAAGAACTTTTAGATAAAGAAAAAGAAACAAAAGAATTAAAAAGAAAAGTAGATTTAGTTTCTGGGGAGGTAATACCTACCATGATGCAGGAAATGAATATATCTACATTAAAATTATCGGACGGTACTTCAGTTGAAGTTAAACCCGTCTATGGAGCGTCTATCCCAGTTGACAAGCGGGAAGATGCTTACACATGGCTTCGTGAGAATGGACTAGGTGATCTTATCAAAAATGAGATAACCGTTGCTTTTGGCCGTTCCGAAGATAACAAGGCACAGCAATATGCTGTCCTTGCGCAAGGTCAAGGTTATGAACCAGTCCAAAAACTTAAGGTTGAACCTATGACTCTTAAAGCATTGGTTAGAGAGCGTATCGAAAATGGACTTGATATGCCCTCTGATCTATTTAACCTGTTCACAAGCAACAGAACAAAAATAACAAGGAATAAATAACCATGAACCAAGTAGCAAAAAAAGAAACAGCCGGCCTTCCAGCAGAAGTTATGTTTGAAGAAGACGCAGGAAAAGGAATCGGTAAAGTAGGTCAAGAAGACTTAGCATTACCTTTTCTTAAAGTACTCGTACAATTATCTCCTCAAGTAAATAAGAGAGATGGTAAATATGTAGAAGGAGCAGAACCTGGAATGATTTTCAATTCAGTGACTGGAGAATTATATGATGGCGTAAAAGGAATAGATGTTATTCCTGCTTTATATAAACTCGAGTATGTTGAATGGAAAGATAGAGGAGAAGGACCTGGAGCACCAGTAATGGTACACCACGCTTCATCTGATATCATGTCATCAACAAAACCAGATGCTAGTTATAGAGATAGATTACCTAACGGTAATTACATTGAAAAAACTGCGTCTCATTTTGTAATGATCACTGGGGATACTCCATCAACAGCATTGATTTCTATGACTCGTACTCAATTGAAGATTAGTAGGAAGTGGAACTCAATGATCAGTGGTATCAAACTGAAAGGTAAAAACGGTTTATATACTCCGTCATCTTACAGCCACATTTACAAGCTAAAAACTGTGCCAATGTCTAATGATAAAGGAAATTGGTTTGGTTGGGAAGTTAGTAAATTAGGTCCAGTCACTAATGGTAGCGATTATAACCAAGCTAAAGAATTTTCAGCAAACATCGATAAGGGTGCTGTAAAGGTTAAGCATGGTGAAGATAAACCAAAAGAAGACTCAAGTATTATATAATCCCTTAGGGGTATGTGTACACAATGTGGACCGGGAGGGAGACTGAACGGTCCACTTAGAAAGAAAAATTATGAGTGAGAAGTATATAAAATATTTTCAAGGGTATCATATGGCTTATGGTGTAGCAGATATGTCTACATTAAAGGTTGACCCAGAAAGCGGAAAGCAAAAACCAGATTATAGATGGAATGATGAAGAACTTACAGAACAAGTTTATAGAAATCATTTATCAGGAACTCAATCGATAGGGGTTCAACCCTGCAATGAAAATTCAAACGCAAGGTTTGGTGTGGTGGATATAGATCCAAAAAACTACACTAACTTTGATAAGAAATTTTTTATAGATATAATCCAAAATTATAATCTACCCTTAATACCCATACTATCTAAAAGTGGTGGACTTCATTTATACTTATTTATGTCTGAGTTTGTTCCAGCAGTATTGATTAGATCTTTTTTAAGTAATCTATTACCATTATTTAAATTAAAACCAGATTGTGAAATATTTCCTAAACAAACCACACTAACAAAAGATAACGAGACCGGACAATTAAATAAAGGTAACTTTATTAATCTACCTTATTTTAAAAAATCTGAAAGAGTTGCAATAAATGTAGATGGTACATCTTTTACATTTGATCAATTCCTAGCAGTTGTAGATAGTAATATTACTACACCAGAAAATTTAAAAACAATAACAGTGGGTATAGAACAAAAAGATTTAGAAGGTGTTGATGCAGAGTTTGACGATGGACCACCATGTCTAGCACATCTTAGCAAGATAATGAAGAATCCTGGGTTTGATGGCAAGGACCGATTTATGTATAATTATCATGTGTTTGTAAAGATGAAGTATCCAGATACATGGGAACAAAAAGTAAAGAATGCACCTGTAAAATATTTTGAACCAGTACATGCAAATGCTTGGGATACTCAAACTTTAAACTCCAAAGTAAGATCATGGGCTAAATCTGAAAAAGGTTATACCTGTACTCAAAGTCCTCTTAATGATCATTGTAAAAAAGGTTTATGTGTTAAAAAAAAATTTGGTATCCTTGCAGGATCGAAAGGATCATATCCTGTATTATCTAATTTAAGAAAAATAGATCTTGATCCAGAACCAGAATATGAATTTGATGTCACTAAACCAGATGGAGAAGAAGCTGCAACAGTACATTGTAAATCTATTGAACACATTACAGATCAACGTAAACGTAGAAATTCTATAGCAAGAGCTGCGGGGTTTCCACCACCGATAATAAAAGCAGCAGAGGATCAAACTGTTTTAGAGGCTCTGTTTGGTACACAGACAATAATCAATCCTCCAGTAGGGACCTCACCCAAAGAAAAATTACATGACATACTTCATTCAAAGATTAATGGACCTAAAGCTATGAATGATGCTTCATTTAAATCAGGTACTGTATTAATTGAAGAGGGTTTTGCTTATTTTAGATTTGAAAAGTTTTATGACAAACTTAAGGCTAAGAATTGGAAACACTCTGAAGATAAAACTGGGGTTATGATGAGAACAAATTATGAGAAATGTGATATAGAATTTTTAGAACAAAAAAGATTTCCTACCACAGAAAAAGGTAAGTACAACACACCTACTAAAAATATTGTGAGAATTGGTATTAAAGGTTTTGAAGATATAAAAATTAATCACACAATGTTAAAACATAATACGGAGATAATGTAATGAACTGTTGGCACTGTCAAGATGAATTAATATGGGGTGGTGATGACGATACGGAAGATAATGAGGATTATGATATTGTAAGTAATCTATCCTGTCCGAATTGTCATTGTCATGTTGAAGTATATCACCCATCAGCGAGATTAATTAAAGAGTATGAAGATTATGAAAAGAAACCAAATTAATGAGCACTAGAAAAATATACGGGCCTCCGGGAACAGGGAAAACAACTAGACTAATTAACTATGTAAAAACTTTGATTAGGTTTGGTACACCCATAGATAAAATAGGTTACTTTGCTTTTACAACAAAGGCAGCAGAAGAGTCTATTGACAGAATGTTAAAGGCTTTTCCAAAATACTCTCAAAAAGATTTAAAATATTTTAGAACTCTACACTCACTAGCTTTTACTCTGTTGGGTATGAAAAAAAGTAATGTAATGCAAGACGAACACTACGAGGACATTGGTAGAAAGTTAGGTATAGAAGTTAATATATTTTCTAATGGAGAAGATAAAACAGGTTTTGTGGATTCAGATAGTGAATATTTTAACATTATTAATGCAGCAAGAATTAAAGAGAACACAGTCGAAGAAGAATATAATACAGATTTATACTCAGAGGATATAGATAAACACCAGTTAAAAATACTGAATGATGAGGTAAATAACTATAAAAAGGCTTATGATCTGGTTGATTTTACAGATATGATCGAAAGATTTAATGTGTCCAAATTGTGTCCAAAATATGACGTAGTTTTTATAGATGAAGCTCAAGATTTATCGCCAATACAGTGGAGAATGTACGATATATTAAAGAAAAACTCTAAACATATTATACTTGCAGGTGATGATGATCAAGCAATTTATGGTTGGGCGGGTGCAGATGTTAAACGATTTCAAGATGAACCGGCAAAAGACATTATTCTGCCACAATCATACAGAGTACCGGGAGCGGTGCAGGCAATAGCTAATAATATTTTAAATAGAATACCGGATCATAGAAGAGTTAAAAAAAACTGGAAACCAAGAGAAGATGTTTTACTTCCAATAGTAGAATATATTTCTTCAGTAGAAGATGCACCATTACATTTGGGTGATTGGTTAATACTTGCACGAACAAATTATAGACTTAAGAATTTAGTACCTCAACTAAGAGAAAGAGGATTATATTTTGAAATAAAAAATAGAAAAAGTTATAAGGCCAGATTATATAGATCCGTACAAGATTATTCACGTTGGACCAACGGTGACTTATTATCTTTATCTGAATGTAAAGACCTATTTGAATTTCTGGAATTAGATAAAGAATTAAAAGATGAACGTATGTATGATTTAAAAGAATTCGGTTTTAGTTTTACAGATCTTTGGTACGAAGTATTTAAAGCTGACCCAGAAGAATGTTTATATATTAGAGAAATGCTGCGTCACGATGAGAAGTTATCTAAAGATCCAAGAATTAAATTATCCACTATACATGCAGCTAAGGGTGGTGAAGCAAATAATGTTTTAATTATTTTAGACAATACTAAAAAGATAAGAGAAGCAATTGAAAAAGACCAAGACAAATACGATGAGGAACAAAGGGTTTGGTATGTCGGGGTTACCCGTACAAAACAAAACTTATATATAATGGCGGCAAAAAAGGAGGACAAAGGTTATGACATCTAAAGCATATGATAAACAAATTGGTGGTTCACACTATCAAAAATATAAAATACAACCAAGTAAATTTGTAGTTGAAAACGAATTGCTTTATCCAGAAGGGTGTGCTATAAAATACATAGTAAGACATAGAGATAAAGGAAAGAAACAGGACTTAGAGAAAGCAGTACACTTTATAGAAATGATAATTGAAAGGGACTATGGAACCAAATAATCATATACCGGCCTACATGGGTCTGTTTACAATATTATTAATTCTTTGTTATTTAACATTATGAAAATACCTACATTTAGCGCCCAGACAGAATGGGTAATACCTACAGAACTACCAGACTTAACTAAGGTTGATGAAATTGCAATTGACTTAGAGACAAGAGATCCAGATTTAATTAAAAAAGGCTCGGGTGCAATCATTGGTAATGGAGAAGTTATTGGGATCGCTGTGGCTACCTCAAACTATAAAGGTTACTTTCCTATAGCCCATCATGGTGGTGGTAACATGGATAGAAAGATGGTTTTAAAATGGTTTCAAGATCTTTTAAACTCACCTTCTACAAAAATATTTCATAATGCAATGTACGATGTATGTTGGATCAGGGCACTGGGACTAAAGATTCAAGGTAGAATCGTTGATACAATGATAGCCGCAGCTGTGACTGATGAAAATAGATTTAGATATGATCTTAACAGTTTGTCATGGAAGTATAACGGTTATGGTAAAAGTGAAGCCGGCCTAAGTGAAGCAGCAGCACAATGGGGAATAGACCCAAAATCTGAAATGTATAAACTACCCTCACTTAATGTGGGTGCTTATGCTGAACGTGATGCGGAAGCTACGTTTGGCTTATGGCAAGAGATGAAAAAAGAAATTACCTCACAAGATACACAGTCTGTATTTGATTTAGAGACAGATTTATTTCCATGTCTAGTTGACATGAGATTTAAAGGTGTAAGAGTTGATGTTGAAGGTGCACAAAAACTTAAGAAGACTCTAATAAAAGAGGAACAGGATATACTAACTGCGATAGAAAAGGAAACAAATGTTAGACCACAGATTTGGGCCGCAAGAAGTATAGCACAAGTTTTTGAGAATTTAAAGATACCATTTGATAGAACAGAAAAGACAGATGCACCTAGTTTTACTAAGAACTTCTTACAAGAACACGAGCATCCTGTTGTTAATCTAATTGCAAAAGCTAGAGAAGTTAATAAAGCACACACAACTTTTATTGATTCTATTTTACGTTATGAACATAAAGGTAGAATTCATGCAGAAATTAATCAATTAAGAAATGCTGGTGGTGGAACTGTGACCGGAAGATTCTCTTATCAGAATCCTAACCTACAACAGATTCCAGCAAGGAATAAAGATCTTGGACCAAAGATTAGATCATTATTTCTTCCAGAAGAAAATCACACATGGGGTTGTTTCGATTACTCACAACAAGAACCAAGATTGGTTGTTCACTACGCAGCTTTATATAAACTACCTTCAGTGTATGATGTTGTTGACGCCTATAACGATGATTCTAATTCAGACTTTCACCAGACGGTGGCAGACATGGCCGAGATACCGAGAACCCAGGCTAAGACAATTAACTTAGGTTTATTTTATGGTATGGGAAAAGCCAAGCTGCAAGCGGAGTTAGGTGTATCAAAAGAAAAGGCTAATGAACTGTTTAATACTTATCATGGTAAGGTTCCATTCGTTAAACAGTTGATGGAGAAGGCTTCTAACCGAGCCCAGGAACGAGGACAAATAAGAACTCTTCTTGGACGTCTATGTAGATTTCATCTATGGGAACCAAATAGTTTCGGTATGCATAAAGCAATGTTACATGAAGATGCACTCCAGGAACATGGACCAGGGATTAAAAGAGCTTATACCTACAAAGCTTTAAATAAATTGATTCAAGGTAGTGCAGCCGACATGACTAAGAAGGCTATGTTAGACCTTTATAATGAAGGAATTATACCCCATATTCAAATTCATGATGAACTTGACATATCTATAGAAAATGAAGCTCAAGCTAAGAAAATCATTGAGATTATGGAAAATGCTGTTAAACTAGAGGTACCAAATAAAGTGGATTATGAGTTTGGTAAAAACTGGGGAGATATCAATGGTTGAAAAAATTAAACAAAAGATTAATAACATATGGTTAACACATAGAGAATACATCATCGGTGGTGTAGTTGGCTTTGTAATTGGTGTAATACTTTTTTAGTAAAGGACTTTATGCCTAATGGAATTAAAAAAGAATAAAAATGAATGCAAAAGCTGTGGTCATGAATGTCATTGTATAGAAGACTTTCATACGGACCCGTATGGAGTTTGTCCTTGCGAAACATGTAAGTGCGACGACCCTAAAAACGAAGGTGAGGAGTGCTTAAGCTGCCAATGATAAATGATAAATTAATAACTGCACTTCTTGCAATACTTCTAGCCTTGGGTGGATGGAATCTATCTCAAACATTTAAACAATCCAATGAGATGATAGAAATTAAAATTAAAATGGAGCAGGTTGAAAAAGTAATAAGTAAATCTCTTAAAAAAAATAGACGACAAAATAAAAAGAAGAAGAAGGACTAATGCCATATGAATATTGCAGATTTATTAAAAAAGAATTTTGTATTAGTACCCGTAATAGCGTCCGTTCTCTTTGGAACATTCACTGGCGTTAAGTACATAGTTAATCTTACAGACACCATCAACCAATCAGAAGTACACATAGTTAATCTTGAAAGAGATTTAGGTGTTGCTCAAGATAAAATTACAGATATGAATACAAGACTTGCTTCTGCTGAAGCAACATGGTTGATGGCAGAGAACTTGTATCGAACATTAGCCGACCAAGTACGAGAACACAGCTATGATATAAAAGATTTAAGTAGGTAAACATATGGAAGGTATTCGCATGGATTACAGATTTACAGCATTATTAATTTTTATGATAACACTACTAGCTTTGTTTGGTGGACCAGCTCATTCTAAAAATGAATATCTACAAAACAGCAGAGAATGTGGCTCTGTAGATTTTAGAGTAGAACAAAGAGATCAAGATTATAATTATAGTACCAGCAGCACTAATGAACAATCTAATTATAGTATGACATTTAGAAAATATTTAGGTACAGATTGTAAAACTAGCAGAGAAAATGTAAAAATTAAACAACAATTAGAATTAATGAAAATGTGTGGCAAAGTTAATAATAACCCTTCATTAGCACACAATGAAAATTTTAATTTATTAGTATCAAAATGTAGAGGTGTTACTCCAACAAAGATTGATAATAGACCCGATTCAGGAAGTGAATGGGATAAGCTAAAGGATGACTACAAAAAAGAGAATCCTGATATTACATTAATGGGTGATAAATTCCTAAATAAAAAGAAATTAAAAATACCTAAGTATTTAACAGAAGAAATCATATTACCGGTACCTAAGCCATGAAGTTTATATTAGCTATAAGTCTATGTTCATTTATAAATAATACATGTTTACCTCCAGTAGAAGTAGTAAAACCTTATAACTCCTGGAAAGAATGTAGTGTTGCCGCATATGAAATATCTAAAGCAATGATAATCGCACAACAGGACCCTTATGTTAATAATAATAAATTAGCCACTAAATTTACATGTTCTGAAGCGGGGGTTATTTAATGATAGACAGGTTTCTATTGAACTTCTTCGGAAACATAGATAATATAGTGAACCGGATAGCTAAACTATTTGAGCCTAAACCAAGGAAAAAGAGAAAATGAGAATATCAGATAAAACGAATATAGGCATGCCTATCAAAAATATGTTGGGTCTTATGGCTGCCGTGGCCTTTGGTGTATATGCATACACAGAGGTAACAGCTAGACTAACAAGCTTAGAGACATCAAGAGAATTATTTCAAGCGGATCTATTAAAAAAATCCGAGCAGTTGCCCGTGGACCAGGAACAATTTATGTTGATAGAAAATTTATATAAAGTTACAGAAAAATTAGAGCTAACTCAAGAGCAAAATATGACCAACAAGGTTAACATAGAATTCTTAAGAGATCAATTAGATAAAGCACTAATAGATGTAGAAAAATTAAAAGATAAAGTTAGACAAAACGGTAATGGTAGTCATGATTGAGATAGTTGTCGCATTGTTGATGATTGTTAATGGGGAAATTAAAGAACATAGAATACAACCTGCAATGAGTGACTGTTTAAAAGGTAAAAGAATTGCTATGCGTTCTAATAATTCTAAAAATGTAGAGTATCAATGCATTAAATCTAAAGCAGAAACAGAAATTTATTTAGGTGAAAAATCTATAAAAAAGCTTATACTATCTGAGTGATGAAAAAAAATTGTAAACAATGTAAGAAAGAATTTGAAACTACAGATGAGTTCAATCTGTTTTGTGGGGACGAATGTAAACAGGAAGCACTTGCTGATCTTGACAAAGATAGCGATGAGTGTTTATCTTGCCAGTAATGCCTCAAAAAAAAACATTTAAAATAGAAGCAGAAGTGGTTAGAGGTGAATGTCCTACCTGTAAAGAATTAACAACATTAGTTGGAATTAGTTCTCAGTTTTTTAGATGTATGGAGTGTGGTGCAGATTTAGAACAACATGTTAATGGTAAAATAAGTTATCTACCTATCATGCAATCTAGAACAGATGGCGGCAAACCTTACGTTAAGGATTGGAAGTAATGCCTTTTAAATCAGACAAACAAAGAAAATATTTATTTAAAAATAAACCTAAAGTAGCAAAAAAATTTGCAAAAGATTCTAAAAAGAAAACTCATAAAATGCCTGATGGTACTATTATGAAAGGTGCTAAACACAAATGAAAAAGGCTAAAGGCGGCGAGTACGCACCTCGTGATCAACATCGAAAAAGGCCTGGTATACATAAGAAATCACAGAATAAGGCAGAAAAAAGGCAAAAGAATCAAAATAAATATAAAGGGCAGGGTTGACATCCTCACATAATATCCTATATTAATAATGAAAGGATAATTATGAAAATAAATAAACTACTAATATATAATACTGCGTTAAGAGATAGCCTACATAAAAAAATGGCGGGTATGTTAA
>Ga0307986_10001374_pt1 | contig 17707 bp, 28 predicted proteins | sample EllFjometageno82_FD_203170 | JGI IMG/M metagenome (GOLD analysis project Ga0307986, IMG submission 203170) | Marine microbial communities from Ellis Fjord, Antarctic Ocean - #82 | ecosystem: Environmental > Aquatic > Marine > Unclassified | place: Southern Ocean | collected 2014-10-09
ATCAACACTTCTTAGAAAAAATAGAGATTTTCGTTATGTCGTAAAAGGCGGCACTGGTGCACAAATGTCCAGTGTTAAACGTGAAAAGGTATTCCTTGGGATTGTCGAATCAATTCATCCTAAGGACGCAGAGCTGGTATGTGGAATGATTAACAAGAAGCTACCAGTAAAAGGACTAACAGTTAAATTAGTACAGGAGGCTTACCCCGAACTTCTATGAAAATACCTAACCAAACAACCAATAAACAATAATTAAAAAAGGTGCACGTTTTCGGACGGAGCACCTTTTTTTTGGGAGAAAAGTATTATGGTTTCAGTAACTATCGAGCGCTTAAAAAAAGATTCAAGACAATTGGGCTATTACGCAGATAGATATCGAAAACAAGGACGAACGGATCGATCCCGAAAGGTGCTAATGAAAAAGGCCTATCTAGACGATCATATTCTTGAGATCGAAGAAACCTTTATTAAAGAAGTAGCATAGGATAAGATCGGGGGTAGAAATATTCCCGATTTTTTCATTTAGGGGGTTTACATTTGATTTGAAATAGCTTATACTAGTTATACAAAGGAGATAACAGAATGCTTATTCACAACACAAAAATCGCTCAGACCGTATCCCGTACCCTTTGCCTCACCGCAGATCGGTACGACCAAATCTTCGCTATTAAACAAGCTCTTATAGCAGAAGATCTCGAACTCTTCGCTACTGATCGGGAAACCATCGATGACATTCTGGATATTCTCTTCTCAGAATTTAATTTCCCAGCATAAGAATTAGGGGGTTTACACTCCCTAATTACGTTGTTATAATAAGATAACACTTATCAGAACGGGGATACATATACTATGTCACAACGCATTGGCTTCGCATGTAAATACATGCATCCAGATCAGACCCAGAAGAAGAGTCTACTAGAAGAGATCCAACGTCCACTTAACACACGTAGTACCACACGTCTGTGGCTTAGTCGTCAGACTGTAGAGGTTGCAGAGGAACGTCTCTGGGATATCATGGTACATAATACTGCTGCAGTACTACGTCTTATAGAGTATGTGGGCAGCTTACCAGAAGGTCTTCGTATGGTACGCCTAAGCTCAGATCTACTCCCTGTATATACAGAACCTAATTGGTCTTACTTCTGGCAAAAGCCTGATGTTCAAGATTACTGTGCACGTGCATTTGGTCTTGCCGGTGACGCTGCACGACGTCTTAATGTACGTGTATCTATGCATCCTGGTAACTTCACTGTTCTTGCTAGCGACAAGCCACACGTTGTAGAAAACAGCATCAGGGAAATGGAGTACCACACAGATGTTATACGTTGGATGGGATACGGTCGTACGTTCCAGGACTTCAAGTGCAACGTACATATATCGGGTAAGCAAGGTCCAGCCGGTATCTTGGCAGTACTACCCCGCCTATCACAAGAATGTCGCAACACCATTACTATCGAGAACGACGAAAACTCCTGGGGTCTTGACGCAAGCCTAGAGCTTGCAGACCACTGCGCACTAGTACTTGACATACACCATCACTGGATCCGTACAGGAGAATACATACAACCCTCCGACGATAGATACTCTCGCGTAATAGATTCATGGCGTGGTGTACGTCCTGCTATTCATTACTCAGTGTCTCGCGAAGATTGTCTTGTAGACTTTCCTACTGACGTACGTCCAGACATGGAGACACTCTTAGAGTCTGGCTACAAGAAAGCCAAGCTACGTGCACACAGTAACTACATGTGGAATAACGCAGTCAACGACTGGGCATTGTCATTCTTGCCACACGCAGATATCATGGTAGAAAGCAAATCTAAAAACCTTGCTTCCATTGGCCTATATAATTATTATCAACAAGGAGATACCCGATGATGAAATCACTTTCAAACCTTACCGCTAAATCAGCTGCTCTTTACATCAAGATGATCAACGCGTGTACGTAGGTTTCACAGGTTATTCTTTATCGAATCTGCAGAAAGATATGATCCGAAGCACTGTTAATCACGCTTTGGATTATCTGGTGTCTGCACGCATGAAGAACACACTTGAAATTACTATTACAATAGAGAAAGATCTCTATAAGAATAAAACAATCTGGGGCGATATGTTCGTAGAAGATAGTTCCAGATCCCCTAAACTTTATGACGTACGGCTCAGCTATTCCGGTGTACAATCATACGGTCAACTAATAAAGGTACTATGCCATGAACTCATCCATGTCACTCAGTTTGCTACTCGTCGCATGCGTTATTTATCTGGCCATTGCCGAATCGGATTCGGTCGGGACCAATTCACTTCTTCAGATGTTGAGTACCAAGATAGGCCTTGGGAGATAGAAGCACATGCGCTCGAAGACGAAATCTTCGCCTACGTCAGAGAAAAAGACGAAGCGATCGAAAAGTACATCCAAGCAAAAGCAGGCGACAGCTGGAGACCGGAATCTTCTTTTCTGGCAAGTGAGCTATAAAACAATTGAAGAACTCGAGTTTAAGAAGCCAAAGCAGAAGGTAGCTGGTACACATCTACGTCTCGTAGAATTGCCGTCAGGTAGACTATATATACAACTGTGGTCGAGTTTATCTAAGCAATGGAATATTATTCACAGATACGACGTCGACGACCAATGGCTAAAATGGAAAGATACATATGCCCGTATATACTCTAAAAGATCTAAAGGACGGAAACCGGTGGGACGTAGTGTGCAGCTGGAACGACCTGCAGACCCTCCTAAACGAACAACCCGACGTAAAACAAGTACTGTCGACCCCAAAGATAGTAAGCGGAGTGGACGGAAACAAGGATCTAAAAGTACCGGACGGGTTCAAAGATCTACTAAAAAATAAAGTCAAAAAAGGCTCAGGTAAAGGTAACACAATTAATGTCTAGATCCTACACTTCCAATAGTATTAAACTGGAAAGTCTTCAACCATTTACCCCGAAAACCCAGAACCAGAGCGTAGCTGAAACCACGTGGGATAAAGGCTATAACCTAGTATTATCAGGTTCAGCTGGTACTGGCAAGACTTACCTTGCACTGCGGTTCGCATTAGAACTAGTGCTTGATAAAGAGTTTCCGGAGTATGACGAGCTCGTGATCGTACGCTCGATCGTGCCCACGCGCGATATTGGATTTCTACCGGGTAACGAAGAAGAAAAGAAACAAGCCTACGCTGCACCTTACGTAGGTCTACTGAAAGAGATCATGGACGATAATGAAGCCTGGAATAAGCTTGTAACAGCAAAAAAGCTACGCTTCGAGTCTACTTCCTTTATTCGGGGTACTACATTTAACAATGCTATTATCGTAATAGATGAAATGCAGAACCTAAACTTTCACGAGCTCGATTCTGTAATCACACGAGTAGGTCACCAGTGCAGATTTATTATGTGCGGGGATTACTATCAGTCTGACTTCCAGAAGGAAAATGATAAAAAGGGCATCTTAGACTTCATGAATATTGTGACCCAGCTAAATCAGTTCGACGTGATTGAATTTACTTGGAAAGATATCGTACGTTCAGATTTTGTTCGAGACTACATCATGACGAAAGAAATGCTGGGTATTAGATAAGGAAAGCCGATATGGCTAAGTATAGCAGGTATGATCCGCGTAATAAAAACAAAGGTCGGAATAAAACCCGTTCGCTCGAAAAGGATGTCAGAATCCGGGATGCGGAAGATTATAATGATGCGGATCAGGCCGCATGCTCTCGGGCTAACTGGACTATTACCAATGACAAAAAAGAAGACGTTGAAGTATCTTAACCGGGTATTAATATCTTTTGATATGATGCTTAATGTTATATTAGGCGGAGAGTTAAACCAAACCTTTTCTGCTAGATCTTACCTTCAGCAAAAACGGGGTAAATTCAATCTGGTTTGGCTTATCGATCTAATTTTCTTCTGGGATCCCTCCCATTGCATGAGTTCATATATCACATGGCTTACTGGAAAAAATATAAGAAAAGCGGGCAATATTGGGGTTTACAGTACACGCGGTATAGAGTATAATGTTATTACAAATCATGATAAGAAAGAGATATTTGATGAGAATTTTGACTGACTGTGACGGAGTGCTACTCAATTGGGAATTCGCATTTAATACGTGGATGCAGCGCCACGGATACCAAGAGATTCCTAATGCCCATGAATACTATGACATGGGTGAACGCTATGGACTAACGTATAGCAAAAAAGTAGAACTGATCAATTACTTTAATGAAAGTTCTGCTATCGGATTTCTCCCACCTCTTCGTGATGCTATGCACTACGTTGATAAACTACATCGCAAGCACGGCGTGGTGTTTCATGTCATTACCTCACTTTCATTGGATCCGAATGCTCAAGCCCTACGTATTCAGAACTTAAATAAGTTGTTTGGTTCGACCGCATTTGAAAAGATTGTGTTCCTCGATACTGGTGCGGATAAAGATGAAGCCCTAGAACCATATGCTTACTCCTATGATATATGGATTGAAGATAAAGTAGAGAACGCAGAGCTTGGTCTGGATATGGGTCTGGATTCAATTCTTATTGAGCACGGATTTAACATGGATCATAAGAGTATCCCAACTATGAAAAATTGGAAAGAAGTGTATGAATACGCAGTCGGCCAGTAAAATGGGGTTCTTTGATATCCTGAATTTGCGGGGTGAGTGGGAAGTGCTTGCTCAGTATTTAAACACAGACTTAGATAGTTCTACTCAAGGACTAAAATTGTTTGTCGAAAATAGTCATAGGAACAATAGGTTCAAGACTGGATGGAGTGAAGCTATGGACATCGCAGAAACTATTCTGAGAAATGTAAAATGAAAAAACTAATCTATCAAGTTTATTTGGGTAAACGATCTAAGCTGTACGACCACTGTACAGCCAGTGTTGCTGCATATGCAAAGCGTATCGGCGCTGAGCATGTAGTTCAGAGAACCCCTATTCTTATGATTAAACCCGATCCATTTATGACTAATCGCAGCAAAGAAAGCTACGAGAAGCACGGTGGGTTTCTTCCAATCTATGAGAAAGAAAACGCTTTTGCATATCTGAAGGCGTACGATCAGGTATCTATCATCGATGCGGATGTGTATATTCGAGACAATGCGCCATCTATCTTCGACGAGCTATCTCCGGACCACGATTTCGGTGGGGTCTTAGAACGAGATCTACCGATCACACCGGAATATAAAGGTAAGATTAAAAACTACACGCGCATGCAGTACGGTATGGATCCAATTAGCAAACTGTTTGATTGGGATGATCGAGGCGCTGATTTTTATAATATGGGTATTATGATTCTGAACAAATCATTCGATCAATATTTGAACGGTGAAACCCCACTACAGTTTCTCAGACGTCCACGATTCAAAGGTTTCATTGATGGCATAGGCCCATGGAAATGGTCAACCGACCAAACCCTGCTCAACGTATTTGTAAAAGAATCCGGCATGAAGGTTAAGAATCTTGATTGGAAGTTCAATGCCTTGTATAAAGGTGTGCGTGATGACCATATCAAGAAAGCCCATTTTATTCACTTCTTCTTAAAGGATAAATTACCGGCTAAAGGCGAAAACGTAGAAGCGCTGATGATGGATGTCTAGAACTCTTTTTATTCATATTCCTAAAACTGGTGGCACCTCGATAAATGAATCGGGATTAGTGACTACCACCAGCTATAAAGGGTTGAAGCCTGATATAAAAAAGCAGATGGATATAGATCCAGTAGGGCCACACTCATTTGGTCCTATTTTTAGTAGCATGGTGCAGAAGCATTTACCTTTCAGCTATCTCTCTCAAGAGCACCTTAATCGATTTAATAGGGTATTTGCTGTGGTCAGGAACCCGTGGTCGAGATTGGTTTCTTTTTATAACTATGCCGATATCATGCGAGAAACCTATAAAGGTGACAAAAAGTTTATTGAATCTAAGATTACATGGGAAGAATATCTTAGTAGAATCGAAAAATTTACTATGACCCCGAACTTCTACTGGCAACACCCCTACAATAATTGGGGATCACAATCTGATTATGTTTCATACAATAAGGTAGATTTTTTAAGACAGGAGTATCTGCAGGAAGACTTATCTAAATATCTGGGAAAAGACGTAGACCTACCTATAGTAAAACCGAGTCTTAAGGTAGACTATAGAACTTACTACACTGAAGAGCAAAAACAAAAAGTCGCGGAATGGTACAGGGTTGATATAAATCACTGGGGCTTTGATTTTGATACACCCGCTACTAAAAATTGTTGGGCATTAAGATAGGATTAATATGAAAAAAGTATTCATAACTGGCATTGCCGGTTTTATCGGTTTTCACACGGCAAACAAATTCCTTGAAGCAGGATGGGACGTTCAGGGTTTAGATAATTTTAATGATTACTATGATCCGAGCCTTAAAGATGCAAGAGCGCAACTCTTGTCGACAGACGGGGTACGAATTAAGCGGTGCGATTTGGCTGAAATTGATTCCTTATCAATACTCGACTATAAGCCAGATCTAGTTATACACCTTGCAGCAAGTGCAGGTATACGACACTCTCTTGCAAACCCGCAAGAAAGCATCCAGAATAATATCGTCAATACCCAGACCCTTATTAACCATTGTGAGAAACACGGCATTGAAAATATAATCTATGCATCGACGTCTGCGGTTATGAATGGCAATCCACTACCGTGGAATGAACACGATAAGTGTGGTAAACAGGTTAGTCCATATGGTTATACAAAGCTGGCCAATGAAAGCCAGTTTGACGTATCTACAATACCTAACGCCGTGGGCCTTCGATTCTTTACCGTGTATGGTCCATGGGGCAGACCTGATATGGCATTGTTCGACTTCACAAATAAGATAATTAATAATCAACCTATTACTGTTTATAATAACGGTGATATGAAACGAGACTTTACGTATGTAAAAGATATCGTTAGGGGTATTTGGGTCGTTGCAAACAATATGACTGAACGGGATATCTACTGTATCGGTAACGGTGAATCAGTAGATCTAATGGATTTTATTACAGAGATCGAACGTAATATCGGTAACGGAAAAGCTACGTATGATTTCCAACCAATGCATCCTGCTGATGCAAAGGAAACATGGTCAGATACTACTAAACTGCAAAAACTCGGCTACAGTTCAAATACCGATGTTGCAGAAGGTGTAACCCAGTTTGTCCGCTGGTATAAGGAATATTACGATGTCCAATAATAATATTATACTGCAGCACTTTGACGGGAACTTACGACCACTTGATAATTTATCAATAGCGAATATGACAACCTATGCAGGTAAGATAGGCGCTGAGTATAAATTAATTCGTGGTAAACCATTTAGAGAACACTTAACCGGCGCGTGCCAAAAAGTGCATATGCTATCAGAGGTGTACGACGAATACGACGATGTCCTTATGGTCGACATAGATATGTTTGTGCCAAATGGAATGCTAATTGACGTATTTGATCAAGTCGGTTGTGGGCTATATAATCCTATACAGAAGAAACTGCATCAGCGTCTTGCAGGCGGTAATCTTCGATCCCAAGCAGCACCGTATTGGGGTGGTGCAATATATAAGTTTAACAAAGAACGAAGACTGAATCTTAGAGCAGGTCTTGGCGGTGATGAGAAATGGATGGATCAGTTCAATAAACCCTATCATTATGAAGATGAAGGCATCGTACATTTTCTTGCAGCAAAAGCTGGTATGAATATGTCCAAGGAAGATATAATGGATCCACGTTGGTGTTATGATAACTATCTTCCCGTACCACAAAACGCATATATGATCCACGTTAGAACAAAAGTGAAACCTGAAGGTCCCAAGAGGACAAAGATTGAAAACTACAACGAGCTCGTCGAAAAGGGTATTTTGTGAATATCTTAGTTGTAGGTGCGGGTTTCGCTGGTGCCGTAATTGCTCGTGAATTGGCTGATGACGGACATCAAGTTTGTGTAATAGACCAGAGAGATCATATTGCAGGTAATGCATATGACTATACGAACGAGCATGGTATCAGAGTCCACAAATACGGTCCACATATTTTTCATACAAGCAATGAAAAAGTGTATGAGTGGATCACAAAATTCGGCGAGTTTGGATCGTACTATCATAAAGTAAAGGCTCAGTTGTCCGACGGTCGATACGTTACTCTGCCCGTTAATAGAGAAACAAAAGATATCGTCGGTGAAGATAATATTATAGACACATTCTATAGACCGTATACTAAAAAGATGTGGGACATGGAATTGGAAGAACTATCCGATAGTGTTACCAAAAGAATCCCTGTCCGTGATGATGATAACGAGTTATACTTTCCAGACGCTAAGTATCAAATGATGCCTATCAAAGGCTATACTGATTTATTTCAAAACATTTTAAACCATGAAAATATTGTAGTAAAACTCAACACGCACTTCGATAAATCCATGGAAGCAGATTACGATCACGTGTTTAACTCTATGGCCATTGATGCCTATTATGATTATTGTTATGGGGATCTACCTTATAGATCATTGAAGTTTCACCACACGCATCTGCCGCTGAATAAAGTATTGCCCGTAGGCACTGTGAACTTTACCCACGATGGTCCACACACAAGAATAACAGAGTGGAAAAACTACCCTTATCATGGACACAATACTTCCATGACCACTCTTACAACTGAAGAGCCCTGTAATTATAAAGATAATGATCATCAAAGGTTTTATCCGGTCAAAGATATTAACGGAGATAATAAGCGTATACATAAGAAGTATAAGGACATTCGAAAGAATAATATGACATTTATCGGTCGGTGTGGAATGTACGTTTATGTTGATATGGATCAAGCGATTAACTCATCATTGGCTGTTGTGACAAAATATAGAGAAAGTATAAAATGAGAAACTTGATTTACCAATATTGGATGGGTGATATGAAGCCTGGCGTAATGGCTAGTACAGAGCTTATGAAAGCCTATGCAGATCGCATCGGGGCAGAATATCGCTTTGACCATAACATTACTATCGCAGGTCACGTCGTGAATGTTCCTATCTACTATGAGCCAGCGAACCCGTTAGTATCCGAGGAATTTGATGTGTATGATAATGTGGCTCTCGTGGATATTGATGTGTATCCGGTAGAGGGTTTGACTGATAGCATGTTTGATTTACTTGACGGTGAAGATGCAGGTATCTGTACGGAACCAAAGCAACCATACTTTAGAACAATCTACAACTCCGGTGGGATCAACAGTGCGATCGATAAGAAGTGGGCTGCACTTTGTTCGAACACATGGGGTATCGAATACCCAACCGATGAGCGAGATCGACCAGAAGTATTTAATACTGGTGTAGTAGTTATTTCGAAAGCTGGCTTACAGAAGATGAAAACCACGTGGCCTAAATTTCAAGAATATGTTGATATGATGGGGAACTTCCCACGGTTTTATAGATTGTTTCAAGATTACTTTTCGGCATTTATCCACCTTCCTGGGTTTAATCTTAAAAGATTACCGAACGAGTGGAACTGTTATATGCATAAGGTCGGAGCGCATCCAATTGCATATGTTGGCGACAATAGACCAAGGAATGCAAAACTGGTACACGTGATGTTCCGCACAGCCGATGATTGGCCGGCAGATGCACTATATCAGATTACGAATATGCCAATAATGGATTGGGAATTGCCAGTGAATAAAAACTGGCCTAATGATGGATAGAGTATAAAAATGATTAATGCTGAATTCGTGAATGTAAAAGCAGTGTCACAGTTCCATAAACAAATTGTAGAACAACAAGAAGAAGCGCACGGTAAACACTATTGCCAGATGCATCAAGCTATTAATCGCTTTTGGAGTGAGGGTGAATGCAAGACGTATATGGAGCTTGGCGTACACCAAGGCGGATCAGCTTCAAACGCTATGATGTTAGATCCAACACCTAAAAAAATCACATTAATTGATATTGATATGTCAAAGTATAATAGTTTTCTGAAACCGCTTGCAGAAAAACATTGTGATAAACATGGGATTGAGCTTGATGTAAGAGAAACATCTTCTACCGGCTTCGGTTCGGTAGAAGCCACAGATATGCTCGTCATTGATTCGGTACACAAAGCGAGTTGGATGCAACAAGAGCTCGATTTGCACGGTAAGAATGCCAGAAAATATATCGTTGCCCATGATACTAAAAGACTATTTGATGAAGTAGACGAACAGCTTCATCGTACACTGGTCGCATGGGGTGAACGAAATGGATTTATTCTAGTTGATCGTGGAGAAGCAAGCGTAGGTTACACTGTAATAGCTCGGAAGTGATATGAAAGCTTATTCTATTGTAATGTCGGGACATAAAGGTTCTGAGCTGGGTTTCGGACGACTACAACAAACCTGGCGGGCAACGAAGCAATCCTTTTCTTTGGAAAAATTTACTGCTATAACGCCTGATAATGTTAATGCTTTGATGGGATCGTATAATATTAAATGGAATTATCCGTGGGATAAGCCTGAATTAGATTTTGCATCCGGATTAGTTAAAAATCCATATCCTACCAAAAATCCTAAATCAAGAATCGCCTGCGCATTAAGCCATTACACTCTTTGGAAAAAGTGCCATGATGAAGGTGAGCCTATCCTCGTATTGGAGCACGATGCGGTTTTTACCAAAACCTTAGATTATGAATTTACTTTGGAATCAAAGTATGATATAATTGGTATTAACGATCCGAGAGGTGCAACGAGACGAGCAAGGGACTATTCCATTGCGGTAGAAAAAAATATAGATATTATTCAAAGACCCCCCGTGATCGATGATATGAAAGTCCCACAGGGCATCGCTGGAAATAGCGCATATATAATTAAACCAAGAGGTGCTAAGAAGATGCTAGATTTGGTTAATGAATATGGGCTATGGCCAAATGATGCTATTATGTGCCAACAATTAGTAAGTACGCTAGGGATCACTAAGGACTATTATACAGGAGTGCAGGGCTTGACCTCGACCACATCGCTATGAAAGCATATGTAATTACAATTATGGATAACCCAGAATCTGTAAGGGTTGCAGATCGATGTATTAAATCAGCTGCAAAATACGGTATTCAGGTAGAAAAGTTTCCCGCATTTACACCTGATAAAGAGCCGATCGAGCATGCGCATAAGAAGAACATCCCTACTGCAGCCTTTGAGGAAATATATTCGAGATATGAAAATTGTATCTCGGCATTCTTATCACACTTCACTCTCTGGGAGAAGTGCGTACAGGATAATGAACAGTACATGATATTAGAGCATGATGCATACTTTGTAGATCAACCTAATATTTTTATGCAGTTCGACAAGGCAATTAATATTGGACAACCGAGCTACGGTAAAGTACGACAACCTATGAGACTCGGGGTTAACCCACTTACATCGAAACAATACTTTCCCGGTGCACATGCGTATATGGTTAAACCGGCGGGTGCTGAAGCATTTATCCAGAGAGCTCGTTTTGACGCAGCACCGACCGATGTCTTCTTACATAAAGGTAGATTCCCGTGGTTACAGGAATACTATCCATGGCCTGTTCAGGCGCGAGATACATTTACAACCATCCAGAAAGTTGATGGGTGCTGGGCAAAACATGGATTTAATAATGAATACAAAATCATCTAAACTATTCATCACAGGATCAGATAGTAATACAAGATGGATGGAGAAATGGTTCGTGCAGAATTTCTCTTGGCATAATCCGGGCTCTAAGATCCACATCTATAATTTTGACACGGACTTTCATAATTCAAGCGGATGGTTTAAAAAGCCAGATGCCATGATTGATGCTGCTAAAAAAGCAGATTCGGTATGCTGGATCGATATAGACTGTGAGGTGCTAGGATCCCTCGACGACCTCTGGGAATATCTTGAACCGAATAAATTGGGTATGGTAGAGGATAAACCCTGGACCACTCGCCAAGGGTCAACGTGGCACAATTCGGGTGTGGTGGCATTCCAGGGTACACCTGATATATTAAAGTCGTGGAAAGGTGCCTGTGTTCGTACGAAGCAGCGTGGGGATCAGGAAGTGTTACACACCCTCCTACCCGATCCTCTTACTCGTATGTCACACATTACAAATTTACCAAACCGCTATAATGTTCTCCGTTTACAGCATATAGATAACACGTTGCCTAGAAATCCATTGGTGTATCATTGGACTGGACATAAAGGGAAAGAACATATTAGGAAGTTGATAAATGGGTAGAGTAGTTCATATAATCGGAAATGGTGACAACGCCCCTATGTATAAGCCTGCAAAGGGTATTAAGCTGACGTGTAACCTTCCTCCCTTTGCAATTGAAGGTGCTTATGCTACATGCATTGTTGATTTTAAGATGATGGCAGCAATGGCTGAAGGTAGTGTGTTTCCGCCTGGTCAATGGATCTTAGGGTTTAGGCCAAAAACATTCCTAGAGAATAATCCAGATCTTCGTTTGAGATGGGCGCAGCATATCAAGGGGTTCTATACAGAGCTTCCCAGCTACGTTCCAGGCTACACCGATTTTAACTGTGGTCATATGTGCACCCATTATGCTGCGAATAAGGTCGAGGGTGAAGAGATTCATCTTTACGGATTCGATTCTATGTTCGACCCGAACCTTCGTAGTTGCACCGACTTCTACCTTAATTCGGATCGGGGCGACACGAACAATCATAGATTAATGCACAATTGGCGTCCTGTCTGGAAGAATCTATTTGAAGAGTTTCCGAATACCCAGTTTGTATTACACCATAAACATGACGGCTTAAAATTTCATAAACCAGATAATGTAGAAATAGTTACGAAATAGGGGTTTACATCCCTGCGCTAATAGTTTATACTACTCTTATCAAAGGGAGATAATTATGAAGACGGAAGAGAAAATCAAAACGCGCATGGACGAACTCCAACGGTCTATGGAACACAACGCGCATCTGACCGAAAAGCTTTATATGATGGAACTGTACTATTCCGTGAGTAAATTCTGGTCTGTTCTTAGTGAAGAAGATCGGGACTATCTTCAAGCTGCTAATTATGCCATCACCGAAAACATCGAGTGGAACGTGCCGTAATGGAACAATATTACTCGGATCTGCTTGGCACTAGTAAAAACGATGTAGATGAATATTGGAATGATTATTTTAATTCGTGTACTATGAGCGTACCGACAACAGGAATGGAGATACCTCATGAAGAAAGTACTATTAACTACTCTGTTAATTACCCTAAGCGCCTCGACCGCGTACGCAGCTGATCAAGTATCAGCGCAGGTACGGGAACATTATAAAACCGTCTACGAAAACGTAGACGTTGTCAGTCGCCGCTGTGAAATGGTTGATGTACCTGTATATGGTACACGTCGAGTAGAACGTAATGGTGGTGCCGCTGGCAACGCATTACTCGGAATGATCCTCGGTGGTGTAGTCGGTAAAGGTCTTACTGGCAAAGATAAAGGCGCTGCTGCAGGTGCTATTATGGGCGGTGTGATTGGTGCGGATCAAGGTGGCAAGACTGATAACCAAAGCTATGTTACTGGATATCGAAAAGAAAAATCTTGCTATGATGAAGTCGACACCCAACAAAGATCCAAAAGCGTTTACTCACATTCTACCGTCGAGTTTAGATCAAATGGTCAGCGTCGAAAGCTAAAGTTTTACAGATAAAGTTAATGGTTCCTTAGCTCAGCAGGATCAGAGCAAGACACTTCTAATGTCTAGGTCGTAGGTTCGAGTCCTACAGGAATCACCAAATCAATGAGGGTGTAGTGAAATGGTATCACGGCGGATTCCAAATCCGCAAGACTGGGTTCGATTCCTAGCACCTTTGCCAAATGACCCACTTCTAATTAAGGAACTAGTTTATGGAACCAGTAACAATCGCATTTTTATTCATCATTGGCGTAGTTATGGGTGAAGAGAATAGGGCACAAGATGCCGTTATCGAATCTCAATCAGCCCAGTTGGAGTTAGCTATCGATCGGCTTAACCGACTTGCCGTGTCACACTCTGCTGTCGCAGCACGTGAGATCACGAACCATGAGATGCAGAAACGTGAGATCGATGCTATCGTAAGAAATGCTCTTTCTGAATAAAAGTTTTGCTCCCATGTTGGAATAGGTAGACAAGCCAGGCTTAAAACCTGTTGCCTTCGGGCGTCCCGGTTCAAGTCCGGGTGGGAGTACCAGATAAATTAATGAGCGAATAACTCCAAACGGAGGTCCATCTTTTATGAATGATTTAAGAGCATTTTACAATTCAAATGTCACAAAAAAGATCGTAAAAACGTCTGACTGGCACATCCATTTTGAAGACGGAACGATGGAGTTTGATCCACTTAGCGGTGGCTTAAGCTCCCTTTTTGGTAACAATAACAAAGAAATCGTATCTGGTATTGAAGATAGAATTCTAACTGTTGCGAGAGCTCAGTCAAACAAAGGTCATTATACTGATGATACCTTAAGAGCTGGTGAAATTTTAACACAGGGTGTTTGGTCTGGTTACTCCTGGGCTTTATCTGGCACGAATGCAGTTGAATCCGCGATTGCTATGTCTGATGAATATTGGAAAAAGCTTGGTGGAAATAAGCCGTATATCGTTTCATTTTCCTTTGCTTGGCATGGCTCTAGTTACTTAACAAAAAGTCTTGGTGTGCCCGAAATTTTACAGCATAAGTCTAATCGTGTTATTAATATTGATCATCCTAAATGGAAACATATCAGTGACAGAGACCCAGCGGAAACTGAAGCAATGTTCGGCTTTATCGAAACAATACGAAACAATCCCGATGAAATTGGATGTGTCATATTCGACTCTGCCACTTGGATAAATGGGGTTATCCCATTCAGTAAATGGTGGTGGGAGACCTTGCGGGAGTTGTGTAACGAGCACGATATTCTTATGATCACAGATGACGTTGCATCTTGTTGGGGTAGAAGTAAAGCATATCATTCATATCAGACGCTCGGATTCGGGATTCAGCCAGATATATCTGCGGTGGGGAAGGCCCTTACTGGCGGATACGCACCGCTCGGCGCAGCGCTGTGTAATGAAAGAGTAAATTCAGTCATAAGTGAACCCGGTGTTTGGAAATATCCCGGAACTTGGCAGCCGTCTATGATCGGCATATATCTAATGATCAACACGTATGATTACATTGAAAAGAATAACTTGATTCAGAAATCGAATCAAATAGAAAATAAAAACATTGCACTAGGCGAGAAAATTCTATCCGAAGGTCTCATAAATAATTACAGAGCCAGCGGAACATTTCTAGCCCTTGATGTGAAAACACAGGCACCGAGTGTGGGATATAGTTCAAGTAAAGGTAACAACAATCTTAGGGTCTGCGTTCCTTTAATTGCAGATGAAACGTACTATAAAGAGTTGGAGATGTATATTGACAAGGGTATTTCATGTACTATTTAATCTGGAATACGGAGCCTCGCTTGTTTTATGAAAATTAAATTTCTTGCCTTTAGTTACACCCAACCGTATTCCTTTAATCCAGTTTATTATTGGCTAAAATCTTTTTATAAGAAAAACGGTAAGCACTTTGATCAATATAAGTGGTTAAAGACCGAATACTTTTATGATGAAAGTGTTGTTAATAGAATAGTTGATGAAGGGACGGAGTTACTTTGTCTGTCCGTATACCTTTGGAACTTCGAAAGTCTTATGAAAGTTGCACGGGAAGCCAAGGAGAGAAATCCCAATCTGAGGGTTGTTGTCGGGGGACCAGAGTGTCACGCAAACACAGATGAGAAGTGGTTTACTAAACACCCATTTGTCGATTTTGCGATCTACGGCGACGGAGAAAACGCGTTTAAAGGCTTACTTGATTGGTTCAAAGATCCTCCTGTGCCTTATCAGATTGATGATATCCCAAACCTCGTCCACGCAGGAAAAAAGAATCCCCACGAAATATTTAGATTTCGAAACTATGAAGAATATAGTCCATATCTTGATCTGAAAAAAGAGTTTCTTTCTGATTATAGATCATTTAAGACAGAGGTTAATGATGCATTCGTGTATCTGCCATATGAGAGAACTCGCGGGTGTATGTATTCATGCGCCTTTTGTGACTGGCAAAGTGGACTGCACTACAAAGTTAATAGACGCATAAACGACTATAAACCAGAAATTGATTTTTTCGTTAAAAATAAAATTAGAACAATGCACATTGATGCCAACGTCGGTATGGATAAAGAAGACATTCCTTTATATGAATATGTTTTCGATAAAATGCAAGAAAACGAATTAGAATTTATCCCGACCGAACCAAGAAACATGGCAAAGTTGAATAAAGAGAAGGTCGCTGAGATATATGACATTCTATGCAAGGCATCACCGAGATATAATGTCAAGGTTTCTTTGCAGTCAATCTATGGAGATGTTCTAGCAAACATTAATAGACCAGATGTGCCCTGGGCCAAACATAAGCAAATTATTCTTAAAACGAAATCCGATCATCCCCAGATCAACGTAATTCCCGAACTTATTATGGGATTACCCGGTATGACATACGATAGAATTAATGAAACTCATTTAGAGTTTGCAGATATTCCCATGTCAAATATCTATGCCTATGAATGGATTTTGTTACAAAAAGCGCCTGCATATTCTAAAGAATATCGAGACAAGCATAATCTTACGACTGTTAAAACCTTCTATCCCGCAATCTTTACTGGGCTTGACGCAAAAGCAATCGAATATGATGATTTCGTCATTGATCCAGATATCGCTATTAATAAAAATCAAGCATACTTTATTGATATGGTATTTGACAAAGACCTCGGTATTCAGGGGGTTATATACAATAAGATTATTACCAGAGCATACAATAAACTTGTTAAAGAAGAGTATTTTAATCGGGCCTTTTTGCAGGAATATTTCTATAACCATTCAGAATATTTTAAACAAGTAGCGGAAACCGAAGCTATAGACCAGGGGAAATATTTTTTAAAATATGGGTTTTATCTTTGGGGTATGTGTGATATAATAAATAATAAGATACGTAATTATGAAGTTACGTTAGACAAATACATCGATAGGACAATGTAATGACTGAAATATTCGATTTTGGATTTACTGCGGTAGACGAAGATGAGCTCGATGCAGTTCAAACAGCTCGTCAAGACACCGCTGGATTAGATGAAAATCTTGAGCACGTTCAAGATAAATTAGATAGCTTGTACAACGCTGTAATACCGCTTTTGAATAATTTAAAACAAAACCCCGAGAAAGACTATATCCTATGGCCAAGCAGACTTACTAAAGTAGAGGAGTTTGAGTCACAGCTCCTTAAAATTTATAAAGGAGAATAAAAATGTTTTCGGCGATGATATTAGCCTGCGCGATCGACGCCAAGATCGACGAGGATCTAACTGAGTGTAAGGGGTTCGTCTCGTATCACCTCTGGCAAACCGAAGAGCAATGTATGTCTTCACTGCAGGTTGGGATCGCAGAAGTAGATATCGCGGGATGGATAGTTATAGACTACCAATGTTTCGACTGGGCACAGAAAAAGGGTATTAAACTTTAGACATACTAATAGGGTAGATATATACTAGTGATGAAACACAAGGAGATATTTACTGATGAGTATGTGCGGCGAAATGGAAAATCTTGCTTACGAGATTAAGCAAAAAGAACTAGAACTTAAGTCTCTGCAGACACGTTTAAGTAATCTTGCAGAGATTGTGGATAGAGG
>Ga0307986_10001375_pt1 | contig 17694 bp, 15 predicted proteins | sample EllFjometageno82_FD_203170 | JGI IMG/M metagenome (GOLD analysis project Ga0307986, IMG submission 203170) | Marine microbial communities from Ellis Fjord, Antarctic Ocean - #82 | ecosystem: Environmental > Aquatic > Marine > Unclassified | place: Southern Ocean | collected 2014-10-09
GACCAATTCACTTGAGAATTAGTCATTGTTATCGAGCCTGTACAATCGTTTGTTATGACATTACCAATGCCGGAAAGGCTCGGATGGTCACTCAAATCTAAACAACCAGAACCTGAGAAATAACTTCGACTTAGACTGGATAGACGATTACCATTATGGTCAGCGTTCCAATAAATTCCTGTGTGATTTCCACTCATTGAAAGCATGTCTATCTCACCAGCCGCTTGCTCAATATACAGAGCAGGACCGCTTTGAGGACCACTTCTTTCTGTATCGATTTGAATATTTAGAAGATGGAATTGTCCACCTTGCTGTCCTATTGTTAATCCCCCATTATCAATGAACACTGGGTCATATGACTCGTTATTATCGAATACATTGATATTTTCAAGCCAAAGGTCTACTGAATCTTCTACATGGATTCCCGAGCCTTGATTATTAGAGGAATCACAATCCCTACAACGCACATCCCCTGAAACAGATTCAATGTCATTTGCCTTTGTGAATACCAAACCTGCAGTTTGTTGAGGATTGCTGGAACTTCCTGCTAACCCATTGAATTGACTAGTCACATTCTGTAAAGTTACATAGCGAGAATCATGTACGTGTGCACCTGCATATGAATTATTTTCAGTGATCAGGCCCTCAACTACCACTGTTGCAGAATCTATGTACAATCCTTGCTTTGAATTATTGTGCAAATACCAGTCACTTCCTTGCATTGCACCACCTGAACTAGAATATATTGCAGAACCTGACGAACCTGAAATCTCCAAGCCATCGAAGTTAGGAGCGAAATATGAAGAACGTATTGCAAGGCCCGAATCATGCGGCCCTTGACCCGTATCCCCAGAATCACGAATTACTAAATCTCGGAATGTGGTTGAAGAGTCAACGAAATATAAACGAACACCTACAGATGTAGATTGGTCTACTAATGTATTCTCAAACCATGCACCTGTAGCGTTAACCTCTATCGCAGCATAAGCAATATTGCTGGTCAATGCGCCTGGTCCTCCAGTTCCAGTAACTGTTAAATCTGTAAAATCTGCAGTTTCATAATTTGTGAAATTGGTATGGTTTTGCTTATCCACATATACTCCTCTATACATGGAATTAGAGATGTCAGCCCTCTTTACAACAGCTCTGGTATTACCATTATCATCCACATGCCTAATGACAATTCCATTATCTGACTTGTCGATTGTAATATCGGTTAACAGAGGTACACTATCCTCGACCCATATTCCAGCGGCCATTACCCAACTTGAACCTGAAACATTATCCATTGTGATATCTCTAAAGATGCCACCTGCTGCACCCCACACATTGATTCCTCTTGTCAGAATATCACTGAAGTGGGCTCCGATAATAATCGGTGTTGAACCTGCACCAACTGAAACTCCTAAACCAAATCTCCAATCGCTTTGCCATGGCAAATCTCTTCCTGCCTGATTAATAAATAAGTCATAAATTTGAGGTGCTGCATTGCTGAACATGTCAATTCCGACTCTATCAGGATTGACTATTGTCAAATTGTGAATGATTGGGTTTCCACCGAACATAGTGATTCCATACAATGCATCTTCAATGGTCAAATTGTCAATAACCGAGCCTCTACCTGTCGAACTACTATTGAATTGGATTCCTTCATGATCGCCTAAACTGTTAGCCGACATAGTAACTGGGCACGCATTTGTCCCTTCTATCGTTAGACGGCCGTCCACATAAATACGGACATTTTCATCCATCTTAACTATCGTACATGCACTGATAATCAATTCATTTTGGACTGAAATTGTGTACGATGAAGTCAATGTTTGAGTTCCGGACCAAGTGGTTTGAGCCCGAGCAGAAACTTGTTGTGAAGACTCGTCAGTAAAATTTGATTGGGAATCATCAGTGCTGTTAAGCATCGATGAAAATGGGGTCGCTAACAACATTAATAACACTGCAAAAACGATAGTCTGAGCCCGACTTGCATGTAACATGCTACTAGTCCAGATGAAATAGCATTTCAATAGTTCCCTTAGTTGATAACAAAATAATCACACAAATTTACAATTCAACAAAGAGCAATTGATAAGACCCCGTTGTTGGTGGAAGATTTGTGCCCGAAGCATTTGTTCTGTTCAAGACCGAGCCTTCGTGCGAGAGAGAAGTATATCTCGCACTTACCAATCATTCCAATGTTGCAGAGGTTCATGCACTCTATGGAGAGTTTGACATGCTGATTCGCGTCTCTGCTGATTCTGCAAAAACACTAACTTCAATGTTGATGGGAGAATTCCGTCAAATCAAAGGTGTTCGAGAGACTCAAACTTTGATTGCAGTGGAGAACTGAGGTGATATTATGGCTATTGGATTTGTATTAATTACGACTATACCTGGAAAAGAGCAAGATGTTCGAGACAAACTTGATGAAATCGAGTTAGTTACTTCTCGCTGGATGTTATTCGGTGAATATGACATCATTGCCCGAGTCCAATCTGATGATGAATTCTCACTTACACGCTGTATTGTAGAAGAGATACGCCCAATAGAAGGAATCGCAGATACAAAAACTCTTCTCGGTGCAGAATTGTAATCAAAGTAATTTGTGTAATCTAGCAGTTAATTGCTTTGCTGCATGATGACAACCTGTTGATTTATTCAGTGAGATCGCTTCACGCAAAGCAACTATTGTCATCGATGGATTGAGAATAGATTTCATCGTCCACCATCTTGCATTCAAACGTTTTTGAGCAGCAATAATATGGCTCTTCTGGGGAGGAGAAATATCATTGAAAATATTTTGCGCATGGGTCATATCAAGTTCTACTAGTGATTCAACAATACTCATTCTCAAGGCATCTGAATGTAATTTTGACGGTTGTTTTTCAATAGCATCAGCGGCTAGTTCAATTACCTTCTCAATATTTTTTAGGCTCCTTTTCATCTCGATTAACTGTGCTTTAATTTCTAATGCCAATAGTATTCCATTGTCAATACCACCTATTTCAGAGAGGGTTTTTCTGATTTCAGTAGCATCTTTAAAATTATTATCCAATAGTGCCACTGAATGCTTTATGATAGACATTGAAATCAATACAGCTGTACGTTTTTCAGGTTGCTTCGGCATCGTAATATGTTTTAGCAACTGGTTGATTTGCTTAGTAATATTTGGATTATTCATTGTATCAATTCTATCATCCAAGCAACGGCTTGCAGCAGCGATGGCGAGGCGGGTTTTTTGTTCTGGCTCGGCCAGTTCTAACCCATCTCTAATCAATTGTTCCGCTTCGGAAATTCTGCCTTGTTGTAATGAAATAGCGAGGGCTATTTCTGCGCCCCTTGAATCATCCATCAAATGTTGTAAATGTTTCTCTGCATGCTCGGGCTCACCTCTCTGAATCGCAACGTGGGCAGCCATATAGTGCAAGTCAACATCATCTTGATGGATATTCAATGCCTCTTGTAAAACAACTGAAATCGCTGCACTTTGAGTTGGCAATAAAGCCTCGACTTCTCTTTCGAAATGGAACTTCAAGTTTTCATCTTCTGCAGCGACCCGATGATACAATAATGCTACTTTTTCTTCATCGCTATTAGCACCCTGCTGCCAATGTAAAATCGCCTTCTTATGCAAGTCTATCAGCGTCTTTTCATCGAGTAATGAGCGCCTCACATTTCTAACTAAATGTTGTACTTCCATTTTCTCATCATTCTTAGTCCAGCGTAAAAGAGCATATTCATCAAACAATCCAATGCTCTCACTATTTGGAGCGCTTGTCGCCAATACCGGCATCGGAAGAATCACTAATTGGTCTAAATCATCACGTAAATCATCATCCAAATGTGCTAAAACAACTTCCTCAACATATTGTTGAACATCTGCACCCTGTTCTGGCAAACCCGCTTCTTCGTCATACAATAATAAAGCGAGAGGATGACCTCCTAATCTCTTAGCAATCTCCTCTTTTTGTTGTTGTTCAATCTCATCTCCAAGTAAATTTGTAGCATCTACAATTGGCAAAGATGGTACCTTTATTTTCGTTAATTGATGACCGAATGGCATCGGTTCTCGACCGGCCAAGAGAATCTTTGCATCCGAGTTTGCAAGAGAGCGTGAGACCTTTTCAATGGCATCGATATGCCTCGGATGAATCATATGAATATCATCGATAAATAATACTCGCTTTTTGTTGCCCAATAACGAGATAACTGCATCGAGATCGCTAACTTCAACTCCATCAACAGAAATCTCCCATTGTGTTAACAAATTTCCAATATCTGTAAATTCACCAGAACTCGCCCAATGTATGTCAAAGCCTTTTAGCGCCAGTTCATCAAGTGCTTTTCTAGCCAGTGAAGTTTTTCCAATTCCGGGTAATCCACTGATTACAAGTGAGGCGGAATTGGACATTTCCTCTGTTATTATTGTCAACAATTCATCTCTGCCAAATAGTGGTTTTAATGGAGGCGCAGAGCCGATTATTAGGCCAGCATTTTGTGATTTTTGAACCTTTTTTAATGGTGATTGGGCCAACCCGTCATCGATTAATTGTTGAAGTAAATCTCTACCGCTTTTTGTGAGATGAAATACGGAACGCTTACGAGACCCTCCACCTATCACATGGGCAGTTCTCATCATTACAAATTCATCTTTTTGAAGGCTTTTTAATGGAATGTTGAGGGATGAGCGAACCACTCCTAATGCCTCTGCCATTCCTGGAAGTGAAATATCCCTTGTGACGTCCCAAGCGGATTCAAGGGCTGGAGTAAATTGTCCCAGCCATCTTAGAATTTTGACCTCGCTTGATGACCTCATTGCTCTCCCTCCGAATTATGATAGATACTGTTCGTTGAAGAATCATCCCCCTTCCCGTCCAAAGCGAAAATCAGTAATTATTGACGATTTGCTTTTGAGTGAGCACCCTGTAACCAATTGTTATGGGAGTTGACTTAGCATCAGTGAAACTCCCAAAAAAGCCGGGAGTTTACCTTTTCAAAAACTCGGAAGGTAGAGTACTATATGTTGGAAAGGCAACAAAATTAAATCAACGCATTCGTAGTTATTTTGCAACCAATCCCGACCGTGCAATGATACCAAAATTGGTAGATGCTGCTGATGATATAGAATGCATTGTCACCAATACACCCCAAGAGGCTCTAGTTCTTGAAAGACAATTGATAAGACAGCATAAGCCTCGCTATAATTCAAGGTTAAAGGATGATAAATCATATCCATTTTTAGTAATGACCGACCATGAAATTCCCCGTATATTGTACACTCGTAATCCTCCGCAAAAAGGGCAACGGTGGGGACCTTTACCCAATGCTGGTGCTGCAAAACAGGTAATGCAATTATTAAGGCAACAATTTGGCATTAGAGATTGTAAAGAACTGTTACCTCAAGGATGCCTATCAATGCATATTGGGCTCTGTTCAGGGCCTTGTATTGATGCATCAGGGTATTCTGATTCCGTTACTGCCGCTCGCCGAGTTCTCGATGGCGATGCCAATTCTTTACTGCTAGAGTTAGCGGCAGAGATGGATGTAAAAAGTGTAGAGATGGATTTTGAAGGGGCTGCCGTAAAACGTGATTTAATTCGAGCGGTTCATGCTACAACTAAGCAACATGTTGTTTCTAGTAAAGTTTACAGAGATTGCGATGCCATTGGAATCGCAAGTGAAGGTGAATTAGCTGCAGTTGTAGTTCTACATGCAGATGAAGGCGTGGTCAAAGGACAAGAGGTGTGGCCACTTATTTTCCGCGGTGATATTGGCGAATCAGTCGATTTGTTCATATCAGAACACTATCAAAACCGTAGGCCTCCACGGTTGCTGTTAACTCCGACTCCTCTACTCGATCTAACACAAAAATGGTTAGATGAACGAAGAGGTGCTAAGGTTGATGTCCGAACTCCAAGTAGAGGAGATTTGGCTACACTAGCAAATCTGGCTCGACAAAATTCAGAAATTCAATTGACCCGTATTGCTGCAAAGGCAAGTGGTTCTTTAGAACAACGTGCTGCAGATGATGGTGCAAAAACACTCGGTTTGGATAAACTTGATCATATCGTTTGTTTTGATATGGCCCAATTGATGGGTGATGAAAGAGTAGGGGTGAGCGTTGTTATGAGAAATGGCAGACCTGCAAAGGACGAATATCGCAAATACATCGTCAAAGGTGATGCTATAGATGATTTGAGAATGATGCGAGAAGTGGTAAAGCGTTGGCTAAAAAGGCAAGATGAATGGCCAGATTTGTTATTGCTTGATGGTGGACAAACTCATCTTTCAACCATCACAAAGATGTTAGAAGAAAACCAAGTATTAGGCTTATTTCCTGTTGCTGCATTGGCCAAAAAGGAGGAAACTATTCACAGATTAGACCATCCACCTCTCGTTTTAGACCGGATGGGTAGAGTGATGGTTCACGCCCGTGATGAATCTCATCGCTTTGTCAATACATATCATCGTAAGAGAAGAGGTCGGGCTCGTTTGAGCGACCCTCTAACCCAAGTAGATGGTTTGGGTGCTAAAAAAATGCAAGCCTTGTTGAGGCATTTCGGTGGTAGGCAAGAAATTATTCATGCTAGCGTTGAGCAATTACAAACGGTTCCGGGTATAGGCAATTCTCTGGCAAAAAGAATCCATCAAGTTTTACAACTCAACTGAATTTTCCTTGTTCATCCACATATGACAAAGGCTTGTCATCTAAGTCGAGGTCCATATCGTAGGTTTGGAAAATCTCCTGATCTCCATGAATCGCAGGACTATGGAAACCGGCTAAATCAGCAAATTCATCATTACCGAGTGTACCTTTCATTTCTGCTTGGTCTCGAGATGATTTTGCCTTTTTAACAGCCTTCTTCCTCTTACGGCGCTTAATGACCTTGCGCCCTGCAAGGAGTAATATCAACAACAATGTCACCGGGTAAATCCAGAATTGCATGAAAATATACATAAACGAAATATTGAATCTAAACGAAATTGTGTCTTCAAATTCGCCAGGTGGAATCGTATAGACAATTTTTTGACGCCCGTCTATTTCTGAAACTTCTAAATTTCCGGAGGTTGACGTAGCATCAACAAAACTCAATCCTTTAGGAAGAATAAATGTTATTGGACCATTAATCGCTAGTTGGAATTCATCATTTATTGTGGAATTAACCAGCCCTATATCAATTTCCTGAGCATCTGTTGATGTATCTGGTAGAGTAATTCCGCCACCAGCAAAGACTCCGTTAACTAGGCCTTTTGTCAATGAACTTGCTGCTGTTGCAATTGGCATCATTATTCCAGCATTCATTTGAGAAGTTATTAGATCGAATTTTACATTCTCTGTGTTTCCATCTTTCAGTTCTCCAAATGGAGTTTGTAAATCAAGTAAAAATTTAACTTTCGGTATTTCAACTGTAAAGGATAAACCTGTAGCATCACTCATTCCACCATCATATCCACCGAGTCCAGAAATTGTAGTCTTGATAGAAAAGGCAGACATGTCGACTTTTCCAAATGGTGAATCATCCCCTTCTTCGGTAAGTATCTGTTCTACATTTTGACGAATAAATTGGGTGATTAATTCCCCATATGAAGAAACAAATGTCTCTATTCCCAATGGAGTGAATACTAAATCAAGAGATTCTTCACAGACCGCTAATTGGCTGGTATTAGCATCGCAAATACCAATATCGCTAATTGTATAAGGTTCATCCATTCTTTCTGAGATACTTAGCCCAAGGCGAATTAAATCACTCGGAAGTGCTTCTAAATGAATTTTAGTTGAGCCAGAAACATCATCAATTCTCTGTTGAGGAATCCCAATGCGATGAATTGACATTTCTGCCTTAAGGCCAAACTCAAATGAAACTGCTTGCTTCCACTCATGGATACCAAATTCAGTCGCATCTAACAATAGTGATGTTTCGATGCAAGTTGGTTGTTGGCTAGTACAAATTACATCACCATCTGCATTTGTGATGTCATGTCTCCAATCAAATGGATCTGTACCTGTAAATGAGACATTAGCGTCATCATTTCCAGAAATAGTATCGGTTAATATGATCCTGTCAGCGCCATCCATAGTTTGAATCCAAGTTGGTAAAATAATCTCTAAGGTCAATTCACTTGGAGGCAAACCCTCTGGTATTACGGCAGACAAGAAGTCAGCTGATAGGGAGGTCTCAATACCGAATCCGGTATTCATCAACGCACGCAAATCATTTTCTGTCACTACATCGAGCACACTTTGTTTTGTTGGGTCGCTTACATAGGCGTCGATAATATCCAACAATTTCATTGAAAATGGTTGTGATGTAGTTCGTAAATATATTGGATGATCTCCATTCATCGCATTTCCACCTTCAATACAATAATACAGAGTTTGACCAGCACCTGCTGTTTCACTACAACCGCTAGTATGCGAGTAGTTTAGACCCCCAGTCGGCTCTCCTAATCCATCAGAAACCGATTCTGAGACCCAATACATCTGATTCATTTGAATCGGATCCATTCCCTCTATTGCACCAGAAATTCCGTCCGTGATACTGCTTATTGGGAATTGTTCAGTGACTCCGCTCAAGTTCACTAATCCATTATGATAGGCCAATCTAATACCATCTGACGTGATTAACGGAACTTGTGCATGGTCGGCTGCTGCAACCATAGAAAGTCCCCAATCTTCGAGTGTCACCTCATCCAAATAATGCAATGCTACAACAAAATCAAGCGTTGCACTTGATTCATCACGCACATCTAATGTCAATCTAATATCGAGGGCCTTTTCTGTCGGATCGATGTCAACTACAGGAGTTTGTGTGCTATCTCTGTGCGCCAATGTCATTGAGATAGGTTGCTGAATAGAAGTACCACCAATTGGGGCTGCGCGGTTATCCATTGACCATTGACCTGCCCAAAATGCTGGAGGGCCAGCATATGCAACTTTAGTTCCATTAGAATCTACATCATCTATTGTAGCATATGCAGGAGGGTTAATTGCAAAGACTGCTTTATGTCCCGGTTCTGTAGTTAATTCAAAATTAGTGGTTACTTTTGACCCCATTACTAGAAGTCCTTGATAGGCTCTTTCCAAATCTAAATCTGGATTTGAAACTAGGTTAAATGATGAATCAGATAGTTGAACTGTCGCCGTAGTGGTGAAACAAATTGGTGGTTCAAAAGCATTGTTTTCACTTGCTCCTTCACTCAAAGCATCAGTGTTAGCGTCTACAGAACAATCGGTGGTCGCACCCGCTTCAACATATGTAGAAACATAATCAGTTGTTATTGATGTGACAGCTCCAAACCCAGATTGAAGCGCTTCTTCAACTGCATCATGTACTTCCACTTTCAGTTTATGGCCGACGGTAGGAGTTCCTGGTCCCGCTGTAGTTTCATCGAAGTATGTTCGAATTAAATCTGCTGGAGCGCCATCCTGAGAGTCTAATCCATCTGATGTTAAAGCTGCATTTAATGTTGGGTCATCAAATCCGAGTGCACTTCTATTAAATTCTCTAATTGCCCATGTCAATTCAATCTGTAGCGAGGAGGTGCTTTCCAAATCAAAAACATAGACTCCTTCGACCCAATCTTGTTGGTTTTCAGTACCATCTTGAGCGCTTGAATAATCATCACATGTCCCGCTATTTGCAGTACAAGAATCCATACCCGCTGCAGAAGCAAATGGAACAAATAATTGAATTAAGAAACACCCTATCAACAGAATCGAAGTGATTCTTTTCGAGTATACGCTATACCGTTGCGGCTCCGCCATGTGTCACCTTATGTTCCACGACATTGAAAGGAGTTACCCTTCACAGGTTTGCCCATGGTAGGTGATGGAGGTAAGCAATCATCTCCTTCAATTGTAGTAATAAAGGGCCATGGAGAGGCATTATATCTTTTCTTAAAGGAAAGAAACTGGCTTGATTCCAAAAAGCAACCGAAGGATTTAGAAAATGGTTTTTTGGCAATTCCAATCAATGAAAACTGTCCTTCTACTGAAGATGAAATCATTATTTATGACAACGATCGAAGAATTGAGATCACAATGGAAAACATCGATACAATCTCAACTCCTCCTTCTGTTGAACCTCATGCGAGATTGCGCGCATCTATTACAAAATGGCTCGAAACAAGCCTCTCTAATGATGACTTTTTGCCTCCAAAATCTAGACACAGTATGATTATGGAACTGTTATCTGAATTACCCACCAAATGGGAGAAATTGGGAGACCTTATCCTTCTGCCTGAGACAGCATTTAGTAGTGAAAAATGGATTTCAATCATTTCTCAAGAAAATCAGTTGTCATTGTGGAAATGTGTTGCTGAGGCGCTAAAGGTTGAACGGATTGGAAAGCAGAAACAGGTTGGTGATGATATTATTCGCTCATCGCAAGCACAATTATTACTTGGAAAATCATCATGGGTGGAATTATTAGATTTTGGTGTCAAGTTCGGCTTTGATGCTTGCAAGGTAATGTATTCTTCAGGAAATGTAACTGAAAGGCACCGTATTGGAAATATGGATTTGAAAGGAGAAACTATCGTTGACTGTTATGCTGGTATTGGCTATTACACACTTCCTATGCTTGTTCGCGGAGGGGCTCAATTGATTCATGCTTGCGAATTAAATCATCATTCAATCTCCGCATTACAATGGGGTGCAAAGGCAAATAATGTGGCTCAAAGGTTGATAATTCACAAAGGTGATAATGCCCTTGCTATGCCTAAATTAGAAGGGATAGCAGACAGATGTCATTTGGGATTATTGCCAAGTTCGCAATCAGTTTGGAAATTGGCAATCGCTTGTCTCAAACAAAAAGGAGGCATCTTACACATTCATATGAATGTGGAGGAAGAAAAAATAGAACAGTGGATTGATTCTACTATTTCCTTATTGCAGCAATACACAGAGCAATTAAAGCGTAATTACAATCTTGAAGTAATGCACTTGGAAAAGGTCAAATGGTTTTCACCAAGGGTGAGACACGTCGTTTTAGATGTCGTATTTACTCGCTGTGAATAGCATGTTCTGCACCAATAACTCGCATTAGAGCAAGCGCGTGGCCAAAGATTGCCATTGCTACAACCGCATGAATCAAACTAATCCAAGCCATTCCAGAAAACATCTCCCCCAATCCATATTGTATTATCCATATGGTGGCAAGTCCGAATGACATCCCTTTGAGTTTCTTATTCTCGCTCTTTGACATTATTACTAAAGCGACTATTGCGATACAAGCGACAAGACCTAATTGGGCTGCGTACGCATGGGATGCTGCGACATTATAGCCATAGGAACTTGCCAATCCGGTTGATGCCTGTCCTAATGTAGATGCAATTACCAACATTGTAGAGAACTTAGCAAATTTTAGCAGATCTGGTTTGACTTCGATTACTTCTGTCATGATTTCAAATATTCTCACTGCACATAAGAGTCTATTGGGAGTATGGAACATTAACCGCACCATTCTTGAGGGAAGATAGGTTCAGCATGACATGGTTGGGCGTTGGGTGATACTGGTCACTCTCAATTTGCTACTATTTTCTAGCCTTCCAGTCATGGCAATAGTTGATGCTGAAGAGCAACCAAGTTGGAGAAGTGTCGGCATAGACCCAAGCACATGGAGTGATGGACCTGTTGAAGAAGATACTCCGATGAAAGATTCCTATTATGGTAATGCTGTTTTTGAGATTGAAGTCTCATACATTCCTGGACATTTAGTGCTGGAAGACCGAGTAGAAGGTGTGGTAACTTTGGAATTATTTGAACAATGGGCTCCGATTACAACTCAAAATATGATTGAGCACATTGAAATGGGACTTTATGACGGAATATTCTTTCACAGAGTAATTGATGACTTCGTCACTCAATCGGGAGACCCTGAATGCAAATCAGTAGGCGTTTATCTTCCGGGTCTGCCCCCACAATGTGGCGAAGGTGGCACCGGTGAAACAATTCCTTTAGAGCATAATGAAAACCTATCACATGTTGATGGTGCTATTGGAATGGCTCGTTCGTTAGACCCTGATTCTGCTGATGCACAATGGTATATTGCGGAGACAGAAGCGCATAACTTAGACCCTGAAAATAGAGATGATGAAGGCTATGCAACATTTGGTATCGTACGTGATGGAATGTCACATATTACAGCCATCGCATCCGTTCCAACCTCAGATGACCCTACTGGTGAAGAAGAGATTCAAAACCCAGCATCCTCTGCCGGAAGACCTACTTGGGAAGTTAAAATAATTTCAATAAAAATGGTCGGAGTTGCTGACCCTAATGGCGTTCTTTGGGCCGATTATGTACCACCACAAGAGGATTCAAATTTCTGGGCTAATAGCATGGGTCAAGCGGTTGGCCTTGGGATATTGATTGCGGTACCTGCAGTATTATTCACAATGGTATTTGCAGCGATAGAACCTCCAAAGTCACTTGAACAAGATGATTTTGTTTTGGATGCTTTGTTGCATAATGAATGAATAGAAAGTAACAGTTCTAGACCCTGTAAGGCGCTATCCTCTTGAGAGAGAGACGACTGGCCTTTACACATGGCAATTGGTGATGTGGCCGATGATTCAGTCCTTGAGGCTGAACTTTTCGAACTTCCCGCTTTGCCTGAGATTCCAGGTATTACAGTTGGTAACTTATCCAATAACTCATCCAACAACTCATCAAATGATGCTGGTTTGTTATTGGAGCAAAATTCTTCTCACCGCCAATTAACAATTCCTACTGCAATGACTGTAGCGATTTCGATAGTGTTTTTGATGCTGGCAATGACGATTGGAGATGCTGTAATTCAAAATTCAAGTGAAGATGATTTTTCCGGAGATTGGTGGAACACTCCATTGAATTTACGCTACAAAATGGACCTACCTATGGACACATTAAGGGCACAACTTCCAGTTAATGGAACATATGAAGCATTGCCTTATACTGAACATTTTGTTGTAGTTGATTTACCTGCGAGTGAACAGGATTTAGGATTTCCAGAAGTACCTGTAATGCATGTTTCACTTTGGCTACCCGATGTCCCAGATGGCACGGTAGTACCCGTCATTCTAACCATACATCCTTACTATGATTTCGGGGGAGAAGGAATGCCTGGCATAGGTGATGATTCCTCGCCTAATACCGTTCCAGATGGGGGAGTTGGAAAATGGATTTACGATGTATTTGTTCCCCATGGCTACGCTCTTGCTCAAGCCTCTACTTTTGGAACTGGGCTATCAACGCATTGTCAAGATGTCAAAGGTCTCGGAGAACAAACTGGGATTCAGGCTGTTGTTGAATGGCTAGGAGTCCAAGAGTGGTCAAATGGCAATGTTGGACTAATGGGCAAATCATATGCTGGTACAACAAACTGGGAAGCTGCACAACAACCATCTGAGCATTTGAAAACTATCGTACCAATTTCTGGTTCTATCGGAGTTCAAGAAATGTTCTACAGAAATGGCTCCAGTGAAGCCAGAGCAATGGGTTATGATCTCGCTTACCAAGGAGCAACCAGCGACCCAACAACAGATGATATGCGAATCTGTTCTGATGATGTAATAGGCCCTTTGAATCCTCTATCTACTTGGGGCTTTGCAGAGTTTGGTGGAGCGGAATGGAATGACTATTGGGATGAGAGAAGACATCTACCCGATGTCTTGGAAAACTACCGTGGCTCAGTTTATTTGGTATGGGGTATGCAGGATTGGAATGTCGACCCATATCACGCATATCCAACATATCAGAAATTAAGAGATGCTGGAATTAATGCCCGCGCTATTTCAGGACAATGGGGTCATAATTACCCAGACCAACCAGACAGACACGGCGACTTAGGAAGTGGATACGGTGCAGAAGCTTATCCAAATATGAGTCGAATGGATTGGGCTGTTGAATTGTATGCTTGGTTCAATTATTACCTCAAAGACATCGGTCAAGAGCCTAAATCGATGGTCCAAATGCAAACTAATGATGGAAGATGGCATGTTGAAGAAACATGGCCTCCTCAGGATTTAGAATGGCAACAAATTACTCTAGACAATGCTCAAAGCCAAGGCAATAGAGTTAGTACAACATCTTCTGCCAGTTTCACGATTGCAGCATTTGATGATGAAATACACATCTCTGGGTTACCAACATTGCATCTTGGAGTTAGAGCAGGAACATGTAATGGTGGACAAGTATTTGCTACAATGTATGATGATACATCCAACTTACGTCTTGGACATGCTACAATGGATTTGCGATACCGCGATGGTGGATATGATGCAAAACCTGTTATTCCATTAGTTGAATATCAAATGAAGATGGAGTTTAATCCAATGGATGTAATCGTTCCAGCTGGACATGAGATTAGAGTTGAGTTAACTGAAAGTGGTGAAGATTATTTGCCAAGTTCTTGTGCTGCCATCGGAATAAATGTCAATTTAGATGATTCATCCACTTTCAGCCTACCATTAATAGACAGAGAAGAAGGGCATGAGAATTGGTTTGAAGCACCGCACTGGTGGGACCATCAGCCAATTCCATGAGGTTTTTGGAGAGGGTAAAATGAAAGTTCTTGCCTTTGAAGATGGATACGACATTGAATCTCTGCTCATCAGCGGTTCGGTTGAGATGACAAAAATTGACTTTTTACAACATTGGAATTCAGCGGATTTTTTGAATGTCATAAAACAATTTTCACCTGAAATATTGTTACTTGACCACTTTATGCCGCCGACTAAGGGATATGACCTGTTAGTTGCACTCAACGATGCTGTAAAACGAAAAGAGATTCAACGGCCAAACAAGATTATTGCGATGTCGAGTGATCAACAAGCCAACGACATGATGCTAAGCATTGGAGCAGATCAAGCGATCATCAAATTTGATTTGGCGACCCTTGACTTTTGGCCGTAAAAATCGTTTACCTAATTCGTTAATGTATCGAATTTTGCTGCGAGGATGAAATCCGCTTCCACTAAAGCATCAATTTTGTGGGTCCAAATCTGAGCACTGACTCGGCCCCATGACAATTCAAAATTAGCATGATGGCCTTGCTGTTCGCATATTGCACCAGCATCATTAGTGAATTGTAAGGCGCTTTCAAAATCATCAAAACTCCATACACGGAATAGGTGATGACCATCTACTATTTGCCAATCCGGATTTAGTTGAGTAAGCAATGGAACCATTTCAGCGTCAGATAATGGTGGCACTCCACCCTTGCATGGGATACATTGTTTGTCCGATAATTGTTCCATGAGACCACCACTTCACTTGTGTGCATACTGCTCAAGCAATTGAATTGTTGTAATTTGCAGAGTTTCTTCATGTGTTGATTCTAAAACTACTGGGCATGCAACACCTTCTCCACATGCATCATGCCAAGTTTGAGCGCAAACACACCATTGGTCACCTGCTTTCAATCCAGGGAAACCAAACTGTGGAGCAGGTGTGATCAAGTCATTTCCTCGCGACTTGGCAAATTCGAGAAATTCTTCTGTCAAGACACAACAAACTGTATGTAGGCCTTTGTCATTATCATCTGTATTACAGCATCCATCTCTAAACCAGCCTGTTATTGGGTCACTTGAACAAATTTCTAATTTCGTCCCTAAGACATTGTAGGATGGGTGCATGAACTTCCGAGCATGCATTCATTATTGTAATATTGTGTTTATAGAACATGCAATTTTTATTATGATTTAATTGGATGGCCTTCTTCATCTACTAATACAACATTTATCCCTACACCAGATTTGTGAAATGCAATCAACTGTAATTCATGAATTTTATGACCGCTTGGAGCTACTCCGAGTACTGGCAGACTATTTCTTGCAAAAAAAGAGCGCCTTTTCTTGCCTGCTTTGTTTACTACTTTTGCAGCATCACCCATTGTTCTTCTCTGACCTTCAACATCATCAAACCAAGGAAGCGGTCCTTCTGGACTGAACCTCAAACCAAGAATCATATCTATTCCATTTGTTTCTTGGGCCGCATCAGCATCCGCGTTACTAGGAATCGCTGGAGCGTTTGGATGTGTATGCAACCAATGAGTAAATCTTCCAGCCCTCGACCCTCTATCTCCTGAGAAAAGGCCATCGGTCCATTCCTCTGGAAGGTGGTGAACTGAATACGAATCGCCGCGGTTAACAATACGGGCTTCATTGATTATGTATCCTTGGCCTTGGAATAAATTACGGCGATGACTAAAACTACGAAATTTGCTTTCAACGTCAAGTCTATTCGCAGACTTGGAATCAACATCTAATCCAACTAAGATTTCATCGGGTAAAGCCTGTAATGCCCACCATACCAGTTCTTCAAACAAATGCCCTCGCATATGCACCTGAGCGCTATATTGTTCTTTTTTGGCTAAAGATTCAGCATTATATGATGCCATCAAATCTACAAGCCACTGTTCCACCATCTCACTCAGTTTGGCCAACCCTTCACAGATGATAAGGGCGGTCATCTTCAAGCACTTTAGCGGAATCCTTGAAGAGGGAGTTTAGCAAAGGCCGTCACATGGCGAAGAAGAAGGGAGGCCTTGGGCGAATTTTCGGGGCGATAACCGGAAGCCCGTACGAAAGGCTACTCAAGCAAGTAGAGAAACTCGTCAAGGAAAACAAGGGAAATGAGGGGAAACTCGCAAGGCACCTCAAAAAGTTGGTCCAAATTGTTAGTCAAAATTTCAAAGAAGAGAACATTGATGAAGAGGAACATGACCTGATTATTGAAGCGATTGAAGAAGCGGATCCTAATGGTAGGTCTTTTCCTAAATTATCTGAAGAAGATGATGCGTTTTATTCAGGTGATGCTCCTGCCCCGGAGTTAAAACGTGATAAGAGAAAGACTCTTGATGACTTGATGACCGCTAGCGGAAAAGAATTCGTTGGAAGTTATGGACGTGATGAATTCGATGAGTTTAAAGCGCGCATGACCGATGAATTCTACGCAGAATCCGATGAGGCAATAGCAGCTGGAGATCATCAGTCCGAAATCCGTACTGAGCATAGAGTGTTTGCAGGTGCTGAAGATGATATCGACGACATCAAAAAGAAATTCGCTGAAGAGTCAGGTCTTGCAAATCCAGATGAAGAGGAAGATGATGATGAAGGCTATTCTGTTGATGAAAATGGCGTTGAATGGTTTGAAGATGAAGATGGCTATTGGTGGTATAGAGAACCTGGCCAAGATGATTGGCAAGCGTATGATGAATAAAGATTCAATTCTTTATTCCAAATGAAATATTAGTAATTGCTTCACTATTATGCCACATATTAGCAGTCATTTTTTTGCTCAAAATAAATTGCTGGAATGAATCACTTTGCAACCAATCTCTTATTTCGGCTCCATTATTATTGCCATGAACGAATTTTACTCCAGGCAAGGAATCTGAATATGCATCTCTTAATTCATCCTTAATTCTATCCTTGGCTTGATGTAGAGTATTATTGTGCAAATCAATTTGCTTGTAATTATTATCGTTACCATAATGATTAGAACCAAATGAACTCATCGATCTGTGGTTTTGGTTGTTTACTTTACCCTTACCCTTCTTCACTTTGAGGCTATTATTGCGGCCAAATTTGCTCTCATCGGAATTGTTTTTTTCATCTGTCATATTTTTCACCAAATTGGATTCAGGCCGAGGCCATGTAGTCCGTCTGTTATGATTAATCGCTAAAGGCATTTAAAATCATTTGATGAAAAATGAT
>Ga0307986_10001376_pt1 | contig 17679 bp, 19 predicted proteins | sample EllFjometageno82_FD_203170 | JGI IMG/M metagenome (GOLD analysis project Ga0307986, IMG submission 203170) | Marine microbial communities from Ellis Fjord, Antarctic Ocean - #82 | ecosystem: Environmental > Aquatic > Marine > Unclassified | place: Southern Ocean | collected 2014-10-09
TATTTTAAGTTTGATTTAATAGTTTTAGATGTAATGATGCCTGGGCAAAATGGTTTTGAGCTTACTAAAGAAGTAAAAAAAAATTCCAGTGTACCAATTATACTTCTTACAGCAAAAGGTGAAGTTGAGAACAGAATCGAAGGATTGGAACTAGGAGCTGATGATTATCTAGGTAAACCTTTTGAACCTAAAGAGCTTTTGTTGAGAATAAAAAATATTATCGAAAAAAGTAGTAGGATTGACCTCAGCAAGATTAATAAAATTGGAGATGCTATGGTTGATTTAAATAAAATGTCCATTCTATTAAGAAGTAAAACTAGTAAGATAAATAATGCAGAAAAAAAGGTTTTACTTGAAATGTTAGCTAACCCAGGAAAAATTTACTCTAGGTCACAAATTGGAAAAATATCAAATATTAGTCAGGAAAGATCTATTGATGTAATGATTACTAGGCTGAGACAAAAAATAGAAATTAATCCTAAAAATCCAAAATATTTACAAACAATAAGAGGTTCTGGTTATGTATTATGGGTTAAATAATATTTTAAAAAAAATTTTACCTAGAGGATTATTTTATAGATCCTTAATAATTGTAGCAGCACCAACTATTATTTTACAAATTATAATAACTATAGTTTTTTTTGATAGTATTTGGATTAAATCAAATAAAGGGCTAACAAGATCTTTAGTTGGAGAAATAAAAACTTTATCAGACATCTATACTGGTGAAGATCAAGAGCAAATAAATTATCTTACGGAGCAATTTAAGCATAATTTTGATTTTGTTATAAATGTAAAGGATGAAAAATTGCCTAGAGTAAGTAAAGAGAGAAAATATAGTCCAATGGATAGATCTCTAAGACGTGAATTAAAACGAGTGTTTGGCAATACAAATTATTGGTTTGATACAACTGCATATAAAGATATTGTTGAAATTAAAATAAATTCAAATGATAAGATTATTCAAATTTTATTTCCTAAAGAAAAAATAGCCCCTTCATCAGTAAGATTATTTATTTTATGGATAACCCTCCCATCATTTTTATTAATTTCTATCGCAATAATTTTTCTAAAAAATCAAACAAAACCAATTGTCAATTTATCCAAAGCAGCTGAAAGGTTTGGTAAAGGAGATTTTTTAAGTGGGATTAGACCGTCTGGTGCATCAGAAATTAGAAAGGCTGCATATGAATTCGATCGTATGGCAAAAAGAATTGACAGACATTTAAAGCAGAGATCAGAAATGTTGTCAGGAATTAGCCATGACCTCAGAACACCATTAACAAGATTAAAATTACAATTAGCAATGCTAAGTCAAAAAGATATTTCTACAAAAATGTCAAAAGACATAGATGAGATGGAGAGTATGCTCAATTCTTACCTTCAGTTCGCCAAATCGCAAGTACAAGAAGAGTCTGTAACAACAAGTATTAATAATGTCTTTAAAGAAATTATGAGTGAAAAAAATAATAATAAATTACACTTAAATATTTCAGACGACATAATTTTTGTAGCAAGAAAAAATGCCCTAAAACGTTGTTTTAATAATATTATTGAAAATAGCTTAAACTATGCAACAAATGTTTATGTCAGTATGTCTAGATCAACTAATAACGTAAATATTTTTATAGATGATGACGGTCCTGGAATTCCAATTAACCAGTACAGGAATGTGTTCAAGCCCTTTTATCGACTTGACGATAGTAGGAATTTAAACCATTCAGGCGTAGGACTTGGTATGTCAATTGCAGAAGATATTGTTAAATCACATGGTGGAAATATTGGACTAAATGAAAGTCAATACAAAGGACTACAAGTTAAAATTTCTTTGCCTTTGTAGTTTTTTTATTTTTTTTTAATAAATTTATCTGTTTTTGTTGTTTTTCAATTATTTTTTTTAAAACATTAAACTCATCTCTTGAGACAAGTTGTAGTTTGTCAATTAAATCATCACGCTTAAATTTTAGATTATTAATTAATTCTTTTTTAGCATCCTGTGATGTCAAAATTCCAGTTTCTATAAAATTAGATAGAACTTTTAAAACTTTTTCTGAATTATTCATTGCTAATCTTATTTGATAAGAAAAATAATATCAAATATGATATAAATTGTCTCATGTATATCCACAATTTAAACCCTGTTTTGATCAATTTTGGTTTTTTTGAAATCAGATGGTACTCCCTTGCTTATATTTTTGGTATCTTAATTGGTTGGTGGGTGGCAAAAAAAATAATTGATTTTAAGATTAGAAATAAGATTGTATTTTTTGATGTAAATTTTTTTGATGACTTAATTAGCTATATAATAATTTCAATAATATTAGGTGGAAGAATTGGATACATAGTTTTTTATAACTTTTCTTATTATTTTAATAATCCCATTGATATTTTTAAAATTTGGGAAGGTGGCATGTCCTTTCATGGAGCTTTGTTAGGTGTAATAATAGGAACATATTTTTTTTCAAAAAAGATAAATGTTAATACTTTTTTTTTCTTAGACATAATAGCTATTGTTGCACCTATTGGTATTTTCTTTGGAAGAATGGCAAATTTTATTAACGGGGAGCTGTATGGAAAACCTAGTAACTTCTTGTTTACCGTAATATTTCCAAAAATAGATATGATGCCAAGACACCCCTCTCAAATTTACGAAGCTTTTCTTGAGGGAATTGTTCTTTTTTCTATTTTAATCTCCTTAACTTTTAAAAAAAATATTAGAGTTGGTGTGTGTTCAGGCTTGTTCATGATTCTTTATGGTTTTTTTAGAATTCTGGCTGAACAATTTAGAGAACCTGACATTCAAATTGGATACTTTTTTAATTTATTTAGTATGGGTTCCGCTTTAAGTTTTGTTATGATTTTAAGTGGTGTATTTATTTTTTTACAAATTAAAAAATAATGAAATTTATTAATCAATACTTCCCTAAATCAAAAGAAATTCCGATAGATGAATTTATTTCTAATGCACTATATGATAAAACCTTTGGCTATTACTCTAAGAAAATTCCCTTTGGAAAAAATGGAGATTTTGTCACTGCTCCAATAATTTCATCTCTATTCAGCGAAATTCTAGCTTTATGGGTTATTTGTCTTTGGGAACACTTAAATAAACCTAGTGTATTTAATGTTATTGAACTTGGGCCGGGTAATGGAAAGATGTGCAAAACGATAATCAAGGTGTTTAAAAAATTTCCTGAATTTTTTAAATCTACAAATATTTTTTTATATGAAAAAAGTAAAAGTCTAGAAGAGTTACAAAAAAAGAATCTCTTAGGTGAAAAAATAATGTGGGTTAAAAATTTTAATATTATCAAATCTGGTCCTGTTATATTTTTAGGAAATGAATTTTTTGATGCGATACCGATAAAGCAATATCAAAAAATTAATAATATTTTGTATGAGAAATATATAAAATTAACAAATGATTCTAAAATAAAAACTCTTTTTAAAAAAACCAAACCAGAAACTATAAAAGAGTTAAAAAAATTAAAACTCTTAAAAAATCAATCATTTGTTGAGTTTCCAAAAAAAGGCCTGGAAGAGTTAGATTTGATTACTGATACTATTAAAAGGCTAAATGGAGGCTTGCTGTTAATAGATTATGGTTTTTTAAAACAAGAAAATACTGATACCTTACAGTCAGTAAAAAACCATAAAAAAAATATACTATTTAAAAATATTGGGGATGCGGATATAACTTCTTTAGTAAACTTTAGTTTACTTAAAAATTATTTTAAAATAAAAAATCTTAATACAAATAACATAGTTACACAGGAATTTTTTTTAAAAAAGATGGGAATTCTTAAAAGGGCAGAAATTTTAAGTAAAAAAATGAATTTTCAAGAAAAATCAAAAACTTATTATGGCCTCCTAAGACTCTTAAACTCAAAACAAATGGGAGAATTGTTTAAAGTAATTTTTGCTTTTAAATTAGGAAAGAAATTTTCTACAGGTTTTATTTAATGTTTTTTTCGAAGAAATTTAAAAAATTTAATAATATTAAGCACTGTTTTTTTTCTAAAAATGGAGGAGTTTCTCAAGGTATTTACGGCAGCTTAAATTGTGGTCTGAGCTCAAACGACAAAAAAGAAAATGTTTTAAAAAACTTGAATATAGTATCAAAAAAAATGGGGCTTAATTCTGAAAATTTATTTACAATGAATCAAACTCATAGCAACAAGGTGACTCTAATCAATGATATAAACAAACATATTCAAATAATTAATTCAGATGCTTTAATTACTAAGCAAAAAAATATTGCCATTTCAGTTCTTACAGCTGATTGTGTGCCTGTCCTAATTTACGATGAAGTTAATCAAGTTATTGGTGCTATTCATGCCGGCTGGAAGGGAGCACTTGGAGGGATTATAGAGAATACACTTAATGAGATTATTAAAATAGGCAAAAATAGTAAAATTAATGTTGCGATTGGGCCGTGCATAAATGTAAGTAACTATGAAGTTGGAAATGAATTTTATACTACCTTTATTCAAGAATCAAAAAAAAATGAAGATTTCTTTCTACCGGCAAAAAAAGATAAGTTTTTCTTTGATTTGAGAAAATACGTAAATTCAAAGTTCAAAAATTTTAAACCTCACTATATTGAAAATATTGATTTTGATACTTTTTCTGAAGATGAAAATTTTTTTAGTTTTCGAAGATCTAAACAAATAGGCAATAAAGACTACGGTAGATGTATTTCTGTAATAAATTTAATTAATGATTAATTTGTTTGAAAATATAAATAATTAACTGTATACATATGTCATCTTCATGAAAATTTTATCTGGAACTAGTAATCCTAGATTAAGCAATCAAATTTCCAAACAGCTTAAGCTGAAACTAATCAATACAAATATTAAAAGGTTTGCTGATGGAGAAATCTATATCGAAATAAATGAAAATATAAGAGGAAATAGCGTTTTTGTAATACAATCAACATCTACACCGGCTAATGATAATCTTATGGAACTACTCTTGTGTATCGATGCCTTAAGAAGATCTTCTGCAAAGAACATTACTGCTGTTATCCCTTACTTCGGTTATGCTAGGCAAGACAGAAAGGTTGCGCCAAGAACTTCTATATCGGCTAAAGTTGTTTCAAATTTAATTACTAATGCTGGTGCAAATCGAATAGTCACGGTTGATTTGCACGCTGGGCAAATACAAGGTTTTTTTGACATACCTGTAGATAATTTATTTACAACACCTTTATTTGCAAGATATATTAAAAAAAAATTTAAATCTAAAAAACTTATCTGTGTTTCCCCAGATGTTGGAGGAGTACAAAGAACTAGAGGACTAGCAACTAAAATAAAAGCTGATTTAGCAATTATAGATAAAAGAAGACCTGAACCTGGCAAATCAAAAGTTATGAATATAATTGGAGACGTTAGAGGAAAAAATTGTATTATAATTGACGATATTATTGATAGTGGTGGAACAATTATTAATGCTGTGGATGCTCTTAAAAAAGCAGGTGCAATTGATGTTTACGTTTTTATTACGCACGCTGTTTTAAGTGGAGAAGCTGCTGAAAAAATAAAAAAATCTAAAATAAAAAAATTAATTATTACAGATTCGATAGATAATTCTTTAAAAATAAAAAATAATAGTAAAATTGAAGTAATTTCGATAGCGCCTCTTATGGCTGAAGCAATAAATAGAATTTCAAACTCGACTTCTGTGTCTGATTTGTTCAATTAATACTTGTTTTATTGACTAATTTAAGTTAAATAGCACATCCAAATTAAAACCATGAATAATTTAAAAGCTACTAAAAGAGAAACTGTTACATCTGGTCAATTAAACAAGCTTAGAGACAGCGGTTTCATTCCTGGCATATTGTATGGTGGCAAAGATGCTAATGCTAAAATTTCTATTGAAAAAAAACTTATTAAAAATATTTTAAATTCAGAATCTTTCCTGTCTTCAGTTCTTGATCTTGACTTGGATGGAAATAAATTAAAAGTAATTCCAAGAGATGTAGCTTATAACGTAATCTCTGACGAACCTATTCATATTGATTTTATGAGGGTTGTTCCCGGAACAAAAATTGTTCTCGAAATTCCAGTAAAATTTATTAATAATAGTGATTGTCCAGGATTAAAAGTTGGCGGTGTTCTTAATATTGTAAGAAGAAAAGTAGAGCTTAAATGCCCTGCAGAAATTATTCCTGAAGAAATTATTGTAGATTTAAAAGGTTTAGAAATTGGTACTAGCATAAAAATATCTTCTATAAAACTGCCTGAAAATGTAACCCCTACGATTGTAGGTCGAGATTTTGTTATCGCTACCGTAGCTGCACCTACAATAATGAAGGAGCCAGAAAAACCTGCGGAAGGTGCCGTAGCAGAGGGTGCTGAGGGAGTTGAGGGAGCAGAAGTAGCAGCAGATGGTGCTAAACCTGCTGAAGGTAAGGAAGGTGACGTAGCTAAAAAAGATGATAAAGCTCAAACTTCAGAAAAAAAACAGCCTGAAAAGAAATAAATAAATATGTTACTACTCGTTGGTTTAGGGAATCCAGGTCCTAAAGATGTAAATAATAGGCACAATATTGGTTTTAAAATTATCGATGTAATAAACTTTCATTTTAAATTATCTAAACAAAAACCTAAATTTAAAGGTTTGCTTACAACTGGAATTATTAGTGAACACAAAGTATATGCAATAAAGCCACTAACATTCATGAATAACTCAGGAATAGCTATTAAAGAACTAATTGATTATTTTAAAATTGATGCAAAAGATGTAATTGTTTTTCATGACGATTTAGATATTGATTTTGGAAAAATAAAAGCAAAATTTGCTGGCAGCAGTGCTGGACACCATGGAATTGATTCGATCGATAAATTTATTGGTAAGGATTATTCGCGAGTAAGGATCGGCATAGGACATCCAAAAAACAAAAAAAAAGTAAATAACCATGTGCTTGAAGACTTTAAAGAAGATGAAGAAGATCAAATTAAAGAAATTGCAAATAACGTGGCTAAATTACTTCCAACTCTATTAGATAAAAAGATAGATTTATTCTCAAGTAAAGTTAACTCTAGCTTATTGTCTTTAGTCTAAATGGGCTTTAAGTGTGGAATTGTAGGCTTGCCAAATGTGGGTAAATCTACTTTATTTAACGCTTTAACGGCTTCCAAAAACGCAGAAGCGGCAAATTTTCCTTTTTGTACAATTGATCCTAATATTGGTATAGTTGATGTTCCTGACGAGAGACTTGACAAATTATCTACGCTCTCAAACTCTAAAAAGAAAATTTTTACCAACATAACATTCGTTGATATTGCAGGTTTAGTTAAAGGTGCTTCTAAAGGTGAAGGTCTAGGTAATAAATTTCTATCGCACATTAGAGAAGTTGATGCAATTATTCACTTGGTTAGGTGCTTTGACTCAGCTGAAATTACTCATGTTAACACCGAGATTAGTCCCTTGAATGATCTAGAAACGATAAAAACAGAAATTCTCTTATCAGATATTGATATAATTCAAAAAAAATTAGAAAAAGGAAAAAAAAAAACATTAAGCACAAAAGAAATACAGTCTTTAGAAAGAAAATTAGAATTATTAAATAAAGGTGAGGAGAGCTCAAATTCGTTCGATGTAGAGGAGATTAAAATTTTAAACCAATTGGGTTTACTTAGTGTAAAACCTAAAATTATAGTTTGCAATGTAGATGAGGACAGTCTTGCAAAAGGCAACAAATACACTGAAGTTGTGAAAAGTGCATTTCCAAATGAAAAAGTAGTAATTATTTGTGCTGATATAGAAGATCAAATTATGGGTTTAGATAAAGAAGAAAGAGAAACCTTTATGAAAGAAATTGGTTTAGGTAAAACTGGTTTAATTAAATTAATTAGAGAAGGTTATGACCTACTAAATTTAGATACTTATTTTACATCAGGTCCCGAAGAAAGTAGAGCATGGACAATTAAAAAGAACACTTTAGCACCACAAGCAGCAGCTGTAATACATACTGATTTTGAAAAAAATTTTATAAGGGCTGAGGCTGTTTCTTGTGATGATTTTGTTAAATACGGTAGTTCTGAAAAATGTAAAGAAAATGGCAAATTAAGAATAGAAGGGAAAGATTATATTGTTAAAGATGGTGATGTATTATTTTTCCGCGTCAACCCTTGACCATATCTTCTTCATACTAAAATAAACAAGAGTTGCTAGTATAATTAAGTATATAATAACTTTAGTCCCTGTTCTATGCCTTGCCTCTAAATGAGGTTCAGCAGTCCAAGTAAGAAATGTTGTAACGTCTTTTGCCATTTGGGCTTGTGTAGCATTAGTTCCGTCTGTGTATTCTATTAGGTCATCTGATAATGGACTCATCATTTTTATTTTATTTCCATCCATGTATTTATTGTAATAGACACCCTCGTCTAAAACAAAACCAGCTGGTTTTTCTTCATAGCCCATTAATATTGAGTAAATATAGTTTGCGCCCCCTGTCCTTGCTTTAGCTAAAACTGACATGTCAGGTGGATACGCTCCGCCATTAGCTGCAATTGCAGCGTTATCATTTGGATAAGGGCTTACAAAATGATCGGAAGGTCTTCCTGGTCTTTCATACATTTCACCTTCACTATTCGGGCCATCTTCAACATCATAGCTAGCTGCAATGGCTTTAACTTCTTCTAAAGTAAATTCTGGCCCACCCTTTTGACCTAAGTTTCGGTAACTTAAATATTTCATTGAGTGGCATGAAGAACATACTTCTTTGTAAACTTGATAGCCTCTTTGCAGAGAATCTCTTTCAAATTTTCCTGTGAGTCCGGCAAAGCTCCAGTCAATTTTAAGCAAGTCTTTACTTGAAGAGTATGCCTTTCCAAAAAAAAAGGTTGCAATTAAAATTGTTACTAATAATTTTGTAAGGTTATATTTTTTCATTAATTGTTTTGTCTGATCTAGCTGGCACAGCACTAAAACCACCAGTTAGAACGGGTTCTGAAATACTTGCTGGTAATGGATCGGTTTTCTCAAAAAACCCTAGGGCTGGTAAAACAACAATGAAATGAAGAAAGTAATAAGTTGTCGCTATTCTTGCTAAAAATAAATAGATACCTTCTGCGGGCATCGCACCTAGATAACCAAGTGCAAGCACATCGACTACAAAAATCCAAAAAAACTGTCTGTACATAGGTCTAAAAACTGCCGATCTAACTTTACTTGTGTCGAGCCAAGGTAAAATTATTAGAACAAATAATGCTCCAAACATAAGTATGACTCCACCTAATTTATCTGGAACGGATCTTAAGATTGCATAAAATGGGAGTAAGTACCACTCAGGAACGATGTGAGCTGGTGTAACAAGTGGATTAGCTGGAATATAGTTATCTGCGTGTCCTAAAACATTTGGTGAAAAGAAAACAAAGCCAGCAAAAACGATCATAAACATCAACAAAGCGAATATATCTTTCACAGTAATATAAGGATGAAAGGGTACTGTGTCTTTAGAAGGTTTTTTAATATCTATTCCAACAGGATTGTTGTTTCCTGGTATATGCAAAGCCCATATGTGCAAAACTACTAAACCTAATATTAAAAATGGAATTAGATAGTGAAGACTAAAAAAACGAGTAAGAGTTGGATTGTCAACTGAGTAACCTCCCCATAACCATGTAACAATACTTTCTCCAAATAAAGGGATGGCACTAAATAAATTAGTAATAACTGTTGCTCCCCAGAAACTCATCTGCCCCCAAGGTAATACATAGCCCATAAATGCAGCAGCCATCATTAAAATATAAATTAACATTCCTATTATCCAGATTAATTCTCTTGGAGATTTAAATGAACCAAAAAATAAAGATCTAAAAATATGTATGTATACAGCAAGAAAAAACATAGATGCACCATTGCTATGTATGTATCTAATAAGCCACCCATAGTTTACATCTCTCATTATTTTTTCAACACTTTCAAATGCAAGATCTGCATGAGCAACGTAATGCATTGCTAAAACTATTCCTGAAACTATCTGTGTAATTAAACAGAAAGTTAAGATGCCTCCAAATGTCCACCAATAATTCAAATTTTTTGGGGTTGGATAATCTGCTAAGTGCGCACCTAAAGATAAAAGAGGGAGTCTATCGTTAAACCACTTTCCAGCTTTTGATTTTGGCACATATTCATGTTCGCTCATTTTTTATTATCCAATCTTAATTGTGTTGCTATCTACAAATTTATAATTTGGTATTTCCATATTCTTTGGCGCAGGCCCTTTTCTAACTCTTCCTGAAATATCGTAGTGGGAACCATGGCAAGGACAAAACCAACCATTAAATTCCCCTTTGTCTTTTAAAGGTACACATCCTAAATGAGTGCAAACTCCTACCATAACTAACCATTCACTTTTTCCTTCCTTAACTCTTTCTTCGTCTTTTTGAGGGTCTGGTAAATCTTTCAAATTAACTGATTGGGCTTCTTGAATTTCTTCGGGAGTTCTTCTTTTAATAAAAATAGGCTTCCCTCTCCACAAAACTGTAATTGATTTCCCTGGCTCAACCTGGCTTATATCAACTTCTGTAGTAGCTAACGCCTTAACTGACTCATCTGGATTCATTTGATGAATAAAAGGCCATACAACAGCACCTATGCCTACAGCACCAACTGTATAGCTAGCGGTGAAAAGAAAATCTCTTCTGTCTTTTTTATTTTCTTGTTTGCTCATAATTAACTATTTATTATTAAAGAATGTTTAAATAAAACTAATTCTATCGCTTTTCTAGGGTCAGAGTGACACATAAATTAACTGCTAATGATAAATATAGTACTATATAAGCCAGATATACCTCAAAATACAGCTGCTATTGTCAGATTGTCAGCTTGTTTAAACTTAAGGATTCATATTATTGAACCGTGTGGATTTAATTTAGACGACTCAAGGTTTAAAAGAGTGGTTATGGATTACATTAAGCATAGCCAGATAGTTAGGTACCCAGACTTTGAGAGCTTTGTAAAAGTAAATTCAAAATCTAGAATAGTCTTAATGACAACTAAATCTAAAAAAATTTATCATCATTTTAAATTTAAGAAAGATGACTCTCTTGTTTTTGGGAGGGAAAGTGCTGGGGTACCAGACGAAATTCATAAAAAAATAGAAAATAGGCTAAAAGTACCCTTGAGTGGAAAAGCTAGATCGCTTAATGTGGCTATGACTGTTGCAATAGTTGCTTCTGAAGCTCTTAGACAAAATAATTTTTTTAAATGAAAAACTTAATAGAAATAAAAAAAAAAATTGCTAATGATTGGTTTCAATCTTTACAGAATAAAATTATTAATCATTTTCAATTACTTGAAAATGAAGCTGATAGAAAAAATAAAAAAAGAGAAATAAAATTTATTAAAAAAGAATGGAAAAAAAATAATAAAAAAGAAGGTGGTGGTACTTCTTTTCTCTTGAGCGGTGGAAAAATATTTGATAAAGTTGGAATAAATCAATCAACTGTCTCTGGTCGATTTGAAAAATCTTTTAGATCTAAAATCTTAGGAGCAGAAAAAAGTGGAAAATATTGGGCTTCAGGAATTTCTGTTGTTGCTCACATGAAAAATCCTAAAATACCAGCTTTTCACTTTAATACTAGATTCATTGTTACCTCAAAAGAATGGTTTGGAGGAGGTATGGACGCAACACCAAGTATTAAAGATACAAGGGAGAAATTAATTATTCATCAAAAATTAAAGAAGATATGTTTATCAAATAATAAAAATTTTAATAAATATAAAAAGTGGTGCGATGAATATTTTTATTTACCACATAGAAAGGAGCCACGGGGTATAGGGGGAATATTTTTTGATTATGAGACAACAAATTGGGAAAAAAATTTTAAATTTGTGCAAGATCTTGGAATTGGGTTTATTGATATAACAAGACAAATAATTATGAATAAAAAAAATCTAAAGTGGAATGAGAAAAATAAAGAGCAACAATTATATAAAAGAGGAAGATATGTTGAATTTAATCTTTTGTATGATAGGGGTACAAAGTTTGGATTAAATTCAGGTGGTAATACCGATTCGATTTTAATGTCTCTACCTCCTCAAGCTAAATGGAAATAAAATGGATAAAGAACCGATAACAGTTGAAGGATTAGAAAAGATTAAATCAGAACTTAATCAACTCAAAAATATAAAAAGACCACAAATTGTTGCTGCTATTGCAGAAGCAAGATCACATGGTGATTTAAAGGAGAATGCAGAGTATCATGCAGCAAAAGAACAACAGGCTCAAATGGAGAGTAGAGTTATTGAAATAAATGATATTATCGCAAGGGCAAATGTCATAGATATTAAAAAAATTGAAAATAATGGTAATGTAATTTTTGGTTCGACTGTAACTGTTAAAGATGTAGAAATAAAAAAAAAGAAAACTTACAAAATTGTAGGCAGAGATGAAGCCGATATCTCTCAGAATTTAATCTATTTTAAATCACCTATTGGAAAGGCTCTTATAGGAAAAAGTCTTGAGGATATGGTGGTTGTTGAGACACCTTCTGGTGAGAAAACATTTGAAGTTTTAGATATTCAATATATTTAATTTTTTTACTTTATCGATGATAAAAATAGCTTCCTGTGTCTTTAAATTAAAGTTATTTGTAATCCATTCTTTTTCTAGTTCCTGAAGCACAAAACCAATTTTTTTTCCATCTTCTATGCCTTGATCCATCACATATTTTCCATTAAATGGAAATTTTGGAACTTTCATTTTATCTACATCGCTGATTATTTTCTTTAATAAATTAATTGAAAATTTTCTTTCTGCACAATAAGCAAAATTTATTAAGTTATTTATATTCATCTTTCCATATTTGTAGATATTTTTTTTTAGATCTCTTTTTAAATAGTTTTTTTCTTCTTGATATTTTGAGTAGTTATTTGCAACATAGTTTAAATATTTTTTTAATGTATTAGAAACTTTGTATTTATGACAAAAATATTCAAAATTATCTTTTTCACCTATCAAAAGTATGGAAAAAATTGCTTCTGGCGTTTGAGATACAATTTTATTTTTTAGTAAATAATGATAACTTTCGATTCTATTTAGGTATTTAAATTCAGGAAAGATGACTAAAAATATATCTTTAATATCTTTATTTTCTAAAATATCGTTAATATTTTTTAATATGAATATTTTATAGAGTTCACTTAAAACTCTTTCTTTTGAAAGTTTTTTAATACTATTAAGATTAAATTTAATAGCTTCTATTGTTTTGAGATCAAATTGTTTACAATTATATTGAATAGAAAATCTGATAAATCTAATTATTCTTAAATAGTCTTCTTCTATTCTTAAAAATGGATCTCCAATAAATTTTATATTTTTTTTTTCTAAATCATCTCTGCCATTCTGAGGGTCGTATATTTTTCCTTTACGATCCATGTAAATTGCATTGATAGTAAAATCTCTTCTTTCTGAGTCTTTTTGCCAGTTGTCTGTGTACGTAACATCTGCGTGTCTTCCATCTGTTTTAGCATCTTCTCTTAATGTCGTGATTTCAAATTTGCTTGAATTTATAATGATAGTCACAGAACCGTGTTCAATTCCTGTACCTATGACTTTAAATTTTGAATTTTTAAATTTTTCTTTTATTTCTTCTGGGGAGAAAATAGTCGCGATATCAATATCATCAATATCCTTGTCTGTTAAAAATTTTCTTACACACCCACCCACAAACATAGCAACTTGACTATTTTTGTTCTTATTTTTTTCAAGTATGTTAAATAATATTTGAATATCTTTAGATTTGTAGAAAGGAAATATTATTTTTTTTATTCTATTAAAAAAACTTATATTTTTTGATAATTTTTCCATTTTTTTTGGCTGGGGCACTAGGATTCGAACCTAGGATGACGGTATCAAAAACCGTTGCCTTACCGCTTGGCTATGCCCCAATATTATTGGTTTGATATACCATAAATACAAATAATTAAATAGATTTTGTAAGTACACACCAATATTTTGGAAATTTCTTCTTTAAAACCTTAACTGCTAAATTAGCTGATTTTCTGTTAAAAAATATTCCAAAACAAACTGAGCCTGAGCCTGTCATTCTGGAAAGTATGCAGTTTTTTTGAAACTTGATAAACCTCAAAATATTCTGGATGTTTTTGTGTTTTTTTTCCACAATTTTCTGCAGATCGTTATCTTGACTTATTAAAAATTTATTATATTTCTCTTTTATAAGTATTTTTGACGGGTCAATTTTAAGTGGTGAATTAAATTTTTTTACTTGTGAGTATACTTTTTTTGTTGAGCATTTAATGTTTGGATAAATTAATAAAAAATAAAATTTATATTTTTTTTTGAACTTTATAATTTTTTTTAAGTTTTTCTGAAAAATATGGTTAAAAAAAAATAATCGTAGATCTGAACCTATTTTTTTTTCAAAAATTTTTAACAATTTTATATTTAATTTTTTTTTTAAAAAATACTTAATTACAGCCGCAGCATTACCGGTTCCACCTCCGAGCCCAGCAAATACTGGTATTTGTTTATTTATGATAATTTTGTATTTTTTGTTTGGATTTATAAGATTTTGACTTCTCAGTAGTGATAATGTGCTGGTTATTGTATTTAGTTTAGTATTAATGTTTTTTTTAAAAGGCCCGTTAAATACAACTACATCTTTATTTTTTTTTATTTTTTTAATTATTATTTTATCATGTAAGGTAAGAAGCATTGTAGTTGATTGGATATCATGTAGCCCTCTAATATTTTTTTTTAAGACCCTCAAAAAAAGATTAATTTTTGAATAAGATTTTATCATTATTTATTTAGCTTTTGAGTCCAAATAATAGTTTTTTTTTAATTTCTTTTTTTAACTTTTCCTCTGTTTTTTCTAATTTTAAAACATAGTTCCAGTAGTACCTTGCCTGTAATGACTTATTATTCATCCAAAGAGCGTCTGCATAGTGATCGTTAACTACTGGATCTGCAGCCATGTATCTAATTGCCACTTCTAGGTATTTTTTTGCTTCTTGATAATTTTTTAATTTAAACAAAGTCCAACCCAAGGAATCAATAATGTAACCATCATTTGGTCTTAGCTTATTTGCTTTTTTAAGCATCTTTAAAGACTTTTCAATATTGATACCTTTTTCAATCCATGAATAAGCTAAATAATTGATTACATAGGCATCATCAGGTCTAGCCTTTAATGCATTGAGTAAATCAATTTCAGCTTTTTTCCACTGATTGGTTCTTTCGTAAGCTACCCCCCTTCCGTTCATCACTTGTGCGTAAAGAGTATCTTCTGGATCAATTAAGTTTAAAATTTTAGAGTAGTATCTGATTGATTCTTCATACCTTTCATTATTTTTTAAAAATTCAGCGTAATCAAATATTTCATAGGTTGTCGGATTGATTATTTCTTCAAATGATTTTTTTAAAATATTTAGTGCATTTCTTTTTTGACCTTGCTTAATAAATATTGACGCAACTTTTTGTGATGCATACCAACTATAAACTGAACCATTTTTTTTTATTTTTTTATAAATTTTTTTAGCTTCTTTATATTCTTGAATATTAAAGAAATTTTCTGCATATCTCGTTTCGTATGAAATAAAATTTGAGTTTAAGTATTTTGCTAGGCTTATATAAAAATTAGATGTTATATAATTATTTTGTGAAGCAGCAGCGTTTGATGAGATAAAAAATATTTCAGCAATTATGTTTGTGATGTTTTTACAGTTAAAATTATTCTTAAATATATTTTTTTTTTCAATATCCACTTTTAACTGCTTGAGCATTAAATTTCTAGGATACTGAACAATAGATGAGTCTAAAATCTTTCCTGCTTTAATTTTATTATTTTTTGAGAATAAATAATTTGAATAAAAAAAATAATATCTAGAATAGTCAATATCAGGATTGAAAGTTAATTTTTTAAACATTTCGTCTACGCTTGCTGAGTCGTAGTGGCAGTAAGCAAAAAAATTTTGAATATTTTTTATATTTTGAAATCTTTCCGGGATTACATCTAGAGTATTAAGTGCTGTATTTAGATCAGTAATATCTTGTAAATTAAGCCAACTATTTAGTGATGTAGATATTAAGTTCTGAATTGAGTTTGGTTGGCTTTTGTTTGCTGCTTTTTTTGAATATAAAACCGCTCTTTTTAAATCTTTATTTTTTAAATAGTAAACAGCACTTATTAGATTACTTTCAAAATTATCAAGTTTTTTGTTTTCTAGCTTTTTTGAGTAATTGGTTGCTTCTTTAAATTTATTAAGTGCTATTAAAGAATAATGATAATATTGAGAGTAATTATAGTGACTATCTTCTAAATTATTTAATGGCTTTAAGTAAAAGTAGGATTTCTCGTATTGATTGTCATGTATAGACAGAATTCCAGAAAAATAATTAGAAATATTTCTTGAGTCAGAAAATTTATCTATATTTTTAGCTAGAGTAATACTGGATATATTTAATAATAAAAATAAATAAATTATTATCTTGAATTGGGCTTTTAAGTTTTTCATAATTATTTAAATGATAAAAAAAAATAATATCAGATTAGTAAAACTAATTAAATACTACAGTCTAATCAACCATAACCTAATATATGAAAATGAAGCTATAAATCGATATAAATCTAATAGCAATTTAGCGGTAAAAGGACCTAGGGGGAAAAAACTTCAGGATCTAAAAGACTCAATTAGTAAAATTAAAAATTGTGAATTAAAAAAAGCCTCAACGAATATTGTTTTTTCCGATGGAAATCCTGAAGCTAAAATTATGATTATTGGGGAAGGCCCTGGAGCTAATGAAGATTTAGAAGGTATACCATTTATTGGTCGTACAGGTGAGTTATTAGATAAAATGTTGTTATCAATTAATTTGGATAGGGATAATGTTTATATTTCTAATGTAGTTAATTACAGGCCACCTGATAATAGAAACCCAACTAATGAAGAAATTGCTCGCTACCTTCCTTTCTTGATTAAGCATATCGAAATTATAAATCCTCAAATTTTAATTCTTTTAGGTAGTACTGCTTTAAATGCAATTATCGATAATAATAAAACTATATCCAATGTAAGAGGTAAATGGATTGAAAAAAAAATAGGTATTTGTAATACTTCAGTTATTATTTCTTTTCATCCTGCTTTTTTAATGAGGCAACCCGATCAAAAAAAATTATCGTGGTTAGATCTAAAAATGATTAGAAAAAAAATTGTAGACCTAAAAATTAATATTGGAAGATAATTTGATAATAGCTGGAGTAGATGAAGTTGGACGAGGTTGCTTAGCAGGGCCTGTTATTTCAGCTGCCGTAATACTCAATAATAAAATAGATTTAAAATTAATTAAAGATTCAAAAAAAATTAATTTCCAAAATAGATTAAAAATAGCAGAAATTATTAAACAAAATTCTTATTATGCAATTGGTTTAGCTTCCGTTGAAGAAATATTTAAAATTAATATTTTACAAGCTTCATTGCTTTCTATGAAAAGAGCTATTGATAAACTTGAGAAAAAACCTAGTCAAATACTAATAGACGGTCCCTTTGCTCCAAAAGGACTAAAAAATTACAAGACAATTATTAAAGGAGATGAAAAAATTAAATGTATTGGTGCCGCTTCAATTATAGCAAAAACATATAGAGATTTACTTATGATTAAATTATCAAAAAAATTTACTCATTATGCGTGGGAAAGAA
>Ga0307986_10001377_pt1 | contig 17678 bp, 17 predicted proteins | sample EllFjometageno82_FD_203170 | JGI IMG/M metagenome (GOLD analysis project Ga0307986, IMG submission 203170) | Marine microbial communities from Ellis Fjord, Antarctic Ocean - #82 | ecosystem: Environmental > Aquatic > Marine > Unclassified | place: Southern Ocean | collected 2014-10-09
TCTGATGAAAACCTATTCTTTGAATTTCCCATATCTATTGCTGATGCAGCATTAGGGACCACAATAGAAATACCAACAATTGATGGTGGAAAAGCAAAAATTAAAATACCTGATGGAACTCAAAATGGAAAACAATTTAGACTAAAGGGTAAAGGCATGCCTTATATGAGGGGAAGTGGAAATGGAGATCTTTATGTCCAAGTAAATACTGAAGTTCCTATTTCTTTAAATAAGGAACAAAAAGAGTTACTTGAAAAATTTAGAAAAATTGAAAACGAAAAATCTAATCCAAGTATCAAACAATTCTTTCAAAAGGCTAAAAGTTTTTGGAAAAACTAAAGACTAATTAACTAAAAAAGGTTAATATTTTCTTAGATGAAAAAAATTAATTTAGCTATTTCTGGCTGTCTCGGGAGAATGGGTCAACAACTTATTAAATCCTCAAAAAATAATAAAAACTTTAATTTAATTGCTTTCACAGAAAATAAGGCTATCAGTAAAAAAATTGCTGGCATCAAGCTTGATGTAAATACTGAACAAGCTTTTAAAAATATCGATGTAATAATAGATTTTACTGTCCCAAACTGTACTTTAGATATTCTAAAAATTGCCTCTAAATTAAAAAAAAGAGTAGTAATTGGAACAACAGGATTTACCCAAAAAGAAGAGATTCAAATTAAAAAATTTTCAAAAAACATTCCAATTTTAAAAGCAGGTAATATGAGCCTTGGTATTAACTTGTTAATGTATCTAACTGAGATTGCCTCTAAATCACTAAATGATGAATATTTAAGCAAGGTATTTGAGGTTCATCACAAACACAAAAAAGATTACCCATCAGGAACAGCTTTAATGCTGGGAAAAGGAATTGCAGATGGTAAAAATAAAAATCTTTATAATTTAATGGGTAAAAAAATTTTAAATAAAAAATCTTTTCCTTATGGAAAAAAAATTAATTTCAATTCGATTAGAAAAGGTGAAGTTATTGGTGAACATGAAGTTACATTTTCTAATGGAAAAGAAATAATAAAATTAAATCATGAAGCTTTTGATAGGGCACTTTATTCAGATGGAGCTTTAACTGCTGCAAAATGGTTGATTAATAAAAAACCAGGGCTTTACTCAATGAGAGATTTATTGAATTTTAAATAATGGATAAAAAAGAAAAAGCTAAAAAAATACTAATAATTTTAAATAAAATTTATCCAACAACCCCTATACCTCTAGATCATACTAGCAACTTCACTCTCTTAATGTCAGTTCTTTTATCAGCTCAATGTACTGATCTAAATGTTAATAATGTAACTAAAAACATATATCCAAAATATAATAAACCTGATCATTTTGTAAAATTAGGTAGAAAAAGAATTGAAAAATTGATTAAAAGTATTGGCATCTTTCGAGTTAAAGCAAAAAACATTTATTTAATGTCTAAGCAGCTTCTAGAAAAGCATGCAGGTAAGGTACCAAAAAGCTTTGAAGAGCTCGAAAAACTGCCTGGTGTAGGCCATAAAACAGCAAGTGTAGTTATGTCTCAGGGTTTTGGAGTGCCAGCTTTTGCAGTTGATACTCACATACATCGATTAGCTCAAAGATGGGGCTTAACAAATGGTAAAAATGTTATTCAAACTGAAAAGGATTTAAAAAAAATATTTCCCAAAAAAACATGGAGTAAATTACATTTACAAATAATTTATTATGGAAGAGAATTTTGCAAGGCTAGAGAATGTTATGGTTTAACTTGTAAAATTTGTACGACTTGTTATCCTAATCGAAAAAATCCAGTAAAAATTAAAAAAGCTTAATATGAAAATACTTGGAATTGGAAATGCTATAGTTGATGTCATATGCAAGGTAGGTGATCAATATTTAATAGATAATCAGTTAACAAAAAGTACAATGAAATTGGTTGATGAACAAGAGTTTCAAAAACTTTTATCTACTCTAAAGATTGAAGAAACAGTATCTGGTGGATCAGTTGCAAATTCTATTGTTGGATTATCTCAATTAGGAAATGATGTTGGTTTTATAGGGAAAGTTAATGCTGATGATTTAGGACAAAAATATGAAGAAGGTTTAACTAAAGAAAAAGTTCAATATTTTTATAATAAGAAAAAGGAAGTTTCACCGACTGGAACTTGTTTAGTGCTAATTACTCCAGATGCAGAAAGAACGATGGTAGTTTTTTTAGGTATAGCAGGAAAAATTAGTGAAAAAGATATTGATGAAAAAGCTGTAAAAAGAAGTGAAATCATATTTTTAGAAGGCTATCTATGGGATAAAGGTGAACCAAAATCAGCTTTTGACAAGGCAATGTTAGTCTCTAATAAAAAAGCAATGTCTTTATCAGATCAGTTTTGTGTAGAAAGACATAAAGATAATTTTTTAGATTTGGTTAAAAATAAACTTGATATTATTTTTGCTAACGAACAAGAAATAATGTCATTAATTAATGTAAAAAATTTCGATGAAGTTGTTAGTTTTGGCAGACAACTAAAAAAATTATTAGTTATTACACGCGGTGCTAATGGAAGTGTTGCTATCACAGCTGATGAAATAATTGAATGTCAAAGTAAAAAAAACTTAAAGATTATTGATTTAACTGGTGCAGGAGATCTATTTGCTGCAGGGTTTCTGCACGGCCATATAAACAATTATTCAGTAAAAGACTGTCTTCTTAAAGGTACAGAAATGTCATCAAAAATTATTCAAAAGCTTGGGGCTAGACTCAATTAACCAATAAAATAACCATTTTTATCACTTAAAATAAAAAATTCATCATCAAATTTATCACTTATTTTTTTTCGAAGTCTGTAGATATGTGTTTCGACAGTATGTGTTTCTATCTCTGCTGAATATTTCCAGATATTTTTTTGTAAATCTAAAACATCATGTTTATTTTTAGAATTATTTAAATATAAAATAATTTCTATTTCCTTTTCAGTTAATTTCAAATTCATGGGTCCTTGGGAAAAAAACTTAGAATTTAGGTTGAGCTCATATTGCTTAATATTAACTTTAGATTGATGATTAAATTTCAATTTAACTAGTTGAATATTAATTAATTCCATTACTTTATCTATAGATAAAGGTATGTCTTTAAAACAAAGGATATTTTTATTATTTATACCTTTATTCAGCAAGGATTTTAGGTTTTGTCTTTGACTAATTAATAAATTATTTGGATTTGAATTAAGCGTTTTTAAAAAGTCTTCTACATCTTTAAATTTAACAATATTAAAGGGTAAATTATCTTTAATCTCAACCAAAATTTCATATAGTGAATCAAAATTGATAAAAAAAATATTTTGCTTAATCATATTAAAAATCTATGATAATTCATGTAAAAAATAAAAACACCATTATAATTGATGATTTTATCCTAAAATGCAGCATAGGAAAAAGAGGTTTCAATTTAAACAAAGTAGAGGGTGACAATTCAACACCAAAAGGAATTTTTTATTTAGAAAAACTATATTTTAGGAAAGATAGAGTGGGCACTCCCCAATGTAAACTTTCAAAAAAAATTATTACTAAAAATATTGTCTGGTGTGATGATCCATCAAGCAAAGAATATAATGAAGAGATTTATTCATTAGATAAAAATGCTAAAGAATTTTTTTATAGAAAAGATCATACATATGATTATTTAATTACTATAAGTCACAACAAAAATAAAGTACCCCATAAGGGTAGTGCAATTTTTTTACACCTAACTAAAAATTATAAACCTACGGCAGGGTGTATTGCGCTTAAAAAAAAGGATTTTGAAATTTTACTAAAATTGATAAACCCAAAAACTAAAATTAAAATAGGTTAATATCTCTCACCAAAAATTTTTGACCCTATTCTAAGAAACGTTGAGCCATTTTCAACAGCTTCCAAATAATCTCCTGACATGCCCATACTTAAATCTGGTAAATTTACCTTAGTATTAATTTTATGCATTTCTGAATAATAATTTTTTGAATTTTTAATTTTTGGTGGAATACACATTGTCCCTATTATATCTAAATTTAAATTTAAACATTCTTTGTAAAAATTCTCAACATTTTCTATGTTTATTCCAGATTTATTTTCTTCATCACCTATATTGACTTGGATAAAAATTTTTAATTTTTTATTTTGTTTAATCTGCTCCTCAGAAATTTTTTTGGCTAATTTTAAATTATCTAAGGAGTGTATATAGTCAAATAGAGAAACGGCATGTTTTACTTTATTAGTTTGGAGCTTTCCTATCATATGAAGCTTTAAATGCTTAAAGTCTGACCTGATATCTTCCCATTTTTCTGTTGCTTCTTGAACTTTATTTTCACCAAAATGAACATGCCCATGATGTATTAATGGTAAAATATTGTTTATTTTGAAAGTTTTACTCACAGCAATTATTTTTGGTATTCTAAATTTTTTAATATTATCTATAATTTTTAACTTTAGTTCTTCTTGTATTATAATTAAACTATTCACACTATTATGCATAATTATTTACCTAGATTCTTTACTTTTATAAAAACGTTCGACAAAGATTATATCAAAAAATTAGATAATAATATTGGAATTATATACAGAAATTATTCTATAAATTATGATAAAAAATTAATTGAAAAAATGAGAAATTTTTGTAAAAAAAATAATAAAAAATTTTATCTTTCTAATAATATAGTTTTAGCAAAAAACCTAAGATTAGATGGAGTTTATATACCATCCTTTAATAGTCTTTTAAATACAGATTATTTAAATCAAAAGAAAAATTTTCTTAAAATTGGCTCTGCACACTCCGTTAAAGAAATAAGAATAAAAGAAAAACAGGGTGTTAAATTATTATTTATTTCACCTTTATTTAAAAAAAAAGAAAAAAAAAATTACTTAGATTGTGTTAAATTTAATAATCTTGCTATGCACACATCTTTAAAAATAATTGCACTTGGTGGTATTAACAAAAAAAATATATCAAGAATAAAGTTAACAAAGGCATATGGATTTGCCTCTATAACTTTTTTTAAAGAAAACCCAACCCTAACAAAAGAAATTTTGTAAAATGATAAACAATAGAAATGAGCAAGCTAAAATAATTTCACAAAAAATATTTAATTTATTTACATCTGCTAACTATAACTTGACAATTGTAAACTGTAAAAAAAATATCAAAAAATTTCCTGAATATTTAGTTTTTTATAACCTATTGGGATCTGCATATATGAATATTGGCAAATATGGCTTAGCACGTGAAACTTTCACCAAGGCTTTAAAAATGGACCCAAATAATATTTCAATTATGAATAACCTAGCAAATTCAGAAAAGAATCTGTTTAATTATAATGTCGCTGAACAACTTTTCTGTAAAATAATTGAAAAAAATAAGGATTACCTCAATGTGTATGTAAATTATGGAAATTTAAAAAGAGATTTAAATCAATTTTTTGAATCAAATGAGCTTTATGAAAAAGCCCTACAAATTAACCCTAATCATCCGATTGTTCTTTATTCATTAGCAATGAACTATCAATCTTTAGGAAATTTTAAATTATCTATGGAATATGCAACTAGAGCCACAACGATAGATCCTAAATTTACTAGAGCAGATTTGCTGATCAGTAAATCTAAGAAATATGAAGCAAATGATAATCATCTAGCTGAGATGCATATTAAATTAAATGATTTAAAGTTAGATGATACACAAAAATATTATTTATACTTTGCGTTAGCCAAAGCCTATGAAGACATTAATGATATTGAAAACTGTCATAAAAATCTAAATATTGGTAATAATTTAAAAAAAAAATTATCTAATTTTAATATTCAAAATGAAATTGAAATATTTGATAATATTAAAACAGTGTTTTCTAAAATTGACTTATTAAATTTTACCAAACAAAACTCTGATAATAAAAAAATTATCTTTATTTTAGGTATGCCTCGTTCTGGTACCACTCTGGTAGAACGAATTATAAGCTCTCATTCTAAAGTTTATGGTTCTGGCGAACTTCCCTATTTATCTCAGATTGTTGCAGATGAATTTATGGAAAACTCAGAGTTGTCTATAAAAAAAATTTTAACAACTGTTAATAATCTTTCATCTGACAATATCATTTATGATAAATTTTTCTCTTACATGAGTAACTATAAAATTAATGAAGAGTTTATGACTGATAAAGCTCCTTTAAATTTTAAATGGATTGGCCTAATTAAAGTTTTTTTTCCTTCAGCAAAGATTATACACTGTGTTAGGGAACCTAAGGATAATTGCTTATCTTTATTCAAAAACATGTTTGAAGGAAATTTAAATTTTTGTTATAACCAGAGAGATCTTGCAACTTACTATAATTTATATTCAGATCTTATGAAATTTTGGAAAAAATGTTTTCCTCAAGGATTTTTAGATGTTCAATATGAATCTTTAATTAATGATCAAAATTCACAAATAAAAAAAATTATTGATTATTGTGACTTAGATTGGGAAGATCAATGTTTAAGATTTGATAAAAATAAAAATCCAATTAAAACTGTAAGTTTATCACAGGCTAGAAGACCAATTTACAACAGCTCAATTAAATCCTATCAAAAATTTGAACCCTATCTTAAAGAGCTTTTCAGTTTAATTTAGATAAAAAAAAAGCCCCAATAAATTGGGGCTTTTTTACAAAATTTACTATTAACTAGAACGATAATGAAAGAGCTACTTGAGTAGTCTCATCATTAACAGCTAGAGTTCCACCATTGTTAGTAGTCTCATTATTTTGAGCTGTAATCTTAGCAGCTCCCATAGTGTAAGCTATTGCGAAACCTTCAATGTCTTCAGTTACGTGAGCGGCACTTGCTTTAGTGTGCTCAATTTCTCTTTCACCGTAAGATATTGATAAGTTATCATTGATGTTAACAGCTATACCAAACGCATTGGCTTGCTCACCTACGCTACCAAGACCACCTTTGTTTATTTCGGCAACTGTATAACCAGCTGTTACCATTCCCATAGAGTAATTTGCATAAACTACTGCATGTGTATCTATGTCAGATCCTAATGCACCTGGTGCACCATTAGATACTTCACCATAACCAAAACCAGCATCTAAACCTTCTACTAGAGTATTGTTAGTTAGTGCAAAATCCCAAGATGATCCACCATGTCCACCTGATGCTGTATCGTCAGAATTATTTACTCTATTACCTTTTGAGTATTGAGCAGATAAGTTCATATCCATAAGTGAGTTAGCGTAAACGAAAACACCAGCGTTTCCACCACCTACTAAACCATTACCAACACCAGTTGTTGCATCTAATCCATCCCAGATTTCTTCTGCAGCTGTAGGAGTTTTGTCATCGATAGATGAAATACCACCAGCACCAGTACCTTGGTCAAATGTAATTTTACCTAAGTCAGCTAAGTCAACTGACATTGCAGCTGAAGATAAACCAGAGTTAGCATCATTCTGAACAATCGTTAATGATGTATCGTAACCGTTAACTTCTCCTGAACCAGTGAATGATAAACTAGTATTCATTCCGTAAGGATTTCCTGTTATTTCAGTTTGATCACCATTGTGGTAAGTTAATTTAGCAGAACCAGCAACAGACATTTCAACAGCTTGAGCTGAAACTGCTACCAATGAACCTGCTAATGCAGTAAGACCTGCTTTAGTTAATTTATTCATTATTATTTTTCCTTTATTGTTGTTTATTTTCATATGAAAAATATAATTTAATCTTTTTTAAATAAATCTCTTAACAAAAAATAAAAATTTGGATTTATTTCTAGTACTGTTGTATATATATCACATATTCAGTATCTATTTTTGTTATATTTTCTTGAATAATGCCTTATTAAACCTAATTATAGAATAATTTTATCATGTATAAATTAATAACCATAAAAAAACTATTTTTCTGGATTCTACTAGCTGGAATATTGAATTCCTGTGGAGGTTTTAAATACTCTGATGCACGAAAAAATCCTACTAATGCGGATGAGCGAATTCAAAAAAATATGGAAACTGGTAAAGGTTTTAGACTTGGCAGTATCGGAAAAAGTGGTGGGGAATTCATGTTTGCATCTTCTAATCCTTTGTGGAGAGCAAGTATTGATAGGTTGAGTTTTGCTCCATTAAATAATGTTGATTATGCGGGTGGTATTATTGTTACCGATTGGTTTGGTGATGGTGCCTCTAATGAGCAAATGAAAATTACAATTCGCTTTCTTTCAAATGAAATTAGATCTGATGCACTTGATGTAATTATTCATAAAAAAACCTGCAATCAAACTTTAACAAATTGTAAGATTGATATAATTAATAATAATTTAAATTCTGAAATTAGAATAGCAATTTTAAAAAAAGCTTCACAACTACAAAATTCTGATGTAGCTACTATCAAAGAAAAACTTGGCGAATACAAAATGTATCCTGATAAAAAATACAAGAAAAAGAAAAAAAAGAAAAAAAAGAAGTAAATTTTAACAGATCATTACTTACTTTTAATATTTAGAATTATTTAAAATGGAATTAGACAGATACAATTTTAAAATTGTTGAAGAAAAATGGCAAGGTTATTGGTCTAAAAACAAAACATTTAAGGCTGAAATAATTCAAGGTAAAAAAAAATTTTATTGTTTAGAAATGTTTCCTTATCCTTCTGGAAAAATTCATATGGGTCATGTGAGAAATTACACTATTGGGGACGTTCTTGCGCGATACAAATCTCTTCAAGGGTACAATGTCCTCCATCCTATGGGTTGGGATTCATTTGGAATGCCAGCAGAAAACGCAGCACGTCAAAATAATTTAGACCCAAAAAAATGGACGGAAAAAAATATTTTGATAATGAAAGAGCAGCTTAAAAAATTAGGTCTTTCGATTGATTGGGATAGAGAAATATCTACCTGTTCTCCAGATTATTATAAACATCAACAACGATTTTTCTTAGAACTCTATGATAAAGGCCTAGTTTACAGAAAGGAAAACTATGTTAATTGGGATCCGGTTGATCAAACAGTTCTTGCAAATGAACAAGTAATAGATGGAAAAGGCTGGAGATCAGGCGCCTCTGTTGAAAGAAAAAAGCTTAATCAATGGTTTTTTAATATATCTAAATTTTCAGAAGATCTTCTTCAGGGTCTTGATCATCTTGATGAATGGCCTAATAAAGTCAAGACTATGCAGAAGAATTGGATTGGTAAATCCTTTGGCTGTGAAATAGGTTTTAAAATTGAAGGGAATCCAGAGATTAAAAATATTAGCTGCTTTACAACAAGGCCCGATACATTATTTGGGTTTTCATTTTTGGCTGTATCGGTCGATCATCCAATATCAAAACTATACGAGAATAATGAGGACTTTATTAAATTTAAAAACAAATGTTCAAAGACAGGAACGACTGAAGAATCTATTGCTCAAGCTGAAAAAATTGGATTTAAAACTAATTTAACTGCTATAAACCCACTCGATAAAACTAAAAAGGTACCCGTTTATTTTGCAAATTTTGTTTTAATGGATTATGGTTTTGGAGCAGTATTTGGCTGTCCAGCACATGACCAAAGAGATTTAGATTTTGCCTTAAAATATAACTTAAATATTATTTCTGTAGTTAAACCCTCTAATAAAGGGAATGATTTTAAGGTTTTAACAGAGGCTTATACTGGGCCTGGGGTTATCTTTAACTCTAAATTTTTAGATGGTTTAAAAGCACCCGATCAATCAATTATGGAAACTATTAAGATATTAGAAGAAAGAAAAATAGGAAAAAAGAAAATCAATTTCAGATTAAAAGACTGGGGGATTTCTAGACAAAGATATTGGGGTTGTCCCATCCCAATTGCCTATAAAAAAAATAATGAAATTGTTAAGGTTCCTTTGGAAAAACTTCCAATAAAACTACCCGAAGAGATAAGCCTTAATGTGAATGGTAATCCATTAGACCAACAAGAAAATTGGAAAAAAATTATTATTGATGGCGAGGAATGTACATTAGAGACGGATACACTTGATACTTTTGTTGATTCTTCCTGGTATTTTTTAAGATTTTGCTCTCCACACAATAGAGAAATGGGATTTGAAATAAATGAAATTAATTATTGGATGCCTGTTGATCAGTATATAGGTGGAGTAGAACACGCTATATTACATCTTTTATATTCAAGGTTTTTTACAAGAGCATTAGATTATAAAATTGATAAAATTAAAATTAAAGAACCATTTAAAGGTTTGTTCACTCAGGGGATGGTTTGCCATGAAACCTACAAAGATCAAAATAATAAATGGTTAAGTCCTGATGAGGTTTTTTCTGAAAATGGGAAAAATTTTTTTAGTAAAATAAATACATCAGAAAAAATTAACGTTGGTCCTTCAGAATCAATGTCTAAATCAAAAAGAAATACTATTGATCCTGAACAAATGATAAAAAATTATGGTGCAGACGCAGTTAGATTATTTATCCTATCCGACAGTCCACCAGAAAAAGATGTACAATGGTCCGATCAGGGAATGGTGGCTTCATACAAATTTATACAAAAATTTTGGATATTACATAAAAAAATAGTTCTTAAGTCTCAGCAGCAGAAAAAAGAATCTCAAATTTTTAGTGAATCCTTAGAAGAATTTACCAATCAAACCATCAACAAAATTAACATTAGCTTAAATAAATTTAGCTATAATGTTATCATTGCAAATTTACATGAAATCTATAATTTTTTTAACAAAACATTAGAGAAGAAAGTTTTTGATAAAAACCTAATTGCTAATTATATAAAAATTCTAACTATAATGATTCCTATTACACCGCATCTTGCGAATGAATGTTTGGAAGAAATAGTCAGTAATAAGAATTACTTTTGGCCTGAAATTAACAATAAATACCTAGAGAATAATCAGTGTAAAATAGTTATACAAATTAATGGTAAAAAAAGAGGGTTAATTTTAACGGAAAAAAACATTAAAGAATCAGATTTAATTGAAAAAGTAAAAAAAACAAAAGAAATACAAAAATTTATAGAAGAAAAAATAATTATTAAAACTATCTTTATAAAAGATAAATTAATAAACTTAATCTTAAAATAATGCTAAAAAAAATTACTCTCCTAATCTTATTTTGTTCATTTTGGAGTTGTGGTTATACACCACTTTACCTAGAAAAAAATGAATTGGATCAACCGATAAAAATTTTTACTCTTAAAGGAGATCGAAAAATTAATAATATTATTTTATCTTCTTTAGGATTAAAAGAAGATAAAAATATACAGAATGGATACACTTTAATATTAAATAGTGCAAAAAAAATTGATGTTGTCTCAAAAGACAAAAATGGAAATCCATCGGTCTATAGGACCTCCATTATAGTAAAATTTTCTCTCAATAGTGAAGGATCAATCATTAAACAAAAAGAATTTAATTCCAGTTTTACTTATAATACCACTCAAAATAGATTTGGTTTATCTCAATACCAAAAAAATATTGAGTTAGATTTAATTAATGAGATATCAGAAAACCTTTTCATCTATTTAAGGACCTAGAAAATGATCTTAAAATCATTTGAACTTAATAAATTAAAGTTAGAAAGTCATAACTTCTACCTTTTTTATGGAGATAACGATGGTTTAAAAGAAGAAATGATTAAAAATTTCTTTGAAAAAAAATATTTAAATAAAATTTTTAGATATGAGGAAAAAGAAATATTAGATAATATGAATAGTTTTTATAATAGCATATTGACAAAATCATTTTTTGATAATGAAAAACTCATAATTATAAACCGAGTATCAGATAAAATTAAAGATATTATTGAAGAGTTAATAGAAAAAAAACCAGAAGACATTCTATTTATTTTAAATTCTAAAAATCTTGAAAAAAAATCAACTTTACGAAAGTTTTTTGAAAAAGAAAAATCTATTATATGTGTTGCATTTTATGAGGATAATAATCAAACACTAAATTCAATCATTAGCCAATTTTTTAGAGGTAAAAAAATTCCAATATCTCAACAACTAATAAATGTTTTAGTGGAAAGAAGTAGAGGGGACAGAAAAAATTTAAATAATGAGTTAGATAAAATCGAAAACTTTTCATTGAATAAAAAAGATTTAAATCTTGAAGAGATAATAAAACTAACCAACCTTGCAGATAACTATAGCGCTTCAGAACTTGTGGACCACTCACTGGCTAAAAATACCAGGAAAACTGTCACTATTTTAAATGAAAATAACTACTCAGATGAGGACAATATTATAATCATTAGAACACTGTTAGCAAAACTAAAAAGACTAATTAAAATTTATGAATTAATTGATAAAAATAATAATATTGAACTGGCAATTTCAACATGTAAACCACCGATTTTTTGGAAGGACAAACCATTTGTTATCCAGCAAATAAAGTCTTGGGGGAAAGACCATCTAGAAAGTCTAGTTTATAAAACTAATGATATTGAGCTTTTAATAAAAAAAAACTCAACTATTGCTAAAAATATATTAGCAGATTTTATAATTAATAATTCAAAAAAAACTAATAATTAGATTTTATAATCTCAATTATTTTATTTAATTGATCTAAATCTTTATATTCTAATAACAAAGATCCTGAATTATTTCTTTTATTTTTAATTAAAACATTAAGGCCAATTTTTTCTCTAATTGAAGCTTCTAAGGCTTGCAGGTTTGTATCTTTAGAAGATTTAAGGGAATGCTTCTTAATCTTAAAAATTTTAACAAAATTTTCTGACTGTCTAACTGAGAGATTTTTTTCGATCATTTTATTTGCCACAAATTCTGCATTGTTCAAACCAACTAAAATTTTTGCATGTCCTACCGTTAATTTTTGAGTTTCGATTAACTTTAAAACTGCTTCAGGAAGGTTTAGTAACCTTAAAAAGTTAGCAATATGGCTTCTACTTTTTCCAATAAATTGTGCTACTTTTTCTTGGTCATATGAAAATTCTTCAATAAGACGTTGATAGCCACGTGCTTCTTCGATTGCATTTAAGTCATTTCTTTGAACATTTTCGATAATTGCAAATTCTAAAGATTTTAAATCATCTACGTCTGTAATAACTACTGGAACCTCATGTAGTCCTGCCTTTTGTGCTGATAACCACCTTCTCTCTCCTGCAATTATCTCGTACTTTGAACTATCGTCACTAAACTTTCTAACAATAATTGGCTGAATAATGCCTCTCTCTTTTATTGAGTTTGCTAAATCTTGTAAACTTTCCACGTCAAATGTTTTTCTTGGTTGAAATTTATTACTTACGAGATCACTTATAGAAACTTTATTAATATTTATTTCTGTTTTTGTTTCGCCAATTAAAGACGACAAACCTCTACCTAGACCCTTTTTTATTTTGTTTGTATCCATTATGTGGCGTTCCCTATTTTTTGTTCTTGATTAATAAATTCATCAGTAAAGTTAAAATATGATTTACTACCCAGGCAAGATTTGTCATACATTAAAACTGGCATGCCGTGCGATGGGGCCTCTGACAGCCTGACGTTTCTTGGGATCACCGTTAGATAAACTTTTTCATTAAAATAGTCTCTAGCTTCTTTTTCTACCTGAGTAGATAGTCTGTTTCTTTTATCAAACATTGTTAAAAGTATACCTCTTATTTTTAATTCAGGGTTTAAATTAACTTTTATTCGTTCTATAGTTTTCATTAGCTGAGTTAAACCCTCTAAAGCAAAAAATTCCGTCTGTAGTGGCACCAACAGTGAGTGAGAAGACACCAGGGCCATGACTGTAAGCAAACTTAGTGATGGTGGACAGTCTATAAACACATAATCATAGATTGCTCTAGAATCGTTTAAATACCTGGTTAATTCGCGTTTTAAAATAAAGGCTCGCATGCTGTCATCAGCTGTCTCGGCCTCAAGACCAGATAGATCTACATTTGAAGTAATTATATCTAGATTTTTGAACTCTGTTTTTCTAATCACATCTGAAATGGCCTTTGTTCCATTCAACACTCCATAAATAGTCTCAGTCGAACTTTCTAAATTAGATAGACCCAATCCTGTAGTGGCATTTCCTTGTGGATCTAGATCAATAACTAAAACTTTTTTCTCTTGTTGAGCTAAACCAGCTGCAAGATTAATTACAGTTGTTGTTTTTCCAACCCCACCTTTTTGATTTATCACAGAAATTATTTGCATTTACTTTTTAATGTTTTTTTTTAATATTTTTTATATTTAATAAAAATGAATCTTCGCTTGTAATACTTTTTTTCTTTTCAAAATTGAAATCCCAATTTTTTAAAGTGTCTTCTAAAATTTTTTCCCCATTTTTTCCCATGAACACAATTAAATTTTTATAACTATTAAAATTTTTACAAACTAAATCTAAAATTATTGGTAAAGGTTTAAAAGCTCTTGCCATTATTGTACCCGACTGTAAATTTAGTGCCTCAAAAATATTTTCTTGCATGACTTCAGTATTTAATTTTAAATCTCGAGATACTTTTCTTAAAAAAGTACTCTTATGATGACTTTTTTCATATAAGTGAACTTTAGTAGAATTTTTTTTATTTTTGATCATAATTGATATGATTATGCCTGGCATACCACCACCTGAACCTATATCTGTTATTATATTACTATTTAAATCAACAAATTCAATAATTTGTGCTGAATCAATTATATGGCGATCTCTAATTGTTTCATCTTTCCCTGATTCTTTGCTTATAATATTAATTTCTTCATTTCCTTGTTGCAACTTTGATACAAATAGCTCAAACTCAATTAATGTTTCACGTGGAACATTTTGGTCTTTTAGTAGCAGATATTTTTTAAAAATTTCTTCCATTAAGCTTATAGCTTAATAGACTTTCTTTTTACATGTGACAACAAAATATATACAGCGGCTGGAGTTATTCCATCAATTCTTAGTGCTTGTCCCATAGTTTTTGGTTTTATTTCTTTAAATTTTGCTTTTACCTCATTTGATAGTCCTGAAAGGTCATCATAATTAACTTTTTCAGGGATAACTAAATTTTCATCTCTTTTAAATGCCAATATATCAGCTTTTTGTTTTTTAAGGTAACCTCGATAGTGAGCATTTATTTCGATTTGTTCATCTATTTTTTCATCAAAAAAAGGAATTTCAGGCCAAATTTTTCTTATTTTTTTCATATCAACCCCTTTTTGGGTCAATACTTCATTCGACTTTCTTAAAATACCATCTTTTGCAATTTTAATATCAAAATTTTTTATTTTTGTTGGGGATATCGATGATTCAGACATTATTTTAGATATTATTCCTAATTTTTGTTCTTTATCTTTAAAAATATCTTCTCGTTCTTTTGATATTAATCCAATTTCAATTCCTTTATTTGTTAACCTTTGGTCTGCATTATCTGCTCTCAAACTTAGTCTATATTCTGCTCTTGAGGTAAACATTCTATATGGTTCTGCTACACCCTTCGTTACTAAATCATCAATCATAACTCCAATGTAGGCATCTGATCTATCCAAAATAAATGGCTCACCTTTCTTAAAAGATAACGCAGCATTAATTCCAGCTATTAAACCTTGAGCAGCTGCTTCCTCATAACCAGTCGTCCCATTTATTTGTCCAGCAAGATATAAATTTTGAATTTTTTTAGTCTCAAGAGTTAAAAATAGTTCTCTGGGATCAATATAGTCATATTCTATTGCATAGCCTGGCCTAATTATTTTTACATTTTCTAAACCACTGATATTGTTACATATTTCTTGTTGTACATCTTCAGGTAGGGAGGTAGATATTCCATTTGGGTATATTGTGTTGTCATTTAGTCCTTCGGGCTCTAAATATATCTGGTGACGGTCTTTATCTGCAAACCTTACTATCTTATCCTCTATTGAAGGACAATATCTTGGACCAACCCCCTGTATGCTTCCTGAGTACATGGCACTTCTTTTTAAATTTTTTTGAATTATCTTATGAACCTTTTCATTTGTATAAGTCATCCGACATGAAACTTGTTTGTTTAAATTTTTTTTAGTTAAGAAAGAAAAAAAATAAGGATCATCATCTGCAAACTGTTCTTCTAAATTATCATAGTTAATTGTTCTAGCATCAAGCCTTGGTGGTGTTCCTGTCTTAAGTCTTCCTATTTTAAAATCATATTTTTCAAGTTGTTCACTTAATCCTGTTGAGGGCTTCTCATCAAACCTTCCAGCTGGTGTTCTCTCATCTCCAATATGAATCAAACCATTCAAAAATGTGCCCGTTGTTAAGATTAACTTGCCACATAAAATTTTTTTGCCTGACTTTGTTTCAAAACCACTTATGGTGTTTTTATTAAAAAAAAATTTTATTACTGAATCGGAAAAAATACTTAAATTACAATAGTTTAATAATTTTTCTTGCATATATTTACGATACAATGATCTATCTGATTGTGTTCTAGGCCCTTGAACTGCTGGCCCTCTACTTCTGTTTAATAGCCTAAATTGTATACCTGATTTATCTGCAACCTCTCCCATCACACCGTCCAAGGCATCTATCTCTCTAACAAGATGACCCTTGCCAAGACCACCTATTGCAGGATTGCAAGACATCTCACCTATGGTCTCAATTTTATGCGTGAATAGTGCTGTGTTGACTCCAAGACGTGCGGACGCTGCTGCTGCTTCACAACCTGCATGTCCTCCTCCGATAACAACCACTTCAAATGATAAATCATTTTTCATACCTTAAATTTATAGATGATATAAATATTTACAAGCAGGCAGTATTTTTTTAAGAAATACTTCTTAAGACAATTGAGGCTGTATTTTTATGATTAAAATTGATGAATTAGTTATTATTATCATCAGAAATAGTGAAAATAAGCTAAAAAAACCCGTTAAATGATGATTATTTGCCAATACAAAAATCGTTGAAAATACTGCCTAATATCTCTTCAACATCTACTTTTCCAACTATCATTCCTAAATGTCGTGTTGCTAAACGAAGATCTTCAGCAGCTTTATCAAAATCTTCACCTTTATTTTTTACTTCAAAGTTCTTTAGATAGTTTAAGCTTTGTTCAAGGTGTTGTCTGTGCCTTTCACGAGTAATTAAAATATCCTCGCTTGTAATAAATTTATTTTTTAATTTGTTTTTAATCTTTAAAATTAAATCTTCTAAGTTGAGATTATTTTTTACTGAAATTAAGACATGTTCATAATTTTTTATTTCAGAACTTAAATCTTCTTTTAAAAGATCAGATTTATTAATCACAAGTATTGCATTTTCATCCATCAATTCTTTTAAAACTCCTTTAAAATCAATGCTTTTAGCGTCTATAACGATTAACTTTAAGTCTGCATTTTCTGCTTTATCAAGTGCTAATTTTATTCCTTTTTTTTCTATTTCATTTTTAGAATCCCTAATTCCTGCGGTGTCAGAAACTACAACTGGATAACCATCAATATTTAAATGTGTTTCGATTACATCTCTTGTAGTTCCAGCTATTTCTGAAACGATTGCTGCATCTCGATTTGAAAGGTGATTTAGTAAACTAGATTTTCCAGCATTGGTTGGTCCTATGATTGCAATCTTAAAACCTTCTCTAATTCTTTCACCAACTTTCTGATCATCTAAAATTTTTTTTATATTTAAAATTACCTCATTAGAAATTTTTTTAATATTTTTCAAAATATCTTCAGGCAGGTCTTCGTCTGGAAAATCTATTTTTGCTTCAACGTTTGATAAAATTTTTAAAAGTTTTTCTCTTAA
>Ga0307986_10001379_pt1 | contig 17648 bp, 13 predicted proteins | sample EllFjometageno82_FD_203170 | JGI IMG/M metagenome (GOLD analysis project Ga0307986, IMG submission 203170) | Marine microbial communities from Ellis Fjord, Antarctic Ocean - #82 | ecosystem: Environmental > Aquatic > Marine > Unclassified | place: Southern Ocean | collected 2014-10-09
TGATCACACTGATTTGAGTTGGAATTATAGATTCACAAATATCCAAGCAGCACTCGGCCTAAGTCAATTAAAGAGAATTAACAGTATAGTAAAAAGAAAAAGAGAGATTGGAACATTTTATTATAATAATTTTAAAACAAATAAGAACTTACTTATTCAACCTTATAAATTAGACTATGCATCAAACATATATTGGGTTTTTGGAATACTCCTTAAAAATAAGTTTAATAATAAAAGAATAGAGATTCAAAAAAAACTATTAAATAAAAGCATTGAAACGAGGCCTTTTTTTTGGCCAATGCACAAACAAACTATATTTAAAAAAATGGGTTTATTTAAAGGCGAGTCTTATCCAGTTGCTGAGAACTTGGGTAAAAATGGTTTTTATTTACCATCAGGATTGGGTCTAAATAACAAACAATTAAAATATATAGTTAAAATAGCAAATGAAATACTTAGTTAAGACTTTTTAAAAATGAATTTTAATTTATACAAAACTACTTAAAATATTTTTTTACTATATTTTTTGTTAAACATAAAAAATATTTAAACAATAAAATTAAGTATCTAAATGATAATGAGGGAAAAGTTTTTGATACTCCAGTGAGTCTCTTTTTCTCTATAAACGGTAATTCAATTATTGAAATATTTTTTGACTTACAATAAACTATAAGATCAATAAAGTATTCACCGTAATAACCTTTTAATTGATAATTTTCTAAAACTTTTTTTTTAATACATATAAAGCCACTAGTATAATCAGTAATATCTTTATAAAGAAAAGCATTGCACAATTTATTGAAAAAAACACTTTGATTTTCATTTATTTCTTTTTTAAATATATCATTTTCAAAATATCTAATGCTACCTTTGAGAAATCTTGAAAAAATTATCACATCATATTTTTCTTGATATTTATGGAATTGCTTAAAAAAGTCAGGTGGATGTTGAAAATCAGCATCCATCCATATTATGTTATTATATTTGGATTCTTGTATTCCTAAGTTAATTGAATTGGCTAGATTTTTTTTTAAACCTTTTCTTGAAAAAAATTTCAAATTTTCATATTTCTTTATCAAGTCACTACATAATTTTTCTGTACCATCGGTAGAATGGTCATCTACTATTATTATTTCAAATTTCTCTTGAATTTCAAAAAAAACAGATCGTATTTTTTCTACTAATTCTACTATATGACCCGCCTCATTTAGTGTTGGAAGAATAATTGAATAACTCATTACCTGAATCAAAGAAGTTTTTTATTAGTTGTCTGTTTAAATAGTAATAGCCTATTTAACCCATAGCCAAATAAAAAAGACATATAAATTAATGTTGGCAAAAAATATCTTGTGTTACCGTGCCAAGACACCATTCCAAAATGATAAAATATTGATAGCATTATAATAGATAAAATTTTGTACTGTTTGTCTTTTATCATGGTAAAAAAACCAATTAAACATAAAGAATATATCAAAATTGAATAGACAATTCTTGGTGGTACAAGTTTGTTATGTGTTTCTGAAAAATAATAATACTCCGATGAATAAAAATTGTGATCAGAATAAATATGAAAAGGGTTTAACAACATTGAGTGAAGTGAATTTTTAAATATGAGCGTAAAGGATTCTGAAAAATTATTTAATAAAATATCTATTGTTCTTTTTGCATAGAAATTATCATAGGTAATTTTATCAACTGAATTTTCTATAGAATTTCTTGCTTTTTTAAAAGGGAAGACACTTTTTTCAAGTTCAATTAGTTTGTTTTTGTCAAACTTTATACTGTTTGTTTGAAGCCAATTTATTGCAACCTCTGCTTCTTTTTTTTGAAACTCTTCTTGTGTTAAATTATCACTTTTCATAATTATTGGTGCTGCAATATTATAATATACTGCGGTCTTAGTATCGCCAGTTAATATGTAAAATTTTCCTTCTCTAGTTAAATTGTTGAGACCAACAAAAAGTTGAATAACTGTAAAGCCAAATAAAATAAAAATTAATTTGTAGTACTCATTTTTATTTAAAAAAACTAGATAATAAATTATTAAAGGAATTATAAAAAAATAAGCAGTTTGTCTTTGCAAGGATAGCAGAGAGATAAAAATACCTAATATTAAAAAATCATAGAATTTTGATTTATCTCTTAAAATTAATGCTAGTAAAATTATTTGTAATGTAAAAAAAAAGGACTCCGACCAAAATGTTCCATGATACTGAAATATTGTTGGCTCTATAGCAAGAAACATTACTATAGGCAGACATATATTTTTTTTGATTTTTTTAGAGATAACCAAATATAAAAAAAGCAAGGATAAATAATAAAATAAACACTGAATAACAAGATAGGGAAAATGAATCCCTAAATTAATTTTTTTTTCATCAAAATTATTAAACAAATCTTTATCAAAAAAATGATAATATGCGGCTGCTAACCTTGGTGGTAAATATTTTGTAAAGTGTTGCCTGCCTGTACTAAAAAAAGGCTTTCCTTCTTTAAGATCTTTTTTAATTTCTGCTCCATGTGAAAGATATCTATAAACATCATATTTAATCATTTTATGATTAACTTCTTTCCCATTCTTGTCTAAAAAAAATGTGTCATAATTGTTTAAATAATATTTAGATACAATTAATGAAATGCAAAATGATAAGAAAATTAATACTTTTAAATAATCTATTTTTGATTGCATTTTCATGGTGTGTAATTCTAAGATGACTATATTATATATTCTAATATTCAAAGCATTAAAGTTTATGAATGCGTGTCCATTCTAAAATATTAATGATAAAAGGTTGAAATCATGGAAGGTATAAATATAAAAGAAATTAACAGTCCCCTCGACTCTGATAGTTTAACTTTTTTGAATCATATTTTAAAAAAAGAAAATTCAGACTCAATATTAGCATCATTAAATAAAAACTTATTAAATGAATATTTTACAATTTTAATAAAATCAAAAAATATATATTTATTTTTTTGTGAATATGAAAATGAAAATGTTGGCTATGCTATTTTATCTAGTAATCCATCATTTTTGATTAACGAATTTAAAACTCTAAAGTATTCGATCTTAGCAGAATTGATATTTACTTTAAAATTTAAGACTATAATAAATATCTTACTCTCAATACTTAAAATTGATTTAATTTTACTCTCAAAAAAAAATAAAACTATTATCAATAAAAATTTGAATTTAAATCTTTTAGCTATAAAAAAGAGTTTTCAATCAAAAGGAATTGGTAAAGAGTTTGTTTCACGTATTTTAGATAGCATGAAAAAAGAAAAGTACTTTAGTGATATCACCGTAGAAACTCTTAATAATAGTACTAAAAAATTTTATTTAGATAAGTTAAATTTTTTTTATATTGGAAAAAAAATTAGATTATTTAAAAATTTAGATGTATTCCAAAAAAAATTATAAATTATATTACTATTGAAATGAAAATTTTTAAAATTATTGCCTTATATATTTTTGATCTTTTAGACAAATTTTATCATCAAAAAAGAATAAATAAATTTATAAAAAAAAATCTAAATGTAGAAACTTTTTTAGATGTGGGTGCTCATTTAGGTAGTTATACCGACCTGATATATAAAAATAATCCTAAAAGTAAAATATTTATGTTTGAGCCTCAGAAGAAGATTTTTTTAAAATTAAAAAAAAAATATTTATATAGAAAAAATATTACAGCTTATAATTTTGCCTTATCAAACAAGGGTGGTACTACTAAATTGTATATTAATAAACATAACGTAGCATCAACAATATCCAAAATAAATTTTGATGATGATTATTTAAAGCATAGAGCAAAACTTTTTGGAGAATCATCTAAAAGTATGATTGAAAGAATTGAAAAAATCAAAAGAATGACCTTATTTGACTTTATAGAGAACAAAAGAATCAAAAAAATTGATTTAATAAAAATTGACACAGAGGGTCATGAACTCGAAGTTTTAAAAGGACTAAAAAATAAACTTAAAATAGTTAATTCTATCCTAATTGAATTTCAATTTAATACTGTCTTTTTGGATTATGACGCAAATAAAATACACAAATACTTAAAAAAAAATGACTTAGTTTTAAAAAAACGATTCCATTTTCCTTTTACCTCATGGGAAGATAGAATTTATGTGAGGAAATAATTTATGCTCAACATAAATAAAAAAATTATAATACTTTTTACTACTATATTAATTTTTCCTATTTTTTTGATCCCAAATAATACTTGGGATTCAGTGATTTTTGACTATGCATTTACAATTAATGATATTTCAGGAATTGAGGGTTGGTACAAAGAGTCTAGACTTGATTTTCAGCTACAAATTATAAAAATATTTTTTTTTATAAACCAAAAGTTTAATATCTCTCATGAGTTAATTTTTGATATTTTTTCTTCTTTAGCACTAATATTATATATATATGAAATAAAAAGATTTCAAAATATATTACTAGGTATTGAAAATAGGTGGCAAACAGTTTGTATTTTGATTGCATTAACCTCTCCTATTTGGAGTGTTATTAGCTCAATAGTTTTAGGTTTATATGTCTTTTGTTTTTATTTGGCTTTACTGGGATATAGATTTTTGATTAATAAAAAATACTTATTTAAAATCTTGGGTATAATATTTATATTTTTTTCATTGAGCATTAAATCAAATTTATTTTTAATTTCTGGTCTAGCTTTAGTGCATAATACTAACCTTTTTTTTTCCGATAAGAGTATACAAAAAAAAAATATTTATATCTTAATGTTAATTTTTTTTATTTTTATATTTATATATAAAATTTTTTTAAAACCCTATGGTGTTTATTCTGATTATAATCAAATAAATTTTGATAATTTACAGTTTAGTACAATATATAATAATTTTATTAATTTTTTTTCATTTTTTTCATCTTATTTTTGGATAATTGGACTTTTAATAATTTATTTAACGATTAATAAAAAAAATAACTTTAAAAAAATAATTTTTCAAAAAGAAAATATTAATTTATTAACTATATCATTATTTTTTCTAATCTTAATAACACCATACATATTGGTGGATAAATCTGGCCATATTGATATGCCTGAATTTAAAAATAGGCATGCTCTTGGTGTCCCAATATTTTTTTCTTTATTTTTTACTCTAATTTTAAAAAATGCATATAAAATTTTCCCTCAAAAGAATGTTGCTACTTATTTGTTTATATTGATAATTTTCCAAAATTTATTTTATCTAACTAAGGGATATGTATATAAATATGAGAAATCTTTAATTAATACTGAGATAATCAAAAGTTTAAAAAAAATTAAAGAACCTAAGGGTGGTTATATTCATTTTATAAATGATGATTACTTTTTTAGTAGTTTGGTCTCTTCTCACATAATGTTTAAGGCATACAATAAAGCTAAATGGTATGGCCAAGGTAACAAACACTTTTCTATCAATAAAAATAAAGCAAAAAACCACCTCTTAATGTACATGCTTAAAAGTGAAAATAATGCCTTAAAGAAGAAGTATATAATTACTGGTTTAAAAGAAATGTGTGTTGTACAAATTCAATTTATTACCAAAATTAACAAGAACGAAAAATTAGAAAGAATTAAAAAAATTTTATCCCTCTCAAAAAGGAAATATATGTTAATTAATTCAATAAAAGAAACATGTTAAAATTTTTAAATAAAATGCATATCAATGAAACATAAAAAACTTTTCCTTTTTGAGTTAAATGAATTTAATTTAGAATTTTTAAAAAAATATTCTAAATTATATAATTTGAAATATATAAAAAAATTACTAAAATTAAAATATCAAAAAACTGCTTGTGATAGTTTGAGAGAAATGCAAGGTTTAGATCCATGGACACAGTGGGTAAATGTTCATACCGGCCAAACTTCAAAAAAACATAATTTATTACAAATTGGAGAGTCTCAAAATTTAAAACATCCTCAAATTTGGGATTATTTGTCAAAAAAAAAAATTTCAAGTGGCGTATGGGGGGGTATGAATACAAAAAATAATGACAATATTTATAATAATGTTTTTTTTCCAGATCCATGGAATTTTTCTCAAGCTATAAAACCTAATTACTTACAATCTTTTTTTTTATTACCAAGTTATTTATTGAAAAATTATGTAAAACCTTCAAAAATAAAAATAGCTCTATATTCTTTAAAATTTGTAATTTTTTTTTTAAAGTCAGGATTTTTTTATTCGATTACAAAAAAATCACTTTTTATTATCAATTATTTTATAAAAAATAGAATTAATAAATATTATTTTTATTCAGTATTTGACTGGATTAATCTTTTAATTTTTCTAAATTTAAAGAAAAAGTTCAATTTTGATTTTTCATTATTTTTTGCAAATTTTTTGGCTTCTACACAGCATAGAATTTGGGAAGATAAAAATAGACATAATGAAAATCGTTTCACATTTATGATTCTAGATAATATGATCAAGGAAATATTTTTATCACTAAAAAAAGATGAAAAAGTTATTATTGCTAGTGGATTATCTCAGAAAAAGTTACCCTTCAAACAACCTTATTATAGGCAGCTAGATCAGTATTCTTTCTTCAAAAAAATTGGATTAAAAAATTTTTATCTTCAACAAAACATGACTAATGATTCCATGATTTTCTTCCACAATAAAAGTGACTTTAAAAGTGGATTTCACATAATTCAAAATTTAAAAATTGACTCCTATAAAATGTTTCATTGTCAAAAAAAAAAAATTTCTAAAAAACAATACATTTTTTGTAGAATTATTTATAATAAAGAGGCTAATAAAAAAACACTAATTAAATACAATAATAAAGAATTTAACTTTTTTGATTTATGTGTTTTGGATGCAATTAGAACGGGTGAACATATTCCAGTTTGTCATCTATTCTCAGATTTCAAAATCAAAAAAATAAAAATGAACTTTGAGATATTTAATGAGATTATGTTTTTCTTTGGAAAAACCGTAGGTAAAAAATAACCTTAATAATTTCTAACAAAATCACAAAATTTTTTAAGCTTAAAATTTTAATGCTAGAGATTTTAGAGTAATTAAAAATTACTGGTATAGATTTAATTTTTTTTTGCTGATTTGAGTAAACATTTATTATTTCCACATCTAAAAAAAATTTATTTGAAATAAATTTTATTTTTTTGAAATTTTTTAATTTTTTAAAAGCTTTTAATCCTGCCTGCGTATCATTACCTAATATCTCTAAATTTAAAGTAAGATTTAGTATTTTTCCAATAATGTCTCCGATAAACACTCTTACTCTTTTATAAAATCCAGAGGACAAAATTATTTTGCTTTCTTTAATTCTCCTGTTAACTAGCACAAGATCATTGCCTCTTAAAACATTCATAATAACTTTATTTAAAACATTGAAATATGGCAGGTCACAATCCATTAAAATTACATAATTATATTTAGCTTTTTTTAATCCTTTTCTTACTGAGTATGATTTTCCATAATTCTCTTTATTATTAATTATTTTTACTTTTTTATGTTTTAAAATTATTTTTTTTATTTTTTTTAATGTTTGATCTGTACTTCCATCATTAATCAATATTATTTCATAATTGTATTTTTTATTTTTTATAAATTTAATTAATTTATCTATGTTCTTTGTTATAAATTTATCTGCATCATAACAAGGTATAATAAATGACAAGTTAAATTTCTTCATAACTATTTATTTAATTTTTTCATATTTTTAATAATAGTTTTAATTCTTTCATGTAATATAAACTTGATAACGAAACTCAACTTATAAATTTTTTTAAATTTGGTTTAAAATATTTACTTCCTTTCATTACTTTTCCTGCTTCATTATAAATTGGTTTACCATTTTCATCCAACTTACTCATGTTTGATCTTTGAACTTCTTCAAAACATTTATCAAGATCAATACCAAATGCATGCCCCGCCCCATATGTTACGTACAATATGTCTGTTAGTGCATCAGCAACTTCTAATAGATCTTTATTTTTCATTGCTTCTTTAAGCTCCTCTAATTCTTCCTTGATAAGGTCATACCTAAGATTGTTAATTTTATCTGCACTAAAAGAGGGGTTAGTTTTAACTTCTTGGCCAAACATTTGCATGAAGGTTTTTACTTTGTTAAAATTTGACATTTAGCTCCTGTAAGTTTTTTTAAATTTAATGTATATGTATAATAAAATAATAATTATATATTAATCAATGAAATTAAGAAAAGAATTTGACAGTATTGGAAGTGTTAATGTGCCAGATGAAAAATACTGGGGGGCATCAACTCAAAGATCTAATAAATTTTTTAATATTGGAAAAATTTTAATTAATATTTCAATAATTAAATCTATTGCAATCATCAAAAGATCAGCAGCACTAGTTCATTATAAGGAGAAACAAATTAATAAGAAGATCACTAATTCAATAATAAAAGCCTCTGAAGAAGTTATTAAAGGTAAACTAGATGAAAATTTTCCTTTAAAAGTTTGGCAAACAGGATCTGGTACTCAAACTAACATGAATGTTAATGAGGTAATTGCAAATAGAGCAATAGAAATTATGGGTGGGAAAAAAGGTTCGAAGAAACCTGTTCATCCAAATGATCATGTAAACAGATCTCAATCTACTAACGATGTTTTTCCTACGGCCATGCATATTTCTGTAGCTCAAGAAACTATAAATAAATTACTACCTAGCCTAAAAATTTTAGAAAAAGAATTAGATATAAAAACCAAAAAGTTTAAAAATATTATAAAAATTGGAAGAACTCATTTGCAAGACGCAACTCCTTTATCTCTTGGGCAGGAATTTTCAGGGTATCAATTTCAATTAAAAAAATGTATTGAAAGAATAGAATATGCTCTTAAAGAAATATATTTTCTTGCACAAGGTGGCACTGCAGTTGGAACAGGTATTAATTCAAAAAAAGGTTTTGATAAAAAAATTGTTAAGCAAATAGCAAGATATACGAGAATACCCTTTAAACCTGCACAAAATAAATTTGCAGAATTAGCGGCACACGACTCTATTGTTAATTTTTCAGGAACATTAAATACTTGCGCTGTCACGTTAATGAAAATCTCAAATGATATAAGGTTTTTAAGCTCAGGACCAAGAGCCGGTTATGGTGAGTTAATATTACCTGAAAACGAACCAGGATCATCAATTATGCCTGGAAAAGTCAATCCCACTCAATGTGAGGCTATCACTATGGTTTGTGTTAAGGTAATAGGTAATCATACTGGAATTACCTTAGCTGGATCACAAGGACATTTTGAACTCAATACATTCAAACCGGTAATTGCTCATAATATACTTCAGTCAATAGAGCTTATGGCTGATAGTTCAAAAAATTTTGCAAAATTCTGTATTAAAGGAATAAAAGCTAACAAAAAAAAAATTAAAGAACACTTAGAAAATTCTTTAATGCTTGTTACGGCTCTTGCACCACACATTGGTTATGATACTGCTGCAAAAATTGCAAAAAAAGCTTTAAAAAATGATACAACTCTAAAGCATGAAGTTCTTAAAACAGGCCTTGTTAAAGAAAAAGATTATGAGCGACTAATAGATCCTCAAAAAATGATCTACCCTTCATAAATCTTAAAAAGGGAATTAAATAAACGTTTATTTTTATTCCAATTATTAATGTTATTATCATTAAAACCTTCAATAACCCTTAATAATTCATCGTTAATTTTTTTGTTGTCAATTTTAATATTGTTAAATTCAAACTGATTATCTAAGAGATCATAATCTAAATTAATGAAAACATTTTTTATTTGTTTTCTATATTTTTTACGAGTTTGAAACAAAGAAAATAGTTTATCACTATTATTTATATCAACCATGATATCAGTATTCAAAATTAACTTATTATTTTCAAAAATAAAATTACTATTCTTCAACTCTAGTGATCCTATTTCTTCATTAATTAATTTAGTTTTATTAATATTTATTTTTCCATTGATAATATTAAAATTAATTTTTGATTTATGAAAAATTTTAGGCTTCATAATTGGGGTTGTAATTATAGATATGTTTATGCTAATATTTTCATTAAAAAATAATTCTGTTTTAATTAGATTAGTTAAGAAAAAATTAAGGTCTGATATCTTAAATGCTTTATAATCACCTAAATTAATATTTAAATTTAAGTTAAATGGAGTAATTGATGCTTCTCCACTATAATTTATTTTAGAATTACTTATTTTTGAATTGCTAGAATTCAAAATTATTATGCCATCATCAATTTTATAATTTGTATCAATTGTTGAGTTCAAAGTTGAGATAATATTTTTTCCACCTCTGTGAATATTTTTTTTATTTTCTGAGGCATTAAAAACATTTAACTTAAGTGTTTTGATTGTGATATAAATTTCTTCATTCTGAGAAGTATCAAATTTCTTATTAAAATCAAAATTGAAAGGAACATTAAAAACTTCTCCTCTTAAATTAAATGAATTTAATGAGTTTAGAGTATCAAAAATTGAAAAAGCATTTATTATCTTAATAATAACTATTGTTTCACCTATTTCATTTTTAAAAAATATATTACTGTCTTTAATCTCAATTTGTTTATTAGAAAATTTATTATTTTTGATATTATTAAGTGATTTAAAGTCACTTTTTGATAATGAAAAATTAGCATTATCGATTTTTATGTTTTTGACTGTCATTTTTTTTTTGTCAAAAAAATTATTTTGACCAATAAATACTTTTAAATTTTTAATATCAGCAAATGAAAATTTTTTTTCATCATCATTTTTAAAGATTCTGACATCTTTAAGTAAAAAATGCGGTGAAGGTAAAATATAGTATGATATATTTGAAGATGTACTAAAGTTTATTTTAAATTTTTTTAATAATTGACTTTCAATATTGCTTTGTACCCAAGATTTGCTGTATAAGATAGGTATTGAAAGGTAAAATAGATAAAAAAACAATAAACAGATAAACGTTATTATAAATTTATTAAATGTACTAATTTGAAACTTATTATTTGTTTTATTCTCAAGTTTGAATATTATATTTTTAATTAAGTTATTAAATCTTTTAATAAATTTTTTCATAAATCTTGTTGAAATTTACTTAGCTTATAATCAATTTTTAAAAATGATAAACTCTGAATATTTAGATACCCTCAATGAGGCTCAAAAAAGTGCAGTTTTACACCTTGATGGTCCGTTGCTTATAGTGGCTGGAGCAGGATCTGGAAAAACTAAGGTTCTTACGTCAAGAATTGCTCATATCATTAAGAAAAAGAAAGCATTTCCTAATCAGATACTTTCAGTAACATTTACAAACAAAGCTGCGAAAGAAATGCAAAATAGAGTTAGCTCTATACTTAATTCTGAGGCTATCGGGTTGTCATGGCTTGGAACATTTCACTCAATATGTGCAAAACTATTAAGAAAACATGCTCCAGCAGTTGGACTAACGTCAAACTTTACAATTATTGATACAGACGATCAAGTAAGATTAATAAAGAATATATGCAAAGCTGAAAATATAGATATTAAACAATTAGCACCTAAATTTATTTTATCAATTATAGATAGGTGGAAAAATAAAGGTTTTTACCCAAATGAAGTCATCATTAATAAAAATGATATATTTGAAAAAACTATACTTCCACTCTATAAAATTTATCAACAAAAACTATTAAACCTAAATGTATGCGATTTTGGTGATTTAATTTTACACGCTGTTAAAATTTTGGAAAGAAATTTAGATATTAGGGAAATTTATGCAAATAATTTTAAATATATATTGGTAGATGAATACCAGGATACAAACTATATACAAAGTAGATGGTTATATCTGTTATCAGAAAAACATAAAAATATATGTTGTGTTGGTGATGATGATCAATCTATTTATAGCTGGCGTGGTGCGGAGATTAAAAATTTCTTAGAATTTGATCAAGTTTATAAAAATTCAAAAGTAATAAGATTAGAAGAAAATTATCGATCAACTCAAAATATTTTATCTGTTGCTTCAAATCTTATTGCAAACAATCAAAACAGAGTTGGTAAAACTCTAAAAACTACAATGGAAGAAGGTGACCTCGTTAAACTTAATTGTTTTAAAAATGGAAAAGATGAAGGTGTGGGAATTTCTGATGAAATAGAAAAGAACTTAAAAAGAAAATACTCTTTTAATAATATTGCAATCTTGGTTCGAGCTATATATCAAACAAGAGAATTTGAAGAACGGTTTTTAAAGATAGGAATACCTTATAGAATCTTAGGAGGAACTAAATTTTATGAAAGAGCAGAAATTAAAGATTGCGTTGCTTACCTAAGATTAATTCATCAACCAAAAGATGATTTGGCATTTGGCAGAATAGTAAATAATCCAAAAAGATCCATTGGGGAAAGTACTATAAAATTAATACATGAATTCTCAAACAAAAATTCTGTAAGTTTGGAGGTTGCATCAAAAAAATTGATTGAAGAGAATTTAATTAAACCTAAAACAAAAATAGGTCTTAATTCTTTTTTATTTCTAATCAAAAAATGGAGAGGAGATATAAATATTAAAAAAATTAATCATGTTAAATTACTTCAATTGGTGCTTGATGAATCTGGCTACTCAGCAATGCTTAAGAATAAGAAAGATATCGATAATGAAAATAGGCTAGAAAATATTAAAGAACTTTTAAGTGCTATGAAAGGATTTGATAATCTCGAAAGCTTTTTAGAGCATGTAGCACTAGCAACATCTATTGATCAAGATTGGGATGGTGAGAAAATTAATATGATGACAATGCATGGTTCAAAGGGACTTGAGTTTGATGTTGTTTTTCTTCCAGGCTGGGAAGAAGGTCTATTTCCCCATCAAAAATCAATCGAGGAAAAAGGGCAAAATGGTCTAGAGGAAGAAAGAAGACTAGCTTACGTCGGTATAACACGTGCTAAAAAAAAAGCCATCATATCATTTGCCATGAATAGATTTTATCAAGGCAATTGGATTGACAGTATGGCGTCCAGGTTTATTGAAGAATTACCAGAAAAATTTTTAGAAAAAAACTCATTTTTTGATGATACTAAAGATGATGATAATGATTTTGAATTTAATCAAGATTTAGAAATTGATGAAGGAACCAGAAGTCCGGGATGGATTAGATATCAAAAAAGAATTAAATGATTTTAAATAGAATTAAAATATTAAGAAAAAAGTTTAACCATTGTAAAATTGATGGCTATATCATCCCTAAGAATGATGAATTTTTTTCTGAATACGCTGGAAATGATCGTTTAAAAAATATTTCAAATTTTACAGGCTCAGCAGGTTTAGCAGTTATTTTAAAAAAAATAAATTATTTATTTGTAGATGGACGATATACAATTCAAGCTCAAAATGAGTCGGGTAAAAATTTTAAAATTATCGAAATTCATAAAAAATTACCTTACGATATAATTAAAAACTGTAAATTAGGTTTTGATCCACTTTTATTTACATCAAGTAAACTCAAGCACTATTTTTCAAATAATATTAAGTTAGTTTCAATTAATACAAATCTAATTGATAAAATATATAAAAATAAAACTAAAAAAACTAAGCCATTTTTTTCTTTACCAAAAAATATAGCTGGTGAAAGCCATCAATCAAAAATTAAAAAAATTAAGACTTTTCTTAAATTAAATAAAGCTGACCATTTGTTTGTCAGTGCACCTGAAAATGTTGCTTGGTTATTAAATATTAGAGGATTTGACAATCCCACAAGTCCAATTCCGAATTCTCGTTTAATTATCAGTAAAAAAGGAAAATTATTATTAATTACAGAGAAACAAAAAATTCTAAAAATTTGTAAAGAAAAAAAAATAAAAAAAGATCAAGTAATTAATTTTCATAAATTTGAAGAATTAATAAATCAATTAAAAGGTTCTAATTTTATAATTGATAATCAGTCTTGCTCTGTTTTTGCTGAAAAAATTATTAAATTTAAATTTAAAATTTTAAATAAAGAGGACCCTATTTATAAATTGAAATCGATTAAAAATTCTTCTGAAATTAAACATATAATTGAAGCACATAAAAAAGATGGATTAGCATTAACAAAATTCATTTATTGGATTAAAAATGTTAATAATAATAATATAACAGAGGTTGATGCTCAAAATAAATTAGAAAAATTTAGACAAATGAACAATAATTACTTGTACCCTAGCTTTAAAACAATAGCTGGCACTGGTTCAAATGGGGCAATTATTCACTATAGAGCAACTAAATTTAATACAAAAAAAATTAATAAGACTGATCTGTTTTTATGCGACTCCGGTGGTCAATATAAATATGGCACAACAGATGTCACTAGAACATTATGTTTTTATAAACCTAAACAATATATAAAAGACATATTTACCAAAGTATTAAAGGGTCATATTGCAGTGGCGCTCGCAAACTTAAAAACTCAAAATACAGGTAAAAAAATTGACCTACTCGCAAGACAGTTTTTAAAAAAAGATGGTTTAGACTATTCACATGGCACAGGCCATGGGGTTGGGTTTTTTCTAAATGTGCATGAAGGGCCTCAATCTATATCAAAATTTAATTCTATAAAAATCGAAAAAGGAATGGTTTTAAGTAACGAACCTGGATTTTATAAAAAAGATCATTTTGGAATTAGGATTGAAAATCTACTTTATGTTAAAAAAAAAAATAATATCCTATACTTTGAAAATCTTACAATGGCTCCAATTGAAAAGGATTTAATTAATTATGATTTATTAAATAAAATAGAAAAGGACTATTTATTTAGATATCATTTAAATATTTATGCAGAATATTCGAATCTTCTAGGTAAAAAAGAAAGAAAGTGGTTAGCCAGCCTTATCTAACATTTTAACCCACTCTTGCTGACTTATTATTTGAATACCTAATTCTTTAGCCATATTAACTTTTTTGGCTGTTGGTTTCTCACCAGTAATTAGATAATCAAGCTTCTTATTGACATTATTAATTATCTTTCCTGAATTTTTTTCAATTAAAGATTTTGCTTCAGCTCTGCTGATTCCATTTAGTTTTCCAGTAAGCATAAATGTTTTATTTTGCAATAATCCAAAATTATTAATTGGAATTACATTGACTATCGTAAGATCTTTATTCAATTCAAACAAAACATTTAAATTAGTTTTATTTAAAAAAAAATTTTTAATTGATTGAATTTGAGTTGGGCCAATTCCATCAATATTTGAAAGATTATCAACATTCATATTTTCAGATAATTTAAAAAAATTTAACGATGATTTTAAATGTCTTGCTATCAATCTTGTATTTTCTAGTCCTATATGTCTTATGCCTAATGAATAAATAAACCTTTCCAAAGAAATTTGTCTTTTTTGATCTATTGAAAATCTTAAATTATTTACAGATAACTGCCCCCAACCTTCTAATTTCTTTATTTTATTATAATCTAAATTAAAAATATCTTGTGGTAACTTTATTAGTTTCAAACTCCAAAAATTTTCAACTATTTTTTTACCAAATCCATCTATATTCACAGCTTCTTTTGAAACAAAATGTTTTATTTTTTCTATAGCAATTTTTTCACACTCATACCCTTCAGCAGTACATCTTCTTACTGCATCCTGTTTTTTTGTTATTTCATTAAAATCTTTTATTGTTTTGTTGCCACAGGATGGACAATTTAAGGGGAAAATAAATTTTTTAGAATTTATGTGTCTTTTGCTTATGTCAACTGAAATTACGTGTGGAATTACATCTCCTGCTCTTTCAACTTTAACTGTATCCCCAATTCTTATATCTTTTCGAGCTATTTCATCTTCATTATGCAGAGTTACATTAGAAACCATTACCCCACCAATGTTGGTTTTTTTTATTTTTGCGACAGGTGTAAGTGCACCAGTTCTACCCAATTGTATTTCAATACTTAATATCTCTGATATTGAGCTATTAGCTGAAAATTTATGAGCTATAGCCCATCTTGGGGCATTTGCAGAAAAACCTAACCTTTTTTGTAAATCAAAACTATTAATTTTGTAAACGACTCCGTCTATATCAAAGGGAATTTCTTTTCTTTTTTTTTCTAGGTATTTATGATTCAAAATTAAATTCTTTATATTTTTTATTTTTTTGTTGAATGGATTTGTTTTAAATCCCCATAACTTAAGGTTTTTTAAAAAATCTACTTGATTGCTTATCTTTATATCTTTTATATAACCATGAGTATAAGCAATAAACTTTAGAGGAATTTTACTCGTAACCTTAGAATCTTTTTGTCTTAAAGATCCAGAAGCAGCATTTCTAGGGTTTGCAAATTTTTTGTTTATCTTTTCAAAATCTTTATTATCAATAAACACCTCGCCTCTTATATCAATTTCTTGTGGGAAGCTTTTATCAGTTATTAAAGTTGGTATATCTTTAATAGTTTTTAAATTTTGAGTAATATCCTCTCCTTCTAATCCATCTCCTCTTGAAAGACCTCTTAAAAGTTTTCCTTTAAAATAAATCAAAGATGCAGAAATACCATCTATCTTTGGTTCGGCACTATACTCTATTAAGTTTGTATCCTTTAAACTTAAAAAATTTATAATCTTTTTTTCAAAATTTTTTAAATCTTCTTCATTAAAAGCATTACCCAAAGATAGCATTGGTATCTTATGCTTTACTTTATAAAAGTTTTTTGAAGGCTTGAACCCTACAGATATTTCTGGAGACTGTGAACTTCTTAAAAAATTGTATTTTTTTTCTGAATCTATTATATCTCTTTTTAATAAATCAAATTCTTGATCGGTAACAATTGATTTATCTTCATTAAAGTAGAATTTATTATATTTTTGAAATAATTTTATTTTTTTTAAATAATTTTTTTTTACTAAACTATCATTCATTTTATTCAAAAAGTTTTTTAAACTTTTTTATTATTCCACTCTTTTCTTTTTTAATATTTTTAGCTTGATAACTTTTATTAAAAATCTTGTAGGATTTAGCATACCAATCTCCAGAAAGATAATTATACCCCAATAAACTTGCATATTTTTTAGCTTCTTCTTCAAGTCCAATTTTATAATAAACCTCTACTAGCCTGTGTATGGCCTCTTCTGTATAAATTGTTGTTTCATATTCATCTAAAATATTTTTAAACCTATTAATGGCTGCTATCCATTTTTCTTTTTTTAAGTAATGTCTTCCCAGATATATTTCTTTCGATGCTAAAACGTCATTTATCAAATCTATTTTAAATTTTGAATCTAGGGCGAAGTCAGTATTTGGGTATCTGTCAATTATAATGTTAAATTGGTTCTTGGCAGATATTAATGGTTGTAGATCTTTTTTTTCACTTTCAATATTTTCATAATAGCACATGGCCAACAAATAATGAACATAAGCCATTCTAGTATCTTTTGGGTAGGTTTTTATAAATCTCTCTAAATTAGATATTGCTTCATAATAATAATCTTGCAAATAAAATGAATACGATGCCATCAAGGCAGATTTAGATGCCCAATCTGATTGTGGGTAAAGTAATTCAGCTTCTAAAAATTTTTTAGCAGCATAAAATGCATCACCATCATTTAAATTTTTAACCCCATCATTATAAGCTGTAATCATTTCAGCTTGCTGATTTATTTCTTTAATTAATATATTTTTTTTTTTTTCTTTTGAACAAGAATTTAATGAAAATATAATTAATATTATTA
>Ga0307986_10001380_pt1 | contig 17646 bp, 15 predicted proteins | sample EllFjometageno82_FD_203170 | JGI IMG/M metagenome (GOLD analysis project Ga0307986, IMG submission 203170) | Marine microbial communities from Ellis Fjord, Antarctic Ocean - #82 | ecosystem: Environmental > Aquatic > Marine > Unclassified | place: Southern Ocean | collected 2014-10-09
TTATCCCACGCCTGCAAAATTAGTAAGGTTGGACTGTATAAATCAATTAAAAAAATCCTTTCCAAATCAAGTAATTGGAATTTCTGATCACACTGAAAATAACTACACAAGCTTAGGTGCTGTTGCCCTTGGTGCTAGGATTATAGAAAAGCATTTTATAGATGATAAAAAAATAAAAGGGCCAGATGTAATCTGTTCTATGGATCCTAAAGAGTTAAAAGAATTAATTAATGGATCAAAAATTATTTTTGAAGCAAGGGGGGGTAAAAAAGAACCATTGCCAGAGGAGAGAAAAACTATAGCATTTGCATTTGCATCTGTTGTATCCACAAAAAAGATAAAAAAAGGGGAAAAATTATCAAAATCGAATATTTTTGTGAGAAGACCTGGTGGGGGAGATTATAAAATCAAAGATTTAATTAGGCTATATGGAAGAGTAGCAAAAACAGAAATTAAAAATAATATTCAAATTAAGAGAAAATTTATTAAATGAAAAAAATTGTTTTCATTACAGGAACCAGAGCTGACTATGGAAAAATAAAGTCAATTCTCATGAAGCTACAGGAGAATAAAAAATTCAAAATATTATTATTTGTAACAGGAATGCATAACTTAAAAACGTATGGTTCAACATGTGATGAAATTTTTAAAGATAAGATTAAAAATATAACTCGCTTTAATAATCAAAGTAAAAATGATGGGATGGACACAGTATTATCAAAAACTATCAATGGTTTCAAAAAATATGTAAATATTAAAAAGCCTGATTTGATAATTATTCATGGAGATAGAGTCGAGGCTTTAGCATGCGCAATAGTTGGGGCAATTAATAATATAAAAATAGGTCATATAGAGGGTGGAGAGATTTCAGGAACAATAGATGAGGTTTTAAGACACTCTATTTCAAAACTATGTAACTTCCATTTTGTAACAAACAATGTAGCTAAAAAAAGGTTAATTCAAATGGGGGAAATAAATTCAAATATTTTTACAATCGGTTCACCGGATGTTGACTTAATTTTGAGAAAAGATTTACCTTCCCCTGAAAGTGCAAAAATAAGATATAAAATAAAATTTTCCAAATATGCAATTGGTATTTTTCATCCAGTCACAAATGAACTACATAATTTAAAAAAAGAAATTAAGATTTTTGTAAATTCAATTATTAAAAGTAAAAAAAATTTTATCTTGATATATCCAAATAATGATACTGGAACCAATATAATACTTGATGAGTATAAAAAAATTAAGTCTAATACGGTTAGAATATTCCCATCAATTAGATTTGAATATTACTTATCATTACTTAAGAATTCAAATTTTATAATAGGGAATTCAAGCTCAGGAATTATGGAGGCACCTTATTATGGGGTACCAACTTTTGATTTGGGCAATAGACAGCTAAATAGAGTAAAATTAAACTCTATAATTAATTTATCTTTTAATCAAAAAAATATTGAAAAGTGCATAAATCAATTTTCAAATAAAAAAACTAAATTTAAAAAAACTTTATTTTTTGGAAAGGGAAATAGTTCAAAAAAGTTTATTGAAATCTTAAATAAAAAAATTATTTGGAAAAGTAACAGCAATAAACAGTTCAATGAAATTTCTATATGATTATTAATTTAGAATATTAAATTATTTTTCTAAATCTTTTAAAGTATCCACATCAAGAGAAACCCTTTTATTCATGAAGTACAAGTTAGAATTTTTTGTTACAAAATTAGGATCTTTTTTAAAAGATTGTAAATTTTTTATATAAATAGAGCCATTTTGAAAAATTGATTTTAATTTTTTAGAGTTAATTTTTCTCTCACCATAAAATATATTTCTATTATTTTTATTTATTGCAAATTTATTTTTTTTTTCACTAACAGAAAAAAAATCATTTAAATTATATTTCTTATAAATATTCCACATTTTTATAATATGTTCTTTTTTTCTGAGAGGAGAAGTTGGTTGAAGTAAAATAAAATCTGTAAAAAACTTTTCTAAGGAGTTTTTTTTAATAAGATACTTTATAAGAGAAGAGGTTTTTGTTTTTGATCCAGAAAGTTTTTTTGGTCTATATAAAAAAAAAATCTTATTTTTAAATTTTTTAAATTTATTTAATTCATTTTTAATAATAGTACCGTCAGTTGAGATATAAATTTTAGAAAATACCTTGCTTTCAAGAGCAGATTTAATAGTCCAATAAATTAGAGGTTTATTATGAAACAATCTTACATTTTTTAGTCTTATTCTTTGAGAACCAACTCTTGCTGGAATGATGGCTATAGGTTTTTTCGTTTTCATTGATAGAGTTTCGTTTTTGATTTGTAATTAGTTGTCATATTTTACATAATCTTTTATATAAACTTATAATACTAACCTAGTTTTATTAATAATAATATTATGCCAATAAAAAAATCATTAAAATTATTAAAAAAGATAGTTTCTCCAGTTATTTTTATTTTTGGATATTGTTATTTTTTAATTTTTAAAAAAAACTATGACTTTATTCATCAGGCTTATGTTAAAACTTATTGCCTTACTTCGGGGAGTATTTCTCAGATTTTATCATTTTTAATATCATCTTTAAATAAGATAAAATTTAAACAAAAAAAAAATAAACCATCACAAAAAATAATAGATATTTCAAATGATATAAAAAAAAAAGGCTATTCAGTTTTGGATATTAAATTAAATAATGAATTATTATCTGGTCTAATAAATCTTACCAAAAAATTAGAATGTAATTATAACAAGTTTGACTCTAATAATCCTAAAGTAATTTTTGATAAAAACCTCCATAAGCTTCCAAGTTATTATTATGACCCATTTGAAATGTTAAATCAAAAAGAAATAACTGATGTAATCAAGTTTTTAAGAAATCTAGATATTGCAAATATTTATTTTGATTCAAAGTCCTATCTAATTGGCCTGGATATGTGGTGGAGCACTATTGCAAAAAAAAGTGACTCATTTTCTGCACAAGATTTTCATTTTGATCTAGATAGTATTAAATGGATAAAATATTTTATTTATTTAAATGATGTTACAATTGATAATGGACCACATACGTATGTGGAGGGAACACATAAACCATTTTCAAAACCATATTCAATCTTAAAAAAAGGATATGAAAGAGTAAAAGATGAAGAAATTAAGAAACATTTCAAAGAAAGTAAAATACATAAAATTATAGGAGAAAAGGGAACAATAATAATTGGAGACACTAGTTGCTTCCATAAAGGTATGGTTCCAAAAAAAAATAATCGATTAATTTTTGAAATGACATTATCCAATAGTCTTTTTGTAAATTCCTCTAATAAAAAATTATCTTTAGATGAAGCTTATAATGGTAAAGTTTAACCAAATATGAATATAATTAGCCTTTCTTTTTTTAGTGATATTTGGATTCAAAGTTATCCAGAATTTTTATTGTATAAAAATTTAAATGAAAAATACAAATTAAACATAGATGTAGTAAGTTGCCAAAAGTTTTTTTTTAAAGCATGTGTGGCACATAACAATAAACAAGTCTTAGTTAATGATAAATCTTATAAAAAAAATAAAATTTGTAATTCTTGCATCAGAACAACAAACTTTTACAAAAAAAACTCAAATCATGCATACATAAATCTATCTGATTTTATTAATGAACAGGATGATTACAATATAAAAAATTTTTTAATAAAAACAAATTTAAGTAATTATAAAAATCTTAAAGTATTTGGTATTAATGTTGGTAAAATCACTTTATTTAATTTTTTGATTAATAAAAAATTAAATAGTGACATTTTGGATTTAAAAAACTTTGAAGAATACAAAATCTCCCTAGAAAATTCATTAAATGCATTATTTGCATTTAAAAAAATTATAGAAAAAAAAAAGTATGATATTTTAATATCGAGTGCGTTGGAGTACTCTATTAATAAAGTTTGTGCAGAATATGCAAAATCAAAAAAAATTAAAATTATCAATATTGCAGCTGGAAAGAACCCAATAGATAAATACAGTAAATTTTTAATGGCAGAGGCTTACAGAGCTGGATTTATTTATCATGCTAATTTACATTGGAATAATTTTAAAAAAAGGACAATATTTAAAAAAGACTTAAAATCTGTAGAGCAATATATTAGCTCTATGTTGAATTCAAAAGCATATTTAAATTTTTCGCTTCCAGCCAAGAATACCAATATAAGAGAACACTTTAAAATTTCTAGTAATTTTAAGAAAGTTGTTTTAATAGCGCTTGCTGGTGCAGGTGAGAGGCTAGGTGATCACTTATCAGGTTACAAACAATCTAGTACAAAAAATTGTAAATCAGAGTATTTCTCTAATGATTTTGAGTGGGCTAAATTTTTAGTCAAAAATTCTAATAAATTCCCAGATACTTTTTTTATATTTAGACCTCATCCCAGAGATTATTCTTCAAGACAGCATGCAGTTGAATCATCTACAATGAAACAATATATTGAGCTATCAAAACAGAGTCCAAAGAACTGTGCCTTTAATTTCAAAAACGACAAATTATCCATCTATGATTTTGTACCATATGTGGATTTATTAATGAATAGTTCTTCTGTTACATCTTATGAGTTTGGGTTGTTTGGCGTGAGAACCTTAATTTTTGATCCAAAATTATATTATTATCCAGATGATCTTGTAATTTACCCAAAGAATTTTGATAACTATATTTCATTGCTGGGTAAGACTTTAAATAATAGGAATTATGATAAAAAAAAAATTATATTAAATGCAGTTAAATTTTTATCCTTACAATTTAACTACGAGGTAGTTGATATTTCAGAAGTTTTTAAAATTAATACCCTAGGTTTAATTTTTAGATTTTTAAATAGAATTCAGCGCTATTTAGGATTTAATTTTTTAGTAAATTATTATTTTTATTTTAAAAATATACGGATGAAAGATATTTTATTGTTTCAAAAAATGTTAAAAAATAACAATGACTCAATTCTTGATATCAGATTAAAAAAAGTTTACTTAAATACGAGTAAAAAAAATGAATTTAGAATAGTAAAGAAATCAATCTTAAGTCAATTAATTATTAGTAAAAAACATAAATTGTATAATGTTATTAATGACATAGTATAAACGTAACTTATGCAAACTGTAAAAAAAATAAATAAAATTTTAAATTCTAATCAAAAAAGAAATTTTTATATTTTATTAATAGTGACTACCTTTGTTTCATTTTTAGATTTAATTGGAATTGGGGCAATATTACCTGTGTTGATAGTTTTATCTGACACACAATTTATAAAAAATGAATATATTATTTATATTCTTGAAAACTTTAATTTCTTGAATGAAGAGAATTTTTTATTTTTTACAATTTTTTTTCTCTTATTTATTTTTTTATTTAAAATTGGATTAAGCTTAATATTCAATCTCATTAAATATAAAATTTTATTTAGTTTTTATCAAAAAATTACAACACGTTTAATGAAGACTTATCTTAATTTAACATATTCTGAATTTATTAAATTAAAAGTTTTTGAAAAAACGAATATTATTAAAACTGAAGTTGAATATTTTGTATTGGGCGTCATTGATCCCTTTTTGGTTCTTTTTTTAGAACTATTAACCGTTATCTTTATATTTGTATTTTTGATTTATTATGACACTCAGTTATCTGTTAAATTGATTTTTATAATTGTGCTACCAGTTATTTGCATGGTGTATTTTTTTGGAAAAAAAATGAAAAAATTGGGAGCACAAAGACATGATCTTAATAATCAATTACAACTTCAAACTACACAGGGATTACACGGCATTAAAGATATAAAGCTTTCATCGAAAGAAAATGTTCTTATAGAAAAATTTGATAAATTAACGCTTAATATGAGCAAAACCACATCTGCAATTTATTACTGGCAAGCATTACCAAGACATATTTTGGAAATGATTACAATATTAGCATTTATTATTATAGCATTCATTGGATTAAATAATGAAAAAGAATTCTCAGAACTACTTGTAACTTTAGGAATATTTGCAGCTGCTGCTTTTAGAATAATGCCAAGCTTAAACAGAGTAGTTGTTTCTTTTAATAGCATCAAACAAACTATGAAAGTGATTAATGTTATTTATGAAGATTTGAAATTAGACAAAAAAATAAATCAAAATAATTTAGATTTAAATGAGAGTGAGGCCCATCTCTTAAGAGATATTGATTTAATTGAAATTAAAAATTTGAATTTCAAATTTGAAAATACTTCTAATTTTTTGATTAAAGATCTTAATTTAAAAATAAATAAGGGAAGTTATGTGGGTATCTATGGTAAAAGTGGGTCAGGTAAAACTACGTTTGTAGATCTGTTTTCTGGACTCTTAATACCAGACTCAGGAATTATAAAATTTGATAATCAAGATATTACTAAACACAGTGAGTTATGGAAAAGAAGCATAAGCTATGTTCCTCAATTCATCTATGTTAACAATGCAAGCATTAGAGAAAATATTGCGTTTGGCAACGCAATAGATGATAAAAAAGTTATAGAGTCATTAAAATATTCACAACTCTTAGAGGATGTAAATGCTCTACCCAACGGGATAGCAACTATAATTGGAGAAAATGGAAAAAATCTATCTGGAGGTCAAATTCAAAGAATGGGAATTGCCAGAGCCTTGTATAGAGATAGTAAAATTTTAATTTTTGATGAGTCAACAAATTCATTAGATTTAGATACAGAAGGTCAATTTATGGAAATTGTTAAGAATATTAAAGGAGATAAAATTATATTATTCATCTCACATAAAATTTCTATCTTAAAAAATTGTGATATTGTTTATGAGCTTACTGGTAAGAATTTAGTTGAAAAAAATATAAAATAATAAAAATAGATTATTTTTTCCCAACAGCAATAACAGGAGTTATTTTACTGTCTAGAACACTACAAATTGTGCAGATCAATTTAAAGATCCACATACCAAAAGTTCTATAAAAAAAACTATAATATGGAGGCCATTTACTCATTATTTTTTTTGATAAAATAACTTTGAAATTTGAATTATCTAGAAAATTTCCAAGATTCATTGGAGACCAGGAATACATTTGATAATTAATATCTTTCGGAATGTATTTCAAGTTTCTACTTGAACAACCTGTTACTATAATTATAAGACCATTTTTTTTTAAAGCATTATATAGGAGTTTAATTTCTTTTTTAGGGTCATCACAATGTTGAAGAGTATTATTAGAAATTATTTTATTGTAATAATTTTTTTTTAGTTTTTTTGAATTTTTAAATATTCTAATTTTATTTGCTTTAGCCTGTTTGATGGCTATAGGGTTAATTTCTACACCATGTTTTACCTTACAATCAATACTATTTAACAAATAACCACCACCACAACCAAAATCCAAAACTACGTCTTTTTTATTAATGTAAGGTAAAAAATTTTTTTTATTAAAAATACCTCCAAATTTTCCTATTTTTTTATACCAATCAAAGTATTTTTGATTATATCTTTTTTTAATGTTCATAAATTTAAAAATATCATTTTAAATGAAATTACCAGTTTTATTACTGATTTACAATCGACCAAAAGAAACCCAAAAAATTTTGAACTATTTAGTCAAAATAAGAATAAAAAAAATATTTGTATCAATAGATGGTCCAAAACAAACAAAAAAAGATAAAGATTCATCAAAAAAAGTAGAGTTAATTTTGAATAAATTTAGAAATAAAAATATAATCATTAATAAGTTAAATAAACACTATGGATGTAAAAAAGCAGTTGAAAAAGGAATAAGTTGGTTTTTTAATAACGTTAAAAAAGGAATCATATTAGAAGATGATTGCATTCCATCAAAATCTTTTTTTCTATTTTGTGAGAAAATGTTGAATAAATATTATAACACTCAAGTTAAAGTTATCAGTGGTAATAATTTTTTAAAAAATGAAATTAAAGTGAATAACCATTATTATTTTTCTAAATTTAATCATTGTTGGGGATGGGCAACGTGGAAAGAGGCCTGGTCAATTTATGATGGTGATTTAAAAAATTGGGAACGTTTTTTTAATAATTCTACTAATAAATTATATTGGGAGAAAATTTTTGATTTAAGTAAAAAAAATTATTTTGATAGTTGGGCTTATCCATGGCTTTATTCAATATGGTATAATAGAGGCTTCACCATTATTCCAAAATACAACTTAGTTAAAAATGTTGGACTCAAGGGAACACACAACACATTTTATTTAAAATCTGATTTTAAGGTTAAAAATTTAGAAAAAAACTATAAACATCCTACAAAAATGGTCTTTAATGAAAAAGCAGACAACTATGTAATGAAAAATTTTTTTAAGCCTAAAAATTTTTTATGGCCTACAAGATTATTATTTTTATCAAAAATGTTATTTTTAAATCCAAAAATTTTTATCAAAGTATCAATTAAAAAGTTAAAAAGAAATTATATATATGGGTAATTTTTTTTTAAGATCACTATATTATTTCTTTTATGATTTATTAAAAATTGTGATAAATCTAAATAAAAAATATCACTATATCATTTTTGTCCCAAGATTACTTAGCTTAATTATAAAAAAAGTTTTAATTTTTGATAAAAGCAATAATGTTTTTTTTTATCAGTACATAAGAAATTATAATGATATCTTAACAGTTTATGAAATTTTTTCAGAAGAACATTATAATTTAAAAAAATTAGAAATTTCAAAAGATCTTTTAAAATTCTTTGATAAAAATAGTTATAATAAAAAACCTCTGATAGTTGACTGTGGCTCAAACATAGGTTCTAGTTGTTTGTATTTTTCAAAACAATTTAAAAATTCCTCTATAATTGCTCTAGAGCCAGATAAAGATAACTTTGAATTTTGCAAAAACAATATTAAAGGAAATAATTTTTATTTGTTCAACAATGCCATAAGTAATATGGAACAAACTGTAGGTTTTACACCTAATTATGTCGATAGTAGAGCAAGTAAAATTTCAAATGATAATAAAAATAAAATTAAATGTTTAACAGTTAACAATATTCTTGCAGAGTTTAATTCAGTAAACTATTTTCCTTATTTAATAAAGATAGATATTGAAGGTTATGAAAAAAATTTATTTATAGATAACTATGAGTGGTTAGATAAATTTAAGATTGTTATAATTGAATTACATGACTGGATGTTGCCCACTGAAGGAAATTCATTTAACTTTTTAAGAGCTTTAACTGATATAATGGTAAAAAAAACAAAAAGAGATCTGATTTTGTCAGGCGAAAATTTAATTTCAATTAGAATTGATGAATAACAATTATATTGTATTTAGCAAACCTTCATTGGGAGTAACTGAAAGAAAAGCAGTAAGTTCTGTTATAAAGAGCGGTTGGTTAACAACCGGTTTAAAAACAAAAAAATTTGAAAGTAAATTTAAAAAATATAAAAATGCAAAATATGCATTGGCACTCAATTCTTGCACTGCAGCATTACATTTAAGTTTAATCTTACTTAAATTAAAAAAAAACGACGAGGTTATTACATCGGCCTTAACATTTTCCTCAACAATAAATTCAATAGTTATGGCTGGTGCGAAACCTGTATTGGCAGATGTTAATTTAGAGACACAAAACATAGACCCACTTCAAATTGAAAATAAAATTACAAAAAAAACAAAAGCTATTTTGATAGTACATTTTGCTGGAAGACCATGTGATATGGACGCGATCCTAAAAATTACAAAAAAATACAAATTAAAATTAATAGAAGATTGTGCGCATTCAATTGAAAGTAAATATAAAAATAAACATCTTGGGACATTTGGTTCTTTTGGTTGTTTTAGTTTTTATGCAACAAAAAATCTTTCAATAGGTGAGGGTGGAATGCTAATAACTAATAATAAAAAAGATTATGAAAGAGCAAGAGTTCTATCTTTGCATGGAATGGATTTGGCAGCCTGGAACAGATATGGGAAAACAGGCTACAGGCATTATGATGTTACTGAAATTGGGTATAAATATAATTTAATGGATATGTTATCTGCGATAGGAATAATCCAATTAAAAAAAATAGATGTTAACAATATGAAACGAGAAATAATATGGAAGAATTATAATCAAGGTTTCAAAAAATTAAGCTTTAATACCCCTGCAAATTTCAATAAAAAAATTATTAAACATAGTTTTCATCTTTATAATATTTTTATAAATAAAAAAAAAGATGGAATAAGTAGAGATGATTTAATTTTAGAGTTACATAAAAAAAAAATTGGTGTAGGAATTCATTATCGAGCCATACCAGAACACTCTGTTTATAAAAAAAAATTTGGGTTTAAGCTAAATGATTATCCAAATGCTAAAAAAATAGGACGTGAAACTATTAGTTTGCCACTTTCTCCATTATTAAAAAAAAATGAAATTAGACGAGTAATAGATGTTCTAAAAAATATTTTTAGAAAATGAAGAAAGTAGCAATCATTACATCTCATCCAATACAATATCAAATTCCACTTTTTAGAGAGTTAAAAAATAATAAAATAGATACTAATATTTTTTTTGCATCCCGCCATGGTCTTAAATCTTTAAAAAAAGATCATGAATTCAATGTAAAATTTAATTGGGATATAGGATCAAATATGCTTGAAGGATATAAGAGTTTTTTTCCAAAAAAACAAAAATTTGATATTGATAAATTTAGATTATCATTTGATGGAATTTCAGATTACTTAAGAGAAGGGAGATTTGATGGAATTATTATCCTTGGCTGGAGTAACCTTCATTATTTAAAAGCGTTTTGGTATGCTAAAAAATATAAGATTAAAATTATATTGAGAGTAGAAACCAATCTAGAATCTAAAATTTACTTTTTAAAGAAGTATATAAAATTTTTTATATTAAAGTTTTTTTTTAATCACATAGATTTTTTTTTGAGCATAGGTAAATTAAATAAAAATTTTTATTTACATCATGGTGTAAACAAAAAAAAAATATTTAATGCTCCATATTTTGTAGATAATCAATTTTTTAATAAAAAAAAAAACTTATCTTTAAAAAATAAACCTGACTTTAGGAATAAGAGTTTAATATTATTCGTTGGTAAATTAATTGAAAGAAAAAGACCATTAGATTTTTTAAAATTAGCAGAATTCAGTGCTCTTAACAAAACTTTACATTTTATTATGGTTGGTGATGGGTATTTAAAAAAAGAATGCTTAGATTTTATAAAAAAAAAGGAATTAAAAAATATTACACTTTTGGGCTTTCTAAATCAAAAGCAACTTTCAGAATATTATAATATTGTAGATTTATTAATAATGACTTCAGACTATGAGACTTGGGGTCTTTCTATTAATGAAGCTATGGCAGCTAATGTACCCGTAATTTGCAGTAATAAATGTGGTGCACATCATGATATGATAAAAAAATATAAAACTGGTTTTATTTATAATTGTGGAGAAATTTTGGACCTTCATCGCAAAATGAATTTGATACTTAATAATAGAAAATTGTTAAATCTAATTAAAGATAACATTAAAAAAACTATATCAAAATTTACTGCACAAAAAACTATAGACTCGATCAAAGTTATTTTAAATGATAAAAAAATATAAAAAAAAAATATTATTAGTTGGATCTAATGAATTTTTTTCACTTGAAAAAATGTACTTTAGAGCTTTTAAAAAAGCACAATGTGATGTGTCTATATTTAAAATTTATAATATAAATAAAAATTTATTTTTTCGATTTATTTGGAAGTATCTGAGGTTTTTTTTTTTTATTTATCAAAGACATAAATTATCTAAATATATAAATAAAAATCAATTTGATTTGATAATCATATATAAAGGACTTTATCTTACTAAAAGATTTCTTAAATATTTAAAAAAAATTAGTAAAGAGACTAAATTTGTTAATATTTATCCTGATGATCCTTTTGACAAGGATTATTATAAGGATATATCTAATAATAATTTATTTACTTGTATAAAACTTTTTGATTTTTTCTTTATATATTCACAAAAAATTAAAAAAAAGCTGGAATTGATTGTACCTAAAAAAAAAATTATTTATTTACCATTTGCGCATGATCCAACAATCCATAAAAAGTCAAATTTCTCGTATAAAAATTTATACGATATATCATTTATAGGTACAGCAGATAAAGAAAGATATAATATTATAAGACAACTTAAAGATTATACAATTGTGATTGGAGGTAATGGCTGGGACAGATACAAACAATTAAAAAATGTAGTATACCTGGGTGCCATTAATTCACAATTATCAGCTACTGTTATAAGCAAGTCTACAGTTTCTCTAAATTTGCTTAGAAAACAAAATTATGATTCTCATAATATGCGTACTTTTGAAATACCAGCTATGGGTGGTTTAATGCTAACTAAAAGATCAACAGAACAGAATAATTTTTTTAAAGAAAATATAGATTGTTTGATGTATGAAAATTTTAAAGATCTTAATAATAAGATTAAATTAGTTTTAAAAAATAAGAGTAAATTTGAAAAAATTAAAAATAATGGATATAAATTATCAAAAAAATATACTTATTTATTAAACGCAAGAAAAATATTGAAACTAATTTATCCATGATTACTAAATTTAATTTTTTAATAAAATCAACTATATTTTTTTTATTTTTTTTTGCTAGCTCGTATTATTTATATAGCAATAATTATAAATATGAATTTTCAACAAAAATTATTTTATTATTTTTATATTTAATAATTGTTTTTGGAACTACTTTTAGTATTTATAAAATTAAAACAAATGATAATTTACCAATTTTTGTTTTAACTAATATTTATTTCTTTTTATGTTATCTTTTATTTTTCTTTTCAAATAAAAGTTTAATTTTTCATCGATTTAATGATCTTGAATTAATATATGCATTAAAAATTTTTTGTTATGGTTATATAGCATTTGTTTTAGGGTACTTTATAAATTATAATATTATTAAAAATATTTATAGAAAAGAATTTAAATTTCTAAATGCTAGTAGTAATGAATTTTTTATTATAGGTTCTTTTTGCCTCTTCATAAACTTATTTTTTTTTGAACTTTTTAATATTAATAAATATTTTTCAGGTTTAAGTCAGCTAAGGTATGTATTTATAATTATTGGTATTGGTTTATTAGCCGAATATTTATTTATTTGTTTAAAAAACAAAGATTCAATTTTAAAAATATTTTTGTCTTGTACATTAATTTTTTTAAGTCTGTCCTCTTTTATATTGAATACAGCTTTAAGTTATCCATTTATACTTATGTTTTTGATTATTGTATATTATTCTTATAGAGCAAAAAAAATTTATATATATCCATTACTTATCATTGCGGCTCTTTTCTTATTTATGCACATGGGGAAATATGAGTATAGAATTTTAGTTGCTCAAAATAATCAAAAAAATATACTATATGCAATTAAAGATATAATAAGTAGTCAAACAAAAGTTTTTTTTAAACAAAAACATTTTAAGAAATATACTCAATGTAATAATGGTAATAGTGAAGAGGATACTCTTAATTGTAAAATAGTAGTGAATTATCAATTAGAAAGAAGAATATTTCATAGCATTGAATCTCTTGCAATTGTTACAAAATTAACACCTAATGATGTTCCTTATTGGGATGGATATAGTTATTTAATTTTAAAAAGTAAAATAATTCCAAGAATATTTTGGAAAGAGAAACCTAACGATCGATTAGGTAATGAGTTTGGACAAAGGTATAATGTTTTGACAAAAGAAAATAAGGATTTGGGCATTAAAAGAGATGATAGCACATCTTGGAACATGCCTTTTTTAAATGAGCTTTATGTAAATTATGGAAAAAAAGGAGTAATTTATGGCATGTTTGTTTTGGGGTTAATTTTTAGTTTAGTAGCTAAAATATTTACGATTTCAAATCATCAAAATATGGAAAAATCAGTTTCATTTTTTATATTTGTGCCCATCTTTTTTTTAGAAAGTCATGCATCACTAATTTTTGGAGCATTAATTCAAACATATTTAGCATCAATAATTTTATTATTTATTTTATTAAAAGTATTAAGAAAGTTTTATTAAACTTTGATGAAAAAAATTCTTTGTATTCGTAACTCAAAATTAGGAGATTATATAATTGCTATACCTGTATTAAAATTAATTAGAAAAAAAAATCTAAATTGTAAAATTTACTATTTATCATCCAAGAATAATTTTTTAAAAGAATTGCCAAGTAAAATTGAAAATGATAATATTGTAAATAATTTTATTTTTTATGAACATAATTTAGTTGGCATTATAAAACTTTTATATAAATTAAGAAATTTTCATTTTCATAAAATTTATTATCTTAATGAAAACTCATCTTTTTTGAGAAATATAAGAAATTATTTTTTTTATTTGTTAATAAATACAAAAAAAAGAATTGGTTTTTTTTATAAAAATAAAGATTATAAAAAATTTAATGAGTCAAAACAATTAATTCATAGAATTGATTCAAAATATAACAATTTAAACTTTCTTAACATCAATAAGTTAAATCTTTCTTTCTCATCTCCAATTATAAAAAAAAAATATTTGACTTTATCTATAGGTGGTTTTTCCCAAGTTAAAAATTGGAGCTTGGAAAATTGGTCACGTTTAATAGATTTATTGCTAGCTAATTCTAATTTAAACATTGTGATATTAGGAACCAATAACGATATAATATCAGCCAAATACTTAATTAAAAAAAATAGAAATCGCATTATTTCTTATTGTGGAAAAACAAATTTAGTTCAGCTATTCAATTTGATTAGATATACAAAAATACATATAACAAATGATAATGGTTCTATGCATGTAGCATCCTTATATAAAAAAAATATTATTTGTTTATTTAATAATCATGACCCTTGGGGGAAATGGTTTCCCTCAAATAAAGAGGCAGTAATAATTAGACCAAACAATGGAGTTGATAACATAAGTCCATATAAGGTTCTAAAGATATTGCTAAAATTTCTTAATCTTGTTTAAAATTTTTGTGGTGGATAGATTATTTTTTTTATCAAAAAGTATTATGTTTGAGATTTTAGACCCAACAACATTTTTATAATCATAGTCACTTCCTTTAACTATAATATCAGGACGTATTTTTTTAATTAATTTTAATGGAGTTTTTTCTTTAAAAACATAGATCTTATCTACTAAACTAGTTTTTTTAAGATTCTCTATTCTTATGGTAATAGAATTATAGGGTCTATTTTTTCCTTTTAAAATTTTTGTGCTAGTATCTGAATTTAAACCAATAATTAATTTCTTACCTAGCCTTTTTGAAAATTTCAATAATTCTATATGACCTGAATGCAAAATATCAAAAACTCCGTTAGTGAAAATTATATTTTGTTTAAAGTCTCTATTTTCAATATATCTTATACCTTGTTTTTCTACACAATTAGTTGCTGCTTTAGTAGCTAGCAAGCAAGCATTGAAAATATTATGTTTTTTTTGATATAAATGAATTAAGCCTGCAAAAAAAATATCACCAGCTCCTATAACATTTGCTGTTTTTTTAACTGTTTTAACACTATACGTTCTGTATTCATTTTTTGAGTTGAATATATGCACCCCTTTTTTGCTATCTGTTATTATTAACCATGTCCATTTCATTTTGTTTAATAGACTAAACGCTTTTTTTTTTGTGAATTTTCCACACCATTCATTGAATTTAGTCATATTAGGTTTTACTAAAAATGCATTTTTATAAAAAAAAGGCTTATTTTTTGGATCAACAAAAGTTAAACATCCTTTTTTAACTATTTCTGAATGTAATTTTTTATAAATAATTCCTTTTTTATAATCACTAATCAACACTATATCATTGCGTTTAATTTCTTTTAAAAGAAGCTCACCTATTTTTTGTGTATTTTTAGTATCCTCTGTATCTTGTCTAAATATTTGTTTTTCATTAATAAAGAATCTTTTCTTCTGAGAAGTTATTTTTTTTTTGATTTTAATAAAAGACTTTATTTTATTTTTTTTTAATAATTCTTGCACATCCTTACCAGCATAATCTTGGCCAATTTCTGTATAAAGTTTGAAATCTATATTAAGTTTTTTTAGGTTCATGCATAGGTTGCCACAACCTCCTAAACTTTTATAAATTTTATATGATTTAAAGATATCAATTTTTGTTTCAGCTGATGGACCATTATTTTTAACATAAGTCCATTCATCAAGCATTATATCACCAATTATTTTAATTTTATTAAACTTCATTTTAATAAATATATTTTCTAATAATCTTTTTCTTTTTTAGATATTTAAACCACCAAATTTCATCTTGAATTATTTTTTTTAAATTTGATTTTATTGGTTTCCATTTTAATATTTTATCTGACTTTGAGATATCACACATTAAAATTGCGGCGTCATGTTTTCTCAGATTTTTACTTAACACATTGGCATTTTTTTTTATCATTTTTTCACAATTTTTTACCACATCAAGCACTGAGTAACATCTGCCTGATCCTAAGTTAAATATATTACTTTTATTTTTGTCTAAAAAGATAATTGATTTTTCAATTCCAGTTAATATATCAGATATATGTATATAATCTCTTAAGCACGTACCATCTTTTGTATCATAATTATTTCCATAAATTTGAATATCTTTTTTATAATAGAGAGCGTTTATCAATATTGGAATTAAGTGAGTTTCAGGATTATGTAATTCACCTATTTTTTTCTCTCGTAAACTTGATGCCACATTAAAAAATCTTAAAATACAATAATTTGTTTTGGATAATTTAAAATTTTTAATTAAAATTTTTTCACATTTGATTTTACTTAATCCATACGAGTTTTTTGACTTTATTTTGCTCGTCTCTTTAAGAGTATCTTTAGATTTATCATAAATTGCAGCCGTACTAGAAAAAATAAACTTAGGTATTTCTAATTTTTTTATTATTTTAACTAGAATATTTGTAGCTAAAACATTATTTTTATAATATTCATTTTTTTTTTTGTCCACTAAATCAATAGTTGATTGTCCTGCTAAATGAACAACTGCATCAGGTTTAATCTTAGTTAGTATTTTCTTTAATTTGTTTTGATCTAAAAGGTTGCAGATATAATGTTTAATTTTTTTATTTAAAAAAATATTTTTTTTTCTTTTATCTAAAGTTATAACTTCATATTTATCTGAAAAATAGTTACCTAAACTTGAGCCAATATAGCCACAGCCTCCAGTTATTAAAATTTTTTTTTTCATAATATTAAACTTTTAATATAATAATTTAGATAATATAGATATATAGCTTACCTAATAATATAAAATGAAAGTATCAATAATAGTTGGGGGAAGATTTCATGCTTTTAACATGGCAGAAGAATTGGATAAAGATGGTTACCTTAAAGAAATTATAACATCATACCCAAAGTTTTATGTTACCAAAAACTTTAATATAAAACACAATAAGATTATTGCCTTGCCATTAAAGGAAATAATATCAAGATCATTTATTAATAAATATTTTAATTTAAATGATAAAATTATTGATTATTTTGATAAAAAAGCATCCTCATTAATTGATTTAGAGAATTTAGATGTACTAGTTGGCTGGTCCAGTTTTAGTCTTAATTCATTTCTTAAAGCAAAAAATTCAAAATGTATAAAAATATTGGAGCGAGGATCGACACATATCCAAT
>Ga0307986_10001381_pt1 | contig 17624 bp, 15 predicted proteins | sample EllFjometageno82_FD_203170 | JGI IMG/M metagenome (GOLD analysis project Ga0307986, IMG submission 203170) | Marine microbial communities from Ellis Fjord, Antarctic Ocean - #82 | ecosystem: Environmental > Aquatic > Marine > Unclassified | place: Southern Ocean | collected 2014-10-09
TTAGACAAATTGAGGCTAAAGCCTTGAGAAAATTAAAACACCCCAGTAGGTCCAAACAATTAAAAAGTTTTCTAGAAAGTTAAATTTTTTAATGGTTAAAAAAGAAGCTAAAATATTAGAAGGTTACTTTTTTGTATTATTTTCCCTAATTCCATTTTCAATAATATTAGGATCAGCAATTTCATTATTAAATATTTTACTAATAAATTTTTCGTTTATATGTTTAGTAATCCATGAAAAAGAATACAAATTTTTATCAAACAAATTTGTAAAATTATCTTTAATATTGTGGTTATATTTAATCTTTAATTCCATTATATCAGAAAACTTTTCCATAGGTGCTCTAAGAAATTTTGGGTTTATTCGACTTATAGTTCTTTTTTGTGCATTTAATTATTTTTTTTATCGTAAAAGTTTTTTTAATAAAATTATTATAGTATGGATGATAACTCTTTTTATACTCACAGTAGATATTTATATTGAAAGGTTTACTGGAAAAAATACCTTCGGATATGGAGGAGAATATGGAAGTAGAATTGTTAGTTTTTTTAAGGATGAGCCTATTGCTGGTGGGTACGTTAATGCTTTTTATTTGATAATTATTGGTTATTTATCTTCTTTAATCCATAAATTTCCTAAAAATTATAAATTTTTTATATTAATATTTTCGTGTTTTTTTCTTTTAGCTATATTTTTAACTGGAGAAAGATCAAATGCAATCAAAGCTACTTCTGGGTTCTTGATTTTTTACTTTATCAACAACGATTTTAATTTTAAAGAAAAATTAATTTCACTTTCTTTAATTTTTATATTTATTAGTTCTTCAATTAATTCCTCAGATTTTTTAAAACATAGATATAAGACCTCATTATTAGACCCAGTAGTAAATATATATAAATCTCAACTTAAAAAAACAGATTATAATAAAAGCTTAGAAAATGAAAATCACAGTAGTGTATATTTAAGAAATTACCGATCTGGTTTAAGCGTTTTCAAGAATCATCTATTTTTTGGTGTAGGAAATAAGAATTATCGGTTGGAAACCTGCTCGGCAATTAAAAAAGATAATTACATGTGTAACACTCATCCTCATCAAACCTATTTTGAATTTTTAGCAGAACATGGCCTCTTAGGAACGGGTGTACTTTTATTCATTTTGTTTTATCTAGTCTTTGGTAAGTTAAAGATAATTATACAATCAAAAAATTATATACAAATTGGTAGCTTTGTATTTTTAATCAATTTATTCATACCTTTTTTGCCAAGTGGAGCTTTTTTTAGTGACCAGAATCTTACTATTTTTTGGCTTAATTTATCGTTAATGTACTCAGTTAATAAAAAAACAAATATATTTTCAGAAAACTAATACTTAAAATGTACTCATTTATTCAAGAAAGAATTAAAGTATTATTTTTTATCTGAATGGGACTGTAGCTCAATAGTAGAGTACTGCATTGACATTGCAGGGGTAGTTGGAGCGTAACCAACCAGTCCCACCATTAAACGTGCTTTTACCTTTGCTAGACATCACTTACATTATAATATAATTAATATTTAATTTTTTGGGCCTGTAGCTCAGTTGGTTAGAGCAGTACACTCATAATGTATTGGTCCCAGGTTCGAGTCCTGGTGGGCCCACCAAAATTTTAATAATTTTTAGGTTCTTTTACTCCAGAGAGAGAGACTGGAGTAAGAAAATCTCATTTTGTTAATGTTTCTTTTTTAACTTTCTAATTTTTTTACATAATTAATTAAAGCAAGCTAACTACGTAGGATAAGGCAGCTAATAAAATAAAAGCATTGGAAGAGCCATTGTTCCAGCTACTGCAAACCATAAGGTGACAGTAATATTTGATGCACTACCACCAATAAATACACCATCTATTGCTTTATGAATAAAGTAAATCACAAAACTTTTATAGCCAAAATACATCACAAAAATCATCGATGTTATAGAAGATATCTTAGAGGAAATTTTAATTTTTTTATAAATAAATAAATCTTATCATGCACTGAGGCAAAAATTATTTAATAGCAAAATCTGATAAATTTTTAAGGAGAGCTTCGATATTTCCATCATTAGAGTTTATTATAGATGAAAATTCTTCTTTTTGAGTTCTGGCTAAACTTAGCCCTTCAATTATTAAATCTCTTATTAAAAGATTGTCAGGATTTTTTGTATAAACTCTCCATTCAATTTTTACTTCAGGCCTACTATCAGTTGCTACTAATGTACTAGAGACTATTGTATAATTTTCATTAATCTTTTTCTTGGAATTTACTTCGATTTCTGGGTTAGAGTATTCAGCTAATCTACTAGAAAAACTTTTTAAAAAGTATTTTGCAAAAACTTCTTCATATTTTTCTAATTGTTCATCACTTAAATTTTTTTTATGTGATCCAAGAGAATAAAATCCTATTCCTCTGATATCAACTGTATCTCTTGCTATCACTTTTAGTCTTTCTATTCTTTCTTTTTTATTGAGATCTCCACCAAGTGTTTTAGCTGCCCTATTAACTGTAGATTGAATAAAAGTGTCTGGTTCAATTGAGTGAACAGAGACAGTATTTGAAAAAGAAATTATTAAAAAAGTAAAAAAAGCTAAATTTTTTTTTGAAAACATTAATTATACCTGTTGTCTAATTGATTATTTTTTAATTATTGAGACTCTACTTCTTCCCAGTCGCCTTCATACATAATTTCAATTGTTGGATTTGAATTTGCAATTTTCTGCTGTCTGTCTTGTAAGTACAAACTTCTTACTGACGCATAAAAGTCCATGGAATTATTTTGTAAGTTATCTATAGATTCTATATTTTTTGCCCTAAAATCTACTCCTGACAAAACTTTTGTAGTCATATAAACTTTGTCATTTAAATATTCATTATTTCCATGAGTAGAAGCATTAAAATAAGGGTCTCCACCTAATATATTTAAAAATGAGCCGGCAGTATCTCTAATAGTTGATGGTCCCAAAACTGGTATCACAACATAACAGCCAGCGCCTATTCCCCACTTTCCAAATGTTTGACCATAATCCTCTTTTTCGTATTCAGAAAAACCTATTTTTTCAGCTACATCAAATATTCCAAGAACTCCTGCGATCGTATTAACAGCAAACCTTCCTGTGTTGACTCCTGCAGTTTTGAATTCTCCCTGTAAAATATTATTTGGTATTGTTATTAAAGAGGAAAGATTATTAAGTGCATTGCTAGTCCCAGTTCTTACTGGAGCAGGCAAACTTCTATATCCTTTTGCAACTGGCTTAAATATAGCTTTATCCAAACCCATATTTAGTGCAAACGTAGCTCTATTTAAATTTTCAAAGCAGTCTTTGACAGGTTTTGATTCTTTAGATAAATTATTTTCACCATCTGTATCAGCACTGACATTGACAGTTAGCATGATTGTAATTAGTGAGATTGTTAAAATTTTTTTCATATTAACTAATTATATAGTACATATTACCCTAAAGTAAATCGAGATTTATCAAAAAAAAGACTTAATTTATGTCAATAAAAACAACGTTAAACTACTCTCCTAATTTTGACTTTAAAAAAAGAAGCTTTAAACAAATCAAATTTATTATTTTTCATTACACAGGAATGAAAAAAGAATCAGAAGCCATAAAAAGACTTACTGATATACAATCTCAGGTTAGCTGCCACTATTTGATTAAAAAAAATGGAGAAATTATTACGATGGTGCCTGAATCATATATTGCATGGCATGCGGGTAAATCTTCATGGGCCAATTACAGATCTCTAAATAAAAGTTCTATTGGAATTGAAATTACAAATCCAGGTCATGGCTTTAAGTATAAAAAATTTACCAAAAAGCAAATTAGCTCTCTTTTGAAATTAAGTAGATTTTTGATTAAAAAGTATAAGATTAATTTTAAAAACATTTTAGGTCATTCAGATATAGCCCCAGAAAGAAAAAAAGACCCAGGAGAAAAATTTCCATGGAAATATTTGTCTCAAAATAAAGTAGGTTTGTGGCATACTTTAAAAAAAAAATATTTAATAAAAAATAGACAGATCAAAACTACAAAAGCAGATAAAGATCTTTTTATTAATAATTTGTTTAAAATTGGATATCAAAAAATTTTTTCAAGCAATTTAGGTAAAAATAAATGTTTAAATTATATTATTAAAGCTTTCCAAAGAAGATACAGGCAAAATTTAATTGATGGTAAGATAGATCAAGAATGTTTGATTATAAGTCAAAATTTAATAAAAAAACTTCATTAATATTACCTTGAATTTTTATGATTTAGTAATAAGTTGCTTTTGCCAGATAAACGACTTGTCGCTTTAGATTTATTTAAAGAGGAAAGTCCGGGCTCCACAAAGACACAGTGCCAGGTAATGCCTGGCGGGGGTAACCCTAGGGATAGTGCCACAGAAAATAAACCGCCATAACATGGCAAGGGTGAAAAGGTGTGGTAAGAGCACACCGGTTCTATTGGTAACAATGAACGCTGGAAAACCCCACTGGGAGCAAGACTAAGTAGAGATGACATTGTTGCAAAACTAAAAGCCGTCTTTGGCTAGTCATCAGGGTTAGTTGCTTGAGCTTAAGAGTGATCTTAAGCCTAGAGAAATGATAGGTTTTAATGACAGAACCCGGCTTATAGTTTATCTGGCAAACTTACCCCAATTATAAATTGATCAAACATTAGATGTTCACCTTTTGATTCATAATTGAATCACTTCTGTTCTTTTATTTCATTCTTGAATTGTATTAATCTAAAAAAAAATTGTTTTCAGTATTAATAAGAATATGTCAAATCTATACATAATTAGTAATAAATATGGTAAAAAACAACGTTTGACACAATCACTAAATACCCATATTGTCCCATATATTCCCAAATATGGAATTTATGATATATAAAAATTATGTTTTTATCTACTTACGAGAACAAAATAGACAAAAAGGGAAGAGTGTCAGTGCCAGCTAGCTATAGATCACATCTTTCAAATCTGGGCTACAATGGTGTTATCTGTTACCCATCATTCAACAATCATTCGATTGAAGCTTGTTCACAAGATAGAATTGAAAAACTTTCAACAAGCATAGATTTGCTAAGTCCATTTGAAGAAAAAAGAGATTTTTTTGCAACTTCAATTTTATCCGAAAGTATGAATTTACAATTTGATGGTGAGGGTAGAATTTCACTTTCAACAAAATTATTAAAACATGCAAAAATTAAAAATAACATGTTGTTTGTCGGCCAAGGTCAAACATTTCAAATTTGGGAACCAACAGCATTCGAAAAATTTAAGGTAAACGCAAGACGAAAAGCAAATCTAAATAGAGCAAGCCTTAAATGGGAAAAACATTTTAATAACAATGAGGGGAAATAAAAATGACAATTAACTTTAAATCACCAGAGATAAAAGAATTACAACCAAGATTATTAGTAGTAGGTGTTGGTGGCGCAGGTGGAAATGCACTTAATGAAATGATTGATAATGGATTACAAGGAGTAGAATTTATTGCTGTAAACACTGACGCTCAAGATTTAAAATTAAGTAAGGCTAAAGCAAAAATTCAAATTGGTTTAAATTTAACAAAAGGTTTGGGTGCAGGAGCCAAACATGACATCGGTCAAGCTGCAGCCGACGAATCTTTAAATGATATTGTAAATACACTTCAAGGTGCAAATATGGTCTTTATTACTGCTGGTATGGGTGGTGGAACCGGTACAGGAGCCGCACATGTCATTGCAAGAGCTGCAAAAGAATTGAACATTCTAACAGTAGGAGTTGTTACACTTCCTTTTTTATATGAAGGTCCTTCACGAATGAGAACAGCACAACAAGGTCTAGAAGAACTGCGAAAACATGTGGATACAATCATTGTGATTCCAAATCAAAATTTGTTTAAAATAGCAAACGAACAAACTACATTCGAAGAGTCATTTAAACTTTCAAATAATGTTTTAATGCAAGGAGTGCAAAGTGTAACTGACCTAATGGTTAGACCAGGAATAATTAATTTAGATTTTGCTGACGTTGAAACCGTAATGGCTTCGATGGGTAAAGCTATGATGGGAACAGGAGAAGCAGAAGGAGAAGGTAGAGCCGTAAAAGCAACAGATATGGCAATCAGCAACCCATTAATAGATGATTACACACTGAAAGGTGCAAAGGGATTATTGGTTAATATTACAGGTGGCAAAGATCTAAAACTTTTTGAAGTTGATGAAGTAGTAAATAAAATAAGAGCAGAAGTAGATCCGGAAGCTGAAGTAATAATAGGAGCCATTACTTCTACAGAACTTGATGGAAAGATTAGAGTTTCTATTGTAGCAACAGCACTAGATGGGCAACAGCCAGAATCAAAATCCGTAATTAATATGGTTCACAGAATACATAATAGAAATCCAGGTTATTCAGATTTTAGTATTACAGGTTCAGCTCAGTCATTTAATTTTTCACAACCAATGACTAATCCTATTTCTCATGGAGCTAATGCATTAAAACTTGAAAATGAAGTGATTGTTGAAAGCACAGACAATGTATCTAGCTCAGAATCAGTAAATGTAGTTAATAATGAATACAACGAAGAATTATTGAGAAATCAAGAAGGACATGCAGAAAGTGATAAAACAAGCAATTATGAAAAGTCTTTTGCAGAAGAAGTTCTAAACGACATGAGCTCGATAGAGACAGAAAATATTTCGAATGGATTAGAAAACTTTGGAGTAGAAGGTGAGACTGCTCCAGATTTATTTAGCTCAGATAATGAAACCAAAGAAACTGAAAGGTTATTATCAACAGAGACTGATGAGAATATTTCTGAAGATGATGATCTAGAAATTCCAGCATTTTTAAGAAGACAAAAAAATTAATGAACTACAAAAAAATAAATGAAAGCCACCATAATACCGGATATGAGAAATCATTACCCAGTATTGCTAAGTGAATTAATTAGCATTATTACCCCTCAATATGGTGGCACATTTATTGACTGCACATTTGGTCAAGGTGGTTATACAAAAAAAATTTTAGATTTTTCTGATACAAAAGTTATAGCCTTAGATAGAGATGTAGATAGCAGTAAAAAAGCTCAAGAAATTCAAAAAGAATATGAGGATAGATTTTTATTTAAGAATATAAAATTTAGTCAACTTGAAAACTTAAAACTTAAAAACGAAAACATTAAAGGAGTAATTTTTGATTTAGGTTATTCGTACACACAAATAAAAGACCCAAAAAAAGGCCTCTCTTTTGATACCATTGGGGAACTTAATATGAAAATGGGTATTAATGAATTTTCTGCTAAAGAGGTAATAAACAATTTAAATAAAAAAGAACTTGCACAAATATTCAAGTATTTTGGAGAAGAGAAAGATAGTAATAGAATAGCTCACAATATTGTAGAAGATAGAGTATCAAGAAAAATAACCACAGAAGAATTGGTTAGAATTATAGAATCTTCAAAAAGAAAAAAAAATCTAAAAACTCACAGTGCAACAAAAGTTTTTCAGGCACTAAGAATATTTGTTAACAAAGAAATTAGTGAATTAATTTATGGTCTTATTAATGCTGCAAAAGTAGTTAAAAAGGATGGAGTTATAGCTGTTGTGACATTTCATTCTCTTGAAGACAAAATAGTTAAATATTTTTTTAAAAGTTTATCAGAAAATAAAAGTGTTTCTAGATATATGCCAAAAAATGAAGAAAAAATTAATCTATTTAAATCTACTAGAAAAAAACCAATTACCCCTTCTGTAAAAGAAATTAAAGAAAATCCACCTTCAAGATCTGCAAAATTAAGATATGTTATTAAAAAAGAAGAATTTTATGATTTTGAAACAGATATTTTAGAGAAATTTAGATATTTGATTGAAACTGAAGATCTTTCAAAGAAACTATGAAAAAAGTAGCATTGTTAATTATCTTTGTATTAATTTTGGTCACATCCTTAGTCAAAAATTCTACTAAAGAAATTGAAGATAAAATTTTTGTGTTAAATGAATCTATTAGATCTTTGAAAGTAGAATTTGGTGACAAAATGCTTGAATATAATTTTTTAAGCTCTCCCGATAAATTGATTCAATATCAGTCACAATATTTCGAAAAAGATTTAATTAGAATTGATATTATGAAAATTAAAGAACTATCAGAAAGAAATGATATTATAGAGTTAAATGACTTCATAAAAAAGATAAAAGATGAATGAAAAATACTCTAAGATTGTTTTAGAAGAATATGAAAATAGATTTTTATATAAGAAGAGTAAAACAAATTTAAATATAGAATTTAACAGAATTGCTTTTATTTTTTTTGTGTTTTCAATGATTTCAATAATTTTTTCAATACAGCTTCTTCACTTAGGATCTTTAAAAATAGAAAATAAGGTTAGAGTATTAATTGGTAAGAATAATTATAGATCAGATATAGTAGATAGAAATGGAAATTATTTAGCTAAATCAGTTAGTTCTATAGATGTTGGAATAAATCCAGTTGAAGTTATAGATAAAAAAAGATTGTTAGTTAATCTACAATTAATATTTCCTAATAAGAATTATTCTGAATTAAAAAAGAAACTTAATAAAAAAAAATTTTTTTATTTAGAAAAAAAAATTTCAATAGAAAACTATGAAAAAATTATGTTACTTGGAGATAAATCGATTAAATCTGAGGAAAAACTAACAAGAATATATCCACAGAAAAATCTTTTTAGTCATATTATTGGACAAATAGATGATGACAACAAGGGTATATCTGGCATTGAAAAATCTTTTAATAAAGAATTAAAGACGTCAGCTGAGCCGCTTAGCTTGACTGTAGATACCGATATACAATTCTTAATTAGAAAGGAATTAGTGAAGTTCCAGTCTATATTTAGGAGTAAAGGTAGTGCGGCAATCTTAATGAATGTTGATAATGGTGAAATTATCTCAATGGTTTCTTATCCGGACTTTGATCTAAATAAAAGAGAAACATTAGAAGATTTAGATTTATTAAATAGAGCCAGTAAAGGTGTTTATGAATTGGGATCAGTATTTAAAATTTTTACAGTAGCGGCTGGATTAGAAGAGGGTTTGATAGAGGTTGATACAGAATTTTTGAATTTAGAAAAAAAACTAAAGTGTGGAAAAAGTACTATTGGAGAATATAATAAAAAAATCCCATCTAACCTTACAGTTGAACAAATTTTAATTCGATCTGGTAATATAGGCTCCGTAAGAATTGGACAAAAATTAGGAATAGATAAATTAAAATCTTTTTTAAATAAGATTGGTGTTTTAACAATAATTGATTTTGATATCGAGGAAGTGGGTGAGCCGATTCCTTTTAGATGGGGAAAATGTAAATTAGCAACAGTTTCATTTGGACATGGGATAACAGCAACGCCTTTGCAGTTAGCCAAAGGTTATGCAATCATAGCAAATGGTGGATTTGATATAAGACCCAGTTTAATAAAAAAAAATCTGAATCTCACTCAAAAAAAAAAAAGAATTATTAAAGAAGGAATATCAAAAAAAATAAACACAATATTAAGAAAAATTGTAACAACAAAAGAAGGTACAGCAGGATTAGCAAATATAGAAGGATATGAGATTGGTGGTAAAACTGGAACTGCTCCAAAAGCAATAGCAGGTGGATACTCAAATGCAAACGTTAATACCTTTGTAGCTGTATTCCCAATCTCTAAACCTAAGTATGTAATGGTAGTACTTTTAGATGAGCCAAAAACATCAGGAGACTATATTTATAAATATAAGAATAAAAAAGGCTCATATAAGGGAACACCATATAATACAGCAGGATGGACGTCAGTTGAAGTGGCGGGCAAGATCATGGAAAAAATTGGGCCTATTTTAGCCACAAAATATATAGAAAATTAGTCAACAGATGATCATTGGTAATTTTTTTAAACAGATAAAACCTGAATATAAAAAACATAAATTTACAGGCCTAAGTTTTGATAGTCTAAAATGTAAAAAGGGAGATATCTTTTTTGCTATTAAAGGAACAGTAATCGATGGTAACAAATTTATAAGTCATGCAATTCAAAAAGGAGCAAGAACTATAATTTCGTCACAAGAGTTTGAGGGGATCAAAAAAAATGTATTATATATAAAATCTTTAAATGTTAGAAAATTACTATCTAAAGTTTCTTATACACTTTACAAAAGTAAGCCAAAAAATATAATTGCTGTTACAGGTACAAATGGAAAATCTTCAATTGCTGATTTTTATTTTCAAATATTAAAACTAAATAAAGTAAAAGTAGCTTCAATTGGAACACTAGGAATTAAAAAAGGAAATTATGTAAAAAATGTTTCAAATACAACAATAGATTCAATTAAATTAAGCAAAGTTTTAAATCAGCTTAAAAAAGAAAATATCGATAATGTTATACTAGAAGCATCTAGTCATGGACTTAAGCAAAATAGATTGGACGGTTTAAAATTTAAAACAGCCATATTTACAAATTTATCTCATGATCATTTAGATTATCATAAAAATTTTAATGACTATCTAAATTCAAAATTATATTTATTTGAAAAATTACTCAAAAAGAATGCAAACATAATTACTGACTTAGAAATTCAACAGTATAAAAAAATTAAAGATATAGCATTAAAGGGAAAATTTAATTTAGAAACAATTTCAAAAAATAAAGGTAATTTAGAAATAATATCTCATGAATACGTTGCTGATAAGCAAGTAATTAAAATTAAATATAATAAGAACATTTACAGATTTGAAACAAAATTAATAGGCAAGATTCAGATTAAAAATATTTTAATGGCAGCTATAGCAGCTGTTAAAAGTAAATTAAGTATTAAAAAAGCTATTGGGGCAATTAATAATATAAAGCCGGTTAGTGGAAGATTAGAGCAGATTGGAAATATTAAAAATAACTCAAAGGTTATATTGGATTATGCCCACACACCAGAAGCACTCAAAGTATCTTTAAAAAGTTTAAAAGAACAATTTAAGAATAGAAGAATTTCAATAGTTTTTGGTTGTGGTGGAAATAGAGACAAGACAAAAAGACCAATTATGGGTAAAATTGCCAATCAATACTGTGATAGAATTTTTTTAACAGATGATAATCCAAGATATGAAAATCCAAAAAAAATAAGAAGCTCTATAAAAAAAGGAATTAATAACTCTAAAATCTATGAGATCTCAAATAGAGCAAATGCTATTAAGAGAGCAATAGTAAGTTTAAAAACAGGTGATATATTAATTGTTGCAGGTAAGGGACATGAAAAGACACAAGAATTTAAAAATAAAAAAAAATCATTTTCAGATAGAGAAGAAATATTAAATAATATTAAAATTAAAAATAAATCACTTTCTGGTAACTTTAAATTAAACATTTTAAAAGAAATAGATAATTCAAGCTATATCTCATCAAAATTAAAAATTGGTAAGGCGTCAATTAACTCTAAAGAAATAAATAAAAATGATATATTTTTTGCCATTCGGGGAAAAAATAAAGATGGAAATTTATTTATTAAAGAAGCATTTAAAAATAAAGCATCATTAGTAATAACCGATAAACTAAAAAAAAATAAAAAGTGTTTGAGGGTAAAAGATACTTTAAAATTTTTAACTAAAACATCGTCGATAGTAAGAGAAAATATATCTGGCAAAATTATAGCTATTACAGGAAGTTCTGGAAAAACTTCACTTAAGGAATTGATAGGAAGGTCTTTGAAAAAAAATCACAATGTTACTTATTCTCCAAAGTCATTTAATAATAAGTTCGGTGTACCAATAAGTTTATTTAATTTAAAAAAAAATGACGATTTTGGTATCTTTGAAATTGGAATGGACAAAAAAAATGAAATTAATTTTTTATCGAAAATTATAAAACCTGATGTTGGTATTATTACAAATATTTCTTACGCACACATTAAAAATTTTAAAAATATCAAAGAAATAGCATTGGCTAAATCAGAAATTATTCATAATATAAAAGAAAACGGTTATCTTATATTAAATGCTGATGATCATTTTTACAACTTTCATAAAAAATTAGCCTTAAAGAGAAGAATAAACATTCTCTCTTTTAGTGTCAAAAATAAAATTTCCAACATATATTTAAATTCAATTAAAAAACAAAAATTGAAATATAGAGTTTCTATAGCTATCAATAATAAAAATAGATATTTTTATTTTAATACATGCTTCGAAAATGATATTAAAAATTTACTTGCTTCGATTGCAATTATATCAATATATAAAAACATAAATAAATTAGATTATAATTTTTTTTATAATCACAAAATACCACCAGGACGTGGTGATGTTTCAAAAGTTAAATTATTTAAAAAAAATTTTTATCTTATAGATCAAAGCTATAACTCAAATCCACTCTCATTAAATTCAGCATTAAAAAATTTTAATATGATTAAACTGAATGATGATAAAAAACATTTAATCCTAGGTGATATGCTGGAATTAGGTAAGTATTCCAAAAAATTGCATACAGACGTTGTTAAAAACATTAATAAAACATCAATTAAAAATGTGAATGTTATTGGAAAACACATGAGCGAAGCATATAAAATTCTTCATAAAAATAAAAAAGGCTCTATTTTGAAAAATTACTCTGAAATAATTAATTTGATTAAAAATAATATAAATAATAATGATTACTTAATGATTAAGGGTTCAAATTCTACAGGGCTTAACACGCTAACTAACAAAATTAAGTCAGGTAAAATTAATGCTTTATAGCCTTATTCTAGAATTTATAGACCAATACAGCTTCCTAAACGTCTTCAAGTACCTTACTTTTAGAACAGGGTTGGCAATGTTTACATCTATGGTAGTAGTTTTGCTTGTAGGAACCCCATTCATTAAATTTTTTTCAGCAAGAAAAATTTTAAATCCGATACGGTCAGATGGACCATCAGATCATATTATAAAGAAAGTAGGAACCCCAACTATGGGTGGAGTATTAATACTTTTAGGATTATTTTCAGGAATTCTTTTATGGGGAAATTTATCTAGTCATTATATTTGGTTCTTACTTTTTATAGTAACATCCTTTGGTCTGTTAGGTGCTTATGATGACTATAGAAAAATTAAATTTAAAAATTCATCTGGTATCTCATTTAAATTTAAGTTAATTGCCCAGATCTTAATAGCTCTAGTAGCTTTACTTATGTTGTCCCATTTTTCATCACACCAAGAATTAACAAATCTATATTTTCCATTTTTCAAAAATTTAATCATAAATCTTGGGTGGTTCTTTGTTCCATTTTCCATATTTGTAATTGTTGGATCTTCAAATGCAGTAAATTTAACAGATGGTCTCGATGGTTTAGCTACAGTACCAGTGATATTAGTAGCAGCATGTTTTGCTTTTATTAGTTATGTTACGGGTAATATTGTTTTTTCAGAATATTTACAGATAACTTATATAGAAGGTATGGGAGAGGCATCTATTTTTTGTGGAGCAATTATTGGATCTTGTTTAGGTTTTTTATGGTTCAATGCTCCACCAGCAAAAATATTTATGGGTGATACAGGATCTCTAGCATTAGGTGGATCATTAGGTGCCGTTGGAATAATTACAAAACATGAAATTGTGCTAGCAATAACTGGCGGGTTATTTGTATTAGAAGCAGTTTCAGTTATTGTACAAGTACTATCATTTAAATTGACAGGAAAAAGAATATTTAGAATGGCTCCAATTCATCATCATTATGAAAAAAAAGGATGGGCAGAATCCACAATAGTAATAAGGTTTTGGATAATTTCAATCATCCTTGCAATGATTGGATTGGCGACATTAAAACTTAGATAATGTTAAAAATTGAAAATATCTTTATAAAAAAAAAAATTTTAGTTTATGGATTGGGAAAAAGTGGTCTATCTGCATTTAAGTTCCTAAATAAAGAAAATGAGGTTTATCTATTTGATGATAAAAAAAAGATTGATAAAAAAAAAATAAAAAAAAATTTAGTTAGTTATCAAAAACTAATAAGCAAAGATGTTGACTATATAATAATTAGTCCAGGGATAGACATAAATAAGTGTGGACTTAGAAGTTATTTAAAAAAAAATATAAAAAAAATTTACACAGATTTAGATATCTTTTATAATTATTATTCAAAAAATAGAAATATTACTATTACAGGGACTAATGGAAAATCGACTACTGCTAGAATTCTATATGAAGTTTTAAGAGATCAAAAGTTTGATGTTCGGTTAGTAGGAAATATAGGAAATCCTATTTTATTGGAAAAAAAGATAAAAAATACAACGATTTTTATCATTGAAGCATCATCCTATCAGTTGGAATATAGCAAGCTTTTTAGATGTAATATCTCAGCTATATTAAACATTTCTCCAGACCATCTAGAAAGGCACAAGACTCTAAAAAATTATATTAAAGTTAAGTTTAAGCTTGTAAGAAATCAAACCAAAAAAGGTCACTCAATACTAAATATAAAAAACTTTTATATAAGACAAGAGATGAAACATCAAAAATTTTTACCAAAAGTAATCAAAATTGATAAATATGTTGATTTTAAAATTTTAAAAAAAATTAATAATCCTTATTTTTATACAGATGGTAATAAAGAAAACTTAACGTTTATTTTTCACATCGTTAAATTATTTAAAATTAAAAAAAATATTTTGTTTTTAACATTAAAAAATTTTAAAGGCCTGAAATATAGACAGGAAATAATTTATAAAAAAAAAAAATTAACCATCATTAATGATTCAAAAGGAACAAGTTTTTCATCCTCAGAAAGTTTAATAAAATCAATACCCAATGTATATTGGATAGTTGGAGGATTGTTTAAAAAAGGTGATAAATTTTCACTATCCAAAATGTACTGCAAAAATCTTAAAGCCTACATTTTTGGAAAAAATAAAAAATTCTATAAAGATGAATTAAAAGATAAAATGCAAATTGAATCGTTCTTAAATTTAAAATCTATAATTAAAAAAATTATTCTTGATATTAAAACTGATAAATTAAAAAATCACAAAACTATTCTCTTTAGCCCAGCGGGAGCTTCTTTTGATAGTTTTAAAAATTTTGAAGAGCGAGGTAGGTATTTTAATAATCTTATTAAAAAAAGTATAAATGTTTTATAGCGGTGTAATTTATAAATTTTACTATAGTTGGTGGAAAAATATTGATAAAAAAATATTTTTATTGATAATTTCTTTATTTAGCTTGGGATTATTTTTTTCTTTTGTTTCAACATCTTTAATAGTGTCGGATAAATTAGACACGAATAACTATTTTTTCTTTTTTAAACATTTGGCTTATATTTGCCTTGGTTTATTTGTTTTAATTTTTTTTTCTTCATTAAGTCAAAAAAATCTATTTATACTCTCTATATATCTATTTTTTATCTCTTTATTTTTTTTATTTTTAGTTCCAATTTTGGGTGTAGAAGTTAAAGGATCCAAAAGATGGCTAGATCTTTTTTTTCTTCCTAGATTTCAACCAATAGAAATTGTTAAACCTTTTACTATAATTTTTATTTCTTTAATTTTAAGTAGTGAAAGAAATTTAAGTATTTACTTTAAATATTTTTTAAGTCTCTTTTCAATTTTACCCATATCTTTTTTATTAATGATGCAGCCTGATATTGGACAAACACTATTAGTTTTTTCATCTTGGTTTGCTTTAGTTTTTATTTCTGGGTTAAGTCTTCTTTTAATAGTAGGTTTTTCTGGCATTATATTATTAGCCCTATTTTATATGGTATTTTTTGTTTCTAAATTTGAATATATAAAAAATAGAATTTTTTCGTTTTTTAATCCAAACAGTGGAACTCACAATTTTCAATCTGAAAAAGCGATAGATGCAATTAGTAGTGGAGGGTTTTTTGGAAAAGGTATTGGTGAAGGCACATTAAAGAATAAAGTTCCAGAAGCTCATACAGATTATATAGTTTCAGTAATTTCAGAAGAATTTGGTGTAGTGATGATCTTGTTTTTATTATTTTTATTTCTATTTTTTATCTACACTGTGTTTAAAAAAATATATATTGAGACCGATGAAAAAGTTAAATTAATACTTGCTGGATCAATAATCTTAATCATCTTGCAGATGCTAATTCATTTGGGTGTTAACATAAGGCTATTTCCAACAACTGGCATGACTTTACCATTTCTTAGTTATGGGGGATCTTCAATTATAGGTGTTTCAATTTTGTCAGGCATAATTTTAAATTTAACAAAAAGAAAAGTGAATTAAGTGAAAAAAAGAATTTTGATTAGTACTGGTGGTTCAGGTGGGCACGTTGTTCCGGGTACAATTTTTTATGAACATTTAGAAGATCAGTTTGATATGTTTATGATCTCTGATTTAAGAGGAATCAAATTTTTAAATCAAAATAAATACAATCTAAAAATTTTAGATGTAACTAGAGTGTCTAAAAATATTTTTTTAATACCCTTTCAAATTTTTTCAATTTTTTACTCACTATTAAAAGCGTTATCTTTTATTAAAAAAAATAAAATTAAAACAATTATATCTACTGGTGGATATATGTCCATACCATTATGTTTAGCATCAAAAATTATGAATATAAGATTATTTTTATTTGAACCTAATATGGTTCTAGGTAGGTCAAATAAATTTTTTATTAAAAGTTGCGAAAAAATATTTTGCTACTCCGATAAAATTAAGAATTTTCCAAATAAATTTAAAGATAAAATCTCCATCATACCAACTTTATTAAGAAGAGAATTTTATAATATGATGAAAAATGATATAATTAATAAAAATGTTAATTTGTTGATAATTGGAGGCAGTCAAGGTGCAAAATCATTTGATGTAATGGTGCAAAACTCAATAATTCATTTATCACAAAAATATAAAATCAAAATTTATCAACAAACACATCAAAAAAATTTTGTAAATTTAAGATTATTTTATCAGGCCAATGAAATTCAGTATGAATTATTTGATTTTAATGAAGACATTTCAGTTTTGATGAATAAAGTTAATATATGCTTAACTAGAGCTGGCGCATCAACTTTAGCAGAATTAGTTTTTCTAAACATACCTCATCTAGTGGTACCATTGCCTACTGCAAAAGATAATCATCAATTTGAAAATGCAACTTTTTATAATCAGCAGGGATGTAATTGGATTTTAAATCAAAATGAAATTAACGATAATAATCTTTCAAATAAATTATTTGATATCATTGATAATAAAGAAGTGTATTTAAATAAAAAAAATAATATGAAAAATTTTAGCTATCAAAACACATGGAATAATATAAATCAGAAAATAATATCTACTATTAATGAAAATTGAATTAGCAAAAACTGAAATAATACATTTTTTGGGCATAGGTGGAATTGGCATGAGTGGTCTATCTTTAATAATGAAGGGTATGGGATTTAAAGTTAAGGGTAGTGACATTTCTAATAATAAAAACATTGAACGATTAAAAAAAAATAAAATTAAAATTTCTATTAAACATGCAAAAACAAATATTAAAAATGCTACAATTTTAGTTGTTTCGTCAGCTATTAAAAAAAACAATCCAGAATTAATTGAAGCAAGAAAAAATGGACTGCCAATTTATAAAAGAGGTGAAATGTTAGCTCATATAGTATCATTAACTAAGAATATTGTTGTTACTGGCTCT
>Ga0307986_10001382_pt1 | contig 17614 bp, 18 predicted proteins | sample EllFjometageno82_FD_203170 | JGI IMG/M metagenome (GOLD analysis project Ga0307986, IMG submission 203170) | Marine microbial communities from Ellis Fjord, Antarctic Ocean - #82 | ecosystem: Environmental > Aquatic > Marine > Unclassified | place: Southern Ocean | collected 2014-10-09
TATTTACCTTTATTTTTTCTTGCTAACAGCCAATTAAATAAAGCTGTTCGAACACCACCGATGTGAAGAGGCCCGGTAGGAGAGGGCGCAAACCTACAATTAAAACTCATTTAAACTGATTAGACTATTTTAGTGAAAGTTTCTATACAAAGAGACAAGTTTACCTTGGATTTTTATTCTATGAGCAGCATATATTTTAGTACCATAGTTTTTATTTGCTGCTTCAAGAGCAATAGTATTACCTTTTTTTCTAATTTTTTTTAATGTTGCTTCTTGATCGTCAATTAACACTACTGCAATTTGTCCGCTTTCAACATTTGTTGTTTTTTTCACAATGACAGTGTCGCCATCATTAATGCCTGCTTCAATCATGGAGTCACCTTTGACTTTAAGGCCATAATGTTCTCCATTGTTCTGTAAATCTTCTGGCAAAGTAACCCTATCAACTTCTTGTTGTATTGCTTCTATAGGTGTGCCTGCAGCTATACTTCCTAATACTGAAATTTCACTTGCTGTACTTGGAGTTTTATCTAATCCTCCTTTAATTACACTTGGAGTAAAAGTATTAAAGATATCATTAGCACTTGCATTCTCTGGAAGTTTAACAACTTCTAACGCTCTTGCTTTATGAGCCAATCTTTTAACAAACCCTCTTTCCTCTAATGCTGTTATTAATCTATGTATCCCTGATTTCGACTTAAGGTTGAGTGAATCTTTCATTTCTTCATATGACGGCGAAATACCTGTCGATCTAATCTTCTTATTTATATAAAGAAGTAAATTTTTTTGTTTTTTTGTAAGCATAAGAACAAACCCTGTACATGTATGTTCTATAAAAGTTCTCTTTTAAGATCAATGGCTAATTAGCCCTTATTTTAGAGGCTTATTGATAATATATCTTTGATTAGCCTGCTTGGTTCGACGTGAGAGAGAAGTGATTCACCGATTAAGAAGTTTTTAATACCAGTATTGTCATAAATGTACTGAGCGTCATTTTGATTCTTAATTCCACTTTCAGACACCAACGGACCTTGATGGGAAGTTAATTTTTTTTTTATTCTAACGGAATTGTCTAAAGAAACATTTAAAGTTTTAAGATTTCTATTGTTAATACCTATTATTGCTTCACTATATTTCAAAGAACGTTCTGCCTCGTTTTCATCATGAACTTCTACAATAACACTTAAGTTATTTTTTAAAGCCTCATCATAAATTTCATCTGCTTGTTTTTCTGACAAAGCAGACAAAATTATTAAAATACAATCACAGCCAAAACTTTTTGAATACGAGACTTGGTAGGGATCTATAAAAAAATCTTTAGCTAAAATTGGTAGCTTAATTTTTTTTTTTATATCAGTTATATAATTTAGATTTCCTAAAAAAAATCTTTCTTCTGTTAAAACAGATAGACAAGCAGCATTATTGTCAGAGTATAAATTAGCAATTTTTAAATGATCAAAATCCTTAATTATAATTCCTGCAGAGGGGCTAGCATTTTTTATTTCAGCTATTAAGGAAACTTTATTTAATTGTTGATTATCTACTAAGGTTTTTTTAAAATCTAAAAAAATATCAATGGATTTTATTTTACTTTCTATTGAAAAAAGTGAATTTTTTTTTTTAACAATTTCTAGATCTTCTTTTTTTTTTTTAATTATTTTTTCTAAAATATTTTCCATTAAATATCCTGAATTTTTTTTAAATGTTCGTAAACTTTGCAAGATAACAAATGTTGTTTACTAAACTCATAAGCTTTTTTAAAATCTTTTTCTTTATTTGAAATCATCAAACCTGCAGCCACATTTAAAGCAACTGAGTCAGAAAATTCATTATCTTTACCTTTAAATATATCTATTATTTTTTGAGCATTATATTCTGCATTTTTTCCTTTTAAATTTTCTTTATTTTTATTTGTAATATTTAAATCAGAAGGATTAATAAAAAATTTTTTAATATTTCCATTGTTTAGTTCTACGATTTTTGTTTTTGCAAAAGGTGAGATTTCATCCATTCCATCTTCACTATGAACAATAAAAGCATTTTCAACATTATTTTCTTTTAGAGCCTCAGCAAATGGTATCATCCATTTTTCATTAAAAACTCCAACCACTTGTTTTTTAACTTGTGCAGGGCTACTTAGAGGACCAATTAAATTAAAAATAGTTTTTTTTGCTATTTTTGTTCTAGCACCAGCAACATATCTCATTGCGTTGTGGTAATTAGGCGCAAACATAAAAGCAAAATTAATTTCGTTAATTGACCGTTCAGCTTCATGCGGTTTTAAATTAATGTTAATCTTTAATGCTGTTAAAACATCAGCGGATCCGCAGTTTGATGAAACTGCTTTGTTACCGTGTTTAGCAACTTTAATTCCAATACTTGCTAATACAATCGCTGCTGCTGTCGAAATATTAAGAGAATTTTTTCCATCTCCTCCAGTACCACAAGTATCAATCGTTCCACTAGGTACTTTAACTAAAGTAGCTTTTGATCTCATTACAAAAATACCCCCTGCTAATTCGTCCTTAGTCTCACCTTTGTTCGACAATGCATTTAGAATTCTGATTATACTTTCTTCGTCATATTTACCTTCCATTATATTTAAAAAAAGGCTTTTACTTCCTTCAAAAGAAAGGTTTTCTTTAGACTCTAATTGTTTGATAAAATCTGTCATCAATCTTAGTGATTTATAAAATTTTTGATTAATCGCATACCAACTTTTGTTTTAATACTCTCAGGATGGAATTGTACTCCATGTATATCGTATTGACTATGCATAATTCCCATTATAGTTTTATTTTTAGTCTCAGCCGTAATCAACAAACAATCAGGTAAAGTTTTCTTTTCTATAATTAGACTGTGATATCTTGTAGCGTTAAATGGGGCTTTAAGATTCTTAAATATTCCAATTTTTTTAAAATATATTTTACTCATCTTTCCATGCATTAAATTTTTAGCTCTAATAATCTTACTGCCAAAAATTTGTCCAATAATTTGATGCCCCAAACAAACACCTAGTATAGGTAAATTTTTGTGAAGATCTTTTACAATTTTAAGACAGTTGCCAGCTTGTGATGGATTACCGGGCCCTGGTGAAATAACAATTTTATTATATTTTTTTTTAACAATTTCTTTAGATGTAATTTTATCATTTCTAACTACATCTACTTTACATTTAAGTTTTGAGATATAGTGAAACAAATTATAAGTAAAGCTATCGTAATTATCTATAAGTAAAATTTTCATTTAATCAACCGCACTCATTAAAGCTTTCGCTTTATTAACTGTTTCTTGATATTCTTTTTCAGGTATGCTGTCCGCAACTATTCCAGCTCCTGATTGTACATAAAATTTATTATTTTTAATTAATGCTGTTCTTAAAGTAATACAAGTATCAAATTCTTTTCCTGGTGTGAAATACCCTATTCCGCCCGCGTAAAGTTTACGTTTATTTTTTTCAAGCTCATCAATTATTTCCATAGCTCTAATTTTAGGAGCACCACTAACAGTTCCTGCTGGAAAACCAGATAATAACGTCTCAAATATCGAATTTTTATTATCAAAGTTACCAACAACATTAGATACAATGTGCATTACATGAGAGTATTTTTCTATGACAAAATTTTCAGTTACTTTAACAGAATTAACTTTTGATACTTTTCCAACATCATTCCTACCAAGATCAAGTAACATTAAATGTTCTGCTAATTCCTTTTTATCTTTTAAAAGCTCTTTAGCATACTTAACGTCTATAGCTCGTGTAGATCCTCTAGGTCTTGTTCCCGCAATCGGTCTAATAGTTATTTGATTATCTCTTAATCTAACTAAAATTTCAGGACTACTTCCAATTATTTTAAAATCTTCAAAATTAAAATAGAACATGAAGGGAGAAGGGTTTGATAGTCTCAAATAATTATATATCTCGAGTGGTGTTTTATTAATTTTTCTCTCAAATCTCTGGCTTAAAACTACTTGAAAAACATCTCCTCTAGCAATGTATTTTTTAGCTTTCTTTATATTATTTTTAAATTGATTTTTTGAAATATTGCTTTTGATTTTGTTTTTATTTCTTTGGTGAGTAAATTTTACTGGTAATTTTATATTTCTATAATCTTCGTAAGTTTCAAAGTTTTTTTGAATAGATTGATATCTTTCAAAATAATTTTTAATTTTACTTTCAGCGTTAATATTTTCTATGAAATATATTTTCTTTTTTAGATTGTCATAAATTACTAAATTTTTTGGTCTAATCATTCTTACGTCTGGAATTTTAAGGTCATCTACACACTTGTCAGGAATATTTTCTATATACCTAATAATATCGTAAGAAAAATAACCAACTAGCATAGCAGCCATTTTAGGAATTCCATTTGGGACTTTAGTGTTAAATCTATGAATTAAATTATTTAGAAAATTTAAAGGTTTTTTTTTTATAATCTTTTTTTTCCCTTCAAAACTCTCTGTAATAGTATTTTTACTAATATCCCATATTTTATCAGGGTTTAATCCTATTATTGTATATCGCCCTCTTATGGTTCCTTTTTCTACTGATTCAAAAATAAAACTGTTTTTTTCAACAAGTAAAAAATTAAAAATATTTTCAATTTGTCTATAATCTTTACATTTTTTAGAAACATAAATAATCTGATCTTTTTTTAATTTATGATTTTTTTTAAATAAACTAAAACTAATATTTAGTTTCATTTGAGAGTATTCTTAATACGACTTAATACTTTTTCGTTTATGTTCACATCGTATTTGCTATTAACCGTTTTATCAAACGTACTATAAATTTGATTAGCTAAGCTAAATTTGGCTTTAGCTTTATACTTATCGTAATCTTTTATATTTTTATCAAACAGTAATTTCTCAGTCTTTTTTGAATGAATTATATAATTCTTACTCAATAAACTATCTGTGATTAACTGAAAATTTCCGTCTTTAACTTTAAAAATTTCTTTAATCATGCCTGAATTAAAAATAACTTCATTCTTAAGGTCCCTAATTATTATTTTTTTTATTTCCAACTTATTATCTTTGCTAAACTTTTGAAAATATTCATTGTCAAATTTTCCTTCAGACATGTCTTTTACAATTTTTGTATTTTCTTCAATAATATGTTTAGTTTTAAGCTGTGATACAATAGCTCCTTTAATTTCTTTATCACCCAAAGTTCTAATAACACTATCTACGTTTAAGACTTCGCTTAAATAATATTTATTATTAATATTTATTAACTCAGGTTTGTTTAAAAGCTTAGGTTTAAAAATTTTTGTAAAAAGATCGTTGTCAATTTTTTTTATATCTTTACCCGCTTTATCTTTTTTTTGTCTATTAACTTCGTTTATAAATACTGTTGATAAATTAAATTCTTTAATAAAATCTGTCATTTTACCACCGTCTAAAATAGCATTTTCAATCTCATCAATTCTCTTAAAGTAAGATTCATTATATTCTTTTTGACCCGTTAAGTTATTCGGCAGAAGTTCTACGTAATTTATTTTTTTAAAATCTTGAGTAAAAAGATTTTTGTTCGTCTCATAAGTTTTTGAAATTTCTTCTTCAGGTATTAAATAACTATTGTACAAACTATCTAACTTTAAATATTGAACAGTTTTTACTTGATTTTCATTTGTATATTCTTGTTCAATTAAAAATTCTGGCAAGTTAATTCCTTCAGATAAAAAAGTTAACAATTGTCTTTTTTTTTCTTGTTCTACAATATTTTGTTCAAACACAGGTGCACTTATTCCACTTTTTAATAAAAATTTTTCATACTCTGTTCTCGAAAATTTATTATCTTTTTTAAAAGTTTCATCTGTAGTTATAATCTCTTTAAGTGATTGATTATTTAAGTTCGCTCCCTGATCAATTATTTCAAGTGCGATAATTTTCTTTCCAACGTAATCAGATAAAATTTTATCTAATAAATCTGTTTTAGATATAGTGCTTCTTTGTTGTTGAGTTAGGTTAAGTCTATTCACATATTCAACAAAGTTTTGTGCGCTTACTTTTTCAGAGTCTATTGTAACGATAACATTCTGATTTCCCGTTCTAAATACGTCGCCCATACCCCAAAAAAGAAAAGGTAAGATAATTATAGCTATTAAAATTTTAGCTAAGATAGATGTGGTTCTTTTTCTTATTGATGTAAGCATTGTTTTAATTTAATAGAACGCTTTATATTTAACACATATAGATTAAAAAATTAAATATGGCAAATAACATGAAGTATTTTATTGGAAACTGGAAAATGTTCGGTGTTCCTAAATCTATTAATATTCTTGATAAAATAAATAAATTTATCAAATCTGATAAGAAATTTAGCAAAAAATACAAGGTAGTTATTACTCCGCCAAATACCTTGATTCAAAGCTATTCAAAATTTTTTTTAAATAAAAAAATCTCCATTGGTGCTCAGAATTGTTATCACGAAGATAATTTTGGAGCTAACACTGGTGCTATTAGTTCTCTAATGATCAAAAGTGTTGGAGCTCAATATGTTATAGTTGGACATTCTGACAATCGTTCAGAGGGAGATACTGACGCAATGCTAAAAAGCAAACTAGAAAACTCATTAAACAATAAATTAAAAGTAGTTTTCTGCATAGGTGAAAATAAAGAACACAAACTTAAGAACAAAACTTTTGAAGTATTAGAAAGTCAAATAAAAAATGTTTTGGAAGAAAAATTTAATTTTAAAGATATAATTGTTGCCTACGAACCGATTTGGTCAATTGGAACTGGACAGATTCCTGAAACAAATGATTTATTAAAGACAACAATATTTATAAAAAAAATATTAAAAAATATTTTTAAAAAATCCTCGCCAGCAGTTTTATATGGAGGTTCTGTGGATGGTAAAAATATTAGTCAGTTTAAAAAATTAAACGATATCGACGGATTTTTAATTGGTGGTGCCTCAAAGTCAGATAAAAATTTTATTGATATAATAAAAAATTACTATAAATAGATCTTATGGAAAGTATTTTACTTACAACAAATATTATTCTAGCTGTTTTGCTAGTTATTGTCATTTTATTGCAGAGATCTGAGGGTGGAGCTTTAGGCCTAGGTGTTTCACAGGACAATTTCACATCCTCAAGAACAGCTGGAGATTTTCTTACTAAAATTACTTCAATACTTGCTGTTTTTTTTATCGTAACTAGCATTGTTTTAGTTTCGATTTCACGAGATCAAATAAGAGAGGTCCAATCTGTAATTGATCTAGAAAAAGAAAAAAATCAAAATAAAAACCTTCCACAAATTCCCGATAATCAAAAATAATCTTTGTTTTTAAAATAAAAGTCACTATAATATTATTCCATGGCGCGATATATATTCGTAACTGGCGGCGTGGTTTCATCACTAGGCAAAGGTTTAACTTCAGCATCTCTTGCTTCGTTACTTCAATTACGAGGTTACAAGGTTAAGATAAGAAAACTAGATCCTTATTTAAATGTTGACCCAGGAACAATGAATCCCTTTGAACACGGTGAGGTTTTTGTCACTGATGATGGAGCAGAGACAGACCTAGATCTAGGGCATTACGAAAGGTTCACAGATAGACCTGCAACTAAAGAAGACAATATTACCACTGGTCAAATTTATAAAGATATTATTGAGAAGGAGAGAAGAGGAGAGTTCTTAGGAAGCACAGTCCAAGTTATTCCCCACGTCACAAATCATATAAAAAAATTTATTTCTAATAAAGTTTCTAAAGAAGACTTTGTAATATGTGAAATAGGTGGAACAGTTGGAGACATAGAAAGTTTACCATTTTTAGAGGCAATTAGACAATTTTCTAACGAAGAAGGAAAAAATAAAAGCTTATTTATACACCTTACTTTAGTTCCTTATATACAGGCCTCTGGAGAGCTAAAAACAAAACCAACACAACATTCTGTTAAAGAGCTAAGAAGTATAGGTATTCAACCTAATATTATAGTTTGTAGATCAGAAAAAAATATTCCAAAAGAAGAAAAAAAAAAAATTTCTTTATTTTGTAACGTTGAACCTGAACACGTGATCCAATCAATCGACGTTAAATCTATTTATGAAGCTCCTATTAAGTATGATGAAGAAAAATTAGACATAAAAATTTTTAATATTTTCGGATTAAAAGAGAAAAAAAAAGTTAATTTAAAAATATGGAAGAATATTATTACAAAACTTAGTTTAAAAAGAAAAAAAGTTTCTATTGCCATTGTAGGTAAATATGTTGATCTTAAGGATGCATACAAATCTTTAGATGAAGCATTAATACATGGTTCCTTAAACAACAATGTAGATCTTGACACTCAATGGATAGACTCAATAAAAATAAATAAAAAAAATGTAAGGAGTATTCTTAAAGATTATAGTGCTATTCTTATACCAGGAGGTTTTGGGGTAAGAGGCACCGAAGGTAAAATAGAAGCTATTACTTATGCTAGAAAATATAAAATTCCTTTTTTTGGAATTTGTTTTGGTATGCAGATGGCAATTATTGAATCGGCAAGAAATATTTTAGGTATTAAAAAAGCAACCTCCAGTGAGTTTGGAAAGAATGGAAACCATGTAGTTGGTTTAATGCATGAGTGGATTAAAGGAAAAGTTGTTCAAAAAGGAAGTGAAAAAAATTTAGGTGGTACTATGAGATTAGGCTCTTACAAAGCTAGATTAAAAAAAAATTCTTTAATAAGCAAAATATATAAATCTAATATGATTAGCGAAAGACATCGACATAGATATGAAGTCAATAAGAAGTTAAAATCTAAATTTGAAAAAAAAGGATTGATTTTTTCTGGACTTTCACCAGATGGTTCTTTGCCTGAGACGATCGAGCTTGAAAACCATCCATGGTTTATTGGTGTTCAATTTCACCCTGAATTTAAGTCTAGACCTTTTGCGCCTCATCCACTATTCTCATCTTTTATTAAAGCAGCAAAAAATAACTCAGAAAATAAAAATGATTAATCATAAAGTTAAGTGCGCTAATTTCGAAATAGCTAATAATCAAGCTTTCACTTTAATAGCTGGGCCATGTCAACTTGAAAGTGAGCAACATGCTCTAGATGTTTCAAAAGAGTTAAAAAAAATAACTTCAGATTTAAAAATTAATTTAATTTATAAAACTTCGTTTGACAAAGCCAATAGGACAAGTCTAAAAGGAAAACGAGGAATGGGTTTGGAAAAATCTCTTTCTATATTTGACAAAATTCGAAAAGAAGTCGGCATTCCAGTGTTAACGGACGTACATACAGCTGAGCAATGTTCCTTAGTCGCAAATCATGTAGATGTGCTTCAAATACCTGCTTTTTTATGTAGGCAAACAGATTTATTAATAGCTGCTGCAAAAACAGGCAAAATAATTAACGTTAAGAAAGGTCAGTTTCTAGCTCCATGGGACATGGCCAATGTAATAAAAAAATTAGAAGAGTCAGGAAACAAAAACATTTTACTAACAGAACGTGGTGCAAGTTTTGGATACAACACACTTGTTTCAGACATGAGAGCTTTACCCATTATGGCAAAGTTTGGCTACCCAATTGTCTTCGACGCAACTCATTCTGTGCAGCAACCTGGTGGTATGGGAGAAAAAAGTGGAGGGCAAAGAGAGTTTGTACCTTATCTAGCAAGAGCTGCAATTGCAGTCGGCGTGGGGGCAGTTTTTATGGAGACACACGAAGATCCAGACAATGCTCCATCAGATGGTCCTAATATGGTTCCATTAAATGAAATAAAATCTCTTTTAAAACAATTAGTCTCAATAGATACATTGATCAAAAATTAACAAATGGCAAAAATTACCAAGGTATTAGGCAGACAAGTCTTTGATAGCAGAGGAAACCCAACAGTAGAAGCAGAAGTTTTTTTAAGCAATAAAATAAAAGCTTCAGCTATTGTCCCGTCAGGTGCTTCAACTGGAGCGTTTGAGGCTTACGAATTAAGAGATAATAATAAAAATTATTTTTTAGGGAAAAGTGTTTTAAATGCAGTAAAAAATATAAATACAATCATTAATAAAAATTTAAAAAATACAGATTCAAGTAAACAAAAAAAAATTGATCAAATTTTATTAGACTTAGACGGTACAGAAAATAAAAAAAAACTTGGTGCTAATGCTTTGCTTGCAGTATCCTTAGCCGTTTCTAAAGCGGAAGCAAGTTCCAAAAAAAAAGAACTATATCAACATTTAGGAAAAAAATTTTTATTACCGAAACCATTAATGAATATTATCAACGGAGGTGCACATGCTGATAACAATTTAAGAATTCAAGAGTTTATGATTAGACCAGATTCAGCAAAAAATTTTATAGATGCTGTTGAAAAATGTTTCTTGGTTATACAAAATTTAAAGAAAATTCTTCAATCAAAAAACTTATCAACCAATGTTGGAGATGAAGGTGGTTTTGCTCCATTAATTAACTCCAACGAAGAAGCACTTGACCTTGTAGTGCAAGCTGTAGAAAAATCTAAGTTAAAACCTGGTGTAGATATAAGTATTTGTTTGGATGTAGCCGCAAATGAATTAATAAATAAAGATGGTGAGTACTCATTAAATTCAGCTAATTTTATCTCTGTCGATGAAAGTATTACCTACTATAAGAATTTGGTTTCCAAATATCCTATTAAATCAATCGAAGACCCTTTTGCTGAAGATGATTGGAGTGCATGGTCTAAATTGACAAATGAAATTGGTAAAAATGTGCAAATAGTTGGGGATGATTTATTTGTAACTAATGTTAAGAGGTTAAAAAGAGGAATTAAAGAAAAATCTGCTAATTCAATTTTAATTAAAGTAAACCAAATTGGAACTTTAACCGAAACTTTAAATGTTATCGAACTTGCCAAGAAAAATAACTTTAGTACTATTATTTCTCATAGATCTGGTGACACAGAAGATACTTTCATTGCTGATTTAGCTGTTGCTACACAATCAACCCAAATTAAAACTGGATCTTTAGCTAGGTCTGAAAGAGTCGCTAAGTATAATAGGTTGTTGAGAATAGAAGAACAGCTTGGAATATCGTCTAAAATAGCTAAAATCTAGTTATGAAATTTTTTCAGTTTTTAAAACCAAAAAAAATATTTTTCTTTCAAGTCTTTTTAACACTTTATATTGGTATTAATTTAATAGGCGGTGAAAGAGGTTTAATTTCTTATTTTAAAAAAAGCGCATACGAAAAAAAACTCTATGCAAAAAAAAAAACACTAACAAATGAACTGCAATCTTTTGAACATAAAAATAAGTTATTATCGGTAAATATTGATTTTGATTATCTAGATACTTTATACCGAAAAAAACTTAAATTTGGTAATAAAGATGAAATTTTAATTAAGATCAGGTAATGAAACCCAGACACCCAGAAAAAGTTAACAAACCTATTAATCCAATTAAAAAAAAACCATATTGGATCAGATCTAAAATTGTAGATTCAAAAATTTTTTTTCAGACTAAACAAATTGTTAACAAAAATAGTTTAGTAACTGTTTGCCAAGAAGCCAATTGTCCAAACATTACTGAATGTTGGAGCAAAAAACATGCAACATTTATGATAATGGGAGATACCTGTACAAGAGCGTGTGCATTTTGTGATGTGAAAACAGGAATACCAGCTGATTTAGATATATTTGAACCCGCAAAAATTTCTAATGCTGTCAAAAGTCTAAATTTAAAACATGTTGTTATTACTTCCGTTGATAGAGACGATCTTGATGATGGTGGTTCAAATCATTTCTATAAAGTAGTAAGTGCAACTAGAGCAAAAAATCCAGATACCTCTATAGAAGTTTTGACTCCTGATTTTTTAAGAAAAGGTGATGCTTACAAAAGAATACTTGAAGCTGATCTTGATGTTTTTAATCACAACATTGAAACCGTACCTAGACTTTATGCTACTGTAAGACCTGGAGCTCGTTATCTTGCTTCATTAGAACTTTTAAAAAATGCCAAAAAGTTCAACAAGAAAGTTTTTACTAAATCAGGCATTATGATTGGTTTAGGAGAGCATAAAAAAGAAGTCATTCAAGTTATGGACGATTTAAGAGTTGCTGAAGTTGATTTTATAACTATTGGACAATATTTACAACCATCAGCGAAGCACTATCCTTTGAATCGTTACTATCACCCAGACGAATTTAAAGAATTTGAAAAAATTGCTAAAACAAAAGGTTTTTTATTGGTATCTTCTTCGCCTTTAACTAGATCTTCATACCATGCGGACGAAGACTTTAGAAAACTACAAGACGCAAGAAACAAAAAAGTTGAATGGCATCCGCATCAATAAAAAAAATTATTTTTTGTAGTAAAAAAAATTTAATAGATATGGTTTTAGATATCGAACGCTACCCTCAATTTGTCCCCTGGTGTCTCGAAGGAAAGATCCAGGAAAAAAAAGATTCTAAAGATTATACTGAAATAAAAGCAGACTTAAAAGTTGGTAAAAGATTTATAAATGAAACTTATTCAAGCTTAGTTTTGTACTCTAAGAAGACAGATTTAATTACTGTAACTAATATAGAAGGTCCATTAAAATATCTTAAAAATGAGTGGAAATTTAAGCAAGTAAATAACAAAACTCAATTAGATTTTAGTATAGACTTTGAGCTTCGAAACAACTTCTTAAACCTGATAATGAGGAATTATTTCAACTTTGGGTTAAATAAAGTTACAGATGCTTTTGAGCAAAGAGCTATAAATTTATTTAAACAAAACTCTTAATAAGTTCTAAAGATTTTTTTACTGAATTTATTCTAATATTTTCTCTATTCTTATTTTTAAATAAATATTCATTAATTTTAATTTTATTACGTTTTTTTATACCTATGTAAACTAATCCAACCGGCTTTAATTTTGAACCACCTTTAGGTCCCGCTATACCAGTAATAGCTATATTTAATTTCGCTTCTGAGATTTTTGATAAATTATTGACCATAGAATGACAACATTGCTTGCTTACAGCACCATATTTTTTAATTATTCTTAAAGGTACTTTTAGATACTTAATTTTAGATTTATTTGAGTAGGTAATAACACCAAATTTAAAAACTTTTGAGGCTCCACTTACACTAGTTATAGATTGAGCAAGCATTCCCCCTGAGCATGATTCAACAATTGATAGAGTTAGTTTCTTATTCTCTAAAATACGGATTATTTTTTGAATATTTTTATACATAGTTAATTAAAAAAAAAATAGTTAATAATATTATAACAGAAAAAACTCCTGCTACTATATCGTCAAAAATAACTCCAAATCCATTTTTCATTTTTTGGTCAATTAGATTAATTGGATAAGGTTTTAAAATATCAAATATTCTAAATAAGACAAACGAAATAAAAGTATATAAAATAAAATGGCTTAAATTATTTTTTTCAATAAAACTATAAATAGTCAAGATTGGAATAGACTGACCTATAAATTCATCGATGACTATTTCTTTTGCATCTATTTTTGAAAACGACTCTTTAAAATTATCTAAAGAATAAACTGAAAAAATAAAAATTAAAACAACTCCTAAAAATAGTAAAAAAAAACTCACTTGATAATGATAAAAAAAAATATAGATCAAACAAGTTATCAAAGAACCAACTGTACCAGGAGCATACTTCGAATTACCTATACCAAACATTGTGAGCACTAATATACTAAACTGTTTAATCATTCTTAATCACCGAAACTATAACTTCAGCAGCAATGGCATTTTCTTTACCTATAACACCTAATTTTTCAGCTGTTTTTGCTTTAACATTTAAATTTGACAAAGGTATTTTGCATAACTTAGAAATATTGTTAACAATTTTATTCTTAAATCTTTTAAGCTTAGGAGTCTCCGTTATGATATTTACATCCAAATTGTTAATCTCGTAATTTTTCATGCTAATTTGATCAATAATTTTTTTGACAAGATATGTAGAGTCAATATTTTTGAATTTTTTATTTTTATCAGAAAACTTTTCCCCTATATCTCCCATCTGACAAGCTCCAAGTATTGCATCTATTATAGCATGTAGTACAGGATCTCCATCAGAATGACCTAAAGTTCCAAGAGAAGATGGAATTCTGACTCCGCCAAGAAAAAGTTTTCTACCTTTAATCAGTCTATGTACATCAAAGCCTATACCGACTTTTAAATTTGATCTGTTAATTCTTTTCAGCAATTCAAAATCATCTATCTTAGTAATTTTAAAGTTTCTTTTTTCACCGTCTATAAGTTTACTTTTAGTATTACCAATTAATGAAAAATCGTCATCATTATAATTTTGTTTGTACTGCCTATGTAGGTGCAAAATCTCATTAAGTTTAAAACATTGAGGCGTTTGCGTTAAAAAAAAGTTTTTTCTTTCTAAACTTAAAAATTTATTTTTATTATTTTTCTTTTTTAAGGCGTCTTGTAATTGCAGTACCGGAATAACTACATTGTTTTTTTTAGATGAAATTAAAATTTTCTTTATTAAATTCTTTGAAAAATTGGGTCTTGCTGCGTCATGAATTAAAACTCTCTTTATTTTTTTTTGTTTTTGTAAATAGATTAAAGCATTGTATGTAGATTGTTGTCTATTTTTTCCTCCGCTGATAGTTTTTACATTCTTAAGATTAATTTTCTTTAAAAACTTTAAATGTTTTTTGTTATATACAATAATTATTTTTTTAAATTGTTTAAATTGCTTAATTTTATTAATTGATAACTCTATTAGAGTTTTCCCAGCTATTTTGTGATATGGTTTAGGCAGACTAGATTTAAATCTATCGCTGTTACCGCCAGCTAGTAAAATAAAAGAAAATCCCATTGTGTTAAACTATATTATGTTTATATAAATTATTATTATTATTATGCTTAATAAATTAAAAAATTTTAAATTAGTTCTTTTACTATCTATAATTAGTATTGGTCTATGTATACTTACATTTTTAGCCTTTATTAACCCAAAAATATTATCTTTTTCAAATATTAATTTACAATTTTTGTTATCTCTAGATATAGTTTTGCTTATAATATTTTTATTTATAGTATTTAAAAAAATTTCAAATTTATACTATCTAACAAAAAACAAAAAAGTTGGTGCGAAAACTAGTATTCGTTATATATCTTTATTTACTTTATTTACCTTTATTCCGTCGTTTCTTATTGCCATTTTTTCTTTATTTGTTTTTAACTACGGACTTCAAAATTTTTTTAACACTCAAATTACAAAAGCAGTAAACAGTTCATACGATGTAGCAAAAAATTATTTAGAACAAAATAAAAAAACAGTGGAGGCAGATGTTTTTTTAATGAGCGTTGGTTTAAATAGAGCCTCTAATTTATTTTACTCATCTCCTGAAAGATTTAAAAATATCGCCCGGTCAGAAAAGATACTAAGAAGAGTAGATGATATTTTCTTAATCGATAGCTCTGCTAATATTATTTTTTCTGATACCAACAGCATTGAAAGTTTCACAGAACCTTCTGAGGAGGAAATTAATAAAGCATTAGAAGGTGTGCCAGTACTGATCGCAAATACCGTTGGAGATAAAACTTCTGCAATGGTTAAGTTAAATAGTTTGATTGATACTTATTTATTTATTTCGAGGAATGTTGATCCAGAAATTATTAAATATTTAAATGAAACAGAACAAGCTGTTAATTTTTATTATGCTATTGAAAATAAACAATTAGGTATAAAAGTAACTTTTGCTATAATTTATATTTTAGTTGTAGGTTTGCTTTTATTTGTTTCAGCAATAATAGCTATTACTTTTGCTGATAGTCTTACAAAGCCAATAATTAATTTAATCAAAGCCTCTGAGAATATTAGCAAAGGTGTTTTAGATAGTAGAGTTCCAGAATCTACAACTGATGAAGAATTTTCAATGTTGAATAAAAATTTTAACAACATGATAAAAAGATTACAAAAACAACAAAATAAACTTTTGATAGCTGAACGTTATTCTGCATGGGAAGATGTTGCTAGAAAACTTGCTCATGAAATAAAGAATCCTTTAACACCAATACAACTGTCAATTGACAGACTACAAGAAAAATTTTATAAAAAAATTACTGCTGGCCAGGATGAGTTTAAAAATTACCTGTCAACTATTAATAGACAAATTAAAGATATAGAAAATTTAGTTAATGAGTTCTCAAGTTTTGCTAGAATGCCAAGTCCAGTTATTAAAGAGGTTGAAATATATACTGTTATCAAAAAAGCGATAGATTTTTATAAAATGTCTTCTATAAATGAAATCTATTTAAACTCTGATAAAAAGAAAAAAATTATTAATGGAGATGAAGAGCAGCTATACAGAGTCTTTATAAATCTCATAAAAAATTCTGAAGACTCAATCGCTGAAAAAAGAGAAAAAGATAAGCTTTTTAAAGGTAGAATCAACATAGAAATTATCAATAATAATGATTATATAGACATATCACTGGTTGATAATGGGGTAGGTATTAACGATACATCTAAAATAATGGCACCATACTTTACAACAAAAAAAAAAGGAACCGGGTTAGGTCTTTCCATAGTAAGTAAAATTATCAATGAACATAAGGGTGAATTAACAATATTTAATAATAACCCTGGTGTAAAAGTTTTGATAATGTTTCCAAAATTAATTAAATGAAAACAGAAATTTTAGTAATAGATGATAACGCAGATATTCGTTATCTAATTTGCAACATTCTACAAGAAAGCGGTTACACTATAAGATCCGCAGCAAATTTCGATCAAGCAGTAAAAGAAATAAATAATAAATTACCAAATTTAGCTATTGTGGACATTAAGCTAGATAAAGGTGATAAAGATGGTATCGATTTATTAAAATTATTACTACTTAAAGAGAAAAATTTACCTGTGATTATGATTTCTGGCCATGCCAATGTTCAAGTAGCTGTAGAGGCAATCAGACTAGGTGCCTATGAATTTGTAGAAAAGCCTTTTTCTTCTGAAAAATTATTAAATTACGTTAAACGTGCGACAGATATGTTTAACATCAGAAAAGAAAAAAATACTGCGGAGAATAAACTATTTTACTCATTCGATCTTGTTGGAAAAAGTAATGCAATATCTAAGATAAGAAAAACTGTAGAAAAATTAGCAGCAGCAGAAAGCAGAATTTTAATTACAGGCCAGACAGGAACAGGAAAAGAACTTGTTGCAAGAAAAATACACAAACATTCATCAAGGTCCGATAAACAATTTATAGTTTTTAACGCAGCATTGTTACAAGAAAAAAATTATGAAAAAAAGCTTTTTGGTGAAGAATACAAAAATGGTAGTATCGATTATGGTGTTTTAGAAAAAGCAAATTTTGGCACCTTACTTTTAGATGAAGTTTCGGAAATTCCTCTTGAAATACAAGCAAATATTCTTAGAACATTGATCGATCAAAAATTTAAAAGAATCAATGGAACAAAAGATGTTTATGTTAATGTTCGTATCATCTCATCTTCCTCAAAAGATTTAAAGAAATTAGTTGAAGAAAAAAAATTTAGAGAAGACCTTTATCACAGACTAAATGTTGTGCCTATTTATTTACCTTCCTTAGAATCCAGAGTAGAAGACATTCCTTTATTAGTTAAGTATTTTAAAAACAAAATTGCGGAAGTTAACGGGTTACCAGAATCAGAGATAGATGAGAATAGTGGT
>Ga0307986_10001385_pt1 | contig 17598 bp, 27 predicted proteins | sample EllFjometageno82_FD_203170 | JGI IMG/M metagenome (GOLD analysis project Ga0307986, IMG submission 203170) | Marine microbial communities from Ellis Fjord, Antarctic Ocean - #82 | ecosystem: Environmental > Aquatic > Marine > Unclassified | place: Southern Ocean | collected 2014-10-09
ACCGAACCACCTCCTAGATATTCAGAAGGTAGTTTGGTTAAAAAAATGGAAGAACTAGGTATTGGTAGGCCTTCAACTTATGCAAGTATTATTTCAGTATTAACTACACGAGGGTATGTTGTATTAATTAATAATAAATTTTTTCCAACCGATAGAGGTAAATTAATATCAGCATTTTTAGAAAAGTTATTTAATAAATATGTAGATTATAATTTTACAGCAAAATTAGAAAATCAATTAGATGAAATTACTAGTGGTAAAATTGGATGGGTTAAAGTTCTAGAAAATTTTTGGAAAGATTTTTTTATAAATATAAATTCTGTTAAAGAAAAAAAAACACGCGAAGTTTTAGATTTGTTAAACGATAGTCTTGGAGATTTAATTTTTGATAAAGATGATCAAGATATGATCGACCGTAAATGTAAATTATGTAAAACAGGTACATTGAGTTTAAAGAATAGTTTTCAAGGTGGAGCTTTTATTGGGTGCTCAAACTATCCTGAATGTAAGTTTACAAGACCTTTGTCAAAAACAAAAGCTACTGCTCAGTACAATATAGCAGAACCTAAATTAATTGGACAAAATGAATTTGGTAAAGATATTTATTTAAAAAATGGTAGATTTGGACCTTATCTACAACATGAGAAAGAATTAAATCTTGATTATGAATATTTAAAAAGAAAAAAGAAAAATAAAAAAGAGGAAAATAATATGAAAAATGTATCTATACCTAAAGGAATAGGTGTAGATAACATAAATTTAAGTCAAGCTAGATTTTTATGCTCACTTCCAAAAGTGCTAGGGAAAAACCCTGATACTGGAATAGAAATTACACTTAATTCAGGTAGATTTGGTCCATATTTAAAATGTGAAAACAAATCAGCGAGAATTGAGATTGTAGAAGAAATTTTTTCAATAGGAATAAACAGGGCGATAAAATTAATTGCTGATGCAAAACCTGGAAGAATTTCATCTTTAACTATAAAAGATTTAGGTGAACACCCTGAAGACAAGAAACCTGTCAGAATCATGAAGGGTAAATTTGGTCCATATATCAAATATAAATCATTAAATGCGACAATACCTAAAGAAAAAGACCCAAAAGAAATAACTATAGAAGAAGCTTTAATATTAATAGAAAAGCGTAAGGAATATGATAAAAGCAAAAAAACAAAATACAAAAAAAAAAGGAAAATTAAATGAATAAAATTATTTTAATAATTTCAGCATTAGTATTGGCTTCAAGCACATCTTATGCTGAAAAAATTGAATGTGATATGCTTTCTCCAATGCAGAAAGCTATATACAAAGCTTATTGTATGGCAGAGGCAAAAAAAATGAAAAGTGGAAATACTGAAAATAAAATAACTGAAAATAAAAAAACTGTTAAAAAGCTAGGTGAAAAATCAGGTAAAATATTAGGAAAAGTATTTGGTGGGTTAAACACTGATTCAAAACTTTTCAAGACAGGTAAATTTAAAAATAAATAGATAATGTCAATTAACAAAAATTTAAAATTTTTAAATATTGATATTTCTAAACCTCCTAAAGCCGTAGGTTCATACATTGCTTACAAGCAAATAGGAAAGTTTATTTATATTTCAGGCCAACTTCCTTTTAAAGAAGACGGCACACTTATCAAAGGTAAAGTTGGTCTGGATATAGATTTAGAAAAAGGGCAAGAAGCTGCATACTACTGCTGTATAAATATTATAGGACAACTTAATCAAGCATGTAATGGAAATTTAGAACTGGTTAAGAATTGCATTAAGATTACTGGCTACATTAATTCAGTTGATAACTTTAAAGAACAACCAAAAATAATTAATTCTGCTTCAGAATTAATAGTAAAAATTTTTGGAATTCAAGGTAAACACGCACGTGCAGCGGTTAGCGTAAACTCTTTACCGCTCGGTGTAGCTGTTGAGATTGAAGCTATTTTTGAGATAAATTAAAATTCGACCTACCCACGGAAAAGTATTTTATTTTCTTTTTTTTCATTTGCTCAAAATCATAAAGATTTCTTAAATCATATAATTTAAAATTTTTATTTTTTACTTTTTTAATAAAATCTAAATTTTTGAACTCATCCCAATCAGTATGTAAAATAACAAGATCAGCATTCTTACAAGCTAAATTTATTTGATTAAAAAAATTACAATTTTTAAGTTTAAGAAATTCTTTTTTTTCTCCAGTTGGCTCATAATAAGAAATTTTGGCACCTTTACTAATCAAATAAGGAATCATTGAAAGACTAGGCGAATCTCGCATGTCATCTGTATTTGGTTTAAAAGTTACACCAAGGAAAGTAATTTTTTTATTTTTAATACTTTTACCAATTATGTTGTGCACATTTGTTAAGACCATTTTTTTTCTATTTTCATTGGATTTAATTACTGATTTAACTAAGGAAAGATCAATATTTACTTTATTCCCAATTGCAACCAAACCTTTAGTGTCCTTGGGAAAACAAGATCCACCATAAGCAGGTCCTGCCCTGAGAAATCTACTACCAATTCTTACATCGCTGCCCATGCCCAGCGAGATATCTTCAATATTTATACCTAACTTTTCACAAAGATTTGATATTTCGTTAATAAAAGTAATTTTTGTAGCTAAAAAGGCATTAGATGAATATTTAATTAACTCAGCACCTCTTCTGTTTGATGTAAAAAAATTAGCTCCTTTGTTAATTAATGGTAGGTATAAATCTTTCATTATATTTAATGAGCTTTTATTATTTGATCCAACAATTATTCTATCAGGGTATTTAAAATCTCTAATTGCCTCACCCTCTCTTAAAAATTCTGGATTAGAGATAACTATAAATTTTTTTTTATTATTAAAAATCTTATCAATTTGATCGCCAGTACCTACTGGTACAGTTGATTTTGTTACTATTATTTTTTTTTTTTTTGAAAATTTTTTTATTTCTTTAACAGAGTTGTAAACATAGCTTAAATCAACATCTGATGAATTTTTTTTACTCGGTGTGCCAACGCATATAAAGATAATATCAGATTTGTTAAGTGCTTCGGAAATATTAGAGGTAAAAAAAAGTCTTTTTGATCTATGATTTTCTTTTATTAGTTCATTTAAGCCTGGTTCATAAATTGAAGGTTTGCCAGAGTTTAATTTTTTAATTATTTTCTCATTTTTATCAACGCAATAAACAGTATGACCAATGTCTGCAAAACATGTTCCACTTACGAGACCAACATACCCAGTACCAATCATACACAGTTTCATTATTTATTTTCCTTTGATATCTCAATTCCTGAATTAATATAACCATCCAAAGTTCCACAGTCCAAATACTTACCTTTGAATATGTTTCCGTAAAAATTTTCTCCTTCACTGATTAGTTCTCTAATAGCATCTGTAATGTGGATTTCACCACCTTGACCTGCTTTTAAATTTTTTAGATTTTTCATAATTTTTTTTGGTAAAATATATCGACCAATAATCGCATAATTAGAAGGAGCACTTTTAATACTTGGCTTTTCAACAACATCTTTAATTTTAAAATAATTTTTTTTTTTATTTTTAATGGAAAGTATGCCCCATCGTGAAACAGTTTCACGAAGAACTTTTTTAGTAGCAATAACAGAACTTTTAGTTTTGTTGTGTAAAGCAATCATTTGCTTAGAACAATTTTTTTGAATTATAAGATCGTCAGGAAAAAGCATTAAAAAATGAGAAGAAGTAATATAATTTTTACATTTAAAAATGGCATCTCCAGTTCCTTTGGGATGATTTTGATAAACGAATTTAATCATTTTTTGATATTTTCTAAGTTTATTATAAATTTTACTAATTCTTTTGTCTTTTTTTTTACTCAATATAGTTTTATAAAATTTGTCATTATAAAAATATTTTTTAATACTTTCCTTTTTTTTGGATATGACAAATATGAATTCTTTAATACCAGCTTCTATACATTCGTCGAGAATATGTTCTAAATTAGATTTTCCGTTTATAGGTAAAAGTTCTTTAGGGGTAATGCTAGACAGCGGTAAAAGTCTTGTGCCTAGCCCAGCTAATGGTATTATTGCTTGTCTTAACATACATTTCTTTTACTTTTAAAATACAATTTTTACAAATGAAAATATTTAAAAACAAACGTGAATTAATTAAAGAAATATCAAAAAAAAAAGCTATATCTTTTATACCTACCATGGGGTCAATACATAATGGTCACTTAAGTTTAATTAACAAAGCTAAAAGAGAATCAAAAAATGTTTTAGTTTCAATATACGTAAATCCTAAGCAATTTGGTTCACGTGCAGATTTTAAAAAATATCCAAGAAATATAAACAATGATATTAGGTTGCTAAAAAAGATAAAAGTAAAATATCTTTATATACCTAATAAAAAAGATATTTACTCATTTAAAACAAAATCTAATATTTATGTAGATAAATTTTCACATAAGCTTTGTGGAAAATTTCGACCTGGTCACTTTAAGGGAGTTCTAAATGTTGTAAATAGATTTTTAGAAATAATTAAACCAAAATTTATGTATTTAGGTATGAAAGATTATCAGCAGGTAATTTTAATCAAATCTCATATAAATAAAAATAACATTAATACTAAAATAAAAATGTGTACAACAATACGAGAAAAAAATGGGGTCGCCCTATCATCTAGAAATATTAAGCTTAATAAAAGTCAAATAAAAATTGCAGCTAAAATATGTAAATATTTAAGAATGAATAAAAGAAAAATATTACTTAAAACTTTAGATAAAAAAAAAACAGAAATACTTTTTGCTATTAAGAAATTTGGTATCAAAAAAATTGATTATTTAGAATGTTTAAACTTAAATACTCTTAAAACACCTAAAAATATAAACATTAAATTTAATTTATTTATTGCTTACTATATCGGAAAAATAAGATTAATTGATAATTTATAAAAAAACTAATGAGCCAATCCCTAAAAAAGATAAAAAACCAATTACATCAGTAACAGTAGTAACAAAAACACTTGAAGCTAAAGCAGGATCAATATTAAATTTTTTTAAAGTTACAGGAATTAAGATCCCAAAGAGACCTGCTACTATCATGTTTAAAACCATAGATGCAGCTATAATTATTGATAAATCAATCTGTTTAAACCATAAATGAATTATGACCCCTGTTATGATTGCGAATATAATGCCATTTAAAACACCTATAAGAAATTCCTTACCAACTATTTTATTTATATTACTGCTAGATAATTCCTTTGTAGCAATAGCTCTTATCGTAACAGCAAGAGTTTGCATACCAGCGTTACCACCCATAGAAGCAACAATTGGCATTAAAAAAGCTAATGCCACAACTTTTTCTATTTCAGCACCAAAAATGCTTATTACCCAAGAGGCTAACAAAGCAGTTCCTAAATTTATTAGCAACCAGTTAAATCTTCTTTTAGTTTTAACAAATACTGAATCAGTGATTTCCTCGTCTCCCACACCTGCTAACCTTAAGACATCTTCTTCTGCTTCTTCTTGAACAACAGTAACTACATCGTCGGCCGTAATCATTCCTACTAATTTATTATTTTTATTGACAACACCTGCAGATACTAAATTATAATTTTCAAAAGAATGACCCACTTCTTCTTTGTCCATATCAACGGAAATTAAAACAGGCATTTCTCTCATAATTGCGTTCATTTTTGAATCTCTTGGAGTTCGCAGTACTCTTGATGAAGGAACAATGCCAATGGGTTTAAAATCATTATCAACTATAAAAATTTCTAAAAACTCCTGTGGTAAATCTTTGCTTTCTCTTAAATAATCAATAGTTTGTCCAACCGTCCAATCGCTCGGAATAGCTGTAAATTCACGTTGCATAATACGAGCAGCTGAATCTTCAGGGTAGCTGAGACCTTCTTCTAAGAGAAATCTATCTTTAGGGGGTAATTTGTCTAAAACTAAATTTTTTTTATCTGGTTCCAAATTTTCTAGAATTGAAACCGCATCATCAGACTCTAATCTTTTAATAATTTTTGAAATAGAATCTATAGAAATTAAATGCAAAACTTCACTTTGAATAGACTCGTTTAATTCTATAAATATTTCTGGAGCTATATTAAAAGATTCAATTTCAATTAATTTTACACGTGTTTCATAAGGTAAATTTTCTATTAAATTTGCTGTATCAGATGGGTGTAAATCTTTAAGAGTCTGGTTGATGAATTGAAGATCGCTAACGTTAATTTTTTCACTAAAAACAGTAATAAAATTTTTATTAAAATCTAGGTTTACCTTCTTGTTTCCGATAGACTTTATTAAACTCATAAAAATTCCTATTACATTATTTGTGAGACTATTAGTTTATCTGATGATAAAATTCAAACTAAAATGACTTTAGAAGTAAGAATCAGTAAGAAATTAATACCCTATAAAACAGCTTATTCAATTATGAGAAAAAGAGTTGAATTAGTCAAAACGTTTAAAGGTAAGGAATTAGTATGGATACTGGAACACCCTCTGACTTTTACTAGTGGCATAAGATCGAAAGAAAATGAAATTTTGGATAAAAAAATTAAAATAGTCAAAACTAACAGAGGAGGTAAAATTACACTGCATAGTCCGGGTCAAAAAATAGTTTATTTTGTCTTAGATTTAAATAAAAGAAAAAAAGATATAAAAAATTTAATAAAACAAATCGAGTTAAGTATTATAGATTTATTAAAACTATATAATATCAAAGGTGTTACAGATAGAAAAAATGTAGGTATTTGGGTCAAGGATAAAAAAATTGCTGCCATAGGTATACGAGTTAGTAACTGGGTTGCGTATCATGGATTCTCAATTAATATAAAAAATTATTTAGGACATTACAAAAAAATAATTCCGTGTGGATTAAATAATAATAAAATAACGTCTATCAAAATTGAAAGTAATAATAAAATTTTAAATTTAGAAAAAAATTTAAAAAATGTTTTTTTAGAAAACTTAAAAAATATCTAGATCTTTTTTGACAATAAAATCTTTAAATTCTTTATTAAAATCAGCTCTAAAATTATATCTAACATTATTAATCATAAATTTAATTTCATAAGCATGTAACATCAAGTTTTTACTTTTTATAAAATCTTTGCCTCTTTTAACATAATATTTGTCGTCTCCAATTATTGAATTTCCTATATTGTATAATTGTTTTCTAAGTTGATGCTTTCTACCTGTGATAGGTCGTAATTCCAATAAAGAATATTCTGCATTGTCTTTTAAAATCTTAATATATGAAGTTGCTTTTTGAACAATTTTTTTTTCTTTTTCATATACAACTAAATCATCTTCTAAAATTTTAATTTCTTTGGAAACTGTGCCGTATACTACTGCTAAATATGTTTTGTGAATTTTTCTTATACGAAAAAGAGATGTAAATAATTGGGCATATTCTCTAGTTTTTGCAACTATTAAAATACCTGAGGTTTCTTTGTCTAGTCTATGAACAATAAAAGGTTTTGAATTTTCAAAATATTTTGTCTCTCTAAGTGTATCAACAACATTTTTAAAAGATTTAGTTCCAGATTGAACTGCAATACCTGCAGGTTTGTTTATAACTATAAAATTTTCATTATTTTCTATAATAAAATCATCATATTTATTTTTTTCAGTATTAGACGGAATATATTGTGTGATTAAATTTTTTTCAGTTTTTTTAACTTTTTCAATATTAAAGATTTCGATTATATCATTTTCTTGTACGCGGTAGGAGCTCTTGGTTTTTTTACCATTAACTTTAGCTTGATTTTTTCTTATAATTTTTTCTATTAAACCTTGTGGAATATCTAATACTTTATTTTTAAACCAACGATCAAAACGTGTATTATGAAAATCTTTCTCTACCTCAAACTTTTTGATCATAGGAAAATATATTAAGGAAGTTATTTAGTGACTGCAACTGGTGGAAGATCTTTTTCTTTAGTTTCAATTTTTTTTGGCTTGTCAATTTTTTTAGCTGCCGTATCTCTGTCAACAAGTTCTATAATAGCCATGGGAGCATCATCTCCGTATCTAAATCCAGCTTTTAAAACTCTGGAATAACCACCTTGTCTCTTAAGATATCTAGTGGATAAAACATCAAAAACTTTAACAACTGAAAGTTTGTCTTGTAGTTTTGAAAACAGTCTTTTTTTATTACTTAAATTATTTTTTTTACCGATTGTAATAACTTTATCAATAAGTGGTTTTAGTTCTTTTGCCTTTGGTAAGGTTGTTGTTATTTGTTCATACTTAATTAACGAATTAAGCATATTTTGAAATAAAGCTTTTCTGTGCTCAGAAGTTCTGTTTAATTTTCTATATCCAAAATTATGTCTCATAAACTAATAATTGTTATCTTCTAATTTTTTTGACATTTCCGCTATATTATCAGGTGGCCAGTTAGGTATTTCCATGCCTAAATACAAAGACATAGTACTTAAAACTTCTTTAATTTCATTAAGAGATTTTCTGCCGAAGTTTGGAGTTCTCAACATTTCTGGTTCAGTTTTTTGAACTAAATCACCGATATAAATAATGTTATCGTTTTTCAAACAATTCATGGATCTAACAGAAAGTTCTAATTCCTCAACTCTTTTTAGCAAGTTTTTATTAAATTCAGGTTCAGTTGATTTAACTTCTCTAACAATTTCTTGGGGATCTTCAAAATTAACAAACATAGATAGTTGATCTTGAAAAATTCTCGCAGCATATGCTATAGCGTCTTCGGCATTAACCGTACCGTTTGTTTCAATATTCATTTCTAATTTATCATAATCCAAAGCACTACCAGCTCTTGTATTTTCAACAGTATAAGATACTTTTTTTACAGGGCTAAATAATGAATCAACAGCAATCAATCCTAGAGGAGTATCTTCATCTTTATTTTTTGTTGATGGCACATATCCTTTACCTGTGTTTACTATTAATTCCATATGAAAATTAGTTTTTTCGTCTAGATTACAAATAGTTTGTTCTGGATTTAAAATTTCTATTTCAGATGGTAGAGTTATATCGCTAGCTTTTACTTCCTTCGGTCCTTTAACATCTAAGATAATTTTTTTTGGTGCATTTACAGATGATTTAATTGCTAAATTTTTTACATTTAGTACTATGTCGGTAACATCTTCTCTTACGCCTTTTATTGAAGAAAATTCATGAAGAACACCATCTAACTGAATTGCAGTTACGGCAGCACCTTGGATTGAAGAAAGTAAAATTCTTCTTAAAGCATTTCCTAGAGTTTGACCGAAACCTTTTTCTAAAGGTTCGGCAATAACACTTGCGCTAGACTTATCTTCACTACTATTAACTTCGAGTTTGTTTGGTTTTATTAAAGCTTTCCAGTTTTTATCAATAATATTATTTGCTGTTTGCATTATACTCTCCTTCTTTTGGGTGGCCTTGTACCATTGTGTGGCATAGGTGTTGTGTCTTTAATTGATGTAATTTTAAATCCCTTTGACTGAAATGCTCTTAATGCAGTTTCTCTTCCGGAACCAGGTCCTTTTACTTCTACGGACAAACTTCTTAACCCTTGCTCATAGGCTTTACTGCCAGCATCATCTGCTGCAACTTGAGCTGCGTAAGGGGTTGATTTTCTAGATCCTTTAAAACCTTTAGCGCCAGCTGAAGACCAGGCAATAACATTACCACTTTCATCAGCTATGGAGATAATTGTGTTATTAAATGTTGAGTAGACATAAGCAACACCCGAAGTAATATTTCTTTTTATTTTTTTCTTTTTTTTAAAGGAAGAGACTTTTCCAGAAGACTTAGCTACTTTAATTGGTTCAATTTTTTTCTCAACTTTTGTATTTTCAGACTTGGTGATTTTAATTTCTTTATTATCTACTGTTTTTTTATTCATAAATTGCTTATTTTTTTAATGGAGTAAGTTTTTTTCCCGCGATTGCTACAGCTTTTCCTTTTCTTGTTCTTGCGTTACTGTGGGTTCTTTGTCCTCTGACTGGTAATTTTTTTTTATGACGCATTCCTCTATATGTAACTAGATCTACTAATCTTTTTATATTTAAAGAAACTTCTCTTCTTAGATCACCTTCAACTTTATGATTTGTATTTATATATTCTGTAATCTTGAGAACTTGATCTTCTGTCAAATTACTAACTCTAACATCTTGAGCAATAGTAAGTTTGTCACAAATTTTTTTGGAAGAATGTAAACCTATTCCATGTATATAAGTTAACGCTATGCTTACAATTTTATTCGGAGGAATATTAATTCCGGCTATTCGGGCCATAGTTTATTGGGTATAAGTTTTAAAAAAGTAGTTATATGGCGTTATTATATAAAGTCAACCCTCTATAATGTTCAAAAAACTACTTATTTCTCTATATATAACGTCAATATCTGCCTCACCATTTACATCTTTAACAAGATTCATTTTATTATAGAAATTTAAAACTGGTTCAGTTGATTTCTCATATGTTTCAAACCTTTTTGTAGCAACATCAATATTGTCATCGTCTCTTTTTGTGAGGAATTCTTTTTTACAACATATCGAATCTTCTTTAGGAGGGTTAAAAAACTCATTATATGTTTTTCCACACTTAGAACAGACCGTTCTTCCAGTAACTCTTTTTTTTATCACATCTAATGAAACTTTTAGCCTTATAACTAAGTCAGGTTTTTGTTCGTGTTTAAGAAGGATTTTGTTCAGATTTATTGCTTGTGATAAATTTCTTGGATATCCATCAAATATCATTCGATTTTTATAATCTTTATTAGAAATAATATTTTCTATCAAGCTGTTAATAATTTCATCGGAAACTAAAGACCCTGAATTTACTATTGTCGTAATCTGAACTCCTAAAAGTGTTTTCTTTTTTATTTCATTTCTCAATAAATCGCCAGTAGATAACTTGAAAAGATTAAATTTTTTTACAATAAATTCAGCTTGTGTTCCTTTACCAGCTCCAGGAGGTCCAAATATAATAACATTCATATTTGTGTAATTATTTATTTGCCAAACTTAGTTTTTTTTATTAACGACTCATACTGTGAACTCATTAATCTAGTTTGAACTTGAGTGACGGTATCCATGGCTACTACAACAACAATTAGTATTGAAGTTCCACCTAGATAAAAAGGGATTGGATATTTTGATATTAAAAATTCTGGCATTAAACAAACAAATGTTAAGTAAATTGATCCAATTGTTGTTAATCTAGTTAGAATTGTTTCAATATATTCTGCTGATCTTTCACCAGGTCTAATACCTGGTATGTATCCGCCATATTTTCTTAAATTTTCTGCAGTTTCCTTAGGGTTAAATACAATTGATGTGTAAAAAAAAGAAAAGAAAATAATACCTGATGCATATAATAACATGTAAAGGGGTTGGCCTTGAGTAAACATAGAAGAGATACTCATAAATGTTTCTGAGTCTGAAAACCCAAAATTGCTCAAGGTTACTGGCAGTAGCAATAATGCTGAAGCAAAAATTGCAGGTATTACTCCAGCTGTATTTATTTTAAGTGGTAAGTGTGAAGATTCACCGCCGTATACTTTGTTTCCCATTTGTCTTTTGGGATAATTTATTAATATTTTTCTCATAGCTCTTTCAAAAAAAACTATAAAAAGAACTGTAAAAATAACTAATATAAAAATAATTATAATTAGTGTTGCAGATAGAGCACCAGTTCTTCCTAACTCGAAAGTTGAAGCTAAAGCCCTTGGTATTTCAGCAACAATTCCAGAAAAAATTATTAATGATATTCCATTACCAACACCTCTTAGTGTAATTTGTTCACCTAGCCACATCAAAAAGGTAGTACCTGCAACTAAAGAAATAGTTGTTATTATTCTAAAAGACATTCCTGGGTCTAAGACTAGCGACCCCGCATTCTCTAGGCCAACAGACACACCATATCCTTGTAAAATAGCTATAAAAACAGTTCCATATCTTGTTAGCTGAGTAATTTGTTTTCTTCCAGTTTCTCCTTGTTCTTTTAAATTTTTGAAATAGTCAGATACTCCTGTTAGCAACTGTATAATAATTGAAGCCGATATGTAGGGCATTATCCCGAGTGCAAAGATTGCCATACGTGTTACAGCTCCACCGGAAAAAACATTAAACATTCCTAAAAGCCCTTTTTGAGAGTTGCTCATGACTTGAGTCAAAGCTTGTGGATCAATGCCAGCTAAAGGAACATAGGTCCCTAGTCTATAAATTATTAATATACCTATAGTAAAAAAAATTCTACTTTTTAGATCGTTAGCTTTTGCAAAAGCGCCCTGATTAATATTTTCGTTTGACATTAGATTATCTATTTTTTAAGAGTTTCAGAAACTTCACTAGATTTTTTATTTTTATTTTGTACTTGTTTTTTTGCAATAATATTGAGGGTTCCACCGATTTTCTCAACTTTTTTTTGTGCTTGTTTAGATGCAAAATTTACAGTTATACTAATCTTAGTTTTTAAATCCCCATCTCCTAATATTTTCAATTTTAGGTATTTTTTATTAACTATTTTTTTTTTATGCAAAAGTTTAAGATCTATAGGTGAGTTTAGGTCTATTTTTTTATCATCATGAAATTTTTGAAGATGCGATAAATTAATAATAGCTGTATTTCTCACACGTAGAGACTTAAAGCCTCTTTTTGGTAATCTTCTATAAAGAGGGGTCTGCCCACCTTCAAAAGCTTTTATAGCCACACCTGATCTAGATTTTTGGCCTTTTATTCCACGTCCACCTGTTTTACCTTTACCGGATCCAATACCTCTTCCAGGTCTAATTTTTTTTACATTTGTTTTTACTAATGTATTTAATTTCATTTTGTATTTTCTCTTTTAGAAATTATTTCAGATATTTTTTTCCCACGCATTGAAGATAAAAGTTTTGGTGAACGTTGAGCCAATAAAGCATTAACAGATGCTTTTACAACATTATGAGGGTTAGCGGAACCAACAGATTTAGCAACTATATCTTGAATACCTAGTACATCACATACAGCTCTAACCGGCCCTCCTGCAATTATACCAGTACCCGCTGGCGCTGATCTTAATAAAACTTTACCAGATCCGTTTCTTCCTTTCACATCGTGATGAAGAGTTCTTCCATCTTTAAGAGAAATTTTAACTAAATTTCTTATAGCATCTTGAGTAGCTTTTCTAATTGCATCAGGTACTTGCTTTGACTTTCCTTGGCCAATACCTATTGAACCTTTTTCATTGCCAACAACAACTAAAGCAGCAAACCCAAACCTTCTACCGCCTTTAACTACTTTTGTAATTCTATTTATTCCAACTAGTCTTTCTTTGTATTCACTTTGTTTTTTTTTCCATTCAGCCATCTAAAACTCCATTCCATTTTTTCTTAGTGAATCTGCAAAAGTTTTAATTCTTCCGTGATATTTATAGGCACCTCTATCAAAATAAACTTTAGTAATTTTTTTTTCAGCAGCTCTTTTTGCTAAGATTTCTCCTATAAGAACAGACGTTTCTATTTTTTTCTTTTTAGTAGCTTTAATTTCTTTTTCGATAGATGAAACTGATACGAGTGTTTTTTTATCTATATCATCTATAATTTGAGCTGAGATATTTTTTAAAGATTTAAATACTGATATTCTATATCTTTTAACAGCAACAGTTTTAATTTTTTTTCTAGTTCTAAGTTTTCTTTTTTTTAAATTAATAATTTTTTTCATATTATTTTTTCTTTCCTTCTTTTCTAAGTACGAATTCGCCTCTTTCTCTAATTCCTTTGCCTTTATATGGCTCCACTGGTTTAAATGTTTTAATATCTGAAGCAACTTTGGAAACGAGTTCTTTATCAACGCCCGTAATAGTTATAACAATTTGTTTTTCAACTGTAATTTTTACTTCTTTAGGTATTTTAAAATTAATATCATGACTAAAACCTAGTTGTAAGTTTAGTATTTCTCCTTTTAAATTAGCTCTAAAACCAACGCCAGTAATATCCAATATTTTGATGTGACCTGTGCTAACTCCTAAAACAGCATTATTTATCAAACTTCTATATGTGCCCCACATTATTGAGGTTTTTTTGTCTAAATTTTTAGAAGCTAAAGGCGCGATGTTAAATTCATTATTTGCATTAACTTTTACAGAGAATATTTTGTCATTTATTGTAAGCTGCTTCGAGCCTTTAGGCCCAGTTACAGTTATCAAACCATTCTCTGATTTGACAGATGAGTCTTTTGGTATAATTATATTTTTTTTTCCAATTTTTGACATTAAAACACTCTACAGATAATTTCTCCACCGACATTATTTTTTCTAGCTTCGATGTCAGACATTACCCCTTTGTTGGTTGATATAATTGCCAAACCTAAGCCGTTTTGAATTCGAGGTATGCTTGTGGCTCTAGAAAAAACTCTTCTGCCAGGTTTGGAAACTCTCTTAATTTCTTTTATTACTGGTGTTCCTTCATAATATTTCAAGTCCACAATTAAAGATATTTTATTATTATCTTTTTTTTCAATGTGAAAACTAGAAATAAAACCTTCATTTTTTAAAACTTCTAAAACTTTTAATCTAAAAGTTGAAGAAGGCATTTCTACTTTCGTTAACGATCTTAATTGACCGTTTCTAATTCTTGTAAACATATCTCCTATTGGATCCATTATAGTCATATTTTTTCCTTACCAGCTAGATTTTGTCATTCCTGGAATTTTTCCAGAAGATGCCATTTCTCTTAAAGCTATCCTTGATATTTTTAATTTTCTGTAAACACCATGAGGTCTACCAGTTATTTCACATCTGTTTACTACTCTTATTTTTGCAGAATTTTTTGGTAATTTATTTAATTTAAGTTGAGCTTCAAATCTATCAGCCAAAGGTAGTTTTTTATCTTTAATTATTTTTTTTAATGCTTCTCTTTTTTTTGAAAATTTTTTAACTAACTTAATTCTTTTTAGGTTCTTTTGTATTGCACTTTGTTTAGCCATATTATTAATTTTTAGTTGTCTTGTTTACTGGGAAATTAAATTCTTTTAAAAGTTCAGCTGTTCCTTCTTTTGTTTTGCTTGTAGTAACGACAGTTATATCCATACCTCTAATTTTGTCCACTTTATCATAGTTTATTTCTGGAAAAATAAGATGTTCCTTAATTCCAAAACTGTAATTTCCAAATTTGTCAATTCCGTTCTCACTTAATCCTCTAAAATCCTTTATTCGTGGAAGCGCTATGTTGACTAATCTATCAATAAATTCATACATTTTTGCAGATCGTAATGTGACTTTTACACCTGCTGGAAATCCTTTTCTTGTTTTAAAATTCGCAATCGACTTTCTAAATTTTGTAACTATTGCTTTTTGACCGGCTATTGAACTAAGATCATTTTGACAAGATTTTACTTTTTTAGCATCAGTTGCGTCCTCTCCTAAACCTACGTTTAGAACTATTTTAGTTAATTTTGGAACCTGGTGCTTATTAGAAAAATTTAATTTTGTCATTAATTTAGGCAAAATTTCTTTATCGTAAATATTTTTAAGTCTAGGTATCATTTATCTATTTTTTTACACTTTCTTTTTTGGTATCTAAATTTTTAACATTTGAATAATGTATAAAAGTCTCTTTAGAAATAATCCCGCCTTTATTTTCTTTAGTGGGTTTAGTGTGTCTTTTTACAAGATTAATTGCTTTAACTTTGATCGAATTCATTTTTCTATTAATTTCTATAACTTCACCAGTTTTTCCTTTATCTTTTCCAGTGATAATTTTTACTTGGTTGCCTTTTTTAATTTTCATATTTAAATAACCTCCGGGGCTAGTGAAATAATTTTTGTATGTCCCTTAGCTCTTAATTCTCTTGTAACAGGACCAAATATTCTAGTTCCCATTGGTTCTCCTTTTTCGTCTGTCAAAACTACAGCGTTATGATCAAATTGAATTTTTGACCCATCGTCTCTAAAAATTTCTTTTCTTGTTCTAACTACAACAGCTTTGTGCACAGTACCTTTTTTAACTTTACCTTTAGGAATTGCGTCTTTAACAGTTATTACTATTAAGTCACCAACACCAGCATATCTTCTTTTTGACCCACCAAGTACTTTTATACACTCAACTCTTTTTGCACCAGTGTTGTCAGCTACAGTTAATTCAGTGTGATTTTGTATCATTTCTCTAGCACCTCCCAAGTTTTTTTCTTTGAAATAGGAGCACATTCAGAAATTTCCACAGTATCTCCTTCTTTAAATTTATTCTTCTCGTCGTGAGCATGATATTTTTTTGTTCTTGAGATTACTTTACCAAAAAAAGGGTGTTGAAATTTTCTTACAACCGAAACAACAATTGTTTTATCACTTTTAGAACTAACAACTTTTCCTTTTAATATTCTTTTGCTCATTTTGAAACCTTTGTGTTAATTGTTGTGTACAATCTTGCAATACTTTTTTTAATCTCACTATATTGTGCTGGATTTTCTACTTGCCCATTAATTTTTTTAAACCTGATGTTAAATAAATCTTTTTTTAAAGTTTGAATTTTTTTAACAGCCTGTTCGCCGGTTAATTTTTTATCTTCTTTTTTTCTTTTATCCATTTTTACCTTTTAATAAATTTTGTTTTAATTGGTAGTTTTGCCGAAGCTTTGTAAAGAGCTATGCGTGCAACTTCTTCTGTTACTCCATCTACTTCAAAGATAATTCTTCCTGGTTTTACCCTACAAGCATAGTATTCTGGATTTCCTTTTCCTTTACCCATTCTAACTTCAGTTGGTTTTTTAGAAACCGGTATATTGGGAAATATTCTAGTCCAAACTCTTCCAGTTCTTTTCATATATCTTGTTAGTGCAACTCTTGCGGCCTCAATTTGTTTTCCAATAATTCTCTCAGGTTGAAGAGCTTTCAGGCCGTATGCACCATAATTAAGAACTACAGCTCTACCTGCTTTACCGTGTATTCTGCCTTTAAAGGCTTTTCTAAATTTAGTTCTTACTGGTTGAAGCATTTTTTACTCTTTCTTTTTTTTCATTTTCCACATCTTTTTTATATAATTGACCTTTGTATACCCAAACTTTTATACCAATAATTCCGTAAGTAGTTAAGGCTTCTGCAGTACCATAATCAATATTTGCTCTTAATGTGTGAGAAGGAATACTTCCATCTCTTTCCCATTCTGTTCTTGCAATTTCATTTCCATTTAGTCTACCACTTATCATTATCTTAATACCTAATGCACCTAGTCTAGTCGCTGACTGCATGCCTCTTTTCATCGCTCTTCTATAAGCTATTCTTTTAACTAGTTGCGTGGCTATATTTTCTGCAATTAAATAAGCATTAAGTTCTGGTTTCTTTATTTCTTTAATATTTACAGAGATTTCGCTCTCTTTAGAAATTTTAAGAACATTTTTTTTAATCTTTTCAATGTCAGCACCTTTTTTTCCTATTACAAAACCAGGTCTAGAAGTATGAATTGAAACAACTAGTTTTTTCCCAGATCTCTCAATAATTATATCCGAAACTCCAGAATTTAAAATATTTTTTTGAATATATTTTCTAATTTTGAAGTCTTCTATTAAATATTTTCCAAATTCTTTTTTCTTTGCAAACCACACGGAGTCCCAGCCTCTATTTACACCTAATCTAAACCCAATTGGATTAATTTTTTGTCCCATAATTATTTTTTAG
>Ga0307986_10001386_pt1 | contig 17591 bp, 12 predicted proteins | sample EllFjometageno82_FD_203170 | JGI IMG/M metagenome (GOLD analysis project Ga0307986, IMG submission 203170) | Marine microbial communities from Ellis Fjord, Antarctic Ocean - #82 | ecosystem: Environmental > Aquatic > Marine > Unclassified | place: Southern Ocean | collected 2014-10-09
ATGGCATGGGATGGAAAAGAAGGAGATCGTCAAAGAAAGACGTTGTTTACAAGTTAATTACGTCTCTTTTCCTACGGATTGGCAAGTTAAGTAGTATTAAATTTACAGAGACTTGTATCTATCTCTACTGGAGTGTAAAGGTATTGCTATTATGAACAATGATCTTCTGAACGCATTTGACACAAATTTAGTCATACAAATTGATTTACTTAATTTTATAATTAATTTACTTATAGTCATTATATTGTCTTATGTTGTTCAACTAACATATAACAAGACTTCTAGAACACTATCTAATGAAAAGAATTTTTCCAAAAATTTCATCTTATTAGGTTTAACAACTGCAATCGTTATAACTATAGTAAAATCTTCACTGGCGTTGTCATTAGGATTGGTTGGAGCTTTATCAATTGTAAGATTTAGGGCTGCCATAAAGGAACCTGAGGAATTAGTTTATTTATTTTTGATAATAGCAATTGGATTAGGATGTGGTGCAGGCCAAGTTAAAATTACTATTGCTGGTACAATAATTGCTATCATTACAATATTAATACTTTATTCAAGAAATAAGAAATCTCAAAAACTAGGTCTTGAAACTTTTAATGTTTCCTTAGTTACACCACAAAAAATTAATTCAAGTGAATTAAAAGGTGTAGTTGATGTAATGTCCGAGCATTCAAATAAATGTGAATTAGTTTCCATTTCATCTAATCAAGATAACTCTTCAATAAATTTAATTGTAAATATCTCAGATTTTGAATCTATTACAAAATTAAATCAAGAAATTAATAAAAAATTTCCTAATTTAGATTTTGTATTAGTACGAGAAACAAATTTGAGTGAATGATCTTATCTCAAAAAAAAATAAAGCAAAATAGATTAAAAAGTAAAAAATTATCAAATTTTTTTAGATATTATTTTATAGCAACAATATCATTTTTAATTTTATCAATATTTTTATTTTTTACATCTGATATGTGGAATTATTATAAATGGAAGTTATATCCTAGACTAGAAGCTTATGGTATTTTGAATTTTTCAAAATTACCAGAGGTTATAGTTTATAAAATTAAAGGTGAATTTCTAGTAAATAAAAAAATAAATATAGACATTGATTTTGATGAAGTTATTAAAATTGAAAATGAAAGAGAGAAAGTAGTTAGAGAAACATTAGAAAAAGAAATTGGGAAAGTGGTAAATTATACATTTAAATTTAAATATTATAACGCAACAATACTAATTGACGATAAAAAAGTTCCAATTAAAATTAGATTAAAAGGTGATAGAGACATTCATTGGAAAGATAAGTTTAAAAGTTCATATAGGATTAAGATTAAAGGAGATGAAAAATTTAATGGATTAAAAGAATTTTCAATACAGAAACCCAGGGCCAGAAATTATATCTATGAGTGGATTTTTCATGAACTTAGTTCTGAATTAGACGGTTCGATTGATTTGAAATATGAATTTTTTGATCTTAATATTAATGGAATTGATCAAGGTTTATATGTTTTAGAGGAAGTATTTTCAAAAATTCTTATTGAAAGAAGCAAAAAAAGAGATGGTCCTATATTTTCTTTAAAGGAGGATTTTGAAATTAAAAATTTTACAGACAAAAAATTTCAAGTGTATAAAGAAAAATATTGGTTGAATGATCAGAATATAAAACTTACTAACTTAGCTTATACAAAATTGAAAAATACATTTTCAAATAAAATTAAGCTTAGTGATTCTTTTGATTTAAAATCTGCTGCTTGGTACGCCGCATTCTGTGACTTACTTCACACTTACCATGGACTTTATTTAAAAAGCCCCAAATTTTTTTATAATCCAGTTAAAGGTCTATTTGAAATAATACCCTTCGATGGTCACTGGTGGAATCCAATTTTAGCATCTGCCAGTTCAGATGCAATTAATATATTAATGGGAGAACAAGCTCTGTCATTGGATGAAAACTCTGATCAAGCAGTTGAGCTTGGTGCTTTTTTTACGCGTAAACTTTATGAAGAAGAAGATTTTGCAAAAGAATATTATTTAGCTTTAAAAAAAATTTCTTCAAAAAATTATTTAGATAATTTTTTTGATAGTAGAAAAAAAGAAATAAACCTTATCAATGCTCAAATTTATGCAGATTATTTTTGGAATGATTTCTTGAGCTTTTATGGACCTGGAATTTATTATTTTGACAAGAGTAGAATTTATAAAAAAGCAAATTTAATCCAAAAAAAGTTAATTATAGATCCTTCAAAGATATATGCAAAATTAAATAAGAATATTCTACAAATAGAAAATCAGAATTTGATAAATCCATTTGTAAAAATTAATAAGATTATTTGTAAAGAAAAAGAAATTGTATTTACGAAACCTATTATTGTAAATAATCTTAAAAAAGAAATTAATTTTAAAAATGTTAATCCACTGTCATGCTACAAATTAAATCTATATGATGAATTAAACGATAGAAACTTTAAAATTGAGATAAATCATTTAAACTTTGTTAAACAACCAGAGAAAAAAAAAGATAATTTTCTTAATTATTTTAAAAATAAAGATAAAGTCTTATTATTAAAAAATAATACTACAACCATTAATGAGAACATTATTATACCGAATGGCTATACTGTAAAAGTCTTACCTGGGCAGAATATTATACTTAAGAATAATTCTTTTATCCTCTCATATTCTAATTTCGTAATAGGAGAAAAAGGTAATAATAAGAAAGTTCATGTAGCTGGGACTAAAGATAATTTTGGAGGTGGGATCTTTATCAATTCAAAAAAACCTAGCTTAGTTTTTAATTCTGAATTTAGTTTTTTAAATGGAATTGTTGAAAAAAAATCAGAAATTAATTTTTTAGATAGTTTCAGAATATATGGTTCAGTCAATTTTTTTGATGGAAATGTTGAAATGGAAAATGTTAACTTTAATAATATTTATTCAGAAGACGCCCTCAACATAATCAGTTCAAAGTATAAATTAAATAATCTAGATTTTGTAAATATTAAAAGTGATGCTATAGACATTGATTTTGGAAATGGATCAATTTCAAATTCTTCTTTTGAAGAAATTGGCAATGATGCAATTGATTTTTCTGGATCTAGATCATCTATCAATAATATTAATTTTGTAAATATTGGAGACAAAAGTGTAAGCATAGGAGAATCTTCAGAATTAGAAATTTATAACTTAGATATTTTTAACTCTTTTATTGGATTAGCCATTAAAGATGGATCTAAGGTAAAATTAAGTAAAAGCTTAATTAAAAATGGAAAATATGGAATTGCTTTGTACCAAAAAAAAAATGAATACAATAAAAAAAATGAAATTTTTATAAATGATGTAGAACTAATTGATGTCGAAAAAGATTATCTAACTAATGAATATTCAGTTATCAATAACAAGCAAAAACTGAATATAAATATAATTGAAAATAATAAGATAATTAAAGCTTTATATGAAAACTCCTGAATCAAACTATAGATTTGAGAGAAAATGGTTATTCTCTAACAATTATTTTGATCTTTATAACAAATTACTAAAAAGTAAATTTATGTTTAGAAAAATGTATCCAGAAAGAAAAGTTCATTCAATTTATTTTGATGATTTTTTATTTTCATCAGTCAGACAAAATTTAGAAGGAGAAAGCGAAAAATTTAAAATTCGATTAAGATGGTACGGACAAAATAGTGAAATTTTAAACAATCCCAAGTTAGAATATAAAATTAAAAAAAATTTTATGAATCGAAAAATTATTAAAGATATGCCAAACTTACATAATCTTAACATTAAAAATATAAAAGATGTTATTTTTATTAATAAAATTGTAAATTCTGTTTATAAAAAAAAAGTTATAAATCCTGTTTCAACTACAAATTATACGAGATCATATTTTATAAGTAATAATTTAAAAATTAGGTCTACAGTTGATAGAAATTTTGAAGTTTCAAGATTTTATAATAATCTTCATATTCCAATTTATAAAAAATTTCATAAGGTTATATTAGAAATGAAATATAATAAAAATTATGACAACTATGTTATTAATAACGTCACAGATATTTCTAATAGGTTCTCAAAAAACTCAAAATATATAAATTCTATTATTCATAATTTTAAATAATTTTTAATTTGAATACCCTGTCTTCACATTAAATATCTTGAAGTGCAGTTACTGTAATTTCTTTTGTTTTTAAAGATCTAATCCCCATTAAGCAAGCTTGAGCTGTAGACATATTTGTACAAGTTGTTTGAAAGTAAACTATATTACTTTCTCTACTGATTGGAAAGTAGATTAATTATTATATCAACTAAATAACCTAAACAAAGAACTGAGAATTCCTTTACCAGATAATTCTATTGCTATAATTATAATTCCAAAAATTATTATTTTTTTGTTCATTTAATAAAAAGGTATAATGTTAATAAGATCCAAAAAAAAGCATAATAATAATAAATATGTTTTCTAGCAAAAATAGTTGCAAGACCTTCTGCTTTTGAATTTTTTTTTTTTTTATTTTTCATTTGAAATTAAATATCTTGAAGAGATATTACCGAAAGTTTTTTTGTTTTTAAAGATCTAATTCCTTTTAAGCAAGCTTGAGCTGTTGACATGTTTGTACAATAAGGAACTTTATTTACCAATGTGGCTCTTCTTAAAGCCATTGCATCATGAAGACGATGCTCACTATTTCCACCACCAGTATTGATAACCAGTGCAATTTTTTTTGAATTCAATATGTCAACAATATGAGGTGATCCTCCGCTAACTTTATTGATCTTTTTGCACTTAATACCATGCTGACGAATATAATCTGCAGTTCCACCAGTACCACATAGTGTGAAGTTTAGCTTTAGTAGTTGTCTTGCTAAATCAACACCTTCTTCTTTGTGACTATCTTTTAGAGATATAAAAGCTAATCCTTTTGTTGGTAAAGAATTGGAGGATGCTATTTGACTTTTAGCAAATGCCATACCAAAGTCTTTATCAAATCCCATAACTTCACCAGTCGATTTCATTTCAGGACCTAAAAGTACATCACTGTTAGGAAATTTATTAAAAGGAAATACTGCCTCTTTAACTGCAAACATATTTTTCGTTTTACTCTTTAAATTAAAGTTAGATAATTTTTCACCTACCATTACTCTTGAAGCAATTTTTGCGAGAGGTATTCCTTTAGCCTTAGATACAAAAGGCACCGTTCTACTCGCTCTTGGATTTACTTCGATTACATAAATTTCATCGTTTTTAATGGCAAATTGAATATTCATAAAACCTTTTACATTTAATGCTAAGGCTAATTTTTTTGTTTGAAGTTCTATTTCTGATATTAAATTTTTCTTAATTGATATTGGAGGCAAACAACAAGCCGAATCACCTGAGTGAATACCTGCTTCTTCAATGTGTTGCATTATCCCAGCAACAAAAACTTCTTTTCCATCAGAGATAGCATCAACATCTACTTCCATTGCATGACTAATGAATTTATCAATTAATATTGGGTTCTTTTCTGCAGCCTTAAATGCTTCTTCTACAAAGTTTTTTAATTGGCTTTTCTCATGAACAATTTCCATCGCTCTTCCCCCCAAGACATAAGAAGGTCTAACCATTAAAGGCAATCCAATTCTTTCTGCAATTTTAATAGCTTGCTTATAAGTTTTAGCAATACCACTCTCTGCTTGTTTTAATTTTAACCTATCAAGTAATTTTCTAAATCTGTCTCTATCTTCAGCTAAATCTATAGATGTGTACTGAGTGCCTAGGATAGGGAGTTTGTTATTGTGCAAAAATTTTGCAAGTCTTATAGGTGTTTGTCCACCAAATTGGGCAATGATTCCTACAAGATTTCCTTTTTGTTGTTCTTTTTTGATAATATTAAAAACATACTCTTCTTTAAGAGGTTCAAAATAAAGTCTGTCACTTGTATCGTAATCTGTCGAAACAGTTTCTGGGTTACAGTTAATCATTATAGTTTCAAAGCCACTATCTTTAAGAGCGTAACTTGCCTGGCAACAGCAATAATCAAATTCTATACCTTGACCAATACGGTTAGGACCACCTCCTAAAATTATAATTTTTTTTCTTGAAGAAGGCTCTGCTTCACATTCTGAATTCAAAGCATAGTTTCTTTGATATGTTGAATACATATAAGGAGTAAAAGATTTAAATTCAGCAGCACAAGTGTCCACTTTTTTATAAACTGGTAGCACCTTTAAAGCAGTTCTTTTTTTTCTAACAATATCTTCTGAAATTTTAGTGATTTCAGCTAATTTTTTATCGGAAAAGCCTATTGATTTAATTCTATTAAATTCATTGTAGTCTTTAGGGAGACCTTTTTTTTGTATTTGATTTTCCTCATCAACGATCTCTTTTATTTGCTCTAAGAACCAAGGATCTATTTTACAAAGATGGTGAATTCTTTTGACGTTTATTTTTTTTCTAAAAGCTTCTGCAACTAATAAAATTCTGTTAGGAATATTTTTCTTTAATTCTTTTTCTATTTCTTTTTTGTTAAGTGGAAAAATTCTATCCAATCCTGAGAAACCAATTTCAAGAGAAACCAAAGCTTTTTGAAGAGATTCTTTAAAGTTTCTACCAATTGCCATAGCTTCGCCAACTGATTTCATTGAAGTTCCCAGAATTGCCTCAGACGAAGAGAATTTTTCAAAAGTAAACCTTGGAATTTTTGTTACCACATAATCAATACTTGGCTCAAAAGAGGCTGGTGTTGTTTTTGTAATTTCATTTTTTAACTCATCTAAAGTGTAACCAACGGCTAATTTAGCTGCAACCTTTGCAATTGGAAAGCCAGTTGCTTTAGATGCTAGAGCCGATGATCTTGAAACTCTTGGGTTCATTTCAATAATAACCATTCTTCCATCTTTAGGATTGATTGCAAATTGAACGTTAGAACCACCTGTTTCTACTCCAATTTTTCTAAGGCAAGCAATTGAAGCATTTCTCATTACTTGATATTCTTTATCAGTAAGTGTTAGGGCGGGTGCTACAGTAATAGAGTCACCCGTATGAATCCCCATTGGGTCAATATTTTCAATAGAGCAAATAATAATACAGTTATCTTTTTTGTCTCTAACAACTTCCATTTCAAATTCTTTCCAGCCCTCAAGACACTCTTCTATTAAAATTTGGCTAACAGGAGATTCGTGTAAACCATCTTTAACTATTTTTAGATATTCTTTTTCGGTTTTGGCAATACCACCACCCAATCCTCCTAAAGTAAAAGCAGGTCTAATTATTACAGGTAATCTAATTTGCCTAAGAGCTTTCGCTGCATCTCTAATATGATTTACAACTTTTGATTTTGGCAAGTCCAAACCAATATCCAGCATATTTTTTCTAAACTTTTTCCTATCTTCTGCATTTGAGATTGCTTTAGAGTTTGCGCCAATAAGCTCAATTTTGTATTTCTTTAAAATTCCTTTTTTCTCAGCCTCCATTGCCAAATTCAAAGCAGTTTGACCTCCCATTGTTGGTAAAATTGCATCTGGTTTTTCTTTTTTTAGGATTTTTTCTAAAACTTCTAAAGTTATAGGTTCAATATAGGTTTTATCGGCAACACCTGGATCTGTCATAATAGTTGCTGGGTTAGAGTTAATTAAAATAACTTTATAACCCTCATCTTTAAGCGCTTTGCATGCTTGCGTTCCTGAGTAATCAAATTCACATGCTTGACCAATAATTATTGGCCCAGCACCAACGACTAATATAGTTTTAAGATCTTTTCTTTTTGGCATTTTTTTTCATGTTGTTGATAAATTCTTCAAATAAATAAACACTATCTTGTGGTCCTGGGTTTGATTCTGGGTGATACTGTACTGAAAAAATGGGTTTGTTTTTTAATCTAATTCCCTCAATACAATCATCAAATAAAGATTTATGAGTTACTTCAATATTTTTTGGTAAGCTTTCTCTTACAATTTCAAAACCATGATTTTGGCTCGTGATTTCTACATTATCTTTAATTAAATTTTTAACAGGGTGATTAGCCCCTCTATGACCTAGTTTCATTTTCTTTGTTTTTGCACCAAGAGTTAAAGCAAGTATTTGATGGCCGAGACAAATACCAAAAATAGGCAAGTTATTTTTCACTAATTCTTTAATAATTCCTATTGCATATTTTCCAGTCGCAGAAGGGTCACCAGGACCATTAGATAAAAAAATACCATTTGGTTTTAATTTTAGGATGTCTTTTGCATTAGTTTTACATGAGACCACAGTTACTTTACAGCTAAGATCAGAAAAATATCTTAAGATATTTTTTTTAATTCCATAATCAATTGCTACCACATGTAAAGAATGCTTTTTATTTTTTAAATAGCCAGTTTCTTTTTTCCAAGTTTTAAAACCAAACCATATATAGTTTTTTGTTGTTGTAACTTGCTCTGCTAAATCTAGATTTTTTAACCCACTCCATTTAGAAGTAACATTGGTCAATTTACTGATATTGAAATTGCCTTTTTTAGAAAAAGAAATGGTTCCTTTAGGTGCACCTTTATCTCTAATAGAGTTAGTTAAACTTCTAGTGTCTAGGCCTGTAATCCCTACAATTTTATTTTTTTTTAACCATAAATCTAAGTTAATTAAAGATCTATAATTTGATGGACTTGTTATTTCAGAATTAAAAATTACACCTTTGGTCCAAACCTTATCAGACTCTAAATCTTCTTTGTTTGTTCCAACATTACCAATATGAGGGAATGTAAAGTTAATTATTTGTCCAGCATAAGAGGGGTCAGAAATAATTTCCTGATATCCTGTTAGCGAGGTATTGAAGCACACTTCACCAGTAGCTGTTCCTTGATATCCAATACCAACGCCCTTAAAGACAGTTTTGTCTTCAAGAACTAAAATGCCTGTGTGAATCTGTGAGATTTTGTGTGAGCTAATTTTTTTTGCTTTTTTGTTCAATTACAACTCATGAGTTAAAGGTTAATACAATAAAACCTTAATTATCGCAACACAGATGTATTATAAAATTATAAAAAAACAATTTTTCTTTTGAAGAATTTTATCTTTGAAGTACATTAAAAATTAATATGACATTGAGAGAAAAAATAGAAACTAACTACAAAAGTTCTTTAAAATCTAAAAATAAGATGGAAATCTCAACCTACAGGTTAATTTTATCTTCAATTAAGGACCTCGATATTCTTAATAGATCTGGAGCAGATAAAAAAGAAACAGATGATGATGATATTAAGAAGCTTTTAAAAAAAATGATAAAGCAAAGAGTCGAATCAATCGAAATCTACACAAAGAATGACAGGAAAGATTTATTAGAAGTTGAACAAAAAGAATTTGATCTCCTGTCCAGTTTTTTACCCCAGCAACTAAATGATGAAGATACAAAAAAAATATGCATTGATACAATAAGCAAGCTAGGTGCGGTATCTATTAAAGATATGGGTAAAGTAATAGGTGAACTAAAAAAATTACACCCAGATAATTTAGATTTTGCAAAAGCTGGCCCGCTACTTAAGGAATTATTAAATAAATAATGAAATATCCAAAAGAATATTTAGACGAAATAAAAACTCGTTTAAAGGTCTCAACAGTAGTTTCTAAATCTGTTAGCTTAAAAAAAAGAGGTAAAGAGTTTGTGGGTTTATCTCCTTTTAAAACAGAAAAAACACCTTCCTTTACAGTTAATGATGAGAAGGAATTCTATCATTGTTTTGCAACATCAGAGCATGGAAATATTTTTGATTTCATAATGAAAATGCAAAATTTAAAGTTTGGTGAAGCTGTTAAATATTTAGCCAACCTTGCAGGAATGAGACCATATACATTTTCAAAACAAGATGAAGAAAGAGAAAAACATTGGCAAGAATATTGTTCAATTTACAAACAATATGTTGAATTTTATCATGATGAAATATTAAAGAATGAACGTGTGACAATAGCAAGAGATTACTTAAAAAAAAGGAAACTAACAAAAAATGAAGTTAAGAAATTTAAAATTGGTTTTGTAGAAAGAAACTCAAACTTTTATGAAAAATTAAAAGATGAATTTAGTGAGCAAGTTTTAATTGAAAGTGGACTTTTCTATTTAGATGAAAAAAAAAATATTTATATAGAGAGATTTAGGGATAGAATTATTTTTCCAATTAATAATATTTCGGGTCAACCTATAGGTTTAGGAGGAAGAATAATTCAAGAAAACAATTATTTGGCTAAATATATTAATTCTCCTGAAACACCATTTTTTAAAAAAGGTTCAAATTTATATAATTTAGATTTAGCTAGAAAATTATCTAATAAAATTGATCACGTTTATCTTGTGGAAGGTTATATGGATGTTGTTGGATTAAGTAAAAATGGAATTGAAAATGTTGTTGCAAATTTAGGAACATCATTAACAGATAAACAAATTTTAATTCTAAATCAATTTTTTGAAGATATAATTATTTGTTTCGATGGTGATGAAAGTGGATATAAAGCTGCATTAAGAGCAGCTGAAAATTCAATTAAAGAACTTCAGCCAGAAAAACAAATATCCTTTCTTTTTTTGCCAGATGGTGAGGACCCTGATAGTTATGTAAATAAAAACGGTAAAGCAAATTTTATTGATTTCACTAAGCAAAGTAAGATTTCAATTCATCAATTTATATTTAATCACTACAAAAAACAAACGGAAAATAACCCATCGTCAATGGCAATCTTTGAAAAAAAATTAAGATCTATTGCAGCCACTATCAAAGATAATTTTATCAAAAAATATGTCCTAGAATATTTTTTAGAACAAATTTCTTCTTTAACGCCTCATTCAAATCAGGGTAAAAAACAATTTTATACAAAAAAAATTCAATCTTTAAAATCAACTCAAACCCATTTTAATGAAAGAAAATCATTGAGCTCTATAGAGTTAAAAGAATTTTCACTTTTATATTTATTAATGAATAATTTAGATATTTTTCAAGAAAATATTCATTTAATTGAAAATATAAAATTATTCACTAACGAAAATAAATTAATCTTTGATTTAATTTTATCTAAATTAAAAACTGGGGAAAAATTAAGAATAAATGACCTTGAAATAGATGAGCAATTAGTTGACAGAATATTCAAATTTGCATCAATAAAATATATTTTGAATAATCATAAAAATGATCACCAAAAAATATTTGAATTATTGGGTGAATATCTACATGCTCTTGAAATTCACGGTCTTGAAGTTAGGATAGAGGAATTAGAATCAAAATTCTCTAAAGATTTAAGCGAAACAACCTTTAATGAAATTAATGATTTAAAAGAGGAAAAAAAAAGGAAAAATATCAATTAAATCATTCAAAAAAGACGTGGATTTTTCTTAAATTGAGCTTATATAAGTCTTCTCAAATATACTATTGTGGAAAGAATAATTACTAAATCATTTGCTAGGCTAATGGGTCGTGGAACCCACAGAGGTTTTATAACCTTTGATGAGTTAAATAAATCATTAGGTAAAAGAAACCTTTCAGATGAAAACTTAGAGCAGGCTTTCATGCATATTTTAGACGAGAGAGTTGCTCTAGTTGAAAAAAAATCAGATTTTAAAGCTTTAAGAAAAAAAGAAAGCTCTTCTAAAGAAGAAGGTAAAACTATTGAAAAAAGTGACGATCCAATAAGAATGTATTTAAGAGAAATGGGTGGTGTGGAGCTTCTTTCAAGAGAAGGAGAAATAGCAATTGCAAAAAGAATAGAGGCGGGAAAAGATGTGATGATCAATGCATTATCACAAAGTCCAATAACAGCATTACAATTTTTTGAATGGAATAACAAACTTCAAAATGATGAAATATTAGTTAGAGAAATAATTGATATCGACACTAACTATATGGAAGATGAGAGTACGGGACAAAGTGCCAAACAAAGAAATTCAGGTGAACCAAAAAAAGAAAAAGGTGATGAAAACTCCAGTAGCAATGAAGACTCTGAGGATGAATTTAATCCCACACTTGCAGCCATGGAAACTGAAATTAAGCCTAAGGTTTTAAAAACAGTAAATACTTTAACAAAAGAATATAATAAATTAATTAAATATCAAAAAGACAAGTTAGATTGTATCTTAAATTCATTAAATTTTTCTCCATCAAAAGAAAAAATTTATAATAAAATTGTAAATGATATTTTAGAAAATATAAAGTCTCTTCAGCTATCACCTTCAGTTTTTGAAGTATTGGTTCAAAAACACTATGTTGAAAATAAAAAAATTATTTCATTAGAGGGCAATCTTTTAAGATTGGCTATGGATCAAAAAATACCAAGAAAAGAATTTATTAAATTTTATATAGGAAATGAAATAAATCCTAACCTTAAAAAATTTCTTGATACCAATTTATTATGGAAACAATTTTTTGCAAAAAATAAAGAAGAATTTAAAAATATTAGAGAAAGATTAATTGAGATAAGTCATAAGTTGGGAATTTCTGTTACAGATTTTAAAAAAATGGTTAGCAGAGTTCAAAAAGGTGAAAAAGAATCAAGGATAGCAAAAAAAGAGATGGTCGAGGCTAATTTGAGATTGGTAATTTCTATAGCTAAAAAATATACGAATAGAGGACTGCAATTTTTAGATTTAATTCAAGAGGGAAATATTGGCCTTATGAAAGCTGTAGATAAATTTGAATATAGAAGAGGATATAAGTTTTCTACTTATGCAACTTGGTGGATTAGACAGGCAATCACAAGATCTATAGCAGATCAAGCAAGAACAATTAGAATTCCAGTTCATATGATAGAAACAATTAACAAAATTGTAAGAACTCAAAGATTAATTTTAAGTGAATTTGGTAGGGAAGCAACTCCTGAAGAATTAGCAAAAAAATTACGAATGCCCCTAGATAAAGTAAGAAAAGTTCTTAAAATTTCAAAAGAACCTGTTTCATTAGAGAAACCAGTTGGAGATGAAGAAGATAGTAGTTTGGGAGATTTTATTGAGGATACAAAAGCGTTAGCGCCATTAGAGCAAGCAATTAAATCTAATTTAAGCGAAGCAACCACAAAAATTTTATCCACTTTAACACCAAGAGAAGAAAGAGTTTTAAGAATGAGATTTGGCGTTGGTATGAATACCGACCATACTTTAGAAGAAGTTGGTTTGCAGTTTTCAGTCACACGAGAGCGTATTAGACAGATTGAAGCAAAAGCTCTGAGAAAATTAAAACATCCAAGCAGATCCAAACAACTTAAAAGCTTTTTAGAAAGTTAAAATTTGAGGGACTGTAGCTCAATAGTAGAGTACTGCATTGACATTGCAGGGGTAGTTGGAGCATAACCAACCAGTCCCACCATTATGATAATAGTTAAGAACCTTAATAGTTTTTGATTATATTATAAATAATTCGTTTTTATTAGTCTTATGCATTAAAGATATTTTACTATTTGAAATTGAAGCAATGAAAAATATATTAAAAAAAATCAATAAATTCGGTAAAACCAAATTTTTTTTTGAAGAATCTCAACTTTTACCAGTTAACAAAGATGATCAATTTACTAGTTTGTTGTTACCAAAAAATTTATCCAAAGAAGAAAGAACTCAAGGTGGGGCAAGATTTAGAGGTCTATATAAAAATTCAATTAATGAATTTCCTTTAATTTCCATCATAGTACCAAGTTTTAAGGAAGATAAACTCTCCCAATCAATTGATTCAATTTTAAATCAAAATTATCCAAATGTAGAAGTTATAGTCATTGATGGAAAATCAGGAAAAGAAACAACAGATACATTGGAAAATTATAAAGATGATATTGATATCTGGGTGAGTGAAAAAGACCAAAATCTTTGGGATGCCTGGAATAAAGGGTTTAAGTTAGCAAGGGGGGATTTTGTTGGCATAGTTGATTCTTCAAATATTTTATATCCCGATTCAATGAATATATTAAAAGAATATATTATTAAAAATCCTGAAATGGACTTTTTATGTGGAACAGTAAAAAAGGATAATAAGATTTATGCCAATTACAGACCTGAGGATATATATAGACAATTTAATATAATACCTTCTACCATAGTAGGTTTTTATATTAAATTATCTTCTTTAAAAAAAGTAGGCCTATTAAATATAACCTATAAATTACAGTCCGATTATGATTGGCTATATAGAATTATTGTTAAATATAAAATGAAAGGTGTAAGAACAAAAGGTTCAGAGGTATTTGGAGATCTTGGTATTAGTAATTTTTCTACTAAGTTTAGTTTTTTTTCAGCATTAATGAATGAGCTAAAAATTAGGTTTAAAAATAAACAGAATATAGTATTAATATTTTTTATATTTTTAGGAAGAATTTTTATGAAAGTTTATAAAGATATAATAAAATTGATTAAATGAAAAAAATGAATTAATTAACTCACAAGCTTATGAAAAAAAAAATTTCTAAAATTAATCTTTTAATTAAAAAAAAATATAAATATGAGCTATTAGAAAATGGCTTTAGTGATAGTGATATTTCTATTGGTAAAAAAGTTTTGACATCAAAAAGAATTACAATGGCAAAATACACTAGAAATTTTGAAAATGCATTTGCCAAAAGAATTAATGCTAAGCATGCTTTAATGGTAAATTCTGGCTCTTCAGCAAATTTATTAGCAGTTTTTGCAGCAGGAAATCCTTTAAAAAAAAATCATTTAAAAAGAGGTGACGAAGTATTGGTGCCAGTTTTATGCTGGTCAACTTCAATCTGGCCATTAGTTCAATTTGGATTAAAGCCAGTTTTTGTTGATATTGATATAGATACTTTAAACATAGATATAGAAAAACTAAAAAAAAAAATTACCAAAAAAACTAAAGCTATAATGTTAATTAATGTATTAGGAATCTGTAGTGACTTATTTGAAATTAAAAAAATTGCAAAAAAAAATAAATTAATAATTTTTGAAGATAATTGTGAATCATTAGGTTCAAAATTAAAAAATAAGTATTTAGGAACTTTTGGTAATTATGCTTCATTTTCTTTTTATTACTCACATCAAATAACATCTGGCGAAGGTGGAATGATAACATGTGATAATGATAAGGATTATCAAATTTTATTTTCTTTAAGATCGCATGGATGGTTTGGAGGTAATAGATTTTATTCAAGAAAAGATAAAAATTATAATATTTATGCGAAAAAATATCCTAAATTAGACCCAAGATACATTTTTTCAAATTCAGGTTTTAATTTGAGACCAACTGACATTCAGGCCGCTATAGCTCACAACCAATTTAAGAGATTAGATAAATTGAAAAACATGAGAGATAGGAATAGAAGTTTAATAATTGACAAAATAAAAAATTCAAAAAATTGGAAAAATCAATTTAATTTCATAATTCCAAATAAAGATATAGATCCAAGTTGGATGGGCTTACCAATTTTACTTAATGAAAAATTTAAAAATAAAAAAAGTATTTTTATAGGAATTTTGGATCAGAATGGAGTTGAGACAAGACCAATAATAAGTGGTTCTTTTGTAAATCAACCAGCTGTAAAACTTTTTAGCTTAAATAAGAATAATGAGAAATTTCAAGTTGCACAAAAAGTTCAAGACTTGGGTTTTTTAATTGGCCTTCATACAAATAAAATTTCAAAAAAAAAATTACAATTAATTCACGATACTTTCTTTAAAATTGATAGTTTGTAAATTAATTATAATGCTATAGTAGCGTTGTTGTGTATACATTTTTTATACCATTATCCAATACTAGACAGATCATTCAATCTAATGTATTCGTAGAATAATTTTTGGGCCTGTAGCTCAGTTGGTTAGAGCAGTACACTCATAATGTATTGGTCCCAGGTTCGAGTCCTGGTGGGCCCACCAACAAAATTATTTATTGATAAAATTAGTTAAATTTTCAAGAAGAGCATCGATATTTCCATCGTTAGAAACTATTATGGATTCAAACTCTTCTTTTTGAGTTCTGACTAAGCTGAGACCTTCAATTATTAGGTCTCTTATTAATAAATTTTCTGGATATTTTGTATACACTCTCCAACCAATCTCAACTTTAGGTCTTGTCTCTGTTGCAACCAGTGTACTATTTACCATGGTATAATTCTCATTTATTTTTTTTTTAGAATTTACTTCAATTTCTGGATTTGAGTATTCCGCCAATCTACTAGAAAAACTTATTAAAAAATATTGTTCGAACACTTTTTCATATTTTTTTTTTTGTTTTTCATTTAAAGAATTTCTATACATCCCAAGCGAGTAAAGTCCTATCCCCTTAATATCCACTGTTTCTTTTGCTATATCTTTAAGTTTTTCAATTCTTTCTTTTTTAGAAAGATTTCCACCAAGTGTTTTGGCTGCTCTATTAACTGTTGATTGAACAAAAACATCTGGTTCAATTGAGTAAACTTTAGCAATATTTGAAAAAGAGATTACTAAACAAAATAGAAGTGTTAATTTTTTTTTTAGAAACATTGGATTATCATCTGTTAAATTAATTTTTATACTTTAATTATTGTGACTCTACTTCTTCCCAGTCACCCTCGTACATAATTTCAATTGTAGGATTTGCGTTTGTAATTTTTTGTTGCCTATCCTGTAAGTACAAACTTCTTACTGATGCATAAAAATCCATGGAGTTTTTTTCTAAATTTTCTATTGACTGTATATTTTTTGCTCTAAAATCTACTCCCGATACAACTTTTGTCTTCATGTATAAAGAGTCAGTTAAATATTCATTATTTCCATGGGTAGAGACATTATAATAAGGGTCTCCGCCCAAAACATTTACAAATGAACCAAGAGTATCTCTAACTGTTGATGGTCCTAAAACTGGCAACACGACATAACAACCTGCACCTATACCCCAAGAGCCAAAGGTTTGCCCATAATCCTCTTTTTCATATTCTGGAAAATTCATTTTTTCAGCTACATCAATTAATCCAAGAACTCCCACAGTTGTGTTAACAACAAATCTTCCAGCATTAATTCCAGCTTTTTTAAATTCTCCCTGCAGAATATTGTTAGGTATGGTTATTAGTGAAGAAAGATTAACAAGTGCATTACTCGTCCCAGTTCTGACTGAAGAAGGTAATTGTCTGTAACCTTTTGCAACTGGTTTAAAAACAACTTTGTCTAATCCTTGATTGAGAGAAAAAGTAGCTCTATTTAAACCTTCAAAACAGTCTTTAACTGCCCCAGGGCGTTTTGATAGGCTGTTCTCTCCATCTGTGTCAGCACTTAGGTTTGAAGCTAACATCAAACTTATTAAAGAAGTTATTAAAATTTTTTTCATAATTACTTATTATATAATATATATAACAAGAAAGTAAATCCGGATTTAGCACTTAAAAAGACATAATTATGGCAATAAAAACAACCTTAAATTACTCTCCAAATTTTAATCCTAAAAAAAGAGCTAAAAAAGAAATAAAATTTCTTATTTTTCATTACACAGGTATGAAAAAAGAATCAAAGGCCATAAATAGGCTTACAGATATACAATCTGAGGTTGGTTGTCATTACTTGATTAAAAATAGTGGGGAAATAATTACGATGGTACCAGAATCTTACATTGCATGGCATGCAGGTAAATCTTCATGGGGGAGTTACAAATCTCTAAATAAAAATTCTATTGGAATTGAAATTACAAATCCAGGA
>Ga0307986_10001389_pt1 | contig 17572 bp, 28 predicted proteins | sample EllFjometageno82_FD_203170 | JGI IMG/M metagenome (GOLD analysis project Ga0307986, IMG submission 203170) | Marine microbial communities from Ellis Fjord, Antarctic Ocean - #82 | ecosystem: Environmental > Aquatic > Marine > Unclassified | place: Southern Ocean | collected 2014-10-09
CCCTTTTTATGGAAATAAGGAAGCATAATAAGACTGGTTGCGTCTCTCATGTCATCTGTGTTGGGCTTAAAGGTTACGCCGAGGAATGTTATTATTTTATTTTTAATATTTTTTCCAAGAACATTATTAACTTTAGTAAGAAGTAATTTTTTTCTTTTTTCATTCGACTTAATCACTGACCTGACTAAAGAAAGATCTACATTTACTTTGTCGCTTATAGATACCAAACCTTTAGTGTCTTTAGGAAAACATGATCCACCGTAAGCAGGGCCAGCTCTTAAAAAACGACTTCCAATTCTAACATCACTACCCATGCCTAGGGAAATATCCTCAATGTGAATTCCAATTTTTTCACAAAGGTTAGCAATTTCATTGATAAAGGTAATTTTTGTAGCCAAGAAAGCGTTTGAAGCATATTTAATTAATTCTGCACCTCTTCTATTGGTAGTAAAAAATTTAGCCCCTTTGTTGATTAAGGGTAAATATAGTTTTTTCATTATCTTAAATAAATTTTTATTATTAGAGCCAACGACTATTCTATCAGGGTATCTGAAATCTCTCACCGCCTCACCTTCTCTTAAGAATTCTGGATTAGAAATAACAGTAAATTTTTTTTTATTTTTTAAAATTTTTTCAATTTGATCACCTGTTCCAACGGGTACAGTTGATTTAGTAATAATAATTTTTTTCTTTTTTGAGTATTTTTGTATTTCTTTTGCTACGTTAAAAACAAATTTTAAATCAACAGCTGAAGAATTTTTTTTACTGGGAGTACCTACGCATATAAAAATAATATCAGATTTATTTATAGCCTCAGCAGTATTTGATGTAAAAAAAAGTCTTTTAGCTTTATAGTTTTTATTAATCAATTCATCTAAGCCTGGTTCGTAGATAGTTGACTCACACGAATTTAATTTATTAATTATATTTTCATTTTTATCCGCGCAATAAACAGTATGACCAATATCAGCAAAACAAGTTCCGCTCACAAGTCCTACATAACCTGTTCCAATCATGCATAGTTTCATTATTTTTTCCTCTGTGATAATTGAGTTCCAGAATTGATATAACCACTTAAAGTTCCACAATCTAAATACTTGCCTTTAAAAATATTACCATAAAAATTTTCACCTTCTATAATCATTTGTTTTATTGCATCTGTGATATGAATTTCTCCACCTCGGCCTGATTTTGTTTTTTTTAATTGTTTCATAATTGTTTTAGGTAAAATATATCTTCCAATAATAGCGTAATTTGAAGGAGCATTTTTTAAACTTGGTTTTTCAACAACGTCTTTAATTGAAAAATAATTTTTTTTTTTATTTTTCAATGAAAGAATACCCCACCTAGAAACTGTTTCTTTTTTAACAATTTTAGTGGCAATAATTGATCCGTTGGTCTTTTTATGTAACTCTATCATTTCTTTAGAACAATTTTTATTAATAATTAAATCATCGGGAAAAAGAATTAAAAAATGTGAATGATTGATGTATTTTTTACATTTTAAAATTGCATCGCCTGTACCTTTAGGTTTATTTTGATAAACAAATTTAATCATTTTTTGATATTTTTTTAGTTTTTTGAATACAGCCATTATTCTTTTGTCTTTTTTATTAGCTAATATAGACTTATAAAATCGATCATTAAAAAAATATTTTTTTATGCTTTCCTTTTTTTTTGAAATAACAAAAATAAACTCTTTAATACCTGCTTCTATACACTCATCGAGAATATGTTCTAAGTTAACCTTTCCATTTATGGGTAAAAGTTCTTTTGGAGTTACGCTGGATAGAGGTAAAAGCCTTGTTCCAAGACCAGCTAATGGTATTATTGCCTGCTTTAACATAAGTTCTTTTACTTTTAAATTTTAATTAATAAAAATGCAAATATTTAAAAACAAAAATAAATTACTTAAAGAAATATCAAATATAAAAGATATAGCTTTTGTGCCTACAATGGGATCTATACACAAGGGTCATTTAAGTTTAATAAAAAGAGCTAAAAAAGAGTCAAAAAATATCTTAGTTTCGATATATATAAATCCAAAACAATTTAATTTAACTTCTGAGTTTCAGAAATATCCTAGAAATATAAATAAAGACATTTCTCTTCTTAAAAAATTGAGAATTAAATATCTTTATTTACCAAATTATAATGATATTTATTCTTTTAGAACAAAATTACCTGTTTATTTAAGTAAATTTTCTAAAAAACTTTGTGGTAAATTTAAACGCGGGCATTTTAGAGGTGTAATTAATGTCGTTAATCGTTTTATAGAAATTATCAATCCTAAATCAATTTTTCTGGGTTTTAAAGATTTTCAGCAATTAACTCTAATTAAACATCACATTAACAAAAATAACATATCAACTAAAGTGGTGGCTTGTCCTACAATAAGAGAAAAGAGTGGGATTGCTGTATCATCAAGAAATATGAAATTAAATAAAAAACAGACTAAAATTGCTCAAAATGTTTATAAATATTTAAAAGACTATAAAAAAAAAAATACATCACTAATGATTAAATTAAATCAATTAGATATTATTAATAATATAAAGTTATTTGGTGTTGAAAAAATTGAATATATAGAACACTTGAATTTAAAGACACTTAAGAAACCCAAAAATAAATACGAAAAGTCTAATATTTTTATTGCTTATTATATCAATAATGTAAGATTAATTGACAATCTATAAAAATACTAAAGAACCAATTCCTAAAAAAGATAAAAAACCAATCACATCTGTTACAGCTGTTACAAATACACTTGAAGCTAATGCAGGGTCTATGTTCATTTTTTTTAATGTTACTGGAATTAATATTCCAAACAAACCTGCAACAATCATGTTTAGTACCATTGATGCAGCTATAATAATAGATAGATCGAATTGTTTAAACCAAAGTTGTACGACAGCACCAGTAATTATTGCAAAAATAATTCCATTAAGAACACCAATAAAAAACTCTTTAGTAATAATTTTATTTATATTACCGCTAGATAGTTCTTTTGTGGCAATAGCTCTAATTGTAACTGCAAGAGTTTGCATGCCAGCATTACCACCCATTGAAGCAACTATTGGCATTAAAAAGGCTAATGCTACAACTTTTTCAATTTCTGCACCAAAAATACTTATAACCCATGAAGCAAGTAAAGCTGTTGCAAGATTTATAAGTAACCAGTTAAACCTTCTTTTTGTTTTAACGAATACTGTGTCCGTAATTTCTTCGTCACCAACACCTGCTAATCTTAGTGCGTCCTCTTCCGCTTCCTCCTGAACTACTGTAACTATGTCATCAGCAGTAATCATTCCTACTAATTTATTATTTTTATTTATAACACCTGCAGAAACTAGATTATAAGTTTCAAATGCGTGACCTACTTCTTCTTTGTCCATGTTGACTGAAATTAAAACAGGCATTTCTCTCATAATAGAAATCATTTTAGAATTTCTCGCAGTTCTAAGAACTCTTGAAGATGGAACAATACCAATAGGTTTAAATTCATTATCGACTATAAATATTTCTAGAAACTCTTGTGGCAAATCTTTGCTTTCTCTGAGATAGTCAATAGTTTGTCCTACAGTCCAATCACTTGGTATAGCTGTAAATTCTCGCTGCATAATACGTGCGGCTGAATCTTCTGGGTAACTGAGCCCTTCTTCTAAAAGAAATCTATCTTTTGGAGGTAATTTATCTAGAATTAAATTTTTTTTATCTAGTTCTAAATTTTCTAGAATAGAAACTGCGTCATCTGACTCTAGTCTCTTGATAATATTTGATATAGAATCTATTGAAATTAAATGTAAAACTTCACTTTGTATGGACTCATTTAATTCTATAAATATTTCAGGTGCTATACTAAAAGATTCAATCTCAATTAATTTTACACGTGTATCGTAAGATAAATTTTCTATTAAATTTGCAACATCTGAAGGATGTAAATCTTTTAATGTTTGGTTTATAAATTGAAGATCACTTAAATTTATTTTATCACTAAAAGTTGTAATGAAATTTTTATTAAAGTCTAAATTTACTTTTTTATTACCTATAGACTTAATTAAACTCATAAAAACTCCTATTACATTATTTGTGAGACTATTAGTTTATCTGATGGTAAAATTCAAACTAAAATGACTTTACAGGTTAAAATAAGCAAAAAATTAGTACCTTATAAAAGGGCTTTTTCATCTCTTAAGAAAAGAGTTGAATTAGTTAAAAAAAACAAAGCTAAAGAGTTAGTATGGGTATTGGAACATCCACTAACTTTTACCAGCGGTATAAGATTTACGGAAAAAGAAATATTAGATAAAAAAATACATGTAATTAAAACAAATAGAGGTGGTAAAATAACGCTACATAGCCCAGGTCAAAAAATAGTGTATTTTGCATTAAATTTAAACAAACGAAAAAAAGATATCAAAAATTTAGTCAAACAAATTGAGTGTTGCATCATAGAATTCTTAAAATTATATAAAATTAATAGTAATGCTGATAAAAAAAATATTGGTATTTGGGTTAAAGATAAAAAAATTGCAGCTATAGGTATACGCGTCAGTAACTGGGTAGCTTACCACGGCTTTTCTATTAATATAAATAACAACCTAAACTATTATAAAAAAATAATACCCTGTGGCTTAGATAATACAAAAGTTACATCTACAAGGGCTGAAAGTAAGTCTAGAATTTTAAATGCAGATAGTAAGTTAATAGAGATATTTTTAAAATACTTAAAAAATATTTAGGTCTTTTTTAACAATAAAATCTTTAAATTCTTTATTAAAATCTGCTGTAAAATTATATTTAACATTATTGATCATAAATTTAATTTCATATGCATGCAGCATTAAGTTTTTACTTTTTATAAAATCTTTACCTCTTTTAACATAATACTTATCATCTCCAATTATTGAATTACCTATATTATATAATTGTTTTCTAAGTTGGTGTTTTCTACCTGTTATGGGTCTAAGTTCTAATAAAGAATATTCATTATTCGCTTTTAAAATTTTTACATATGAAGTAGCTTTTTGAACTATCTTTCTTTCTTTTTCATACAAAACTAGATCATCTTCTAAAACTTTTATTTCTTTAGAAATTTCACCGTAAACTACAGCTAAGTAAGTTTTGTGAATTTTTCTTATGCGAAATAGAGAGGTGAATAATTGAGCATATTCTCTTGTTTTTGCAACTATTAAAATTCCTGAAGTTTCTTTGTCAAGTCTATGAACAATAAAAGGTTTTGAATTTTCAAAATATTTAGTTTCTCTTAGTGTATCAACTACATTTTTAAAAGATTTTGTTCCAGATTGAACTGCAATTCCAGCAGGCTTGTTTATAACAATAAAATTTTCATTATTTTCTATAACAAAGTCATCGTACTTATCTCTCTCAGTATTGGTTGGTATGTATTGTGTAATTAAATTTTTCTCAGTTTTTTTTACTTTTTCAATATTAAAAATTTCAATTAGATCGTTTTCTTGTACACGATACGAGCTCTTAGTTTTTTTACCATTAACTTTAGCTTGATTTTTTCTTATAATTTTTTCTATTAAACCTTGTGGTATGTCTAGTACTTTATTTTTAAACCAACGATCAAAACGTGTATTATGAAAGTCTTTCTCTACTTCAAACTTCTTGATCATAGGAAGAATATATTATGGAAATTATTTAGTGGCCGCAACTGGTGTTGCTTCTTTTTCTTTAGTTTCAATTTTTTTCGGCTTATCAACTTTTTTTGCCTCTATGTCTCTGTCAACTAATTCAATTATAGCCATTGGTGCGTCGTCGCCATATCTAAAACCAGCTTTCAGAACTCTAGAATAGCCACCTAGCCTTTTTACATACCTAGCTGACAGGACGTCAAAAACTTTAACTACTGAAGTTTTGTCTTGTAGTTTTGAGAATAGCCTTTTTTTATTACTCAGATTATTTTTTTTTCCTATAGTAATAACTTTATCAATAAGCGGTTTAAGCTCTTTTGCTTTCGGTAATGTTGTAGTTATTTGTTCGTACTTAATTAGTGAATTAAGCATATTTTGAAATAAAGCTTTTCTATGCTCTGCTGTTCTATTTAATTTTCTGTGTCCTAAACCGTGTCTCATAATTTAATATATATTCTCTTCCAATTTCTTTGACATATCTGCGATATTATCTGGTGGCCAATTCGGTATTTCCATCCCTAAATACAAAGACATAGTACTTAGAACTTCTTTAATTTCATTAAGAGATTTTCTACCAAAATTTGGCGTTCTTAACATTTCTGGCTCAGTCTTTTGAACTAAGTCACCTATATAAATAATATTATCATTCTTTAAACAGTTCATTGATCTAACAGAAAGTTCTAGCTCCTCAACTCTTTTTAACAAGTTTTTATTAAACTCAGGTTCTACTGATTTTACTTCTTTAACAACTTCTTTTGGGTCTTTAAAATTAACAAACATAGAAAGTTGATCTTGAAAAATTCTAGCAGCATAAGCAATCGCATCTTCCGCGTTGACTGTACCGTTTGTTTCAATTCTCATTTCTAATTTATCATAATCTAGAGCACTTCCTGCTCTTGTGTTTCCTACGGTGTACGACACTTTTTTTACAGGACTGAATAGTGAATCAACTGCAATTAAACCTAAAGGACTATCTTCATCTTTATTTTTTGTTGATGGAACATATCCTTTACCTGTGTTCACTATTAATTCCATGTGAAAATTAGTTTTTTCATCTAAATTACAAATTGTTTGTTCGGGATTTAAAATTTCTATTTCTGAAGGTAAAGTTATATCTTTAGCTTTCACTTCTTTAGGACCCTTAACATCTAGTATAATTTTTTTAGGAGCGTTTACTGATGATTTTATAGCTAAATTTTTAACATTCAATACTATGTCAGTTACATCTTCTCTTACACCTTTAATTGAAGAAAACTCATGAAGTACGCCGTCTATTTGTACGGCTGTTACAGCAGCACCTTGGACAGAAGAAAGTAATATTCTTCTTAAGGCATTTCCAAGTGTTTGACCAAAACCTTTTTCCAACGGTTCTGCTATTACACTTGCTGTGGACTTGTCGTCATTACTGATTACTTCAAGTTGGTTTGGTTTTATTAGCGCCTTCCAATTTTTGTCTATAATATTATTTGCTGTTTGCATTATACTCTCCTTCTTTTAGGTGGCCTTGTCCCGTTATGGGGCATAGGTGTTGTATCTTTAATAGATGTAATTTTAAATCCTTTAGACTGAAATGCTCTTAACGCTGTTTCTCTCCCAGAACCAGGACCCTTCACTTCTACGGATAAAATTCTTAGACCTTGTTCGTAAGCTTTACCGCCAGCGTCATCAGCTGCAACTTGGGCTGCATACGGAGTTGATTTTCTAGAGCCTTTAAAACCTTTGGCACCAGCCGAGGACCAAGCAATAACGTTCCCGCTTTCATCTGCTATTGAAATAATTGTGTTGTTAAAAGTTGAGTAAACGTAAGCAACACCTGAAGTAATATTTCTTTTTACTTTTTTCTTTTTTTTAAATGAGGAAACTTTTGCTGATGATTTTTCTGTTTTTACAGGATCTTTTTTTTTCTCTACATTAGTAGTAGCTTTTTTAATAATTTTAGTATCTTTTTTATCTTCAATTTTTTTATTCATAAATTATTTATTTTTTCAAAGGAGTAAGTTTTTTACCGGCAATAGCTACGGCTTTACCTTTTCTTGTTCTTGCATTGCTATGTGTTCGTTGACCACGTACTGGTAATTTTTTTTTATGACGCGTTCCTCTATATGTAACTAAGTCAACTAATCTTTTTATATTTAAAGAAATTTCTCGTCTTAAATCACCCTCAACTTTATGGTTTGTGTTTATGTATTCAGTTATTTTTAACATCTGATCTTCAGTTAAATTATTAACTCTAACGTCTTGTGGGATGCTAAGTGCTTTACATATATTTTTTGAAGAGTGTAGACCTATGCCATGTATATAAGTAAGGGCTATGCTCACAATTTTATTCGGAGGAATGTTAATTCCGGCTATTCGGGCCATAGTTTATTAGGTATAAGTTTAAAAAGGTACTTATATGGCGTTATTTTGTAAAGTCAACCCTCTATAATGTTCAAATAACTGCTAATTTCACTGTATATAACATCAATATCTGTTTCACCGTTTACATCTTTTACTAAATTAAGCTTATTGTAAAAATCCAGAACTGGTTCAGTAGATTTTTCATAAGTTTGGTATCTTTTTACAGCTACATCAGCATTATCATCGTCTCTTTTTTTTAAAAACTCCTTCTGGCAACAGGTTGTGTTTTTTTTCGGTGGATTAAAAAACTCATTATATGTATTTCCACATTTTGAGCAAACCATTCTGCCGACAATCCTTTTTTTAATTGTGTCTAGTGAAACCTTCAATCGTATAACAAGATCAATTTTTTGATCATACTTAACAAGAAGTTGGTTTAAATTCTCTGCTTGGGGTAAATTTCTAGGATATCCATCAAATATAATTCTATTTTTATAATCTTTATTAGAAACAATGTTTTCTATTAATTTGTTAATTATTATATCGGGCACAAGTGAGCCAGAGTTAACTATGGAAGTTATTTGAATTCCTAGTTTTGATTTTTTTTTAATCTCTTCTCGTAGTAAGTCACCTGTAGATAATTTGAAAAGATTTATTTTTTTTACAATAAACTCTGATTGCGTGCCTTTGCCAGCTCCAGGAGGTCCAAATATAATGACATTCATTTTGGTTTGTTCTTGTTACTTGCCAAATTTTGTTTTCTTTATTAAGGACTCATACTGCGAACTCATTAATCTGGTTTGTACTTGTGTTACTGTGTCCATTGCAACGACGACAACGATTAATATCGAAGTACCTCCTAGATAAAAGGGTATTGGATATTTTGAAATTAAGAATTCTGGTAACAAACAAACAAAAGTTAAATAAATTGATCCAATCGTAGTTAGTCTAATTAATATTGTTTCTATGTATTCAGCTGATCTTTCTCCTGGTCTGATGCCAGGAATGTAGCCACCATATTTTCTTAGATTTTCAGCTGTCTCTTTAGGGTTAAATACAATTGACGTATAAAAGAAAGAAAAGAAAATAATTCCAGATGCGTAAAGTAGCATATAAAGTGGCTGACCCTGAGTAAACATAGATGAAATACTTAGAAAAGTTTCTGAATCTGAAAAACCAAAATTAGACAATGTGACAGGCAGTAATAATAATGCAGATGCAAATATTGCAGGTATTACTCCTGCTGTATTAATCTTTAATGGCAGGTGGGAAGACTCACCTCCATATACTTTATTACCGACTTGTCTTTTTGGATAATTTATCAAGATTTTTCTCATAGCCCTTTCAAAGAAAACAATGAAAAGAACTGTAAAGATTACTAACAAAAAAATTATAATAATAAGTGTTGCAGATAAAGCTCCAGTTCTACCAAGTTCAAAAGTTGACGCTAAAGCTCTCGGTATTTCCGCTACAATACCAGAAAAAATTATTAAAGATATTCCATTACCAACTCCTCTTAACGTGATTTGTTCACCTAACCACATTAAGAAAGTAGTGCCAGCTACCAAAGAAATAGTTGTTGTTATTCTAAAAGACATCCCTGGATCTAATACAAGTGATCCAGCATTTTCCAGTCCTACAGATACGCCATATCCTTGTAGAATGGCTATAAATACTGTTCCATATCTAGTTAACTGTGTAATTTTTTTTCTACCTATCTCACCTTGTTCTTTTAAATTTTTAAAATAATCAGAAACACCTGTTAGTAACTGAATAATAATAGAAGCTGATATATAAGGCATAATTCCAAGAGCAAAAATTGCCATACGTGTTACTGCTCCACCAGAAAAAACGTTAAACATACCTAGAAGACCTTTTTGAGAATTGCTCATAACATCGGTTAAGGCTTGAGGGTCAATGCCAGCTAAAGGAACATATGTACCCAATCTATAGACAATTAAAATAAATATTGTAAAAAATATTCTACTTTTGAGATCGTTAGCTTTAGCAAAAGCACCTTGATTAATATTTTCGTTAGACATTAGGCTTTCTATTTTTTTAGAATTTCAGGTATTTCAGTCGTTTTTTTAACTTTAGCTTGTTTTTTTTTTTTTGCAATAATGTTAAGTGTTCCGCCAACTTTTTCAACTTTTGTCAACGCTTGTTTAGATGCAAAATTTGCTGTTATGCTAATTTTAGTTTTTAATTCTCCGTTACCTAGTATTTTTAATTTAAGATACTTTTTATTAATTATCTTTTTTTCATGCAAAAGTTTGAGGTCAACAGGTGAGTTTAGATCTATCCTCTTATCGTCGTGAAATTTTTGGAGATGAGACAGATTTATAATAGCCGTGTTTCTTATGAATAAAGATTTGAAACCTCTTTTTGGTAATCTTCTATAAAGTGGAGTTTGCCCACCCTCAAAAGCTTTTATAGAAACACCTGATCTTGACTTTTGTCCTTTAATACCACGACCACCAGTTTTTCCTTTACCTGAACCAATACCACGTCCAGGTCTAATTTTTTTAACGTTTGTTTTGACCAAGGTATTTAATTTCATTTTGTATTCTCTCTTTTAGAAATTATTTCTGATATTTTTTTTCCTCGCATTGCAGACAGAAGTTTTGGAGAACGCTGTGCCAGCAAAGCATTAACAGAAGCTTTAACCATGTTATGAGGGTTTGCAGATCCGAGAGACTTAGCAACAACATCTTGTATACCTAAAACATCACAGACGGCTCTTATAGGGCCACCAGCAATAATTCCAGTCCCTGCAGGAGCGGATCTCAATAGAACTTTTCCAGAACCATTTCTACCTCTAACATCGTGATGTAGTGTTCTTCCGTCCTTAAGAGAAATTTTAACTAAATTTCTTATAGCATCTTGAGTGGCTTTTTTAATTGCATCTGGAACTTGCTTTGATTTTCCTTGTCCAATTCCAATTGAGCCCTTCTCATTTCCGACGACCATTAATGCGGCAAAACCAAATCTTCTTCCGCCTTTAACTACTTTAGTAATCCTATTTATACCGACTAAACGTTCTTTGTATTCACTTTGTCTTTTCTGCCATTCAGCCATTTAAAACTCCATTCCATTTTTTCTTAGTGAGTCAGCAAAAATTTTAATTCTACCATGGTACTTATATGAGCCACGATCAAAATAAACTTTAGTTATTTTTTTTTCTGCAGCCCTTTTTGCTAGAATTTCTCCTATCAATGCAGAAGTTTCTATTTTTTTCTTTTTATTAGCTTTTATATCTTTTTCAATAGACGAAACTGAAACAAGTGTTTTTTTAGCTTTATCATCTATGATTTGAGCTGAAATATTTTTTAAAGATTTAAAAACTGAGATTCTATATCTGTTAACCGCAACAGTTTTTAATTTTTTTCTATTTCTAAGCTCTCTTTTTTTTGAATTATTAATTTTTTTCATTTTATTTTTTCTTACCTTCTTTTCTTAAAACAAATTGACCTCTTTCTTTTATACCTTTACCTTTGTAGGGCTCAACGGGCTTAAGTGTTTTAATATCTGAAGCAACTTTTGACACTAACTCTTTGTCAACACCAGTAATTGTTATAATAGTTTGTTTTTCAACAACAATTTTGACTTCTTTGGGTATTTTAAAATTAATGTCATGACTAAAGCCTAATTGTAGGTTTAATACTTCACCTTTTAAATTAGCTCTAAAACCTACACCAGTAATGTCTAGAATTTTTTGATGACCAGTACTTACGCCTAAAACAGCATTATTAATTAAACTTCTATAAGTGCCCCACATAATAGATGTTTTTTTATCTAAATTTTTCTTTTCTATAGGCATAATGTTAAATTCATTATTTTCATTAACTTTTGCAGAAAATATTTTATCATTTATTGTAAGTTGTTTGGAGCCTTTTGGACCTGTTATAGTTATTACTCCATTCTCAGTTTTAACTGATGAGTCTTTAGGTATGGTTATATTTTTTTTTCCAATTTTAGACATTAAAATACTCTACAAATGATTTCTCCACCAATGTTATTCTTTCTTGCTTCGATATCCGACATTACACCTTTGTTGGTTGATATAATCGCTAAACCTAAACCGTTTTGAATTCGTGGAATGCTTGTAGCACTTGAAAAAACTCGTCTACCTGGCTTTGAAACTCTTTTAATTTCTTTTATTACTGGTATGCCTTCGTAATATTTTAAGTCTACAAGTAATGAAACTTTGTTATTGTCTTTTTTTTCAATGTGGTAGCTAGAAATAAAACCTTCATTTTTTAACACTTCTAAAACTTTTAATCTAAAATTTGAAGAAGGCATTTCTACTTTAGTCAATTTTCTTAATTGTCCATTTCTAATTCTTGTAAACATATCTCCTATAGGATCCATTAAAGTCATATTTTTCCTTACCAGCTCGATTTAGTCATACCTGGAATTTTTCCAGACGATGCCATTTCTCTTAGAGCTATTCTTGACATTTTTAGTTTTCTGTAAACTCCATGAGGTCTTCCAGTGATCTCACATCTATTAACAACTCTTATTTTTGCAGAGTTTTTTGGTAACTTGTTTAACTTAAGTTGAGCTGCGAACCTATCAGCTAGAGGTAATTCTTTGTTTTTAATGATTTTTTTCAAAGCTGCTCTTTTTTTTGAAAATTTTTTAGTTAATCTAATTCTTTTTAAGTTTTTTTGTATTGCGCTTGTTTTTGCCATATTATTAATTTTTAGTTGTTGGTTTGTTAATAGGAAAATTAAACTCTTTTAAGAGCTCAACCGTTCCCTCTTTAGTTTTGCTCGTAGTGACAAGTGTTATATCCATTCCTCTAATTTTATCTACTTTATCGTAATTTATTTCTGGAAAAATAAGATGTTCTTTAATTCCAAAACTATAGTTTCCAAATTTATCGATTGCAGTTGAGCTTAATCCTCTAAAATCTTTTATCCTTGGCAGGGCTATATTCACCAATCTGTCTATAAATTCGTACATTTTTGCTGATCTTAAGGTCACTTTGACGCCTGCTGAAAACCCTTTTCTTGTTTTAAAATTTGCAATTGATTTTCTAAATTTTGTAACTATTGCTTTTTGACCGGCAATTGAAGTTAGGTCATCTTGTGAGGCTTTGACTTTTTTAGCATCTGTAGCATCTTCTCCTAATCCTATATTTAGAACTATTTTTGTAATTTTTGGAACTTGATGTCTGTTAGAGCATTTTAATTTTGTCATTAATTTAGGCAAAATTTCTTTATCATAAGTATTTTTAAGTCTAGGTATCATTTATTTATTTTTTTATACTTTCTTTTTTTATTTCTAAATTTTTAACGTTTGAATAGTGTATAAAACTTTCTTTTGAAATAATTCCACCTTTATTTTCCTTAGTAGGTTTTGTGTGTCTTTTCACAAGATTGATTGATTTAACTTTGATTGTGTTCATTTTTCTATTAATTTCTATTACCTCACCAGTCTTACCCCTGTCTTTACCCGTGATAATTTTTACCTGATTCCCTTTTTTAATTTTCATTATTTAGATAACCTCCGGTGCTAATGATATAATTTTTGTGTGACCTGCGGCTCTTAATTCCCTGGTAACAGGACCGAATATCCGAGTGCCCATTGGTTCACCTTTTTCATCAGTCAAAACGACAGCGTTATGATCAAATTGTATTTTAGATCCATCGTCTCTAAAAATTTCTTTTCTAGTTCGAACAACGACTGCTCTATGTACAGAACCCTTTTTAACTTTACCTTTGGGTATAGCGTCTTTTACTGTAATTACTATTAAATCACCTACTCCAGCATACCTTCTTTTCGATCCACCAAGAACCTTTATGCACTCAACTCTTTTTGCTCCAGTATTATCAGCTACAGTTAATTCGGTATGATTTTGTATCATTTATTTATGACCTCCCAAGTTTTTTTCTTCGAGATAGGTGCGCACTCAGCAATTTGAACTTCATCACCTTCTTTAAATGTATTTTTTTCATCATGGGCATGGTATTTTTTTGTTCTAGATATTACTTTGCCAAAGAAAGGGTGTCTAAACTTTCTAATAACAGCAACTACAATAGTTTTATCGCTTTTAGAACTCACCACTTTTCCTTTTAGTACTCTTTTGCTCATTTGGAAACTTTCATATTTATTGTTGTGTATAGTCTAGCAATACTTTTTTTAATTTGATTATATTGCGCTGGATTTTCTACTTGGCCATTAATTTTTTTGAACCTAATGTTAAACAAGTCCTTCTTTAAAGTGTGTATTTTCTTTACTGCTTGTTCGCTAGTCAATTTTTTATCTTCTTTTTTATTTTTAGCCATTTTATCTCTTAATAAATTTTGTTTTAATTGGTAGTTTTGCTGACGCCTTATAAAGCGCTATCCGTGCAACCTCTTCTGTTACACCGTCAACTTCAAAAATTATTCTACCTGGTTTAACTCTACAAGCATAATATTCTGGATTGCCTTTTCCTTTACCCATTCTTACTTCTGTAGGTTTTTTAGAAACAGGTATGTTTGGAAATATTCTCGTCCAAACTCTTCCAGTTCTTTTCATGTATCTCGTGAGAGCAACTCTTGCGGCCTCAATCTGCTTCCCAATAATTCTCTCAGGTTCAAGTGCCTTCAAACCAAAAGCACCATAGTTTAAGACAACAGCTCTCGTGGCTTTTCCATGTATTCTGCCTTTAAAAGCTTTTCTAAATTTAGTTCTTACTGGTTGTAGCATTTTTTACTCTTTCTTTTTTTTCATTTTCAACATCTTTTTTATATAGTTGGCCTTTATAGACCCAAACTTTTATTCCTATAATTCCATAAGTTGTAAGGGCTTCGGCTGTTCCGTAGTCAATATTCGCTCTTAAGGTATGAGAAGGAATGCTTCCGTCTCTCTCCCATTCTGTTCTTGCTATTTCTGTTCCATTTAATCTGCCGCTAACCATTATTTTAATTCCTAACGCACCAAGTCTAGATGCTGACTGCATTCCTCTTTTCATTGCTCTTCTAAAAGCAATTCTTTTAATTAATTGAGTGGCAATATTTTCTGCTATTAAATATGCATTTAATTCTGGTTTTTTTATTTCTTTAATATTTACAGAAACTTCGCTGTCTTTAGAAATTTTAAGTACATTTTTTTTAATTTTTTCAATATCAGCACCTTTTTTTCCTATTACAAAGCCAGGTCTTGAAGTGTGAATTGATAAAATTAGTTTTTTTCCAGATCTTTCAATAATGATGTCTGAAACACCTGAGTTTACAATATTTTTTTTAATATATTTTCTAATTTTAAAATCTTCTATTAAGTATTTCCCAAATTCCTTTTTTTTAGCAAACCAAACTGAATCCCAGCCTCTGTTTACGCCTAGCCTAAAGCCTATTGGATTTATTTTCTGTCCCATAATTATTTTTTAGCCTCTTTTATAGATTCTTTGTTTGTCTCATCTTTTAATTCTTTTTTAATCACTTTTTCAAATTTTTTTTTAGTTTCTTTTTTTTCACCTAATACAATAGTAATTCTAGCAAAAGGTTTTTTAATAGGGCTTGCTCTTCCTTTGGCTCTTGGTCTAAATCTTTTTAAAACAGTCGATTTTCCTACATATGCTTCTTTTATGTAGAGACTGTCAATGTCATATTGGTAATTGTTTTCAGCGTTAGCAATTGCAGATTTAACTGTTTTTTTAACGTCATGAGCTATCCTTTTTCTTGTAAATTCTAGATCTCTTATTGCTACATCAGCTTTTTTTCCTTTTATAAAGTCTAAAATTAAAGCAATTTTACGTGTACTTGATCTCACATTTTTATTTACTGCTGTAACTGAAATATTATTTTTTTCCACTTGCTCCCCCTGGCTTAGCTGCAGCTGGTGCTGCTTTCTTGTCGGCAGGCGTATGGCCTCTAAAAGTTCTGGTCAAAGCAAACTCACCTAGTTTGTGGCCAACCATTTCTTCTGAAATTGTAATAGGTATAAAAGATTTTCCATTATGAATTAAAAAACTATGACCAACAAAATCAGGAATGACTGTTGAGTTTCTTGACCAAGTTTTAATTGGTCTTTTGTCCCCACTACCTTCTTTTAGTCTGTCAATTTTTTTTAATAAACTCGGGTGTACAAATGGTCCCTTCCAAACTGATCTAGCCATAATTATTTCCTTTTTTTCCTTCTTGAAATTATTAATTTATCACTTCTTTGTGGTTTTCTAGTCTTTAAACCTTTAGCAGATTGACCCCAAGGTGAAACTGGATTTCTTCCACCAGCTGTTTTACCTTCACCACCGCCATGGGGGTGATCAACCGGGTTCATCACAACTCCTCTTGATTGTGGTCTTTGACCTTTCCATCTAGTTCTACCCGCTTTACCAATTTTAATATTTTTTTGATCAGGGTTTGAAACTGAACCAAGTGTTGCCATACATTTACTGCTTACTTTTCTTGTTTCTCCTGAACCTAATCTTATAATTGCATGATCGCCATCAAATCCAGTCAATGTTGCAGATGAACCTGCTGATCTAGCCATCTTTCCACCGGTGTTAGGCGTTAATTCTATATTGTGTATCGAGCTACCTTGAGGAATTTCATTTAGCTCCAAACAATTACCAACTTTAATTTCTACTTTTTTTCCTGCTTCTACAGTATCTCCTATTTCTAAGTTTTGAGGACAAATAATATATTTCATGTCATTATCTTCATATTTTATTAAAGCAATGTAACTAGTTCTATTTGGATCATACTCAATTCTCTCAACAACACCCTTGATGTTTCTTTTTGATCTATAAAAATCTATAATTCTATATTTATGTTTGTGCGCGCCACCTCTGTGCCTAGAGGTTATTCTGCCCATATTATTTCTTGCGCCTGTAGAATGTTGGCCAACTGTGAGAGGTTTATAAGAGTCACCTTTCCATAGCTTGCTTTTATCAACAAGAACTGTGGCACGAACTGATTTAGTATAAGGTTTAAATGTTTTTAATGCCATCTTTTAAATTCCCGATGAAAGATCAATACTTTGACCTTTTTTTAGAGTTATAATTGCTTTTTTATATCCTGGTTTCACTGAAGGTTTACCTTGTTTAATTTTTTTTTTTCTTTTTTGGTTTATAATGTTAACTTTGATAACGGTAACCTTAAAGATTTTTTCTATATTTTTTTTAATCGATCTCTTGTTTGCACCTGAATGAACTTTAAAGACAGTTTTATTGTGCTCAGAAAGAATAGTAGCTTTCTCAGTAATAATCGGCTGTCTTATAGAGTCTATAAAATTAATTTTTTTCATCTAATAACCTAGTTTCTATTTTTTTCATTGATGTAGAGGTAATAATTACATTTGTATATTTGAGCAAATCATAAATATTAGCGCCTTCATCTCGTATAACTTTGATGTTTTTAATATTTCTAGCTGATTTTACGAAGTTTTTTTCAGAATCTTTGTCAGAAACAATTAAAACATTTAATAATTTATTGTTATTTAAAAATTTATTGAAATCTTTAGTTTTTTTAACTTCTTTTGTAACATCAGACAAAATATGCAATTGTTTATCTACATTTTTTTTAGCTAAAGTTTGCGCTAATGCCAATTTTCTTACTTTTTTATTTATTTTTTTTATTTTA
>Ga0307986_10001390_pt1 | contig 17571 bp, 15 predicted proteins | sample EllFjometageno82_FD_203170 | JGI IMG/M metagenome (GOLD analysis project Ga0307986, IMG submission 203170) | Marine microbial communities from Ellis Fjord, Antarctic Ocean - #82 | ecosystem: Environmental > Aquatic > Marine > Unclassified | place: Southern Ocean | collected 2014-10-09
GCTGTTGTGTTGCTGCTCCCGTCGATCGCAATATCAATTGTCACCGGTATCGAAGTGATGATCTGCATTCTCGCCATCGGCATGATTAGTGTTGCCTATACCCTGATGGGCGGAATTGAGGCCGTTATTTGGACCGACGTCATGCAGGTCGTGGTATTACTGGGCGGCGCCATTCTCGCCGTTGTCACGATTTCCCTAAACGTCGATGGTGGCCTACCGGAAATGGTTCGAATCGCATCGGCAGACCAGAAATTCAATGTGCTAAATTTCAATTTTGATTTCTCGGAGCCAACCTTTTGGGTCGTCGTTATCGGCGGAATCGGTGCGAATATGATTAGCTATGGCACTGATCAGACTGTTGTGCAACGCTACATGACATCCACCAGTCTTGAGGATTCGAAAAAGACGTTCTATCTGAACGCTGCTATCATCCTGCCAACGCAATTAATCTTCTTCGCGCTTGGCACATCCTTGTACGTGTTCTATAAGTTGAATCCTGCGAATTTGAGCAATTCCATGGTGAATAACGATGCAATCCTGCCCTGGTACATTGTTAATGAACTACCCGTAGGCGTATCGGGTCTGCTGATCGCGGGAATTCTGTCTGCTGCGATGTCGAGTTTAAGTAGCAGCATTAACTCGTCGGCTACAGCCTACGTAACCGACGTGCACCAAAAACTAAAGCCCGGAATGCAGAATCGCGATTTGTTGACGGTCGCGCGAGTGACCTCATTGCTCGTCGGGATTGCCGGCACCGCGTTTGCGGCATGGATGGCCCTGTCCGACATCAAATCATTGTGGGACGAATTCATAAAAGTGCTCGGCCTCTTCGCCGGCGGCCTTGGCGGGTTATTCTTACTGGGGGTGACAACAACAAGGCCGTCTGGTGCTGCGGCCATTACTGGGCTAATACTCAGCGGCATCATGCAATGGCTCATCACAACCAATTCGGAGCTCCATCCTTTGATGTATGCGGCGACCGGTATCGTGTCCTGCTTCCTGTTTGGCTATCTGGCAAGCTTTATTTTGCCGGCTAACGACAAGGATCTCGCAGGACTAACAGTACTGACGTCTCACGATCGGAAAGCGAACCTCTCTTCGCCGCAATGAGTGATGAATTGCGTCGTGTCACTCGCAAAGACAGAACTTACCCCCCTCACACTGCCTCAGGTAATTCTGGACAGACGCGAATTAGCTAGGAATAATTTTCAGCTGTGCTTTGGTATATTGCACATATAGCCAATTCCATTGGAGCATCAGAATGATTCAAGCAAAAAAATTAGGCGGAATTATTGTCCCGTTGGTTACGCCCTTCGATGAACATGGCGATCTCGCCGCCGAAAAAGCACACGTGCTAATCGAAAAGTACCTGGATATCGGCGTGCATGGGTTTTATGTTGGCGGCACCTCGGGAGAAGGTTTTTTTCAATCCACTGACGAACGATGCGAGTTTCTGCGGGTCGTCGCGGAAGTGGTGAACGGCCGAGGCCTGCTAATCGCCCAAGTCGGAGCGCTATCTGAGCGTGACGTGTATGCGCTCACCGGTTTCGCCGCAGAAAACCGCTACGATGTCATTTCATCAACTCCACCTTTTTACTTCTCTCATACTGACTCAGAGGTGATGGAATATTATCGAAGATTAGCCAACGTCAGCGACCTCCCGTTGTTGCTGTACAATATTCCAGGTACTACTGGCCGCAGTATTTCTACTAACATGCAGATCGAAATGCTCAAACTGCCAAACGTCGTTGGTTCGAAACATACCGACATGAATTTTTTCAGTGCCGAGCGTTTGTTACGAGAAGTACCCACCGCTGCCATATTCAATGGCCCGGATGAGATGCTCACTGGCGGATTGGCGATGGGAATGGTCGGCGGGATTGGTAGTACCTATAATTTGATGCCACGAATTTACCTGGAGATATATAACTCTGTAAAGTTAGGTGACCTATCCAGCGCCCGGCTACTGCAAGCGACGGCTAATGATGTTATTGACGAGCTGCTCAGAATTTCTCCCGGTGTTGTGCCGGGCATTAAGTACGGCTTGAAAGTACTGGGGTTCGATATGGGCGAGGCGAGGAGACCGTTCTTACCACTAGAATCCGACACCACTCGATATGAAGAATTACTGATCGGCGCCAATGGTCTCTAAGACCTGTATCCGAATTTTATGCGGTTAGTAGAAGCGACCGATAAGCATCGGCCTGACTTTTATCTAATACAACTTCACGAGCGAATGGGTGTTGCTTGGGGGCCATCTATTTAGCCTGCCGCTACATCTGTATATATTGATATTAACAAAACGACATCTAGAACTTTGAATTGAGCAATAATCGAGTCCCATCGATTTCTAGCTGATAGGTCAATAGCAATAGATTTTTTTCACTCTCACTCAGAAACAACTTTGATGAAGAAAGATTGACGGGTGAAAATTCCTTTGGTTTAAACGTTTCCTGAGAAAGAACCCAGTATCGACCCTTGTCTGTTCGTGTTTGTACGGTAACAAACCCAGGAACACCAATAAAAATTTCTACATACTCCGTGGCCGAATATTCTTGACCAATCCGCTGGTCATTGGACATAGGACTTAAGTAGACGGTTACCATGCGATTGAACTGATGCACCGGTGATAGCGTCTTCTCGGAATAGCTCCTTGCAAGGTTAGTGGGGTCATCTACTTTTTCCCAGTCATTGGGCGATAACTCAATTGTTTTACCAGGGGCCTGCAACGTAAGCTCTTCGGCAATCTCGTCTTCAGCTGGCTCGACTTCTTCGGCGCGGATTATTCTCGCTAGCACACCGAACTTCGGGTGGTCGAAGTAGCGTAATTCTCCAATACGAAATATCCGATCTTCCTCAATTCGATATCGGACCGGATACGTTTTCGGTGTGATCTCTTCAAAGTTGTCGTTGCCGTAACTACAGGGCATTTCTTTTATTGGGGCATCCAGCTGTAAGTTGACCGCCAGATGCAGGTAACGGCTCAGGTACAGTGTCAGATTACCTTCTAGGCCGTCCGGCGGTGTCACAAGTGAACTCAATGGTTGTACCTCTTGCTCATCGTCTGGATGGGCTGCTTGGGTCCAACCAAAGTGCAGGAGTGGCGTATATTCCTCCAGGTTGTCGAGGCGTTCGAATTCGTCTTTTAGTTGGAAATTTTCTTCAGCCAACATGACAGGCCCGAATGGCTCATCCTCGAGCTCATAGTCCTCAAGCTCATAGTCCTCAAGCTCATAGTCCTCAAGCTCGCGGTCCTCAAGCTCATGGTCCTCAAGCTCATGGTCCTCAAGCTCATAGTCCTCAAGCTCATGATCCTCAAGCTCATGATCCTCAAGAATCCCAGGAATGCATTGTAATGAATCGCCACCAACCAGCATCGGCTCGCCGAGTAAGTCCTCCAGTGGAGGCGCATCAGGAATGAAAACCTCGGTGCCTTCTAATGCATCTTGTGCGTAGGAAAAAATGATAATTTCCGTGGTGTACCGCCGAACCGGCGCTTTCTCTTCTTGCGACAGCAGATCCTGTCCGAATACAGCGCTGGCCAACAGTGAAAGCACCAAGAGGGAAGTTCGTTTTTTCATACAATGAATCATCCTGTTAGCTGTTTTTGATCGCGAGACGTTGCAATAGGCTCTCGATCACTTTGAAGCGTTTTTCAACATCACTCAGATCCGCGCTGACCTGCAGGCGATGTGAGCCTTTCAATCGATAATGACTGCTGTCAGTTTGCACTAATTGGATGAGGGCGACAGGATCAATATGACTCTCAGCAGCGAAAACCAGATAACCGCCTTTGTCCGCAGCATCAATTTTTTCGACACCTAGGGCGAGAGCTGACTTCTTGACTGCAGCGATTCGAATAAGGTTTTTAGTCGCTTCCGGTAAGAGTCCGAATCGGTCAATTAGCTCAACTTGCAGTTCGCGTAAATCCTCGGCGCTTCCAGCAGCCGAAATACGCTTGTACAGCGTCAGTCGTAGGTGGACGTCGGGAACATAGTCGTCCGGGAGCAGTGCTGGGACGTGTAGGTTGATGTCGACACCTAAATCGAGTGGCGCCTCCAAATTAGGTTCCTCGCCGGCCTTCAACGAGTCCACAGCGCGCCCCAGAAGCTCCGTATAGAGCGAAAAACCGATTTCCTGAATCTGGCCACTCTGTGTCTCACCGAGCAGCTCTCCCGCCCCTCGGATCTCCAGGTCGTGCGTCGCAAGTGTGAATCCGGAGCCAAGATCCTCAAGCGAATCGATCGCTTCGAGTCGTTTAACGGCATCGGGAGTCATCACAGTTTTCGGCGGGGCAACTAGGTAGGCATAGGCGCGGTGGTGTGAGCGTCCTACGCGACCGCGCAACTGATGCAATTGGGCGAGACCGAAACGATCAGCTCGATTAATGATGATGGTATTGGCAGTCGGCACATCGATTCCGCTTTCAACTATTGTGGTGCATAGCAGCACATTGAAACGCCGATGATAAAAATCAAGCATGACTTGTTCGAGATCGCGCTCTCGCATTTGCCCATGCCCGATTCGAATATTAGCTTCAGGTACCAGCTTTTGCAGCTCTATCTCGATTCGCTCGATGTCTGCGACGCGGTTATGAATGAAGTACACCTGTCCACCGCGCTTAATTTCACGTAGGCAGGCTTCGCGAATGACGACGTCGTTCCACTCTGATACAAACGTTTTAACAGCTAGTCGATCAGCCGGCGGTGTTGTGATCAATGACATTTCGCGAATGCCGCCAAAGGCCATATTCAGGGTTCGCGGAATGGGAGTTGCAGTCAGAGTCAGTATGTCGATTTCACTGCGCAAGGACTTGATTGACTCTTTGTGGCGGACACCAAAGCGATGCTCCTCGTCAATAATGACAAGCCCTACATCATGAAAGTCCTTTGTATGCCCCAGCAGTCTGTGAGTTCCGATAACAATATCGACGTTACCAGACCGCAAGCCTTTGACAATGTCCTTCACCTCCTTTGCAGACTGGAACCGTGACAGCACTTCAATTCGAACAGGCCAGTCGGTAAACCGGTCCCGAAAACTCTGACCGTGCTGTTGCGCAAGCAATGTTGTCGGTACCAATACCGCGACTTGCTTGCCGCCATGCACTGCCGCAAATGTCGCTCGCAATGCGACCTCAGTTTTCCCGAATCCAACGTCACCGCAGACAACCCGGTCCATCGGTTTGTCGGATGCGAGGTCCTCAAGAACCTCGCCTATCGTTTGTGCTTGGTCTTCCGTTAATTCGAAGGGAAACGCGGATGCGAACGAGCGATAGTCACTCTCAGACCAACGGAATCGGTGTCCCACGCGGGCTGCCCGGCGCGCATAGATATCCAGCAGTTCTGCTGCAGCGTCACGAATTTTCTTAATGGCACGTTTGCGTGCCTTCTCCCATTGATCGCTGCCAAGACGATGCAATGGCGCATTGTCGGGTGACGCTCCGGTATAGCGGGATATAAATTCTAACGCGTGAACCGGTACATACAACTTGTCTCCGTCTGCGTATTGCAGGTGCAGGAATTCGGCTTTGATGCCGCCTGTCTCCAGCGTAGTCAGCCCGAGGTATCGACCGACACCGTATTCGGCATGCACCACGGGCGATCCTTCTTCCAGATCATTGAGCTGGCGAATGATGGTTTCAGGATCACGATCATTTCGGCGTTTTCGACGTCGTGCATTTGTTCGTTCGCCAAACAATTGCTGTTCGCTGACAATTGCGATCTTTGCAGACGGCAAGATAACGCCATTGTCGACTGGGGCTATCGTGACTCCGACTCGATGACTACCCTCGCGAAACTCATGCCAACCCTCGACACGAGCAAGATCCAGCCCGCGCCCGGATAAGAGATCATGCAATTGCTCGCGGCGACCGGGAGAATCAGTACTGAAAAGCACGCGCCCATCGAATGATTGTAGAAACTGCATAAGCGCCGCCGCCGCGTCTTCATAACGTGCTTCGATTTTCATGGCCGGTGGCAGACGTGTGTCGAAATTTCTTGCGCCGCCGCCGAGCGACTGTGCTGAATAACGAATGAGAGAAAAAGCCTTGATTCGTGACGCGATCTTTTCAGGGTTTATGAATGTTTCTTCAGCGCTTAGGACGGGTCGCTCTTGATCAAGGCTTGCCATCGCATAACGCTCTCTCGCTTCGGACCAGAATTGTTGAAGAATTGAGTCGATCGAGTCAGGTGATAGTACGACTGAATTCGCCGGAAGGTAGTCAGCAAACGACGCGGTAGTATCAAAAAACAATGGAAGGTAATACTCAATGCCGCCGTGTGCGATACCGTCGGATACATCTCGATAAACCCTGGACTTTCTAGGCTGACCCTCGAAGCGCTCACGATAGTTATCACGGAATGTGGCAATTGCGTCTTTGTCCAGTGGCACTTCTCTGGCTGGCAATATTTGTATGACGTCAACTTTTTCACCAGATAACTGAGTGTCCGCTGAGAAATATCGTAGTGACTCAATGTCATCGTCGAAGAAATCGATTCGAACTGGCGCATCGGTTCCCATGGGGAAAATATCGATCAAAGAGCCCCTTACCGCGAATTCACCGTGCTCGGATACCTGCGGTACACGTAGGTATCCGGCATCAATTAATGAGCTCGTAAAGTCTTTGCGCGGCAATTGTTGGCCACGCGTGAGAGCCAATGAGCGTGCGGCGACGTAGTCCAGTGGAGGCAGGCGTTGATGCAGAATGCCGACTGTCGCAATAATGACGCCGGTTTTCATCGTCGGCAGCACGGATAGCATGCTTAGTCGTTGTGAGATGATGTCCTGGTGTGGGGAGAAGCTATCCCACGGTAGAGTTTCCCATTCGACAAAGTGCTTAACAAGAACAGCGCCGTCCGAAAAAAAGCGTATTCCTGCTTCCAGTTGATCTGCGTGCCTGGGGTTTTCAGCGAGAAGTACCAATGGTCGACAGTCAGCTGCCGCTAAGACCTCTGACAACTCAGCAGCAGCTAGCGAGCCACTTGCACCGATGAGGCGACCCCACGCATGGTCCTCTCCGGCCTGGGGAAGCCTCAGGTCAGAAGGTAGTAGTACGGATTCGTTCAAGGCTGTGTTCAGTCATTTAGGGTTTCGTGGATGCGATTATTACACAGACACAAAAAGGCCTGGGACGTTTCCGATCCAAGTCTCGTTTTTATCGGCTAGCGCTGCACGACAGCATGGATGACCTTTCCCGATGCGAACTGCATCACAGGTCGTTGAATGTGGTTTAATGATCGCGAATGCTAAATCCCGTCGAACTCTTCGTCGGGCTGCGCTATCTCCGGGCCAAGCGGCGCACCCGATTCGTGTCTTTTATCACGCTGATTTCCCTTATCGGGATTTCTCTGGGCGTGGCTGCGTTGATTGTAATTCTCTCGATTATGAACGGCTTCGAAGGCGAGTTACGTGAACGCCTGTTGAGTATGTCGGCACATGGCTCAGTTGCTGCAGCAGACGGAACTACGGAGGATTGGGAGTCACTTGTTGCAGCGGTTGCGGCAGAGCCGGGCGTGAAGGCTGCAGCTCCTTTCGTGCAAATGGACGGCATGATTCAGTCTGGCAGAGACCTTGTCGCTGTGATGGTGCATGGAGTCGAGCCCACCTACGAACGCGGGCTGTCCGGTGATCTGATCAATATGATTGAAGGCGACCTTGACGTTTTACAGCGCGGAGAACGCAGTATCATATTGGGCCGCCTTCTTGCCTACGATTTAAGTGCACGCGTCGGTGACAGTGTCATCTTGCTGGTGCCCAAACCGGTAGGCGATGGAACCCTGGAGCCGGTACTGGAGCGCTTCGTCATGCGCGGCGTTTTTGAGGCCGGCCTGCAGCATCACGATGCTGTGCTTGCGCTTGTGCATGCGGGCGACGTAGCGGAGATTATGGGACTCGGTTCGGCCGTTAGTTCGGTACGGTTTAGGGCTGATGATGTGCTGACTGCTCCGGCCATTTCGAGGTCCTTGCAAACACAACTTGGAAGCGACTTTTCAAGCAGCGATTGGACCATAGAGAACGGTAGCTACTTTCGAGCAATTCAATTGGAGAAGATGATGATGTCGCTAATTCTGTCTCTGATTATTGGTGTTGCAGCATTCAACATCGTGGCAAGCCTGGTCATGGTCGTAACCGATAAGGTAACCGATATTGCGGTGTTGCGGACATTAGGTATGGCGCCACAGGGTATTGTGAAAATATTCTTTGTCCAGGGTGCGGTCATCGGTTGGGCCGGTGTGGCATTGGGTGTCTGTCTGGGCGTGCTTCTGGCGATTAACATTCCAACAGTGGTCCCGTTTCTTGAGCAGTTGCTCGGTTTTCAAATTATGCCCGGAGACGTTTATTACGTAACTGATATCCCGTCCGAGCTTGAAATGCAGGATGTCGCGGTCATCTCGATTTCCGCATTTGTATTGACCTCACTTGCCACGCTTTATCCTGCAAGGCGTGCCGCGCTGGTTCATCCTGCTGCTGCGCTTCGTTGTGAGTAGCTGCTGATGAGCGGGCACTTCGAATACTGGATCGGCAATCGCTATGTCCGCTCGCGAAGCAACAATAGCTTTGTGTCGTTGATATCAGCGATTTCGATGTTGGGCATTGCAATTGCGGTTGCCGTGTTAATAGTCGTCATGTCGGTTGTGAATGGGTTCGAGCGTGAGCTCCAGGACCGCTTGTTGACAATGACGGCACACGCAAGCATTGAAGCTACGGACGGGCGCTTGGAAGATGCTGAAGCCCTTACTTTGATCGCAATCAATAACGCTCGGGTCAGCGCCGTAGCTCCTTATGTCGATGGTCAGGCTTTATTAGTGTTTGAGATGAACGTCAGTGGCGCTGAATTACGCGGCATCGATCCCGTACTCGAGAACGAAGTATCGGGTATTAGTGGCGTCATGCAAATCGGGTCACTGGAGGTGCTGGAGCCCGGCGCGTTTAAAATTGTTTTGGGCGTTGAGCTGGCGGACGTAATGGAGGTCGAAGTGGGAGATAAGGTGACAGTGACCTTAGCTGAGGGCCGGGTTACGCCGGCGGGAATTATGCCCAGGACCAAGCGATTCACCGTTGGCGGGATATACCGAGTGGGTATGTATGAGTTTGACCACCGCCTTGCATTCATCAATATTGCCGACGCGCAGAAATTGTACTGGATGGGTAACTCCATTAGTGGTGTCCGCTTGGCTGTAAACGATATTTATGAGGCTCCTGAAATCGTTCGCGAGGTGGCTTTGGAAAACGGTAAGCGCGTTCTGGTTAGCGATTGGACTCGACGCCACGTCAATTTTTTTCGCTCAATACAAATCACAAAATCAATCCTTTTCGTCATTCTGCTAATGGTCATCGGCGTTGCGGCATTCAATATCGTTTCAACGCTCGTCATGGTCGTGAAAGACAAGCAAACTGACATTGCCATATTGAGAACAATTGGTACTCGTCCGCTCAGTATTCTCAAGATCTTCGTAACACAAGGCAGTATTATCGGAATAACCGGGACGCTCGCTGGTGTATTTTTTGGGGTGCTGCTGGCCCTGAACCTTGAATCGATCATCGGTTTTTTCGAATCAACGTTTGGCATTAAATTTCTCGCCGCTGACGTTTATTTCATCAGCGACCTGCCATCAGAAGTGCGCTATGGCGATGTTGTCGTAGTCGCAGTGATCGCTCTGGTATTGGCATTAATTTCAACCATTTACCCCGCCTGGGTTGCTGCAAGAACAGTACCGGCTGAGGCTCTAAGATATGACTGAACCTATACTCGATTGCCGTGGTGTCGTACGACGATTTAATGAAGGAGCATTGACGCTGGCCGTTCTTCACGGCGTGAATCTTCAGGTGCAGCCTGGCGAGCGTCTAGCAATCATCGGTGCGTCCGGCTCGGGGAAGACGACCTTGCTGCAGATCATGGGTGGTCTCGACGAACCGAATGAGGGGGAGGTTTTCATAAATGGTGAGGCGATGCACGGTACCAATGAGACTGTGAAAGGCGATTTGCGTAATCGAAATGTCGGTTTCGTGTATCAGTTTCATCACCTTCTGCCGGAATTTACCGCGGAAGAAAATGTCGCGATGCCGCTAATGATCCGCCGCGAGCCACGAGTTTCGGCGATCGCAACGGCCCGGACTTTATTGGCCCGTGTCGGACTCGGCGAGCGACTGCACCACAAACCTGGTGAATTGTCCGGTGGCGAACGCCAGCGAGCAGCGGTCGCGCGAGCGCTCATCACTAGGCCACCACTTGTTCTGGCCGATGAGCCAACAGGGAATCTGGATTCTGGCAATGGTGGTCATGTACTGGAGCTACTGTTGGAGCTGAATCAGGAATTAAAGACCAGCCTGGTCGTTGTAACACATGATCATTCGATTGCAGCGAGGATGGATCGTATTCTCATGCTCGAAGATGGAGTGCTGAAACCAGCAGACTAAAGCTATCGGTTGGGCCGGTTTTTTCGTTTACGGGTTTTGTAGTCGGAGACTGATGATCGCCACAGCAAATCTAGCGTGACGTATCCTGCGATCGCGGCAGTAACGCCAAGAATGACGCATCCCAGCAGCATTGGTTGCCAAATTGTCACGAAAGTGTGCGTTACCCAGTCCCACGACATCTCAAACTGAAACTTTCGCAAGGGTGTATCCAGTAGGGTCCGACCGAGGCGGTAGGCAAAGTAATACATCGGCCCCATCGTCAGCGGATTGCTGATCCAGGTCGCGAGGGCTGCCACAGGAATATTCACCCGCATCGTGAGCGCCAGTAGTGCACTTGTGAGCGTATGCCCGGGAATTGGCATAAAAGCAATGAACAAACCGACTGCGAATGCTGGAACCACAGTCCGGCGGCGGATACCCCAGAGGCGGTGGTCATGCAATAAATTCTGAAACGGCGACATGTACCACTGATCACTTAGCTGGTGGCGCTTGAATGCAAATCTCCTGAAAAAGCGCCTTGGCATTGAACGGTGGTCCGGTTTTGATGGAATACGCTGATTTCCACGATATCCATAGTAAAGAGCCTGCCTACTTCTCCTGGCAGGAGGTTTCGCGGCGCAGCATAACAGGGTTCCACTTCGCTCGGAGTTTTGCATGATATTACTTGCGACCATCGTGTCAGATACCTCTAATCTCATGTGCGTGCATACTGGCCTTCGCCACAATTTTCGAGGGTGTAAGAGAGGCGGGGTTAGTCACCTGCGTTACGAACGCATGCGGTAACGTCACTTCTGGCAAGACTCTGTGCAGCATTAACGAGAATTTTTGTCTCCGCCACTGTATATTTCCATTTTCGCGATTAATTAGGTTCTTATGGTTGAGATAGTGAAATCCGGTGGTTGGCTGATGCTACCCATTATTCTATGCGCGATTATCGCCATGGGCATCATTCTCGAGAGATTTTGGACGCTACAGCAGAAACGGGTTATTCCAGAGGATCTCACGAGCAAAGTCTGGGGCTGGGTCAAGAAAAACCAACTTGAGCAGAAGCAAATTCAGACACTGCATCAAAGCTCGGCGCTGGGGCAGATACTCGCGGCTGGGCTCATTAATCGTGATCGTGATCGGGCTGTGTTGAAAGATTCCATCGAAGATACGGGCCGTCACGTTGTACATGAGTTGGAACGTTATCTTGAGACGCTCGGAACGGTTGCTGCAATCACGCCGTTACTCGGCTTGCTCGGTACCGTTATCGGCATGGTCAAGGTATTCACGGCAATAACGGCCCATGGCGTCGGAAACCCAACGATCCTTGCTGGCGGCATCGCCGAGGCTTTGATCACGACGGCTGCGGGACTTACAGTCGCGATTCCGGCGTTGATCGGTTATCGATATTATCGAACGCGCATCGATACGCTCGTGGTCGATATGGAAAAAGAAGCGATGAAGCTCGTTGAGGCATTGCATCGCCGCAGTGAAAAAATAGACAAATGAAACTCAGTCTTCGTGTCCGCGCGCAGCCAGAGGTGAATCTCACCTCGCTGATCGACGTCGTCTTTTTGTTGCTGATCTTTTTCATGGTCTCAACAAGCTTTGTCAAGCAGTCGCAAATCAATATTAGTCTACCGCAAGCCGATAGTTCGACTGTTGTCGAGGAGCCGCCTGAGCAAATCGACATCATGATTACCGTGACTGGAACCTATCTCGTCAATGGACGCGAGTTGATCAACAATCGGCCTGAAACGATTCGCAATGCCCTGCAGAAAGTCTCGATGGGACGAAACAACATATCGATGATCATTAGTGCCGACGCAAATGCCAAGCATCAACACGTCGTCACGGCAATGGATGTTGCCGGTCGACTGGGCTTTACCCATATCAGCATCGCTACTGTCAACGATCCGGTCGAGTAGCAAGGGAATCACGACGAAGTGAGTAAGCGTATCGATCCTAAAGTTCGAGTAGTCTATGGGCGCCTCTGGCACTACGTTACTCCGCATAAGCTGATCGGTTTCATAGCGGTTGTCGGCATGATGGCCACTGCAATGGTTGAGGCGGGCCTCGTCTACCTGCTGCAACCGTTGATGGACGACACCTTAGTTGCAAAGGAGGTTGAGTCTGGTAAGTGGATACCGATCGCATTTATGGGGATCTTCATCGTGCGTGGCCTGTCCGGCTTTGCGACCGAGGCGTCACTGGGGTGGATTGGCCGCAGCGTAATTAGTGACCTGAGACGAGAGGTCTTTGGTAAGTTCCTGAAATTACCGATCAAATTCTTCGATTCTCAGGCCGCAGGGCCGTTGCTGTCGCGACTGACGTACAACGTTGAAATGGTCGCCGAGTCGGTTACCAGCGTGGTTACGATCGCGGTGCGGGATGTGCTGACGGTCTTTGCCGCTTTCGGCGTCATGCTGTATCACAGCCCGACTCTAACGATATTCGTGGCGATCCTGTTTCCGATAGTTGCGGTATTGGTTCGACTACTGGGTGTCGCATTCCGCCGCTATAGCGGACGAATCCAGGATTCCGTAGGTGAAGTAACCCAGGTTACTGACGAAATTATTCGGGGTAACTTAGTTGTCAAAGCGTTTGGTGGATATGAGTATGAGCGTGCCCGACTGGCCAAAGTTGACGATGACAATCGCAAGCAAAACCTGAAACTTATTCGCGTGCGCTCGTTGGGTGTTGCGATCACGCAGGTCGTGTTTGGATTTGGGATTGCGCTTGTCATTTATATGGCTGGCCTCCAATCGATCAAGGGCATCTTATCGCCGGGCCAGTTTATTTCCTTTTTCTCAGCGATGATGTTGATGTTGCAACCCGTGCGACGAATTACGAACGTAAATGCTACGCTACAACGAGGTGTTGCTGGTGCCGACAGTCTGTTCATGGTTCTCGATGAGAAAGATGAGAGCGACGTGGGTATATACGAAATTGATCGTGTTCGCGGCAGAGTGCAGTTCGATAACGTCAGGTTTTCGTACGGCGATGACGATGGCCTAGTCATTGATGGTGTCAGTGCTTCTATCGGCGCTGGAGAAACATTAGCGATCGTTGGCCATTCGGGAAGTGGCAAGTCAACGCTTGCGAGCTTGCTGCCGCGATTCTATGAAATGAATTCCGGCGATATTTTGATTGACGACGTATCTATCCGTGATTTCACACTGGATAGCCTACGCAGCAATATTGCTGTGGTCAGTCAGGATGTAGTTCTGTTCAACGACACGATCCGAAACAACCTCGTGTATGGACAACTTAAGTCTCATTCCGAAGAGGATTTGATGCAGGCTGCTGAAGCAGCGTATGTGTTGGACTTCGTCAATGACTTATCGGATGGAATGGAAACAATCGTTGGTGACCGCGGTGTGTTGCTATCCGGAGGTCAGCGTCAGCGCATAGCGATCGGCCGGGCTTTACTCAAAAATGCGCCAGTGCTAATTCTTGATGAAGCAACGTCCGCGCTGGATGCACAATCGGAGCGACGAATTCAGGACGCTTTGAATGTGCTGATGAAAAATCGTACGACGCTAGTTATCGCCCATCGTTTATCCACCGTTGAGAGGGCGGACAAGATCATCGTTCTCGATGCAGGGAAGATCGTTGAGTCTGGAACACATTCAGCGCTTTTGGCCAAAGACGGTGGCTACGCTGCCTTGTATCGCATGCAATTTAGCGACAAGTAACAATGGCCGTGAGCGTTACATACAGATGGATTCATCGGGTCTGGTATGAAGGCGCAGCATCAGGGTTACTGTTGCTGCCACTAAGTGGCCTCTATTGGCTGATACTGAGACTCAGAAAATTACTCTATCGTTATGGAATTCTGTCGGCCAGCAAAGCTGAGGTTCCCGTTATAGTTGTTGGTAATATTACGGCGGGCGGAACGGGGAAGACGCCTACGGTGATATGGCTTGTGAGCGAATTGCGAAGCAAGGGATATACCCCAGGTATCGTCAGTCGTGGCTACGGCGGCAGAAAATCCGGCAGCTCCATGAGGGTCGATATTTACAGCGATGCAGCAGTGGTTGGTGATGAACCGGTATTGCTCGCCAGAAGAGGGTGCTGCCCTGTTGTAGTAGACGCGAACCGTGTACGGGCGGCATCAATGTTGGTCGATGACGGCGTCGATGTCATTGTTGCCGATGATGGCTTACAGCATTTGCAGCTGGAGCGCGATTTCGAAATTTGCGTTATTGATGGGTCTCGTGGATTGGGCAATCTTCGCCTCCTTCCTTCAGGACCGTTACGAGAGATGCCTCAGCGGCTAAAAAGTGTTGACCAGATTCTGATTAACGGAGAGGGCGATTTCCCGGATTCGATCTCGTTCGAGCTCTTGGCATCGGACGCGAATCGTTTGAACGGCTCCCTGGCTCGACCGCTACAGGAATTCAGTGGAACGACGGTGCACGCTGTCGCCGGTATCGGGAATCCGTCGCGTTTCTTTGATCTCCTACGCTTGCACAATATTCAAATCATTGAGCACAGCTTTCCTGACCATACCGTGCTTACTGAGGCGGATCTAAATTTCAGTGATCCGTTTGAGGTCTTCATGACGGAGAAAGATGCAGTTAAACTCAATAGAAACCTTCCTGACAAATTTTGGTTTGTCCCTGTCGAGTTAAGTATGGATCCTGCAATGTCGTCGGCGTTAATTGAGAAAATAGAACTGTGTTTGCAAGGCTGTGGAGAAATGCGATGACAGAGTTCGTTGTCGTTATTCCGGCGCGTTACGCTTCCACGAGATTACCGGGAAAACCTCTACTGGATCTAAATGGCAAGCCAATGATTCAGCATGCCTATGAGCGTGGCGTGGAAAGTGGGGCGGCGGAAGTTGTCGTTGCCACTGATGATAAGCGAATTGCCGATGCCGCAGAATCTTTTGGGGCGACAGTCTGTATGACGGCAGAAGGTCATCAATCTGGCACGGAGCGGATCGCAGAGGTTGCTGACCTGCGGGACTGGGACGATGCTCAAGTCGTCGTTAATCTGCAGGGTGATGAGCCATCGATGCCTGGAATATTGATCAAACAATGTGCCAAGTTACTCACTGATGCCGCAGCAGATATCTCGACGCTGGCGTCGCCGTTCTTGACTCGTAAGGATCTTGAGAGTCCGAATTGCGTGAAAGTGATTCGCAATTTGAATAACCACGCGATTTACTTTTCGCGGTCTGTCATTCCGCATGCACGCGAGTCAGGTCAGGACGAACTGGCGATGCGAGCAGCCCTGCATCATCATGGGATATACGCATATCGATGTGGCGTCCTACGGCAATTGGTTGCCGCGGAGCCTTCATCACTCGAAGTTAGCGAACAGTTGGAGCAACTGCGCGCGCTTTCTCTCGGCATGACCATCGTTGTCGGCATTCCACCGGAACGACCCGGGATCGGTGTCGATACGGCCGAAGACTTACTTAGGGCTGCTGCTGAGTTGAGTTAGGCAGGAGTCTAGACGGTCGACCAGAATGTTGGCGTGGTGCTTTTCAAAAATCAATGGCGGTCTAAGCATTCAGAATGCGGCATCGCGACCTTCCTTCCCGACGAGCATTTACTTCTCGCGCATTAACCCAAGTAGTGCCGAGATCTCTTGCGTTACCGAAGTGTCTTCTGCTGCCGATTCTTTACTCACAGTACGTATTCTAAATAAGCGATTTGATCACTTGGTGATATTGTGGCATCTCAGTCGAGAAATAAGAATGGATCAATCAATGCTGGGTAACAATGGAAATGTCTCGGTCTTGTTCGTCTGCATGGGCAATATTTGCCGGTCGCCGACCGCGGAGGGGGTATTCAGGTACTTCGTTAATGAGGCTGGACTTGGCGAAAAAATTACTGTGGATTCGGCAGGAACACATGCCTACCACGTCGGTGAGCCGCCAGACCGCAGGGCCATGGCCGCCGCAGAGCGCAGGGGGATGCCGTTAGCAGGGCTAAAGGCGCGACGGGTGGTGGACGATGATTTTGAGAGGTTTGATTATATTATTGCGATGGACGAAGACAATCTAATGCGGTTAAAGGAGCAATCTACAGACGAATATCGCGATAAAATATCGCTGTTCCTGAGCTTTTCAGTAGATGCTGAAACTGAAGTTCCGGATCCTTACTACGGTGGTTCCGCCGGATTTGAACGCGTCCTGGATCTGGTTGAAAAAGCGTCCCGAGGTTTACTCGAGACGCTATCCTAATGTATTTCCCGCCTGAGCTTATTCAGCGTCCCACGGCAGCAGCCGCGCAGCTGGCTTAGCTTCGGAAGCAGGCTTTGGCTCCGCCTTCGGAGTAGGTTTCGGTTCGCTCTTAGCTTCGGAAGCAGGCTTTGGCTCCGCCTTCGGAGTAGGTTTCGGTTCGCTCTTAGCCTCGGAAGCAGGCTTTGGCTCCGCCTTCGGAGTAGGTTTCGGTTCGCCCTTAGTTTTGGCGGCGGTCCTTGGCTTCGGTTTCTTTTCTATAACCGGTTTCGATTCAGCCTTAGGCTCGGACCTTGGTTCAGCTTTCGCTGGTTCAGCCTTCTTTTGTTCCATGGGAATCTTGTGCGATGCCATGTCGTCCGTCTTAGGCGAGTCTGTAGCGCGCCCATCATCGGTGTGAGCTTTCGGCGGACCATCCGCTTTGGGCTTGCGACGACGAGGCTTCCGCTTGCCTTCAGTCACATCTTGACTCTGACTGGGGGCAGGCTTTTCCTCTGACTGGGGCTTTTTATCTGCTACTGGTGTACTTTCCTGAGGCTTACTTTCCTGAGGCTGCTGATCCTGAGGCTTGCTGTCCTGTTTCGGCTGTTGTTGGCGAGGCTTATCAGGTGCCTGCGAATTATCAGTCGATTGTTGATCCGACGTTTCGCTGCTGGCGTTTCGCTGCTGATTTTCTTGCGTCTGTTCAGTCTTATCGCCTGAGTTACGACGACGGCGGCGATCACCACGACTGCGACGACTGCGGGTCCGCTTTTGCTCGCTGTTGTCATCATCAGCTTGTCCATCCTGCCCTTGCTTTGACTGCTGCTGATTTTGGTTCTGGCTCTGGTTCTGATTCGACTTCTGATCGGCATCTTTTGGCTGCTGCTTCTTATTATTAGCTTGCTTGCCACCGGCCTTCATGCCAGTTTTTTTGCGTTGGTTGCCGCGATTGTCGTTTCGGCCACGCGATTGTTGTTGCGATCGCCGTCCAC
>Ga0307986_10001391_pt1 | contig 17568 bp, 13 predicted proteins | sample EllFjometageno82_FD_203170 | JGI IMG/M metagenome (GOLD analysis project Ga0307986, IMG submission 203170) | Marine microbial communities from Ellis Fjord, Antarctic Ocean - #82 | ecosystem: Environmental > Aquatic > Marine > Unclassified | place: Southern Ocean | collected 2014-10-09
AATCGGAATAATCACTCAAAAACCGTTGGGTATAATGTCGTATAAGGTAAGTTATACGACATTGGCTTTATCTGGCACCATGACTTAACCAGTCTAATCATCAAAAATGGTACGCAGTAGTCCGTTTGGAAAAAGTTGCGCCAGATTTACTTTCAAACAATCGCAAATATGTACCTCCAAGCCCCCCCTCAGAGGGTGATATTTTTTGGAAAAATTGGAAAATCTACTATGTCCGGAAAAGATGTCGAATAGTAGGGGTTCAAGTCAATGATATGTCTGCAACATACTGAGTGAGATGGCAGTAATCGAGGGATTTTGTTTGAAGTGTAAAACATACGGACCGATTAAAGATGGTCAGTTATTCAAAATGTCTAACGGTCGAACTAGAATGGGGGGCCACTGCTCTCAACCAGGTTGCACTGGTAAGATTTCTAAGATCGTTAGCTGAAACGGAAATCGTATACCGAATCCGTTTAATATAGAGCCTAAGTGGCTCACTTTACCTAGGGGCTTGTGGTCTAGGGGTTATGACGTCGCCTTGACATGGCGAAGATCGAGAGTTCAATTCTCTCCGAGCCCACCAATGTTTTTATTCAATAGTTGATGATTTCGTGTTTATGCTCTTTGGAAATGCATAAATTATAATTGCAATCTAAAAAGCGCATACTAGCAAATCAGTATTGATTCAGTATTGCTTTGGTTTTGTTTCAATCTTGCTTGAGATTTGTCAATTCTTCTGGGTCGGGCAAAACCAATTCATCAGGGTCGACTCTGCTCATCGGTCTTTCATCCACTTCATCTACGGTGAAATCGGTTGAACCTCCTTCCCAACTGGTAACAGAATCAGATTCTTCAAAGGATTCCGTTGGTATTTGGTCTGCTCCAGGTGCTAAGGAATATGAGGCAGGATCTATCGGCAGAGCGGGGATCTCTTGTGAAGGTGGAGGTGCTTCTCTTTCCTCCAAATGAGCACTAGAATGGAATGTTCCACACTCAGCACAGCGAAGGCTACCCGATTTTTCAATGCAACCGCAGACGGGGCAAAAGGCAGTGCCATGCAATGCATTTATTGGGTCAGCGGACATGTATTTACTCCAAGAACATCTCATCTTGGTATCCGGTTAATTCATCACCGCTACCGTCTTCCTTGATCGTAACAAGTTCATCTTCATCATCAAATTCAATTATGACACCAAAGAATTCTTCTTCATCAATAGTGAGTCCAATATGAGAGCCGATGTCAATATCATCTTCGGAACTATTTCCATCTTCTTCGTCAGCAGAATCATCTTCTTCTTCAGAATCCTCTTCGACGGATGTATCTTCATCGCTACCTGAGTCATCATTGTCTTCTTCATCAGAGTCAGAATCACCATCATCTTCGTCATCAGATGCTTCCTTTGCATCCTCAGAATCAGATTCAACTTCCTTCATTGCTTTCATCCGTGCTCTCCAACCCTTTGCTAGGACCAAGTGAATGAACATTGAGCCAACCATCCCCATTGCTCCAAGAACCATGAAAAATATACCGTCAGCGTAGAATCCTTTCGGCATAGATGAGGCTTCACCAGAGAATGGTGTTAATGAATTATCACAATTGCCTACTTGGATATCTGCATCGCAAGGGTAAATATCGCCTTCACTCAGATCACCGCTACCGACTCCGTAAGATGTTTCCAAAGCAACAGGTCCTCCTGAACCATCGACGATTAGACCTAGACCATTGACAGCCCAAATTAGTATGAATGCAAAGAATGCAGCGTGGATTAGTGGCCACCAGATATCATTCCATTTCTTAGACATCATTGCTGATTGCATTGGTGAAGGGAATTCCTTAGTGGTCTCTTCAGACTCATTTTCCTTAGATTCAATAGCAGAAATAAACTCGATCATGTCAATGTTACCATCTTTATCTGTATCTAGGGTTGCGACGAAATCAGCAATACTTGATTCGCTAATCTCTTCATCATCTAGCAGTTCTCCGATTGTATTTGAGAATTCTTCACTACTAACGAATTTGTCACCATCTTCATCTAATACGTGGAAAATATCTGCTGGATTGGCTTCTTGCTCATCCATTATACCGATCAACATCTCTAGAATATCATCTGGTTTATGTTGATTTAATTCGAATTCAACTATACTTTCTTCTGCAGAATCATCATCAGTATCTTCTTCGGCTTGATCTTCTTCGGAATCGCCAGAATCATCATCTTCGACTTCTTCTTCAGTTTCCTCGGAATCTCCAGAATCGGATTCTTCATCTTCTTGAACTTCTTCTTCAGCCACTTCGACATCATCAATTTCATCAGTTTCTACTTCAGATACTTCTTCCACTTCAGAGGCATCTTTCTTTTCGCTGACCGAAGGAATGTATTCGCCTCCGGTAACAGATTGCTCTAATTCCATTAAGTCTATTTCGCCATCGCCATCAATATCAATGCGCTCAATCAATCTTTCAACTTGAGATGGAGGTAGATCTGCTAGATTTAGGTTTAACAAACCTTGTCGTAATTCTCCAGAATCTATCACTCCGTCTCCGTTAGTATCGAATTTTTCAAACAATGTGCCTATGCTTAAACCTGTGTTGGCTAGCCAGTTTCGCAGTACATCAATTACATCATCTGCAACGAAAGCAACGCCACAGTTACTGCAACTGGTTGATTCAAGAGGGACTAAAGTTTCGCAAGCTCCACACTCTCCGAGTGCATCTTCTGATATACCCGAAAACTTGATTTTACATTCTGAACATTCGCTAGAATTACTTGGAATTACAGCACGGCAATTTCCACATTCCGCCATTGAGATTTCATCATTCTCTGTCTTGGTCATTGGCACACCTATATATGCCAAACAAACAATAGATATAATGCTTGATGGAGTTTACTGTGACACATAGTAAATAGAGCGGTTCCTTCATAGTATCATTTAAGGGAGGCAGACAGATGGAGCAAGGACGACTATATACCGCAGAATTATCAGATAATACAGTCTTGTATCCTTGGCTAGACAAGCAATTAGAAGTCTCTCAGCAGCAAGTATTATTGTTCAGTCGCCAACCTCACAAGCGATTGTTAGAGTATATCGATTTGGCCAAGATTGAATCTTATTGGTTATCCGAACGCATCACCGCTGGTGCGATTTCGCCCAGCCTTGAAAAAATCGCTCACATCATTACTTCAAAATTACCAAATGATCACGGACTAATAATCGTAGAAGGGCTTGAGTGGCTAGTTTCTTTACACGGCGAGGATGCAGTGTTGGCATTTATTCGCCGAATTAGAGATGAAACATACAAAAGTTCTTGGAAAATTATATTTCCAATTAATTGTTTAGTATTTGATTCGGTTTGGCTAGCGCGGTTGAGGAGAGAAGCCCCGGATGCAGATATTTTCTCGTCAATAGAGGATGACCGCATTGAGATGAATGAAGAAAACGTCGATAAGCAAAACGAGCCCAGTGATGGGATAAAGATTCATAATTTCCAGCAAATGCCTGGCGAGGACATTCAATTAGATACCAGGGAAGATGGCTCTCCTAAGTTGGTAATGTTGACTAGATTACCTCGTAATGGATTTAGTAATTCCATCCTCACTCGGCGTATTTTGCAATGGAGAAGAATGGGCTTGGATGTCTCTGAGGTTGAGCCAGCACTCAAGATTCTAGATGAAAAGGTGGCACATCAATTATATTCATCTGTTGAGGAAAAGGTTAGAAGAGCTGTGGAATTAGAAAATCACTTAGAAGCAAGATCCGATAATATCTCTGCTACTGAATTGGCTACTGCTAGATTCAGAATTAGGCAATTGACCGGCCTAGATGAAATAGAGAACTGGTTACTTTCACTGTGATTACCGAGGTAGTCTGCCGCATTCTGCTTCAATTCTAGCAAGCCAACCACCTTGCCACAACTGATTTGCAATCTTCTTCAATTCTTTGCTGGTACTTCTATCTCCATCAAGTGGTGGTGAAATTACTCTAACTCTTTGCTTCAATGAACGAACATGTGCAGCCGGTTGTAGTTGTTCGAACTCCAATGCTTCACAAGCAACAAATAATTCACATGCCAGAACTTCTGATAATCTCTCTGTAGCAACCAAAAGATTCCAACAAGCAGTAGCACCCATACTAACATGGTCTTCTTGTCCTGCTGAAGTGCTAGTAGAGAATGCTGAACGGGGCATTGCATGACCATGTAATTCTGCCAAAGATGCACCCGCTACATATTGAACTATCATCAATCCTGATTCTAGACCTGAATTCTTTGCTAAAAACGCTGGCAGATTGCTTCTTGCTGGGTCGAGGATTTGGTCAATCCTCCGCTCACTAATAGATCCCAATTCAAAAAGTGCATGGGCCATCGAATCAGCGCATAATGCCAGAACTTCACCATGGAAATTACCCTGTGAAATGACTTCATGTGGTCCTGGGTTAGAAGGTTCAGGGAATACCAATGGATTATCAGTAGCACTATTCAATTCTATATCCAATGTTTGTTGCAGTTGCATAAATCTCTGCAAAACAGCACCATGGACTTGAGGAGCACATCTGAAGGAATAAGCATCTTGAACTTGGTCGCAATTAGCATGAGATTGAAGTATTGGAGAATCTTTCATTATTGCCCGCATACGCGATGCAGTTGTTAATTGACCAATATGAGGGCGAGCCAGGTGAACTCTTTCATCAGCAGGCCTTATGCTTCCCTTCCTCGCTTCTAATGAACAGCACATGATGATGTCAGCGAGAGGTAATAATTGACTAAGTCTTTGTTCAGCAGCAACTAATAGAGATAGCATTTGACTAGTACCGTTGATAAGAGATAATCCATCCTTAGCTCTCAATTGTACGCCGATTAAACCATTTGCTAGTAAGGCATCTCTAGTAGGACCAACGCCCGTTTCTGTTAGGACCTCTCCTTCTCCAATTAGTGAAAGCGCCATATGGGATAATGGCGCTAAATCTCCACTAGCACCCAAACTACCTATCCGTGGTATCGCTGGACAAATATCGTTGTTGATGAAAGCGATTAGTTGATTGACAACATCTGGATGTACTCCTGAACATCCCTTTGCAAGAGAATTAGCCCTTGTGACCATCATACCTCTAACCAACTCCTTTGGCATGAACTCTCCTAATCCAGTTGCATGTGAGCGAATAAGATTGGTTTGTAAGTCTGCCAAATCTTCAACTGATATCCTTTCCTTGACCAATGCACCGAAACCGGTATTGATGCCGTAAACAGTTTCTCCTCTCTCCAGTATCCCATCGATAACAGATCTTGCGGCATTAATTTTGACCCATGAATCTTGAGGGATGGCAACAGATGCCTTTCCTTCAGCAATCATTTGTACTTCCGAAGAAGACAGCGTTTCCCCGTCGAGATAGATTGTATTGTCTTCCTGCATATTACCACCACATCAGATTGAGTTAATTATATCGTCATCAACAATATTTGGCAAAGTCACTTGTAAATCTGGTTGTGATTGCATAGCTCTTTTTGCAGCAAAAATCGCACCATCATTACGAGCCCAAGCCCTTCTCGCTACTCCATTATTGACATCCCAGTGTAGCATTGATTGTAATCGGTTTTCACAATCATCGCTGCCATCTAGCATCAAGCCGAATCCACCGTTAACAACTTCGCCCCAGCCAACGCCTCCACCGTTGTGCAAACTTACCCATGTCGCACCCCTGAATGAATCACCAACGAAGTTTTGAACCGCCATATCTGCAGTAAACATTGAACCATCGGTAATATTTGCGGTTTCGCGGTAAGGGGAATCGGTACCGGAGACGTCGTGATGGTCTCTGCCCAATACGATTGGACCAGATATCCTGCCTGATGAGATCGCCTTATTCATCGCTGAGGCAATCCTTCTCCTTCCTTCATCATCCGCATAGAGGATACGCGCTTGAGAGCCTACAACCATATTATTTGACTCGGCCTGCTCAATCCAGCGAATATTATCCCTCATCTGTTGTTGGATTTCTATTGGTGATTCCAGAATCATTTCAGAAAGTACTTCACAGGCAATTGCATCAGATTGTGCTAAATCTTGTGGACTTCCAGAGCAGCAAACCCATCTATATGGCCCAAATCCATAATCAAAGCACATAGGGCCCATGATATCTTCAACGTATGATGGATATCTAAAACTGCCATCCGCATTCATCACATCTGCACCTGCTCGGCTAGCCTCGAGGAGGAATGCGTTTCCATAATCCCAAAAGTACATTCCATTATCCGTCATTTTATTGATTGCATTCGCATGGCGAATCAAACTATTTTTTACTTCATCAGCAAACTTTTGAGGTTGTTGTGACATCATTAATGATGCAACTTGATAATCAAATCCTACAGGGAAATATCCGCCTTGCCATGGATTGTGTAGTGAGGTCTGGTCACTTCCTAAGTCTACCTTGATCTCTCTTTCAGCCAACCTCTCCCACAGAGTAACAATATTTCCAACATATCCGATGGAAATCGCTTCCTTGTTTTTGACTGCTAGGAGCATTTTGTCAATGGCATCGTCAACATCATCAGCAACGATACTGAGCCAACCTTGTTGTTGCCTTTTCCTAGCCGCGTGTGGATTGACTTCAGCGATGATGCAAGCGGCTCCTGCTATCACTGCAGCTTTTGCTTGAGCCCCTGACATACCGCCCAAGCCAGAGGTTACGAAAGAAATCCCCTCTAGGCCTTCATCACCAGAAATTCCTAATTTGGCTCTTGCAGCATTGAGTAAAGTAATCGTAGTTCCATGAACTATTCCTTGTGGTCCAATATACATGTAAGAGCCAGCGGTCATTTGTCCATATTGACTAACACCTAAGGCATTCATCTTTTCATAATCCTCAGGTGATGAATGATTTGGTATTACCATGCCGTTGGTTACTATTGCCCTAGGAGCGCTTGGGCTTGAAGGAAATAATCCAAGCGGATGGCCTGAATACATTACCAGTGTTTGATGGTCGGACATTTGAGATAAATATTTCATCACGATTCTGTATTGTGCCCAATTTTGGAAAACTGCACCATTACCACCGTAAGTGATCAATTCATGGGGGAACTGAGCAACCATAGGATCTAAATTATTTTGAATCATTAGCATTATTGCAGCTGCTTGCTTACATTTAGCCGGATAATCGTCTATTGGATAGGCCCGCATTTCATATTCTGTGGGCCTATATCTCCACATTATGACTCTGCCAAAAGTATTCAACTCTTGACTAAACTCTTTTGCCAGTATTGGATGTAAATGGCTTGGGAAATATCTCAATGCATTTCTAATGGCCAATTTCTTCTCTTGCTGAGACAATATTTGCCGCCTTGCGGGAGCATGGTCTACGCCTTCATCCCATTGAGGCATTTCTGGTAACTCATCGGGAATGCCAGTGACGAGGCAAGCGGCAAGGATGGAGGCCACCTCTTCCGACATAACACAGGGTCGTCTCAGCCTGTCTTTGAGCATTGCCATCTTACGCCGCTATGACGCTTTTTGAATTATCGGGATTCCATAATGTGAACATTATTCCAGTTAACATCATCAGTGAACCGAAGTACAGAATTCCATCTTGGATTCCGAGATTGTAATTTTCCACCAAAAATCCTGCGATTGAAGTCGAAATTGAAAATGGAATAGACATGAATAACATATCGATTGAGAATACTCTACCTCTCATTTCATCCTCTACCCAACGTTGGGTTAGAATTGTTGAAAGGACCCAATTAGCACCACTGGCAGCATGAGCAAGAAGAATAAGAACTACTGTCAATACTAGGCTGAAATGCAAGGTCAGTGAAACCATTACGTAAAAAGCACCACTTATGAAGACCAATTTACCAATCAATCCTGGCCACTTAGATTCATCTTTCAATACATGTCTAGCAATAATAGGTCCAAGTCCAGTCCCTACACCCCTTGCGAAAAAGAATATACCGAATCCCATAGCAACGCCAAATCCATCGGTTTCCGAACCCAATAACACCAAGAATACACCGCCCAATGCACCGCCAGCGATATTCCAGGAAGCTTTTGCAAAGATAATTCTCAAGAGGCGAGATTCCGTATAAACTCTTAGCCAACCGCGTTTGATATTTGAAAATGCAGTTTTGAATAATGGAGTTTTCATCTCTTCCTCGACATGTTGTTGTATTTTTACAGGAATTAATAGAAGGGTGGCGATTGCGAATGTCATTGAATCGATAATAAAGGCTGCATCTGCCCCCCAATTAGATACAACAACTCCGCCCAATAATGCGCCGATACACAATGCTGTAGACCATGAGGCAGCATCAAGGGCATTGGCTGTGGTTAAATCCTCAGCACTGACAATGTTGGGTATCGCAGCCCTTTCAGCGGTCATATATGTGCCATGTAATAACATCATCAATCCAGATAATGCGAACATCCACGGTATGTCAGATGCACTATCGACCAGAAGAAAACCTAGGGCTAAAAATATTTGAACAAAATTAGCAACTACCATTATTAATTTACGGCTATATCTATCGGCGAGCAATCCAATAAATGGTTGCATTAAGGCAAACGAGACCATTCTTACTGTGAAAAGGAATCCGAGTAAAAACTCTGAACCAGTGTATTCCAAAATTATGAAAAATAGTGCTATTGTGTTGAACCATTCCCCTAGCATCGAAATTACCGAGGCAAGCCACAGACTACGGAAATTTCGATTTGAACGAAGTAATTGTAAATATCCTATATCACTCATCATCACTCCTCCTCTTGCGAGGAGTGACTCTCATGCAATGATACTACCACCCATTTTGAAGTTGGCGTATTAGAGATATCTGCTGTCGATTCGAGGGGTACGAGGCAATTGGCTTCTGGGAAGTAAGTGGCTATATTGCCACTTGGAATGTCATAAGGAATAACAATCCACTGCTCTGCCTTTCTAGTTTGACCCTTAAAATGAGATACTATGTCTACAATAGTTCTTGTTTTCCAACCCCTTTCTATCATGTCATTGGCATTCATCATCACCACTCTTCTATTGCCATGTATGCCTCTGTACCTGTCATGCAGATCGTAGATAGTGGTGTTATATTGGTCGTGACTCCTAATTGTCATCATTACATATTTGTCATCATCAATAGATACATTTGGTAATGAATTAGTAGTAAAGTGTGCCTTTCCGTTATCTGTAGCAAATGATTGGCTATCCCTTGGGGGATTAGGTAGTGAGAATCCATTGGGATTACGGATTCTAAGGTTATAATCTTCGAAACCATCTAGTGACTTTTCCATCAAATTTCTGATATTGTCATAATTGTCGGTCAGTTCTAGCCAATCCAAATGTTTGTTACCAAGTGTGGCGTTAGCCAGTTGCGCAACAATCCATGGCTCGCTACGTAAGTGAGTGCTAGCAGGACGCAAACCTCCTCTAGAACTATGAACTATACTCATCGAATTTTCAACGGAAACAAATTGTTCGCCTTCTTTAGTAACATCAAGTTCAGTACGGCCAAGACAAGGAAGAATCAGCGCTTCCTTGCCGGTGATACAATGAGCGCGATTGAGTTTGGTAGATACTTGAATAGTAAGATCAACTTTTTGCAATCCTTCAGCAGTAGCTTCAGTATCTGGGCTGGCGGAGATGAAATTACCACCTAAACAGAAAAACACACCGATTTGACCCTTTCTCATGGCCTTGATTGCGTGAACGACATCGTGTCCATGGTGCTTGGGCATTTCAAAGCCCAATCCCTGTTCTAACTTTTCTAAGAATGATTCAGATGGCGCCTCCCAAATGCCCACTGTTCTATCACCTTGTACATTTGAGTGGCCCCTAACAGGGCAAAATCCAGCGCCTTCTCTGCCGACATGACCACCCATTAACAACAGATTAACAACTTCTTGAATTACTGTAACACCATTGCGGTGCTGTGTTAATCCCATTGCCCAGCAAGCAATAGTGGCATTGGAATCTGCGCACATTTGTCCTGCTTGCTCTATTTGTTGCTTAGTGAGTCCACTATCTGTACAGATGACATCCCACGGTGTATCCAATGCAGATTTTAGCATCGATTGGTAGCCATCGGTTTTTGAATCGATGAATGATTTATCGATGCCACCTATTTGGTGATGGATCTTTATCAAGCCCTTGACCAAAGCAGCATCTCCTCCGATTTTCACTTGAAGGTGAATATCGGCCAGTGTTGTAGATTTCAGATTGGCAGTCATGTAATCTTGCGGGTGCTTAAAACGATTCAAACCAGTTTCAGGAAGTGGATTGACATGAATTATTTTTGCACCTAAATTCTTTGCATCTCTTAATGCGGTAAGCATACGAGGATGGTTAGTGCCTGGATTCTGACCGATTACTAGTATCAAATCTGCTTTGTTGAAATCTTCAAGAGTAACAGTTCCTTTACCAATTCCAATTGTAGCGCCCAATCCTTTACCACTTGACTCATGGCACATGTTTGAGCAATCTGGAAGATTATTTGTTCCGTAAGCACGTACGAATGCCTGATATAAGAATGCGGCTTCATTACTAGTTCTTCCAGATGTGTAAAATGCTGCATCATCAGGCGATTGCAAAGAATTTAATTTACTTGATATCTTTTCAAAAGCATCCTCCCAACTTATTTCTGTATAATGAGAGGAATCCTTTGCAAGGAACATTGGATTGGTAATTCTGCCTTGCTTATTTAGCCAATAATCACTTTGCTCGGATAGGTGTTGTACTGAATGTTTGCTGAAAAATTCAGGGGTGACACGGGCCTTCGTTGCTTCATCAGCAATTGCCTTAGCACCGTTTTCACAGAATTCAAAAGTAGTTCGGTGCTCAGGGTCTGGCCATGCACAACCGGGGCAATCGAATCCCTTCTGCTGGTTGACCATCATCAAACTTTTAACGGTTTTAGCGACACCCATTCTTGTAATTCCATGTTTCATGGAAGACAACGCAGCCGGAATCCCTGCAGCGCTAGTTTTGATTTTTGACAACTTTAATTTGTTGTTATCTGGGGGAGTGAGGGCATTTACTTTTTCACGCATTCCCCTCACCGGAATTTACCACGCTGGGGCTTTGCTTCTCAATGCTTTGTTCAATTGAGGCGGCTTGAGGGTCCAATCACTACCCCTTTGTCACTACGGACAAAGGAAAAGAGCGTGATATTGGATTGGCGTGCGGCTTCGATTGCAAGAGTTGAAGAGGCGCCGATACTGGCGATAAGTGGACAATTCATTCTGGCTGATTTAGCAACTATATCCCATCCACAACGCCCTGAAAGCAGTAATCCATGAAAATTTAGATCTAATCCATTTGTTTGTGCGAAACCGAATAATTTGTCAACCGCGTTATGGCGTCCAATATCCTCTCTGATAGCGACCAAATTACCCTCACTATCTATCAATCCTGCTGCATGAACTCCTCCTGTCATAGAAAAACCGACTTGAAGTTTTCTCATAGCCTCAAAAGCAGTATTTATTGCGGCTGCAGAGAAACTCGCTGATGTCGATGAAACGATTGGCACATTGGACATCAAAGCATCTACTCCGTCCCTATCACAAGCACCACAACTGCTAGTAATAATCCTCTCATCAGGAAGTAAGGGTTCGATCGTATTCGATGTAATGATATCTACGAAGTGAGTCCCGGTATCATCTAGAGAGGTGGAAAAACTTTCAATGCTAATAGCGCCAGCTTTCGCTTCAGCAATACAATGACCTATCGCTAAATCTTGCAAATCGGATGGAGTGGCTAATAGGTTTGCAACTGCATCTCCATTGACTCTAATTATCACTAATGCCTCAACTGCCACATGATCATGATCTAGGGTGAAACTCCCTCCATTCCAGCGAGAAACACCTATTTTTCTGTGCAACTCACTCATAGTACCACACTCTAATCAGATTCAATTAAAGACCTGTCAATATCAAAAAATTCGAATTGTAGCGCCACTAATTCTGCACTAGACTTTGCAGCGGCATATGCTTCAAGTGGTTCCTTATTCAATTCAAAAAATCTCTCGCCCCATCTAAAAGCGCCTAATACTCGCCGTGCTTGTTCTTCTCTACCGATTAAAAATAGAATAGTTGCCAATGCTTCAGCAGTTGTTAGTTTACTCGGTTTACCCCAATTGACGGGGTTTGCTGCTAATAGCAAGGGTAACATCCGCGGTTGCAATTTAGTCCGTTTCATTACTTGCTCTACACTTTCTTCTATGTGAGCCCAACTACAGTCTAGGCCTACTATAGAACCGCCATTTTTGAGGAGGACTTCATGGTCCTCCGGACCAAATACCTTGCCACATAATGGTTCCAAAATAAATCCCTTTCTCGGAACGGTGTTGAAGCGTTTATGCATTTTTATGTCGCCTCTTTTTGAGGCGCTAACCACCGTATTTTTCTTGGGGTCATCTTGAGCCAACCAAATCGCATGGACTGGTATATCTCTCATCGAATCACTCTTCTTTGATGAAGTAATCACCGAGCGTAATTCCACGCGATGGCCCATTGTCCAAGGCACGGGTGTCAACTGACTTATGCTCGACCATCAAACTAATGCTCAAAATACGTTCGAACTTTCTTATTACGGAGTCAGTTGGTCTTTTTCCAGATTCAGCTGATTTGACGATGTTGACGGTTTCAGCCATCCTCTTGCCCAATTGTGATTGATTCCAATTTTTCTGTTTACGGGCTGTTGCAATACGTAGTGGAAAATCATCGGCGAGATCTTTTTCGGAACGAGTCATAATGCTTTTTCCTCTGGAATGAGTTACTCCAGTCCCAGTACTGGCCCCGCCAGTCCTCGGAGCAGAAGAAAATGCGCGTGCTAGACCTGGTGCGAGTGGTTTTGGTCCAAGGTTTAACTTTTCAACACAGCGACTACAGGCTGAAACCTCTGTTTTACCGGTTTTTACGAATTTGACTCCGACCTTCATTGCTCCACATAATTCACAATCTCCCATGATGTCACTTCCGTACAGTCGCCTGTAATTATGATTAATAATCGGGATACTTTGAATCCTTCGGAACAGCCGGTTTCTTATATTGCCAAGCGAGGAGTTCATACGGTGTCGCCTCAACCAGTGATTTGTTCGTATGAGTAGTGAAGTTGAGAGCAGCGCCAACGCTGTGTCAAAGAGTTCTGATGAAGACCTCAAAAAACTAGAATCCGATTACCGTGTTTTGCAAGAAGAAGCACAATCTCTAATCAATGATAGAGCGCACCTTGAGGCAGAGGTTAGAGGTCTTAAGAAAAGGGCGAATACCCTAAATGAAGAAGTAAAATCAATGAAGAAGCCCCCTCTTATCATCGGTACTTTGCAGGATATCCTAGATAGCGATAGAGCCATTGTACGCTCATCCAATGGCACCGTATTTCAGGTCTCATTGAATCAAAGAATCGATCCGGAGAAATTACAACCGGGTACTAGAGTCGCCTTAAACCAAGATACTTTGGCGATAATCGAAGTGTTACACGATGCTTGGGACCCGATGGTTAGCGGTGCTGAAATGGTTGAGAAGCCTGATGTCACCTATGCCGAGGTTGCTGGTTTAGACGAACAAATTGAAGCGGTCAGGGAGGCGATTGAATTGCCTTTAACCTCACCGGAGTTATTCGCGAAAGTTGGAATTAAAGCACCAAAGGGAATCTTATTGGTTGGCCCACCAGGATGTGGAAAAACATTGATTGCTAAAGCGGTAGCAAACCACACCGATGCGACATTTATTCGTATGGTCGGCAGTGAATTAGCCCAGAAATATATTGGTGAGGGTGGTAGAATGGTTAGAGAATTATTCTCATTAGCTAAAGAAAAGTCCCCTTCGATAATATTCTTGGATGAAATCGATGCAATCGGTGCAAAGCGATTAGATGGTTCTACAAGCGGTGATCGTGAAGTTCAGCGAACATTAATGCAATTACTTGCCGAATTAGATGGTTTTGACTCTTTAGAAAATGTAAAGATAATCGCCGCTACAAACCGACCAGATATTTTGGATGATGCTTTGCTAAGACCTGGCAGATTTGACCGAGTCATTGAAATTCCTATGCCTGATGAAAAGGCAAGAAGTGCTATACTTTCATTGCATGTCAAGAATATGAATACCAAGAGAATTAATGTTCAAAGAATTGTAGAATTAACCGAAGGTTATTCTGGTGCTGAATTGAAGGCGACTTGTGTTGAAGCGGGTATGAACGCAATAAGAGATAAGCGCGATACTGTAACTCAAAACGATATACTCGGCGCTGTAAAGAGAATTAACAGCAAGAGGACTCAGGGTGGCATTTCGGCCACTCCAGAAGGACTCTACAGTTGATTTTTGAAATTAGCCTTTGTCAACGTTCAAAGTCCTAATGCGTTAACCCTCGTTCATGGTAACTACGATTGTTGAGTGCGTACCCAATATTTCTGAAGGAATTGATACTGAAAAAATTGAACTTATAGTTCAGGCAGCCAGAGAGATTTCTGGTTGTGCTGTGTTAGGGGTTGAACCTGATGCAGATTATAATAGGACGGTAATAACATTGGCTGGTGAGCCAGGTCCTGTTTCCGCAGGTGCTTTGGAACTAATAAAAGCGGCAATAACTCACATCGATATGAGGCAACACAAAGGCGAGCACCCACGCCTCGGCGCTGTAGATGTTTGTCCCTTTGTTCCGCTTCAAGGCATTACTATGGAACAATGTTCAGTATTGGCCAAGGAGTTAGCGATTAAGGTGGCTGAGCAATGTCAAGTTCCAACCTTCACATATGGTTTCGCCGCAACCCACGAAGATAGAACTCTCTTGTCCTCTCTTAGAAAGGAGCAATATGAGGGCCTCGAAGCACGAATGAGTGGGGGAGAGACTAGCCATCCGGACTCGACTAGACTACCAGACTTTGGACCTAAACAATGGAATGAGAAATGTGCTAAGTCAGGTGCAATAACAATCGGTTCAAGAAGCATACTGGTTGCATATAATGTAAATGTAGACGAAGCAGATGCTGTTGTTGCCAAAAAAATTGGTTCCTTGGTTAGATCGACTGGAAGATTGCTAAAACAATCAGATGGAAGAAAGACAAGAATCCCTGGTATGCTACCTATGGTGCAAGGAATGGGCGTTACTTTGGAAGGCCATGGCATATCTCAAGTATCTATGAATTTACGAGATGTTACGGCATGTCCAATGCATATTGCCTTCGAAGCCTGCAAGAGTATTGCATCCGACCATCAAATCGATGTCCCAGGTAGTGAATTAGTAGGTCTTGTTCCACTATCTGCCATGTTGGATTCTGGAAGTTGGTATGCTGCTGAAGGAGTTACTGATGAAAAGGAACTGGTAAAAGCTGCAATAGAAGGCCTAGGCCTCTCACAGTTATCTCCGTTTATCGCAGAAGAGAGAATAATTGAATGGGCTGTAGCAAAGGCGGTGGGACAATGAATTGGATGGATATGACTCTACGCGATTTCCAAGCCGCTCTCGCATCATCCTCTCCAACACCAGGCGGAGGAACTGCTGCCGCAGTAGCACTTGGCCAAGCAGCCGCTTTGACTTGCATGGTTACAGATTTAACAATTGGCAAGGAGAAATGGCAAGAAGGTTGGCAAATCGCAGAGGATGCGCAAAATGCTGCCATTCCTCTCATGGGTCGCGCTGGTCAATTAGCCACAGAAGACAGTGACTCATTCGATGCGGTCATGGCCTGCTTCAAAATGCCTAAGGCAACACCTGAAGAGATTGAAGCAAGAAGAAATTGTATTCGTCAAAGTACACTAAGAGCATCTGAAGTTCCCTTTGAAACCGCAACACTTGCACTATCATTACTTAGACACCTGCCTGATTTGGCAGAGAAGGGTAATGGCAATGCCGCCTCTGACGTAGGAGTTGCAGCATTATTAGCAAGTGCTGCTGTAAAAGGTGCATTATACAATGTCGAAATAAATTTATCTTCTATCCCTGAAGATATGGGGACTCACATGAGAAAATTATCTCCGGATATTTTAGAAGAAGCTAGAACATTGTCTAGAGACTCAATGAAAGCGGTTAATTCACGACTTGGTTTGTGAATCAGCGAACTTGTGAACCTGTTGCAATATCGCCATCGATTGTTACCAATCGGACTCCATCTTTCCCGTCATCAGCTGCTAGCATCATTCCCTCAGAGGTAACTCCTCTAAGCGGTCTTGGCTTCAAATTTGCAACGAATACCACGGTTTTACCGACCATTTCTTCGGGTTGGTAGTATTGCTTTAACCCAGCGCAAATAGTCCGTTCAGTGCTACTTCCATCATCTATTTTTACAACATATAATCTATCTGCGTTAGGATGGTCTTCGACATTCATTATCTTTCCAACTCTTAGATCAACTTCCATAAATGTTTCAAAATTCAAATATGTTATTCCTTCTGGTGCGTCACTCATTTCCTTCATCTCCTTTTTGTTTTTGTTACTAACTTTAACTGCTTGAATTGGTTTATCATCTGGTTTTGTTATTTCTGTTTCAGTCAAAGATTTCTCACTTTCCATAATGACATCTAATTCGAGGCGTTCAAACAATGGGGTCGGGGTTTCCAGATTCCATGTCATTGTGACATCCCAATCTATTGCGTCTTGCCATGAAACAAGGCTAACATCGCCTGTTTGGCCTAGTGCATTCCATAATTTAGCAGCACTAAATGGTAGGAATGGTTGTGAAGTGATTGCCAAAAACCGAGATAAGCGCCATCCAAATGCAAGAGTTGACAAACTTTGCCTCCTCTCTTCTGTATCCTCTTCGCTCTTGAGATACTTCCATGGAGTTGCTGCCTGTAGTATTTGATTACCATACTGTGCTGCAGACATGACATGACGCAACGCTTCTTTGTAGCGATGCCTTAGCAGTGAGTCGGTAATGGAGGCATGTATCTCCTCTAACTTTTGGCGATGAGCGACTGTTAATTCTGCCACCTCAATATCTGCAAGAGGTCCATTGTCACCCATTGGCAATCTGACTCCTAATGTTAGAACGCGATGGACGAAATTGCCATATGCGGCTATCAATTCACTGTTGATCTTCTCAACGAAGTCTGGCCAGTTGAAATCGGTATCATGATTTTCCGGCATATTTATTGACAAATAGTATCTGAGATAATCGGGGTTATACCTTTCAAGGAATGAAGGTAACCACACAGCGTGCTTACGTGATTTAGAAAACTGACCACCTGCTAGCATTAGATATTCCATTGCGGGGACATTTGTCTCCAATGCCAAATCTCCAGCCGAAGGCATTTCTATAGAGTCGCTTGCAGTTTTGCCTTTGGATGCATGATTCAGTCCAAGAATTAATGCTGGCCAAATAACGGTATGGAATGGAATGTTGTCTTTGCCTAAGAAATATAAGTGCCTAGGACTGGTTCCATCCTCTGAAACACACCACCAATTCTTCCAAGCATCGAGTCCATTGGAGTGGCCAGCTTGCTGTGCATGGCGAAGCGCCCATATCTTTGCGCATGAATAGTATCCTTGTACCGCTTCAAACCAAACATATACACATTTGCCGTCCCATTCAGGGTCTTCCAAGGGTAGTGGAATTCCCCATGAAAGGTCCCTGGTAACCGCACGGGAACGTAG
>Ga0307986_10001393_pt1 | contig 17537 bp, 21 predicted proteins | sample EllFjometageno82_FD_203170 | JGI IMG/M metagenome (GOLD analysis project Ga0307986, IMG submission 203170) | Marine microbial communities from Ellis Fjord, Antarctic Ocean - #82 | ecosystem: Environmental > Aquatic > Marine > Unclassified | place: Southern Ocean | collected 2014-10-09
GATAGCTTGGTAAATTTCTAATAGACGGAAGTTTATATCAAGGGTTCAAGCCTGTATTTTGGTCAACTGTAGAAAAAACAGCACTAGCGGATGCTGAAGTTGAATATGAAGAGCATACTTCAAATACTATATTTACAGCTTTTAAAATCAAGAAAACTCCAAAAGATTTTTTGAAAGATTCTAATATTATTATATGGACGACAACACCTTGGACAATCCCAGCAAATAGAGCTTTAGCTTTTAATAGTGGCATCGAGTATTCTTTAGTTGAAATTAACAATCTTGAGGATTTTGAAGAAAAAAAAATTATTGTAGCAACTAATCTTTTAGACTCAGTTGTAAAAGCCTGTGGAATAAAAAAATTTGAAACTTTAAAAACTTTTAATGGTGCCGAGTTTGAAGGCACTATTTGTACACATCCATTTCAATCTCTAGGTTTCGATTTTGATGTTCCTATGCTTGATGCAAGATTTGTAACTTTAGAACAGGGAACTGGTATAGTCCATTGTGCCCCAAGTCACGGGCCTGATGATTTTAATTTATGCCTCAAACATAATATACCTTCAAAATACACAGTTGATAATTCAGGATACTATACTAATGAAATACCTTTTTTCTCTAAGACACATGTTTTTAAAGCTGACCCAATAGTTATTGACAAATTAAAAGAATTAAAAAAATTATTAAAAAATGATAAACTTCAGCATAGTTACCCACATTCTTGGAGATCAAAAGCACCACTGATTTATAGAGCAACACCACAATGGTTCATTTCAATGGAAAAAAACTCGTTAAGAAACAAAGCTATAAAAGCTATAGAAGAAACTACTTTTTACCCCCCTAAAGGTAAAGAAAGATTACTGTCCATGGTAGAAGGCAGACCTGATTGGTGCGTTTCTAGACAAAGGTCATGGGGAGTGCCATTGCCAATATTTATTAATAAAAAAACAAAAAAACCCCTTCAAGATCAAAAAGTTATTGATCGTATAGCTGATATTTATGAAAAAGAAGGTTCAGATTGTTGGTTTACTGATGACGCGAAAAGATTTTTAGGTGAAGAATATAATAAAGATGATTATGAAAAACTTACTGACATCGTAGAGGTTTGGTTTGATAGTGGGTGCACGCATAGTTTCGTACTAGAAAAAAGAAAAGATCTTAAATGGCCAGCAGATATGTATTTAGAGGGGTCAGATCAACATAGAGGATGGTTTCACTCATCACTGTTAGAGTCTTGTGGTACTCGAGGCAGAGCCCCATATGAAAGTATTTTATCGCATGGATTTGTTGTAGATGGCAAAGGTATGAAAATGTCAAAATCTGCAGGAAATGTTATTTCACCTGATGATATTTTAAAAAATTATGGAGCAGATATATTAAGGGCTTGGGTTGCTTCATCAGATTATGCTGAAGATCTGAGAATAGATAATACTATTTTATCCCAGCATGCTGAATCCTACAGAAAAATTAGAAATACATTTAGGTTTATTTTAGGAAATATTAAGGATAATTTTGAGAAACAAGATTTTAAAAAAATTGATCTTCATTCTTTTTCAGAACTAGAAAGATATATTTTAGGTAGATTGTATCATTTAGACAGAGCTGTAAAAGAAAATTTAAAAAATTACAATTTTCACAAACTTTACAAAGAGCTCTTAAATTTCTGTTCATTAGAACTTTCATCATTCTATTTTGATATCAGAAAAGATGTTCTTTACTGTGATGACTTAAGTTCAAAAAAACGTAAAGACTGTATTATTGTTTTAAATATAGTTTTAGAGTGCCTACTTGAGTGGTTGGCTCCAATATTTGTTTTCACAACTGAAGAAATATTTAATTTACTGAATAAAAATGAAAAAAGCATTCATGAGACATTATTTCCGGAGATACCAGGAAAATGGGAAGATAATGAATTAGCAAAAAAATGGAAAGATTTCTATCAAATTAAACAGGAAGTAAATATTGCTATTGAGGAGAAAAGAACTAACAAGGAAATAGGTTCTAGCTTAGAAGCAAATGTTGTCATTAACGTAAATGAAAGAGAGTTTAATCTTTTAGAGGGGTTAGACCTAGAGGAATACTTTATCGCTTCGAAGGTTGAAAAAATAAAAAATAAAGATGAAGATAAAATAAAAATAGAGGTTAAAAAATCTTTAGGAAAAAAATGTACGCTTTGTTGGAAAATATTGGATAAAAAATGCGAAAGACAACATTGTGGAATTAACTAATCAATGAACATTTCTAAAAATCTCAAAAATAAAATTTTTTCAAAAGAAAAAATATTTTATTTAGGAATTGTTGCAATTGTTTTTTCATTAGATAGATTTTCAAAAATAAGCATGCTAAAGCAGCAAGCAGATAATAATGGAAGTTTTTTTGTTAATGATTACTTAAACTTCGATCTTGTTTGGAACACAGGTATCGGTTTTGGCCTAGTCAGTTTAGATGCTAATATTTACTATCATATCATTTCTTTTTTAATATTTTTAGTTATAGTTTTTTTAAGTTATTTAATTAGTAAAGCAGTTTTTATTGAGCAAGCTATGTATTCTCTAGTCTTAGGTGGCGCTCTCGGGAACTTTTACGATAGGTTATTTTATTTTGCAGTTCCTGACTTCATAGATATCCATGTTAATAATTTTCACTGGTTTACTTTTAACATTGCAGATATATTTATTACCCTAGGAGTAATTTTATTAATTAGTAAAGACATAATACCAGATAAAAAATGAAATTTATAAAATCAATATTTATTTTAATTACATTAATTATCTTGCTGAATAATTGCTCCACCTTAAGTGAAGCTGGAAAAGTGCTAACTAATGAAAAAAAAAATTCATCGGACGAATTCCTGATTAAAAAAAAACAACCTTTGTCACAACCTCCTGACTTTGAAACCATACCCGAACCGGATTCTACCAAGAGTTCATTGAGTAAAAAAAATAATATAGAAGAAATATTAAAATCTTCACGGTCAGAACCAAACACTTCTCAAAAAAAAACTACTTCTACAGAGCAATCTATTCTAAATAAGATTAAAAAGTGAAAACAAGTAAAAAAAATTTTATATTAGAAAATAATATCGATAAAAATTATTTCAAAAATAATTTATATACAAAAAATAAAAAGAGATTAAGTAAAATTATCAATAATACTTATAGTAATTTAGATAATATAAAAAATACTTTTCATGTATTAAGTAAAAAATTTGATCTAGATTTTGACAGATCAAAACTTAAAAGATTTATAAAATATAACTCAGTTGTATTAATTGGCATGGGTGGATCAGTACTTGGAGCACATGCTATTTATTCTTTCTTAAAACAGAATATCAGTAAGCAGTATTTTTTTATTGACAATATAGACCAGTTAAAAATTGAACAAATAAAAAAAAAAATAAATTTAGAAAATAGCTTGTTCATCATTATTTCTAAATCTGGAAATACCATTGAGACATTAATTAATAGTAATTTATTTAAAGATAAAATTTGTTCAAAAAACACCATTATAATAACGGAAAAAAAAAAAAATCTATTGAATATGTTTGCAAAGAAAAGAAAAATTTTACACATAAACCACAAAGAATATATTGGTGGTAGATATTCTGTTTTATCGGAAGTAGGTATGATCCCTGCTTATTTCATGGGCCTTAAAGTAAATTGTTTTAGAAAAAATTTGCTATCTTTTTTTAAAACTTCAAAAAAGTTAATCTTAATACAAAGCATTGTCAAACTTGCACATATTTATAAGTTAAAGAAAATTAAATCTATTGTGCTCCTTAATTATGCTCCTCAGTTAAATGATTTTCTCTATTGGTGCCAACAATTGATGGCTGAAAGTTTAGGCAAAAACGGAACAGGCATACTGCCAATCGTTTCTCCAGCACCTCGTGATCACCATAGTTTGATGCAACTCTATTTGGATGGGCCTAAAGATAAGCTATTTTATATTTTTAGTTTAAATTTAAAAAAAAAAATGAAAATAAATAGCAATATTTTCGGAAAGAAATTTAATTTTGCTGAAAATAAAGAGTTATCACAAGTCATTGAATCTCAAAAAAAAGCTTTAATGAAAGTGTTTAAAAAGAAAAAAATTCCATTTAGAGAGTTTAAAATTGATATTGTTAATGAAGAAATTTTAGGAGAGTTATTCTCTTATTTTATGCTTGAAACAGCTTTAGTTGGAAAGCTAATCAACATTGATCCATTCGGTCAGCCAGCTGTCGAGGAAGTAAAAATTTTAACTAAACAATATCTTCGTTAAAGTTACCAAATAATATTTTTGATCTTCCATATTTTTTAGTAATAAGAATATTTATAATGTCTGAAAGATCATCTTTTGATTTACTTTCTCTGTGAATAACAACTAAATGATTATCTTTATAAATATTTAAATCTTTTATTATTTTAAGATCCTCTATAAAAAAATTTTCTGAAAAAGGAGGATCTAGAAAAATAATGTCAAATTTGTTATCTTTATTTAAATTTTTGCAGAAAGAAATTATTTTAGTTTCAAATATTTTACTTTTTTTTTCAATTTTAAGTTGTTCAATGTTTGTTTTCAAAACCTCTAAAACTTCTTTATTACTTTCCACAAATGTAACTTTTTTTGCTCCACTTGATATACATTCAATTCCAAATGATCCAACGCCCGAGTATAGATCTAATATATTTGCATTTTCAAGAGAAGCACCAATCAGTTTTGAGTGTCTGATAATATTAAAAATGTTTTCTTTTACAAAATCTCTAAGCGGTCTTGTAGAAGCAGACTTTAAGAAGTCAATTCTTTTTCCTTTTAAAAAACCACCTATAACTCTCATTTAGATTTAATTACTCTCCAGCCAATATCTCTTCTAAAGAAAAAACCTTTCCAATTAATTTTTTTTATTATTTTTAAAATTTGGTTTCTTATTCTGGAAAAATTACCGCCCAAAACAACTACATTTAGAACACGTCCACCGTTTGAAACTAAAGAATTATTTTTAAGCTTTGTACCCGCGTGAAATATAAATGATCGTTGATTTAACTTAACTTTTTTTAAATTAATAGTTTTATTTATTTTATATTTATTTGGATATCCCTTTGCACAAAGTACAATGGCCATACATTTCTTATCATTCCAATTAATTTTAATTTTATGAAGCTTATTTTCTAATGATGCGTTTATTAACTTAACAAGGTCAGTTTTAAGTCTTGGCATTATCACTTGGCACTCTGGATCTCCCATTCTAACATTATATTCTATCAAATAAGGTTGATTATTTTTAATCATTAGCCCTACATATAAAAAACCAGTGTAGGAATTTTTTTTTTTTTTTAGTGCTTTGAGTGTTGGTTCAACAATTCTATTAATTATCTTTTTTTCTAAATTTTTATTCATTAGTGGTGCTGGAGAATAGGCTCCCATACCACCTGTATTTGGACCTGTTTCGTTTTCTCCTACACGTTTATGATCCTGAGCGGAACCAATGAAAGAATAATTTTTTTTATCTACTATTAAAAAATAACTAACCTCTTCACCTTCTAAAAATTCTTCAAGAACTAATTTCTTTGAAGTTTTAAATCTGCCTTTAAAAATTTCCATGCTAAATTTCTCAACTTCTTTTTTTGAGTAACATATCGCCACACCTTTTCCTGCTGCCAGACCATCAGCCTTAACAACAACAGGCATATTATATTGAGTTAAAAAATTTTGAACATCTTTTTTACTTTTACAAATTGTAAACCCTGCAGTAGGAATATTATTTTTTTTACATAAAGATTTCATGAAAGATTTAGACCCCTCTAGTTGAGCGGCATATTTATTTGGTCCAAAAACATTAATTTTTTTTCTTTTTAAAAAATTAACTATACCTTTTACCAGAGGAAGTTCAGGGCCAACTATAACTAAGTCTATTTTGTAAGATTTAATAAACGTAAGTAATTTTTTAAAATTTAGAAAATCAATATCTAAATTGACAGCTATATTAGAGGTACCTGCATTGCCGGGTATGCAGTAAATTCTATTTGTTAACTTAGATTCGTGTAATTTTTGACAAATTGCATGTTCGCGTCCTCCACTACCTATTAAAGCAATATTCATATGAAAAAATATATTATATATACTATTTATACATATGAATAAAAAAAAAGCTGTTCTTAAGTATGGACCAAATATTTTTGAAATTACAAAAGATGGAGACCACGTAGTTTGTGCAGTTTCAAAAAAGCCAATATCATTAGAAAATTTAAACTATTGGAATGTCGAGCTACAAGAAGCGTATTATTCCCCCCTGGAAGCAAGAATTAAGTATGAAGAACTAAAAAAGAAAAAATGATTATTTCCAACGGTTGTGGGTCCAAATCCATTGGCCAGGATCTTCGGTTATCATTTGCTCAGCTATTTTGTTAAGTTGTATAGTCAGATCTAATTTACTAGTTTCACGATCTTTTTTAATTGAAGTTTGTATGGGCTCATAAATTGTCATTTCAAAATCATTATTTTTATTTCTAGCGATATAAATTGGCACAATATCCAAATGATATTTAGTAGCTAATTGAGCTGGTAGAGTTGTAGTCAAAGCCATGTCTCCAAAAAAAGGAAGCCTCCTACCTTCACTAACACGCTGATCAATCATTAAAGCTATACTAAAATTATTTTGTATATAATTGATTGCACTTTTAACACCAGCTAGACCCTTTTTAATTTGATTTTTACACACATAAGTTCTTCTGACATGTTCCATAAAAGGATTTATAAAAAAATTATTTAAAGGCCTGTATATAGTAGCTAATTTTATATTTCTTTTTGTTAGTTCCATCGACATTAACTCGAAGTTGGCAAAATGACCCGATACAAAAATGACGGGTTTATTTTTTTTAATTATTTTTTGTAAAATTTCTGTACCTTTTATTTTAATATGGGAATTATTTTTTCTAAATCTTTTTAAAAATAAATACTCTACAAAAGTTTTACCGTAGTTAGACCACATCTCTTTTTTGATAGCTTCTTTTTTACTGTCGTTATACGACCCTATAAACCTATCTAAATTCCCATCAATTATGTCTTTCGATTTTACAACTGGTCCTATTTTGTTAAATAAAAAAGAAGAAAAAATTCTAGCTAATTTTAAGCCAATTAGTTTTATAAAAATAAAATATACATATATGAGCGTAGCTTGAAAAAAGTACTTAATAATTTTTATCATAAGTATTGAGCTATTTTTTTATCAAAGTTATATCTATCTGTGATTTCAAGCTTTACATTTAAGCATTTTATTTGTGGAAGCTTTAAATGTTTGATCCTAAAAAAATCTTTTTCAGTTGTTACTAATTTTAAATTATTTTCTAAAGAAAAATTTATTAATTTATCTAATTCTTTTAATGAGTAATTGTAGTGATCAGGAAAAGTAATTTTTTTTATTAATTTTAAGTTATTTTGCTCTAATATATCAAAAAAATTATCTGGATTACCTATACCAGCAAAAGCTAATAAATTTTGTTCTTTAAAATCTTCTATATTAATTGGTAAATATTTAGAATAATAAATACTTATATTACTTGAGATATCTTTGATTTTTTTTTCAAGATCAATATTTCTTTTTCCATTAATGACAATAATTTGACATCTTTTTAAAGAAGTTAAGGGTTCTCTGAGTGGACCAGATGGTATTGTCATGCCATTACCAACTAATTGTTTTTCAGTAAAACATACTATGTTTAAATTTTTTTTGATTGATAGGTCCTGAAAACCATCATCTAGAACAACGCAATCATAATTGTTTTTTACAGCATCATTTATTGCCTCAAAACGTGATGAATTGTAAAATAATTTTACATTTTTTGCTCTAATTAATTCAAACTCGTCTAAATGATCTGTGTAGTCTTTTCTAACTATAGCTGTTTTTTTGTGGAATTTTTCTAGGGTCTTCACAACTTCAAGAGATAAAGGTGTTTTTCCGGTGCCACCCAGATAAATATTGCCAACGCAAATAACTGGTATCGAGGCCCTTCTTTTTTTGGAGACTATATTTTTTAAGATTATTAATACCTGAAAAAAAAATGCAAAAGGAAGCAAAAAAAATCCAATCATGCTATTTTTTTTTTTACAGAATTTAGGTTTCAATATTTTCATTTTTAATTCTAGTTAATTTGTTTAATTCTATAATAGTATTTTGTAATATTTTGTCGCCATAGTTATCTAGCAGAGTAACATTTTGATGGTTTGTTTCTTTCTGTTCCTCAAAATTTTTAATTATTTTTTTTGATAATTCATGTTCATTGTTTATTTGTTCTGCCATTTTATTATTCTCCAAAAAATCGTACACTTCTTGGAAATTATAAACATATGGACCAAAATACACTTTACAACCAAATTTAGCTGGCTCGATGGGGTTTTGACCGCCGGTATGTTGCAGTCCTTTGATCAATGATTTTCCAACAAAAACATTTTTACAATAATTAAAATATTTTGACAAAGTTCCAAATGAATTAATTATTAAAATCTCTTTATTATCTTGAATCATATCGTTCTCATTTAAAATCTGACTTTTTAGTTTAAATTGTGTGGTTAATTTTTGAATATGAGGTACTCTATTAATATGCCTTGGCACAACCACAGTTAAAATTTTTTTATATTTCTTTTTAATTTCTATATGTGTTTTTAAGGCAAAAACTTCTTCCCCTCGATGTGTGCTAGCTGCACACCAAACCTTATAAGTATCTAAAATTTTTATATCAGATTTATTAAGATTTTCTTTCTTAATTTTTGCTGTAAATTTTAAATTACCAAAATATAATAATTTTTTAATCTGAAATTCTTTTAAAATACTTTCTGACGTTTTACTGCAAGCTAGACATAAATCAAAATTAGCAAAAACTTTTTTTGCAAAGTTAGGAAAAATATTCCATTTTCTAAAAGTTTTTTCAGTAATTCTTCCGTTAATCAAAACCAAAGGAATTTTCTTTACTTTGATCTTAAATAAAAAATTTGGCCAAATTTCAGAATCTACAAAACAAACCATATTAGGTTTCCATTCATTTAAAAATTTTTCTGCTAAAAAATCTATATCTAGAGGAAGAAAACGATGACTTATATTTATATCTTTATTTTTTTTTATTTTATTTTTTATTAAAGTTGAGGAACTCAAAGTGACAGTTGTAATAAGATAATCTATATTTTTGTTATAATTATTTATTTCGCTAATTAAAGGAAGAATACTTAAAGTTTCTCCTATACTTGCTGCATGAAACCAAATTAACTTATTATTACTGCTTCGATTAACATTAAAAGCAGAAGAAAAAATTTTTTCTTTATATCTTGTCCTGTCTTCTTTTTTCAAGAGCACTCTTAAATTAATTAAAATTATAAGTAAGGGGTATAGAACAAAAGTTAAAAATCTATAAATAATTAACATTGAATTATTTTAGCTGCTTTTTGTAAAGTGATTTATACTCTTCTGAGTTTTTAATTAAATGCTCGTGGTTACCTCTTTCAAGAATTGATCCATTTTTTAAAACAAAGATTTGATCTGCATTATGAATGGTGGACAATCTATGTGCTATTACAAGCGTGGTCTTGTTTCTTGTTAAATTAGTTATCGCATTCTGAACTATTTCTTCTGAATCAGCATCCAAAGAAGAAGTTGCTTCATCAAGAAGAATAATCGGAGATTTTTTTAGAATCGCTCGAGCGATAGATATTCTCTGCTTCTGTCCACCTGATAACCTGACGCCATTTTCACCAATATATGTGTCATACCCATTAGGAAGTTTTGTAATAAATTCATCTGCAGCAGCAAATTTGCAAGCGCTTACTATTTCATCTTGTGAAGCCTGACCATCACCATAGGCAACATTAGCACTAATAGTATCATCAAATAAAACTACATCTTGACTAACTAAAGAAATATTTTTTCTAAGGGAATTTAGTGATATTTTCTGAATATTCTGTTCATCTATAAAGATATTTCCTTTTTGAGGTTCGTAAAATCTTGGAAGCAAATTAATAATAGTACTTTTACCCGCTCCACTTTGCCCCACAAATGCAGTCATCGACCCTCCTGTGATCTCAAAGTTTATTTCATTAATTGCTTTTTCTTTAGTTTTTAAATAATGAAAACTTACATTTTCAAATTTTATATTAGATTTTTTAATTTCTAATTGAGGTAGATTTGAATCTTGCTTTGCCATAACTGGTTCATCAATCACATCAAAAATTCTTTTAGCAGCGGCAGTTCCTTGGTAAATAGCTATGTTGATCGTAGCAAGCGACCGAATTGGTTGGTAAGCAAGCATCATTGCAGCCAAAAATGAAAAAAAATTATTAACTTCTAATTCTCCAGCGCTTATCAATCTTCCAGAATAAAAAATAAAACCTGCTATCATAAAGCCTGTTAAAATTTCCATGATAGGTGTAGCTCGTATCATAACACTTGCAATTTTTATATTCTTGCCCACAAGTTTATCAATAATATTTCCGGCATTATCGTTTTCTCTTTTCTCTTTTTGGTAAATTCTAATCATTTTAGAAGCTTTAAAGATTTCAGAGAGAAAAGCAGTTAAATCTCCTGCTACTTCACCAGCCTCTTTTTGAACTTTACCAATTCTTTTACCAAGACTTTTTGCAAAGAATATAGCCAAGGGCATCATAAATATTGCAAATGATGCTAGCTTCCAGTTTTGGTAAAACATCAAAGAAACCAACGCAATTAATGAGAAAGAATCTTTCATTAAATTCAGAACACCTGTGCTCACAAGATTTTGAATCATGAAGCAATCAAACATAGTATTAGAAATATATTTACCCGAATGCCTGTTATCTAAAGTTTGAATGTCAGCACTCAATATGCTGTTTGAAATTTTTTTTTGAAGTTCTCCTGCAATGTTATTGCCTACTTTAATCACATTTATTCTGGCCAAATAAAGGGAAATACCTTTTGACGAAAATGCTAAAACAATCCAAACAGGTATTAACCAGGCCAAAGTTTTATCTTTATCGATGAAAATTTTCTTCACAGCTGGATCCAGAAGCCATGCAGTAGCAGAGGTGCTGCCAGCTACAATTATTGAGAGTACCAAAGCTACTAGTATTTTTTTAATATGATATCTAACATGCTCTCTATACAAACGTTTAAGTATAATTATTATTTCATCTAATTTCATAGTTTTAACTAATTAAAAAAATTCCAAAAAACAATACAGAGCCAGAAAAATTATTTAGTTTAAAAGCCTGCAAACATTTTTTTGGATCTTTTTTTTTAAACCTTACTACCTGATAGACCAAACTTAAAATAAAAATTATTACTAAGACTGTAAAATTATTTAACCCAATCTGATTGTAAAACAAAGACCCTATTAATATAGTACTAATAAAATAACAAATACTTACAAATAATTTTATATTTTTCTTAAACTTAATAGACGTTGACTTCATACCAATGATTTCATCATCTACAATATCTTGAGCTCCGTAAATAGTGTCATAGCCCAATGTCCAAAATATGGCTATTACATAAAGAACAATAATTTCACCAGAAACACCGTTAGTCATAGCTGTCCAAGCCAAAATAATACCCCAGTTGTAAGTTAAACCTAAAAAAAGTTGAGGCCAATAAGTTATTCTTTTCATTAGCGGGTAGGTAAATGCAAAAATCATAGAAATCATACCTAAAACGATTGTTAACAAGTTAAATTGAATTAAAATTAAAAAAGCTGTGGCACAAAGAATAACAACATAAGCTAGAGCTAATTTTATAGAAATCAAATCACAAGCAATAGGTCTATTTTTGGTTCTTTGTACTTTTTTATCTATATCTTTGTCTATAATATCATTCACAATACATCCTGCGCTTCTCATCAGCACAGAACCTAAAAAAAATAAAAAAAGATAATATAGAAATTGATTTAAATTTTGCTCTAAATTGTGAGCATAGGCAAGACTCCAGGCGCAAGGCCAAAAAAGAAGCATAATTCCGATTGGCTTATTTAGTCTTGTTAGGTTTATAAATATTTTTAAATGAGACATTAGTGAATAATTACTTGTAAATATCAAACACTATCTACATAATCAATTTGATTCGATATGGATATAGATTACACAGTTGCAGCACTAATGTTTCCAGCGATACCTCTAATGATGACTATGTATAGCAATAGATTCCACACTTTAAGTAGTTTAATTAGAAAAATACACGATCAGTACATTTTTGAAAAACGTACTCCTCCTGCATGGGAAAAGCAGTTACACGTTCTGAATAAAAGGACCAATATACTAAAATACACAATGGGTTTTGCGGCTTTTGGATTTCTTTTTAATATGTCAACAGTTTTAATGCTTTATCTAGGAAGCTTACAAACAGCCAGGATAATTTTTGCTGGGTGTTGTGTTTGTATGATAATTTCAATCTTTCTGTTTTTACAAGAAATCAGACTTTCTAATCAAGCACTTAAATATCATTTAAGTGACATGGACTCGATGAAAAAAGATTTATAATTTATTTTTTTCTAAAAAGCTTTTTTTAAATAAAGATATTCCATTACTTATTTTATGGTTGTAAGATTCTTTAAAAGTTTCTAGCTGCCATCCTTTCATTCTTGAGGCAATTAATTCTAGATTTTTTGATTTCCATTTATCATCTATATTTTCATCTTTCCATATTTTTTTTTCTTCTTCAGTGCGGGCGCAACCATAACAATAACCTGTCACAGGATCAGTTTTACAAATACTGATACATGGTGAAACTATCATTTTTGACATCAAGGTATTAGTATAGCTGGACCATTAATTTTTCTAGCTTCTAAATCTAAGTGAGCCTGTTTAGCATCTGATAAAGCATATTCTTTAAATATTTTTATTTTAATTTTTCCAAATTTAACTTGCTTAAATAACTCTTCAGCACCTTCAACCACCTCATCTCTTGTTGTGTAGTAATCTTTCATTGTTGGTCTAGTAAAAAACAAACTTTTTGATTGAATATTTTTTGGAACATCTAACGGATCTAATGGACCTGATGCATTACCGAAGGAAACCATAGTTCCTCTTGGTTTTAAACATTCTATAGAACCTTGAAAAGTATTTTTACCAACCCCATCGTAAACTACAGATACACCAGCTCCTTTAGTGATATCTTTTACCTCTTTAACAAAATCTTGATTCGTATAATTAATTACATGATTGCAGCCATTTTCTTTAGCAATAGCAATCTTATCATCTGAACCAACTGTACCAATCAATCTACATCCAATTCCCTTTGCCCATTGAGAAAAAACTTGACCAACACCTCCTGCTGCAGCGTGAAAAAGAACTACATCATTTGAATTTAATTTATAAGTTTTACATAAAAGGTAATATGTCGTTAAACCTTTAGTCATTATACATGCTGCTATCTTATGAGAAATACCTTCTGGAATTTTAACTGCAATTTGAGCGGGCAATATTCTCTCTTCAGCATATGCACTAGGAGATCCGCCTGCATAAGCAACATTATCTCCAACACTTAAATCTCTAACACTAGATCCTACTTCCGTTATTACTCCAGCACCTTCGAGACCTATGCCGCTTGGAAGTGGAACAGGATACAAACCTGAACGATGATAGGTGTCTATATAGTTTAGACCTATAGAAATATTTTTTACCTTTATTTGATTAGGACCAGTAGCTTCCAGTTTAATATCTATAATTTCTAAAACTTCTGGCCCGCCTGGTTTTTTAATTATAATTGCTTTGGTCATTAATATTTTGCAAATGTGCCGTTGTGATAATCTTGAACTGCTTGAAGAATCTCTGCTTTAGTATTCATAACAAAAGGTCCCCCTCTCGCTATAGGTTCGCCAATTGGTTTACCTGCTATAAACAAAAACTCACTTTTCTTATTAGCTTTTACTGTCAACTTATCACCTCTGTCTAATAGTATTAGATTAGAATTACTCGTTTTATCATTTTTGTTTCCTCCAACACACAGGTCTCCCGTTAATAAATAAATGAAAGAATTGTGTCCACTAGGCACATCACATTTAAATTCTTTATCTTCTTCTAATATTACATGAAAATAAATTGGATCAACGTTATGACCTTTTTCAGGGCCTTCGGCTTTTTCAAATTTTCCAGCTATAACTTTAACTTTTTTTTCAGCGTCTTCATGAACACCTAGTTCATTATTTTTTATGTACAAATATTCAGGTTTATTCATTTTTGATTTTGCTGGCATGTTAATCCAAAGTTGAAAACCTAATAATTTACCCTCAGACATTGCAGGCATTTCAGAGTGAATGATTCCTCTACCAGTTTTCATCCACTGAACATCTCCTGCGGTCATTATACCTTTTGCTCCAGTACTGTCCTCATGTTCAAACTCACCATTTAACATATAAGTAACTGTTTCTATTCCTCTATGGGGATGGGGAGGAAAACCTGCTAAATAGTCATCCTTATTTTCAGAACCAAATTCGTCCAACATTAAAAAAGGATCAATATAATCTGCTTCTGGTGTACCAATACTTCTTTTTAATTTAACACCTGCACCGTCGGATGCATTCAGGGCTTTAATTATTTTTTTAATTTCAATTTGTATCATTCTAAATTCTAACTATTAAACTACATCAAGTAACTGCGTTAAATTATTGATTTCCTTTTTTGGCTTGTAATCAAGGTTGTCAAAAATATTATTGTTTCTGTTTACCCATATAGCGTTATAACCATAATTTCCACCTCCTGATACATCCCAAGTATTTGCACTTAGAAAAGCTACCTTATCAGCTTTGATTTGGTATTTTTTTAAAGGCATATCGTAAACTTTTGAGTCAGGCTTGTAAATTTTAACTTCTTCTATAGAAAAAAGATCATCAAAAATATTTTCTAAATTATTGCTTTTTACCAATTCATTTAGGAGAGTAGGGGTTCCGTTTGAAAGAATAGCAAGTCTACATTTTTTTTCTTTTAATTTTTTTAAAATTTCTTTAACTTCAGGGTAAGGTGACAGAACTTTATATAGATTTAGCAACTCACTTTTCATGGAGCCATCAATCTTAAAAGTTTTCATTGATTTATCTAGGCTATCTTCAGTAACTTGCCAAAAGTCTTTATGTCTTTTCATTAAACTTCTTAGCCAAGTATATTCCAGTTGGGTTGTGCGCCAAAAATTAGCAAAATCTTCCCACTTATCTCCAATTTTACTTTTACATTTTTCAGCAGCTGAATTGACGTCAAATAAAGTTCCGTAAGCGTCAAACACTATAGCTTTAATGTCTTTCATTAAGAAGATTATATACTACTAACGATTTCCTCTTAATAAAAAATATAATCCAATTAAAAGAAGAAATATTTGCTCACTAGTAAATAGTTTTGTTGTAATAAACCAATCTCTATGAGCTAAAGATAAAGCACTAATCATTATTATTGCTATTGTTCCGCCAGCAAACCTTGTAGCTAGATTACCGACAGGCCCTTTTATAAAACCTCCAATAATTAAAATTAATCCTGCTCCTAACTCTGAAATAGCAACGAACGAAGCTAAAGACGATCCTAGGAAGTTAGATAAACCTTCTGGCGGTAAAGGGAATTTACCCAATCCATGTAAAGCAAAAGCAATTCCTAATCCAAGTCTTATTAACCAAGGAGCTAAAAATTCTAAACTTAAAAAAATCTTATTAATTTTATTATCTAACTGTTTCATATTATTTTTTTACTTAGCGTTATGCGAACCGTCACATAGTGGCTGATCATTAGTTTGTTTGCAAGTACAAAACCAAACTTTTTTTGATTGTTCAGCTTTGTAAGTTAAAGGACCAAATTCTGAACCAGTATGCGATCCATCACAAAATGGTTGCTTAGAACTTTTTCCACACGTACACCAATAATAAGACTTACCTTCTTCTACATCCACTCCTATTGGAGCCTCTCCTGCTCTTATTCCTTTTTTCATTATTACCCTTTGTTAAATTAATTAATAAACAAATAAACCTTTGTCTGATTTAAAACAAGACATTAAAATCATACTACTGTATAAAAGCATACTATGAAAAATACCACTGAGTGCCCAGCTGAAAGAGCAATTTATTTTCTAGGCGGTAAATGGAAAATAAGAATAGTATTTTTATTACATCAAAACAAAAAAAATAGATTTGGTGAAATTAAAAAGTGGTTCAAAACCATTACTCAACAAATGCTATCAAAACAATTAAAGGAGCTGGAAATTGATGGTTTGATAAATAGAAAAGTTTATCAAGTTGTTCCTCCTAAAGTAGAATATTCTCTAACAGAATTTGGAACTTCAGTTATACCGATTTTAAAATCTTTTTCAGATTGGAACAAAAAAAATAGCAGAACTATATCTTTAAAATTAAATAAAAATTTCGAAGAAAGTAGAATCAGGTAAATATAGTGGGCAACTTAAGATTGTTTCATTCCGATAATATAATTGAAAATACTACTGGCTTATTATCTAAAGAACATACTCATTATGTTATTAATGTAATGAGATTAAAAAGAGGTTCTAATTTAAATTTTTTTAATAAAGAAGGTGAGTGGCTAAGTGAAATTATTTCTATTGCAAAAGATAAAGTGGAAGTTAAATTTTTAAATAAAGTTAAAGAGCCTTCAAAAATTTCAAACATTGAACTAGCCATATGTTTAGTTAAAAAAATACCGATGGAAATTATTTTACAAAAAGCAACAGAGCTTGGGGTGAGAAAAATTACTCCAATCATTTCAGACAGAACTGAGGTGAAAGATTTAAATTTTGAGAGAGCTAATAAAATTATTGTCGAGGCTACTGAACAGTCCAACCAATTAAATACACCTGACTTAAGTCAAATAATTAAATTGAAAGACTTTATTAATAACATCTCGAAAGATGAAAAATTATTTTTTGCTGATGTAAATTCTAAACATAATCCAAGTTCAAAAGATTTAGCACAAGGTAAAAAAGCCAGTGTTTTAATTGGGCCAGAGGGTGATTTTTCACCTGCTGAGCGTGAACTAATTCTATCAAAACCAGAGACAGTCCCCTTTACACTTTCCAAGAACATACTTCGTGCAGATACAGCAGTAATAAGTGCAATTTCTCTTGTTAACTTTATTCATAACAACCATTAATTGTCGCATTATTTGAAATTGTTAAATAGTTTAGAACGTATATACAAACTTCAATGATAAAAATTTTTAAAATAATAAGCCTTCTATTTTTGACCTCTAGTTCAGTTCTTGCTGATCAACCAAAAAATTGGCAGTTAGGCTTTCAAGACCCAGCATCAACAGGCATGGAAAGCATTGTTTGGTTTCATGACTATATGTTGCTACCAGTCACTACTGCAATTACAGTTTTTGTTTTATTTTTAATTTTATATGCTTGTGTAAAATTTAGAGCTTCAAAAAATAAAGTTGCCTCAACAACAAGTCACAACACAACAATAGAAGTTTTATGGACACTTATTCCATGTCTTATATTAATAGTCTTAGCAGTCCCATCGTTCAAACTTTTATATGAACAAGATACAATTCCTAAAGCAGACATAACAATTAAAGCGGTAGGTTATCAATGGTATTGGGGTTACGAGTATCCA
>Ga0307986_10001394_pt1 | contig 17518 bp, 17 predicted proteins | sample EllFjometageno82_FD_203170 | JGI IMG/M metagenome (GOLD analysis project Ga0307986, IMG submission 203170) | Marine microbial communities from Ellis Fjord, Antarctic Ocean - #82 | ecosystem: Environmental > Aquatic > Marine > Unclassified | place: Southern Ocean | collected 2014-10-09
GTAGTTATTCTGAAAAACAATTATTTCCTCAAGAAAAATTAGTTTTAGTTCCAGAAGGAATTTCAGATGAAATTGCATCTTGTATTATGCTTAAAGGAATTACTGCTGAATATTTATTACACAGAGCTTACCCAATTAAAAAAGGTGATAAGGTTTTATACCATGCAGCAGCTGGTGGTGTGGGTCAAATTTTATGCCAGTGGGCTAATGCATTGGGGGCTGAAGTTATTGGAACAGTTGGCTCTAAAGAAAAAGAAGCTATTGCTAAAAAAAATGGCTGTCATCACGTAATAAATTATACTGATACAAACTTTGTTGAAAAAGTAGAAAAGATTGCAGGAAAAAATGGAATTGATGTTGTCTATGATGGTGTTGGCATAAAAACGTTTGATGGATCAATTGAGACGTTAAAAGTAAGGGGCATGATGGTAGCTTTTGGTAATGCATCAGGCTACGTTGATACTATAGATGTTAAAAAACATATTAATGCAAAAGGTTTATTTTTTACTCGCCCATCAATTGCACATTACACGATGACTAGAGGAGAATTGGTTGGATCAGCAAAAAAAGTTTTTGACGCTGTATTATCTAAAAAGTTTAAAGTTGAAATTTTTAAGAAATATTCTCTTAGTGATGCAAAAAAAGCTCATGAAGAATTAGAAGCAAGATTATTAGCAGGACCTGCTGTGATTATTCCAAATTAATCTAAATCTACATCCATATCAGACATGTGCAATTTTAATGCATTTGTTGACACTTGGATTTCTCTTAAAAAAATTAGAATTGAAATCATCATAGAGAGACAGCATGAGCCAAAAATTATTCTTGCAACAAAAATTTCATTTAAGTAAAGGGCAAATACAGTTAGCAAATTAAATAATAATCCAAATGCGGCAAACATAATTGTCCATTTTAACAAACCAATTCTTCCACTTAGATTAATAAACTGCTTTTTCCATTCTGGTGGAACGTGATTTTCATACACATGCTCGTCATGTAATTGCCTAATAAGCTTACTTAGTGAGTGAAATCTATTGCTATAGATGTTCATTAACAAGGGTATAGCAGGAAACATTAGAGCTGTTACTGTGTAATCTATATTCATACGAATCAATTTGATTATGAAACTAGCCTTTGTTATTTACAAGTAAATTATTATGAAACAATTAAATTTTTTTATTGAATTAACAAGATTAAAAAAACCAATTGGTTTTATGCTTTTATTTTGGCCCTGTACATGGGGATTAACACTAGCATATGATTTTTCAAATAATCTTAATTACTATTTTATTTATCTAATCTTATTTTTTTTAGGCTCAGTTTTAATGCGTTCTGCTGGATGTATTGTAAACGATATTCTGGATAAAGAATTTGATAAAAGAGTTTCAAGAACAAAAAGCAGACCTATAGCTTCAGGAAAAGTGTCTATAAAGCTTGGCTTAATCTATGTAGTTTTCTTGTGCATCATCGCACTATTAGTTTTATTGAATTTCAATACTTTTACTATTATATTGGCTCTTGGCTCCATGCCCTTAGCATTCAGTTATCCTTTGATGAAAAGATATACGTATTGGCCACAGCTTTTTTTAGGAATTACTTTTAATTATGGTTTAATTCTTGGGTGGGTTTGCATTACAAATCAAATAGAATTAGTGCCAATAATACTTTATGTGGGAGCCATATTTTGGACACTAGGTTTTGACACAATATACGGGTATCAAGATATAAATGATGATGAGGTTATAGGAGTAAAATCAACATCAATAAAATTTAAAAGAAGTCCTAAATTGTTTCTAATAATATGTTATTTTATTTTTACAATATCTTTAATATCTACAGGTTTTTTTATGAAATTTAATGAAATGTTCTATTTTTCAATAGTAATTACATTTTTTCATTTATTTTTTTATCAGATTTATAATTTTAACTATAAGAGTCCAAAAAATAGTCTAAAAATTTTTAAAACTAATAATTTACTTGGTTTTATTGTTTTGTTTAACATTTTAATTGGAAAGATTTAAAGCGCTAATGAAGAAAATAGATATTATAAAAAGACTTTTTTTTGATTATACAAACAAACATATAAAAAAAATTTTATTGTCAGTTTTTTTTGCTTTTCTAGTTGCTGGGAGCACCTCTGCTATTGCATACCTTTTAGACCCAGCGATTAAAAAAATATTTATTGAAAAAGATCAAACTCTAATAATTGTTATTCCAGTATTTATCGTCATTGCATTTACAACTAAAGGTCTCTCATTATATTTGGCAAAAGTTTTAATGATAGGAGTTTCAGAGGAAGTGAGAAAAGATTTACAATGTGATATGTTGGGCAATCTAATTTCTGCTGATACAACATTAATTGATAATAAGCACACAGGTAAATTTATATCAATTTTAGTTAATGACGTGGGTCACATAACTAATTTAGTTAGCACTGCAATTCTCAACTTATTCAAGGACAGTCTAACCTTAATAGGCCTACTTACTGTAATGTTTTTTCAAAACTGGAAGCTTTCTTTAATAGCAATTATAATGATCCCTTTGGCTACTTTTGCTGCCAAATCGTTAGGGAAAAGGATAGGGAAAGTAGCAACTGAACAAATGTTAAAATCAGGCATACTTAATACCTATCTAATAGAGCTATTTAAAAATCATAAACTTATTAAGATATTTCAACAGGAAAAACATGAAAATGAAAGGGCTGATAAATTTATTAATGATGTAAAAGAAAAATCCAAAAAAATTGCAACTATTTTTGTTAGATCTTCACCAATAATGGAAACTCTCACAGGAATTATGATTGCAATATTAATCTTTTATTCTGGAAAACTTGTTTTGAAAAATGAAATAGATGTAAATAATTTTTTTTCTTTCCTTGCAGCAATGATGCTCGCATATCAACCTGTAAGATCACTGGCAACTCTAAACATTACAATTAGCCAAGGTTTATCTGCTGCAACAAGAATATTACCAGTTATAGATGAAAAATCAAAATTGATTGAAAATAAACATGATTTAGAAATTAAAATAAGAAAAGGGGATATTGATTTCAAAAATGTATCTTTTAAATATGATGAAGAAAGAACAAGGCCTACCTTAAACTCTATTAGTCTAAAAATATTAGGTGGTAAAATGACATCTATTGTTGGACACAGTGGTGCTGGCAAATCTACAATTTTGAATTTAATCCCTAGGTTTTACGATGCAAATTCAGGTGATGTAATGATTGATAATCAGTCAATTTATAAATCAACAATAAAATCTTTAAGAAAAAATATTTCACTAGTGAGTCAAGATACAACTTTATTCGATGACACTATTAGAAACAATATTGCTTATGCAAATTTAAATGCAACACAGAAGGAAATAGAAGAAGCTGCAGAAAATTCATATGCTAGTGAGTTTATTGAAAAACTCCCTAATAAATATGAAACAGTTATTGGTGAAAATGGAACAAGATTATCTGGAGGTGAAAAACAAAGATTATCCATAGCACGTGCAATGCTAAAGAAAAGTCAAATAATTCTGCTAGATGAGGCAACTTCTTCACTGGATGCAGAAACTGAAAGTAAAATTCAAGAAGCTATAAATTTATTAACAAAAAATAGAACAACAATTGTTATAGCTCATAGACTTTCAACAATCTTAAGTTCTGATAAAATTTATGTAATAGATACAGGAAAAGTTGCTGGTGAGGGAACTCATGAAGAGCTATTAATTGGTTCAACTGTCTATAAAAGTTTCTATGAAAAGCAAATCAGAAAAATTTAATGTTTTTTGTCTACAAAATACTAGTAAACTTAATTTTTTTATTCTCTCCTTTGATCATTTTAATCAGGTTATTTAAAAAAAAGGAACATCCCACAAGATTTAAGGAAAAATTTTCGATTCATAGTAAAAAAAGGTTTGCTGGAAAACTAGTATGGTTTCATGGAGCAAGTGTTGGAGAAATATTAAGTGTAATTCCCTTGATTGAAAAATTAGAAAAAGAAAGTAGCATCAGACAAATTTTAATTACCTCAAACACATTAAGCTCTTCAAAAATTGTATCAAATCTAAAGTTAAAAAAAACAATTCACCAATTTTTTCCAATAGATACTGATCATCATAGTAGTAAGTTTCTAGATTACTGGAAGCCATCTGTTGCAATTTTTATTGACTCTGAAATTTGGCCCAACATGATTAATAATATTAAGAAAAGATCTTTATCATTAGTTCTAATGAATGCTAGGATTACTGATAAATCATTTAAGAAATGGAAGATGTGTAGCGCAAGTGCAAGAAATGTTTTTCAAAAATTTGATATTTGTCTATCTTCAAATCTTAAGTCTAAAAACTATCTAAAGTCTCTTGGTGCAAAAAATATTAAATACATTGGTAATTTAAAATTTTCTCAAACAGAAAATGGCAAAATAAGTTTAAATAAGAATATTGAAGAATTTTTTAAAAAAAAAAAAATATGGTGTGCCTCAAGCACACACTATAATGAAGAAAAAATTTGTGCTGAGACTCATAAAGAACTTAAATCCAAATATAAAAATTTACTAACAATTATTATTCCAAGGCACATACACAGGGCTAATAAAATTAAAAACGAAATACAAAAACTAAATCTCAAAGTTCATATGCATGATTCAAGGCATAAAATAGATCCACAGACAGATGTGTATTTGGTAAATAGTTTTGGTCAAACAAAGTCCTTTTTTAAAATTTGCAAAACTATTTTTTTAGGTGGTTCAATAATTAAACATGGAGGCCAAAACCCACTTGAAGCCATCAGATATGGCTGCAATATAATTCATGGTCCAAATGTATGGAACTTTGAGGAAATTTACTTTTTGTTAAAAAAATATGAAGTTTCTAATAAAATTTTGAATCCTGGTCAACTAGTTTCTAAAATTGATAAAATATTTAAAATGAAAGTTAATTCTAGAAATATAGAGATAAAAATTAAAAAATTAGGTGATAAAATTCTAATTTCTACTTTTAATGAGATAGATTTTTTTATTAAACAATGATGAAACTTAAAAAACCTAAATTCTGGGACAATAAAAGACCTGGTTTTTTATCCTATTTTTTATTACCATTAACATTTCCCTTAATTGTTAATAACTTTTTTTTAAAAAGAAAAAAAAATCTACCTAGTAAAAAAATTAAAAAAATTTGCATAGGTAATATCTACATTGGGGGCACAGCAAAGACTCCTCTCACCATAAAAATTTATAACATTTTAAGAAACTTGAAATATAAGACTGCAACAATAAAAAAATACTATAAAGATCAAGTTGATGAGCAGCAGATTTTAAACTCTAAAACAATTATGTATTGTGCAAAAAGTCGCAATTTAGCACTAAATCAAGCTATAATGGATAATATAGATATCGCTATTTTTGATGACGGATTGCAAGATCATTCTATAAGTTATGATCTAAAATTTGTGTGCTTTAACAATATAAATTGGATTGGTAATGGTTTGTTAATACCCGCTGGTCCGTTAAGAGAAAAAATAAATAGTATATCAAAATATGATGCAATATTTTTAAATGGAAATGAAAAAGATAATTCATCTATTAAATTTCTAATTAATAAATACAATAAAGATATTCCAGTTTTTGAGTCCACTTATAAGCCAACAAATATTCATCAATTTGATACTGATGCAAAATATATAATTTTTTCAGGAATTGGGAATCCAGAGAGTTTTAAAGAAACGGTAATGAATAATAAATTAAAAATAGTTAAAGAAATAATTTTTCCTGATCATTACCAATATAACTCAAGTGATATTAGCAACATAATACTACATGCAAAAAAACTGAATGCTCAAATTTTAACTACAGAAAAAGATTATGTAAAAATTAATTCTGATAAAAATAGTAATATCAAATTTTTAAAGATAGAGCTTGCTATTAAAGATGAGCAAAAATTAATTAATTATTTAGAATTATATATATGAAATCTATAAAATATTTTATACAATTTTTTGTAATTTTTATTTTTTTTCTTTTATTTAAAGTCTTGGGTTTAAAATTAGCTTCCTACATTTCTGGGAAAATTATATCTATTATTGGTCCCTTTTTTAGATCAAAAAATCTTATAAAATCAAATATTTTAAAGGCGTTACCAAATTCAAATCAAAATGACATTAAAAAAATATCAAACATGATGTGGCATAATTATGGAAGAATTCTTGCAGAGTATATGTTTATAAAAGAATTTAGAATTTCTAAAGTTAAAAATAATATTGAAATCATAGGGCAAGAAAAATTAGATACTATTAAGAAAAGCAATGAACCTGTAATATTTATTTCAGGCCATTTTAATAATTTTGAATTAATGGCAATGCATTTAGAAAAATCAGGAATTAATTTAGCCGCTATTTATAGGCCACTTAATAATAAATTTTTAAATTTTATAATGGAAAAAATACGAAAGAAATATATTTGTAAAAACCAAATTAAAAAAGGAATTTCTGGAACTAAACAATTACTCTCATTTTTTAAAAAAAAAACATCTATAGCTCTAATGATAGACCAAAGAGTGTCTCAAGGTGTTAAATCTAATTTTTTTCAACATGGGGCTTTTACCACAACTATTCCAGCGCAATTTGTAAAAAAATTTAAATGTAAAATAGTTCCTATTTATATTGAGAGAACCCGAGGTGTTAATTTTAAATTAACTATTCATGACCCAATAGAATACTCAAATACTGAGTCAGTCAAGTCTATTACTTTGAGTTTAAATATATTACTGGAAAAAATGATATTAAAAAATCCTGAACAATGGATTTGGTCACACAACCGTTGGAAATAAAATTTAATTTTTATCTTCTTCTTCTCTTTTTAATGAAGCTTCTACATATGAATAATACGGCTCTTGTAAGTCTACATTCCAATAATTTAGCTCTTCTAACATTATTTTTTTTCCTGATACGGCACATACTACATGATCACCTTCTTGAAGAATTTGAAAATTATTAGGTAAATATTTTATTTTGGCTAATTTTTTTATCATTTATAGTTTATATATTGTTATATGAAAGTTGGAATAATTGGAAGTGGTGGCCGAGAGCATTCTATTTGTTTTGCTCTAAGCAAATCCAAAAACATTAAACAAATATACTGTTTTCCTGGAAACGCAGGAACATCACAAATAGCAGAAAATATTTCTATTAACATAGAAGATTTTAAAAAATTAAAGAATTTTATAATCTCTAATAAAATTGATTTGGTTATTGTTGGACCAGAAAAACCACTGGTAAATGGTATAGTGGACTACTTGGAAAAATATAACATTAAAGTGTTTGGACCTAACAAAATTGCCTCACAACTAGAAGGCTCAAAAATATTTACTAAAAATTTATGTGAAAAATATCAAATACCTACTGCGAAATTTGGTATTTTTGAAAATATTAAAGAAGCAATGCATTTTACTAATAATGCTAATTATCCACTGGTAATAAAAGCTGATGGTTTAGCCTCCGGTAAGGGTGTTTATATTTGTGAAAAAAAAAGTGACTCCAGAATGGCAGTAAAAGAAATATTTAATGGTAAATTTGGTGTTGCTAATAATCTACTTGTTGAAGAGTTTCTTGTTGGAGAGGAGATGAGCTATTTTGTTGTGACAGATGGCAAAACAATAAAAAAATTTGGAACCGCACAGGATCATAAAAGAGTTTTGGAAGGTGATTTGGGAAAAAATACTGGAGGTATGGGGGCCTATTCTCCTTCAAGACTAATTAATAATGAACTAGAGAAAAAAATTATTGAAAAGATAATAGAACCAACAATAAGAGGTCTAAAAGATATTGGAACAATCTATAAAGGTTTTTTGTACGTTGGTTTAATGATTGTAAAAGGAGATCCTTATTTAATCGAATATAATGTCAGAATGGGAGATCCAGAATGTCAAACAATTCTACCAAAACTAAAGTCAAGTTTATTAAATATTTTTTTATCATGTTGTGAAAGAAAGTTGGATCAATGTGCAATAGAATGGATTGATAAAAAAAGTTTATGTATTGTAGTATGTTCAAATGGATATCCAGATACTTTTAAAAAAAATTTATTAATAAAAAATATAGAAAAAATTAAACTCAACCCAGATGAGTATTTATATCACGCTAGTACAACTAGAATTAATGGTGAAGTTTTTTCTAGAGGTGGTAGGGTATTAAACTTTGTTTGTGTGTCTAAAGATTTTTTGAAAGCTAGAAAAAAAATTTTTGATTTAATTAATCAGCTTGCTTGGAAAGATGGTTTTTATCGCAGGGATATAGGTTATAAGGTGATAGATTAATGAGAATTATATCTGGAACATCAAAAGGTAAAAAATTATATGAACCAAAAGATCTACTCACTAGACCACTAAAGGATTTAACTAAAGAATCTATATTTAATATAATTGCACATTCCAATAAATTTAGCGTTGTGTTGAAAAATGCAAATATACTTGATTTATTTTCTGGTACCGGCTCGTTTGGTTTGGAGTGTTTATCACGAGCATCTAAGCATGTAACGTTTGTAGAAAACTATGAAAAAATTTTACCTATTTTAAAAAAAAATATCATTAAACTTAATTATGAAAAAAATACTAAGATTGTTGAAAGAGATATAAATAATATTTCAAATTTTAAAATATTTCAGAGTCAATTTGATATTATTTTTTTAGATCCCCCATATAAAGAAAATAAGCTATACGAAATGCTTGAAAATATATTCCAATATAACTTATTAAAAGATCAAGGGGTGATAATTATGCATAGACATAAAAAAGAAATAGATAAATTGCCTCAAAAATTCAAAATAATTGAAGAAAAGCAATATGGAGTATCTAAAATAATTTTTGGTAATTTTAGGTAATTATTGACTATTTTTTTAAATTAAAATATTTTTTGTCTCTTTTTTTATTAATTCTACAGAAGGTTGATTATATGGGTCCAATTTCAGAGCTCTAGCCAATAAAATAGTTTCTAAAATAAAAAAACTAAATAATTCACCCAAGGTTTTTTCATTTCTTAAATTAACCTCAAAGCTTCTAAATGGTATTTTTTTTTTTAAAAATATATTTTCTGTGGCTAGTTTTTGAGCATAAATTATTTGATTCAGATCCTTGTTTTTTAAATAATTATGAGTAGGTAAAATATTATCGTTTATAATTTTTGAGGAGCTTCTTTCTTTAACATAAAAAAATGTAAAGAAATTATTTTTGGGTCCATCTAAATAAAGTTGCATAAGGCTATGATTGTCTTTGGGCATGGTAGATACCAATGGCAAAATTCCATTTCCTTTTTTTCCCAAACTTTCTGCGATTAATTGTTGATACCATTTAAAAATATTTTTAGAACTATCATCATAATTTAGTATTATAGAATTAAATTTTTTTTTTTTTAAAAAAAACAATGTATTGCTAACATTAATCAATAAGGAGTTAATAAATTTTTTATTTTTTATCAGATCATTTAATTGTTTAAATTTTTTTGGATTGAAACCCATCAATTCGGCTGGGAGCATGCCAACCTCAGAGAGAACTGAAAATCTACCTCCTATATAGTTGTTATGATGAATTATTTCAGCTTTTAATTTCTTGGCTAATAAAAACAGGTAGCTTGCTTTATTTTCAGTTATAAAAATATTTTTATCATTTTTTTTTATCAATATATTTGCGTTAGATATTGTTTCTAAAGTATTTCCTGACTTAGAAATTACTAAATTTAAACTCCTATTGTTTATTTTTTGGGAAACTTTAGTAGTTTTTAGATTATTTATAAATTCAAATTTTTTTTTTACTTTAGGCCTTAAGAAATCAAAAATTGCTTCTGCTCCAAGTATAGAGCCTCCCATACCAATAATTCTTACATTTTTATATTTTTTTGATTTTAAGATATTCTTTTTTGAATAACTATTTTTATAATTTGTTGACAATGAGTCTAGTATACTATTTTTTTCTCTTAAAATTTTTTGTAGATCTTTTTTATTACTTTTATTAATTTTCTTTAAATTAAAATTTTTAAAGTCGATATTTTTAGTTAGCATTAATTATTTTTAATGTTTCTTAATACAAATTCTTCTGCATCCCCATTTACTCCTAATGGTAATTTTTTATTTTTTTCTTCTACGACACCAAGCATTTTTTGAATTTCAGTATTTTCTTGATTTAAAGAAACTATTTCATTTTCAATTTCTGAATTTTTTGGCTTTGGTAGTTTTAAATATTGTGGTGGCAAAACTAGAGGATTTTTTTTTTCTACTAAAAACTCGTCACTATTTTCTGATTTAGATCCACTTAATCCATCTTTAAGTGATTGGCAAGCTGTTAGGGCAAAACATGAGATTAAGATTAAGAGTATTTTATTTTTTTTCATTGTCTAAAGATTTATAAAAAATTAATTCTATCAAAATAAGGCATAATACACCAAATGTAATTAAAATATCAGCAACATTAAATATAAACCAATGATAATTGTTAATATGCAGGTCTATAAAGTCTGGAACGGCAAAGTAATACAGTCTATCAAATAGATTGCTTATAGCTCCACCAAAAACACATGAATAAAAATAATATCTTATATCTTTTGTTGTTATAATTAACACCAAAACTACTATTGAAATAATTGTTATGAGTGCCGTTATTACAGTATATATTTTGTTCTGATCAAATGACAATAAACCAAATGCAATTCCTTCATTCCAAATCAAATAAATATTTAAATATTTTGTTATAAAAATATCTACTGAACCATTAATCTTAGCAAGAGATATAACGTATATTTTTGAAATTCTATCTAAAAAAAAAATTACTATAATTATCAATAAACTGTAAATAAGTTTTTTTTTACCTTCTGTTTTCATTCTCTTTTTTAAATAGTATGTCTTTGACACCCACCCTTAATTATTTTCCAACAAATAGAGCACTTCTCTCCCTCTGCTTTTTTTGTTTCAACTTCAATCTCTTTGACCTCTGTTTTTATAATATTTACTTCTGATGTAATACATAGCTCAGCTAAATCTATATTTTCAATAAAATTAGACTTTTCACTGTTTATTTTTATTATCAAATTTGCTTCAAGACTAGAACCTATTTCTTTACTGATTCTTTTTGCCTCAATGCTAATATTACAAATATCTCTAATTTTTTTTAATTCAATCCACTTTTTATTTAATCTTATATTTTCAAATGATTTTGGAAACTTGATAGACTCTTCAAGATGAATACTTTTTTTATCTTTATTTATTTGAGTAAAAATTTCTTCTGTCGTAAATGAAAGAATAGGTGCAAACCATTTAAGTAACGACTCTAGGATAATGTTTAGAACAATTATACTATTTTTTCTTTTGTCTGATTCTTTTGGATCACAATACAAAGTATCTTTTCTTATATCAAAATAAAAAGCAGATAGGTCCACTGTGCAAAAATTTAATAGCTCCTTATAGAGATTGTGGAAGTCATACGACTTAAAGTAATTTTTATAACTTTCGTTTAAGTCATATACTCTATGAAGTATATACTGTTCTAATTCAGGTAGCTGATTTAAATCTAATTTTTCAATGTCGACTTTTTTAAAATTGTCATTAATATTTCCAAGTAAATACCTAAAAGTATTTCTAATTTTTCTATAAGAATCTGCGTGTTGCTCTAAGATGGAAAAATCAATTCTCAAATCCTCTGCATAATTAGATGAGGCAACCCATATTCGTAAAATATCAGCTCCATATTTTTTTAAAATATCTTCAGGTGCAATTACATTTCCTAAAGATTTAGACATTTTAAGACCTTTTCCATCTACGACAAAGCCATGTGATAAAATTGACTCATATGGCGCTCTTCCTCTTGTTCCACAAGATTCCAGTAGTGATGAATGAAACCAACCCCTATGCTGATCAGATCCCTCAAGATACATTGATGCTGGCCATTGAAGGTCCTCTCTTTTTTCTAAAACAAATGCATGGGTACATCCACTATCAAACCATACCTCTACAATATCACTGGTTTTATCATAATCTTCTGCTTTATATTTATCCCCCAAAAATCTTTGTGGATCATCAGAAAACCAACAATCAGAACCTTCTTTTTCATAAGTGCTGGCAATATTTTCATTCACTATATCATCAACTAAAATTTCTTTTGTTATTTTGTGGACGAATATTGGCAAAGGCACTCCCCAAACTCTTTGTCTAGAAACGCACCAATCTGGTCTTGTTTCAATCATTGCTTTTATTCTTTCTCTTCCTTTACTTGGGTAAAATGTTGTTTCATCGAGAGCTTTTAGTGCTTTTTTTCTCAGACCATGACTTTCCATGGAAATAAACCATTGTGGTGTTGCTCTATGAATAAGCGGAGCTTTTGATCTCCATGAATGAGGGTATGAATGAATTAACTCACCATTAGCTAATAATTTTTTTTGTTCTTTTAATTTTTCAATTACAATTGGGTTTGCTTTAAAAATATGTGTACCTTCAAATAAAGGTAGATTTTTAGTATATTTACCATCCCCATCAACAGTTTCTATTGCTTTAATGCCATGATTTAAACAAAGATTAAAATCATCTGGACCATGGCTAGGCGCGCAATGAACTATACCTGTTCCTTGTTCTGTTGTGACAAATCTTGCTTCTAACATGGGTATTTCATAATCATAACCCAGTACTAAAAATGGATGGCTACAAATTGTATCTTTAAATTCTTTTCCACTAAATTTTTTTATTTCTTTATAATTTTTAATATCACAGTCCTTAATGACTGATTCTAATAACGCTTCTGCAATTACTATCTTTTTATTTTTAAAATCTCCTTCGTCTTCTAATTGAATTATTAAATAATCCAAAGCTTGATTGTATGCTAAAGCTTTATTAGCCGGTATAGTCCAAGGTGTTGTTGTCCATATAATAACTGCTGCGCCTTCAAGTTCTTTTAGACTAGATTTAATAACTGAAAAAGCAGTATAGATTGTATCAGATTTATGATCTTGATATTCTACTTCAGCATCTGCTAATGCCGTTTTTTCTACTGTGGACCAAAGCACTGGTTTAAATCCTTTATAAAGACTTCCTTCTTTTAAAAATTTTCCTAACTCTCTTACAATTTGCGCCTCTGCATCAAAACTCATGGTAGTGTAGTGATTTTCCCAATCTGCATTAATTCCTAAGCGCTTGAATTGTGTTTTATGAACTTCAATCCATTTTTCTGCAAATGCTCTACATTCTTTTCTAAATTCTATTACTGGAACTTCATTTTTATTTTTTTTATTCTTTTTATATTCTTCCTCAATTTTCCATTCAATAGGTAATCCATGGCAATCCCATCCTGGAACATAAACAGAATCTTTTCCATCCATTTGATGAAACTTAACAATTATATCTTTTAGAATTTTATTTAAAGCAGTACCCATATGAATATTTCCATTTGCATATGGAGGACCATCATGTAGTATAAATTTTTTCTTTCCTTTTCTTGATTTTCTTAACTCTTTATAGAGATTAATTTTTTTCCAATATTCTAAAATTTCAGGTTCCTTACTCTGTAAGTTGGCCTTCATCGAAAAAATAGTTTTGGGTAAGTTAATATTTTCTTTACTCATTTTAATTTTTTTTAGCTGTCGTTAAGTCACTTTGAATTTGTTTTCTTAGATGATTAACATTATTAAATTTTTTTTCTTTTCTTATAAATCTTGTGAACTCAACTGATAAATACTTATTATAAAGATTTCCAGAAAAATTAAAAATATGAACTTCTAATAAAATTTTTTTTTGGTTAAATGTAGGCCTGTAACCTAGGTTAGCTATTGCTTTTAGAGACTTTTTCGAGTTTTTTTGTTTAACAATAACCGCATAAACTCCAGGCATTGCAATTACATAATCATTGATATCAATATTGCAGGTTGGAAAACCAATTTTTTTTCCTTGCTGCCTGCCCTTTTGAACAATCCCCTCAATTGACCAATTTCTACTTAAAATTTTATTAGCTTTTTTCAGATTACCTTCTTCTAATAGAATTCTAATATATGTTGATGATATGACTTTCTTATCTAGCATTAATGGCAGTGGTTTTACTATTTTATAGTCATAAATTTTTTCATTTTTTATCAATTGTTTAACATCCCCTTCTCTTTTGTTTCCAAATTTAAAATTATTACTAACAAATATATATTTTGCCTTTAGTTTTTTAGATAAAACTTCTTTGATAAAAGAATCAGACTTTATTTTTGAAAACTTTTTATCAAATTTTTTTGTAATTATAAAATCTACTCCTAAACTCTTTAGTATTATATTTTTTTGGTCAATACTTGAAAGTCTGAAATTTTTAATTTTCGTATTAAAATACATCTTTGGCATTGGCTCAAAAGTGACAACACCAATATTTAATTGAAATTTTTTCTTATAATTATTTGCTAATTTAAATAATTTTTGATGACCAAGGTGTACTCCATCAAAATTTCCAATCAGAATTATTGATTCTTTGTGATCTTTAGAAATGTTAAAATTTTTATATAATTTCATATTTTACCATTTGAGTTCTTTTTGAGTAAAACTTGTAATAACTCCATATTTTTTTGTGACTAGCTTTATTCCATCTTTTTTTATTTCATCTTTATGAACACCACTTAATATTAAAAGTGAGTCGTATCCCAAAAGATTAGCCCCTTTAATATCTGTATTTAAATTATCACCAATTGATAAAACTTTTTTTTCATAATTATTAATTGATTGATTATAAACTTCAGGAAAAGGTTTTCCAAAATATATAACTTCTCCACCCATTTTTTCAAAAACTAAGGCTACTGACCCTGCACAAAGCTCTCTTTCTCTTCCTCTATTCACAATTAAATCAGGGTTAGTGCAAATCATCTTTTTATTAATATGGTCTTTAAATAATTCTTTATAATAATTTAAATCTTCTTCTTGATTTTCAAATAAACCTGTACATAACAAATAATCACTTTCAGAAATATCTTTCTCTTTTTTATTTTCAAATTCTACAAATAAATCAAAGTCCCTAGGAGGGCCTACATGATAAAATCTTTTTCCTAAGTAATTTTTTTTAAGATAGTTTAATGAAGCTTCTCCTGATGAATAAACTTTATCTCTAATTTCTTTTTTCATGCCCATTTTTTCTAAAAATTCTTTGACTATTTTATTCGGTCTTGGGGCATTGGTTAAGAGAACGTATTCTTTATTTGCTTTGGTAATTTCTTTTAAAGTCTCAATTGCGTTTTTATTTAGAGTTATTCCATCGTGAACTACACCCCATAAATCAATATAAAAAATATCATAATTATCAATAATTGATTTTAAACCTTCTTTATCTAAATTCTTAGTCATTATGGGAGGTATAACTTATAAAAAACACAATTTCTCTGGTTTTTTACCTTACTTATTTTTTTTACTAACCTTGAAATCGTATAGCTAGTAGCTATATGAGTGCCATATTAAAAGGAGAATTTATGAAATTTAAACCGATACACGATAGAGTATTAATAGAAGTTTTAGACAGTAGTGAAAAGACTGCTGGAGGAATAATTATACCTGATACAGCTCAAGAAAAGCCTCAAGAAGGTAAAGTTATTGCTGTTGGTGGTGGAGCAAAAACTGATGATGGAAAACTAATTCCAATGGATGTGAAAGTTGGAGATAAGGTTCTTTTTGGTAAATGGTCTGGAACAGAAATCAAAATCGACAGCAAAGAATACAGCATAATGAAAGAGTCTGACATTATGGGTATTTCAGGAAAATAATTTTAATTTAAAGGAGAAAATAAAATGGCGAAAATTATAAAATTCGACTCTGAAGCTAGAGCGGCAATGATTAGAGGTGTAGATATCCTTGCAAACACAGTAAAGGTTACTCTTGGTCCAAAAGGAAGAAATGTCGTTATAGATAAATCTTATGGTGCACCAAGAATTACGAAAGATGGTGTTTCAGTTGCAAAAGAAATTGACTTAGAGGATAAGTTTGAAAACATGGGTGCTCAAATGGTTAAGGAAGTCGCTAATAAAACAAACGAGGAAGCTGGTGACGGAACAACTACAGCAACCATTTTAGCTCAAGCAATAGTTAAAGAAGGTGTAAAATATGTAACGGCAGGTATGAACCCTATGGACGTTAAAAGAGGGATAGATGCAGCAGTTGAGCATGTTAAAGCTAGTTTAATCTCTTCAGCTAAAAAAGTAAAAGATAGTGATGAAATTGCTCAAGTTGGAACAATCTCTGCTAATGGTGATAAAGAAATTGGTAATATGATTGCAAAAGCTATGCAAAAAGTTGGTAATGAAGGTGTAATCACTGTTGAAGAAGCAAAAGGAATAGAAACTGAGTTAGATGTTGTTGAGGGTATGCAGTTTGATAGAGGGTATCTGTCACCATACTTTATTACTAACGCTGATAAAATGACTACTGAATTAGAAAATCCTTTTATTTTATTACACGAAAAGAAATTAACTAACTTACAGCCAATGGTTCCACTTTTGGAAGCTGTTGTTCAAGCTGGAAGGCCACTTATGATTATTTCAGAAGATGTTGAGGGCGAAGCTCTTGCAACTCTTGTAGTAAACAAACTTAGAGGTGGTTTAAAAGTTGTTGCTGTTAAAGCTCCTGGTTTTGGTGATAGAAGAAAGTCAATGCTTGATGATATTGCAATCTTAACTGGTGGTCAGGTTATTTCTGAAGACATTGGTGTTAAGCTTGAAAATGTTAAACTTACTGATCTTGGTTCTTGTAAAAGAATAAAGGTTGATAAAGATAATAGTACTATCATTAGTGGTAGTGGCAAAAAATCTGAGATTGAAGCTAGATGCGCTCAAATCAAAAAACAAGTAGAAGAAACAACTTCTGATTATGACAGGGAAAAACTTCAAGAAAGACTGGCAAAACTTGCTGGTGGAGTTGCTGTTATCAAAGTTGGTGGTGCAACTGAAGTAGAAGTTAAAGAGAGAAAAGATAGAGTTGAGGATGCTCTAAACGCAACTAGAGCTGCTGTTGAAGAAGGAATAGTAGTTGGTGGTGGTTGTGCTCTTTTATATGCTTCTCAAAGCCTAGACTCACTTAAAGTTAAAGGAGATGATCAAAAAGCTGGTGTTGCATTAGTAGCTAAAGCTTTACAATCTCCTATTAGGCAAATAACTTTGAATGCTGGAGTTGATGGTTCAGTTGTAGTTGGAAAATTACTTGAGCAAAATAAAAAGAACACAGGTTATGACGCTCAGAATGAAGAGTACGTTGATATGTTTGAAAAAGGTATCATAGACCCTGTTAAAGTTGTCAGAACAGCTTTACAAGATGCAGCTTCAATTGCTGGATTACTTGTAACTACAGAAGCTATGATAGCTGATAAGCCAGATGATAAAGACGCTGGTGCAGGTGGAATGCCTGGTGGAATGCCTGGTGGAATGGGTGGCATGGGCGGTATGGGTGGCATGGGAATGTAAGTCCAGTATATCTAGACTTAAAAATTATAAGAACCCCCGTTGTTTAACACTCTGGGGGTTTTTTTATGTCTGCACTATAGATAAACGTTGGATGAACAA
>Ga0307986_10001396_pt1 | contig 17509 bp, 25 predicted proteins | sample EllFjometageno82_FD_203170 | JGI IMG/M metagenome (GOLD analysis project Ga0307986, IMG submission 203170) | Marine microbial communities from Ellis Fjord, Antarctic Ocean - #82 | ecosystem: Environmental > Aquatic > Marine > Unclassified | place: Southern Ocean | collected 2014-10-09
ATTTATAGGAACCCCGCCAGATAAGGTAGATTGGTCCTTTTATCAATTATATTTAACTGATAACCGTATCCCTAAAAAGAAAGGTAAGAAAGGTAAGAAAGGTAAGAAAGGTAAGAAAGGTGGGAATAAAAATAACAGGAAAACTATTCGTAAAGGTGGTGGCAAAGGTAAAGGTAAAAAGTCAGTTAAAAAGTTTAAGAAATTTAAGAAAACGATGTCGTCATTGAATAATGATAAGAATTACGGGGTAGTAAATGATATTTCACCAGTAGTATTTTATAAAGAATATATAAAATACAATTGTAATGAAAAAATAGTTATAGGCAATTGTCCTTGTAAAGATAGACCTTATTATACTAAATTCAAGATAGATATGTTAAATAATATGGATAATGATAATCATTTAAGTTTTATCAACGTACCAATAGACGAAATGATGACTTTGGCAACAGAATCAATAGATGACGGGGAGGCGTTATGGTTTGCTGCAGATATAGACAAGAATATCAATGAACGATTGGGATTACTGGATACAAGATCGGTGAATTACCAGAATTTATTGGGGGTTGATTTAGACATAAGCAAAGGTGAAAAACTTTTTTCATATATTAATTCACCCAATCATGCTATGGTTCTCAAGGGATACAATGTTCAAAGTGGTAATAATATAAATAAATGGTTAGTTGAGAATTCTTGGGGAGATGAAGCGAGTGCCAAGAAGACATCTAATATGGTAATGTCTTCCGATTGGTTTAAGGAACATGTGTATGAAGTTATTATTGATAAGAAATATTGCAGTCAGAAGATATTGGATGTAATGAATACAGAACCGGTAATGTTAAAACCATGGGATCCGTGGGGATTTACAAGTAAATAGTAATTCAAAAATAATATTATTTTATATCTTTTCATTTATATAAATGAACAATCTCCCAATTATATTTACTGTAATAGTATACATGTTTTTTGCGTCGGGTTTTTATAAGTTAATGTCAATTACTGAAACATCTGTTGGATTACAAAAAAGAATGGTTAATTTTGGAATAGAATTTATAAATATAGACGCTTATAAATTAGTAATTGTTTTGGCGGCTATTTGGGAAATAGTTGCCCCAATAGTTCTAGTTTATTCTGGAACTAATATAACAAAAAATAAGAAATGGGGTATAATATCTAGTTTATCCCTTGTAGTTTATACTGTATTAGCAACATTAATATACCATTTTCCACCGGTAGGAGCACAGTATTATCCTTTTATATCTAATTTAACAACCATAGGTGCTTTATTACTTGTAGCCCAAATATTTTATTCTAGTTGACGCCTTTCTTCTTCTATTATTTGCTTGGTTCCACTTATTTTATCGCAAACATAATACATTGGTGTTTTTACTGTATCATATACTTTTTCAATAAAATCTATATGACTACCCATTTTATCACAATTGCCTTTTATATCTTTATTGATACTTGTTTTTAATTCAAGAATTTCTTTATCTATTTTATCTAGTCTAGATAGAATAGTATTAAATTGTGTTGCGTCCATTTATAATATAGGCACTAGATATTTTTGGAGTATATAACTTATTAAAGCAGAAAAAGAAATCGCTATACCACCCCATAATCCTACACCTGCGATATTATAATAGTTATCCAATAGAGAACCAAAGATTTGCAGTTTATCTATTAAAATATCTGCTATATAACCTAATACAAATGATACTATAACTGTATATAATATTTGTTTATTTGTTGTTGGAACTTTATAATTAAATAAGTATTTGGTTAAATATATAACTGGTATAATAACAGCTACAACAGTTATACCGGCGTATACCCCCGCTTCAATAATAGAATTAGTTAGAAAATATGGTTCAAGTGATTTAATAATTTTATTATTAATACTTGATCTTGATAAGTCATTTAGTATTATATCTGAAATAGTGCCTACAAGAAAATTAAGTAATATAAATGTTTCTACTTTCATTTATATAATAAAAATATATTATTAATACTGAATTGATTTATTCTGAAATAGAAATTAATACTATAGCTGCGATAATAAAAGAGCTGGCAACAGGAACTTGTTTATGGTGAACTAACATATGCATTATTTTACTTTTGAATGATAGATTACTAGCACCATTCGGTGGTTTTATTTCTTCTGGTGTAGCAAATGGTGCTGCCACAAAAGGTAATACTATATTAAGAATAACAGCAATAATAACAGGTTTATAATTCATTTATATATACTATATAAATTATTTTTCATAAAAATCTAAGTAGTATATAAATGACTTATTTTAAAGATATTAGTAAACCAGAAAGTTTATTAACTATATTTATTGCTGTTCTATTAACTGATTTAATCTTTATAACATTATTTAGATATGATAGAGGACTATGGAAAATTATGACAAACAGATGGTATACTGATTTTACCTGGTCTGCTGTAATATCTGATGTAGCAATTATTATGATCGGATTTTTTATAACGCAGTATTTATACAGACGATTTGTTGGACAAAAATGGAATCCATTAATATTTGTTGGAATACTATTAGCAGTTCAAATAATACATGATATACTTTATTACTTTTTTGTTGTAAGACCATTCCCACCAAATACTAATAAAATTATGGATTTTATGAAAAAATATGCTGATGAAGTAAGTTGGGGTGCAATAACTGGAGATAGTTTAATGATGATTTTAGCATCTATTATTGCTATGCTACTAAAAAATACAGGTAATTATAATCAATTGTTTGTTATGACTATAACATTATATTTAATGCCCTATTTACTATACCAGAAATATTAAATTTACAAGTGGGTTGATTTTTATCTTTTCATATATATAAATGAAAGGTGTACGTGTTTTATTGGTTTTATTATTAGTTATAGTATATGTATATGTATGGAATGCCACAGCAACATGGGCTTCACCCACACCATGGCGTGATTCTCTTCTATTATTAACTGATATGTTGTTTAAAATAGTGTTATACTTAGTATTAATAAGCTTTATAATATTTAGTTACTACTTTATAGGTCCAGACCAGGCAGATTTAATAGAACAGTTTACTAATTTGGATACATCTTATAAGGTTGGTGTTGCGATTTTGTTCTCAATAATATTGATAAGGGATTTTAGAAAAAATAAATATATTTAAAATAAAAAACCTATCCATTAATAAATGACAGAGTTTGACCCATGGAAAGTAATTGACAAGTATTTTGAACGTGATATGTATTATCTTACATCTCACCATTTAGATTCATATAATCAGTTTGTATACGGAGATGTCGATGATGAAATCGGTATTAAGTATATTATAACTAGAAACAATCCGATTAAAATATATAAATCACAACAAGATGATGGTAAATTTAAGCATGAAATATTAATATATCTGGCAGAGACTAGGGATGCACAGGGGGATATAGAGATGTCTGCAGAAGAAAATATAGTATTCGGAAAACCTGTATTGGATAGTAAGGATTCTACGAGTTATATGTATCCTAATTTGGCTAGAAATTACAATACGACTTATGGTTGTAATGTGTTTATAAATGTAACCATTATAATTAAAGAGGATAATGAAGTGGTTCACCACGAAGTTCGTCAAAGAATAAATATGGGTAAGATACCGATCATGATTCATTCTGACCTATGTTATCTGAAAAATCAAGATAAAAAGACATTGAGACAGTTAGGGGAGTGTCCCTATGACAGGGGTGGATATTTCATAATAAAGGGGAAAGAGAAAGTAATCATTAGTCAAGAGAAAAAAGCAGATAATATGATGTATATAACTAAATCATCAGATGATAAATATACCTTTGAATCCAATTTAAAATCAGTATCAAAAGAGGGGTATCAGTCCTCTAGAACAACTAATATAGCTATTTTAAAAGATGGATCTATAGATGTTAGAATATACGGATTGTCTGAAAGAATACCGTTGTTTATATTGTTTAGAGCATTGGGTATTCAGAGTGATACTGAAATATGTAAATATATTTTAAATGAAGACCCTTATCATTTATCAACAGAAGGAAGAATACTTATGCAAGCATTAATGCCGTGTATAAAGAAAGGACAGAGTATTTATAATGAAGAGACTGCATTGAAATATATTGGATTAAAAGTATCCGGATCGGTTATTCGGAGATTTATAATAGATGCCAAACATGTATTGAATCAGAATTTTCTATCGAATTATGGAAATTATAATTTATTCAAGACATATTATTTAGGATATATGGTTAAGAAATTATTAAAATCAAGTTTAGGTATGATTCCATTAACAGATAGAGATCATTATAAGAATAAACGGGCAGAATTAAGTGGATTTTTGATGAATGAATTGTATAGAGAACTAGTTCAGAAGTTTATAGAGAATATTAGAATTAAGGTAGATTTAAGATTCAAATTTGATTATGAAAATGAGAAATTATTTACAGATATGAAAGATTTAATTCATGATGGAAATATTAATAATATATTTGATTACAATATTATTGAACACGATTTAAATAAATCATTTACTTCAAGATGGGGTACAGAGACATCATCAAGAGATGATATAGTTCAAGATATAAATAGAAACACGGTTTTGGGAACAGTATCTATAATGAGAAGATTAACATTTCCATTTGATAAAACAAGCAAAGCGATAGGACCAAGAAAATTGCATTGTTCTCAATGGGGATTTGTTTGTCCAACCGAATCACCTGATGGTGGTAATGTTGGTATAGTAAATAATTTAACAATAGGTAGTAGTATCTCTTTCTGGGTTAATCCAAGTGGTATTATAAGATGTCTAAAAGATTTAAATATGATTTCATTGGAGTTTATAGTTCCAGAAGATACTTATATATTATCGAAGGTGTTTGTGAATAATATGTGGTTAGGCAATCATAAGAATCCATTGGAGTTATATAATACTTTAAAATTATACAAATATAATGGCATAATTAATATTTTAACATCTATTTATTGGGATAAAAGAGAAAATGAAATATATATATCAACTGAACAAGGCAGATTGATTCGTCCAGTAATAAGGTTGGATTCAAACAATAATAAATTATTTACCAAAGAGTATAATGTAGAAGGAAAAGAATGGAATGATTTTGTATTCGGGAATAGAAAAATCCTAGATAAAAAATGTAGAATGTCTGATCCCAGCTATTACAAAGACGATGTAAATATGGAAGATTTGAAGAAGAATAAATGTATAATAGAATATATTGATAGTAATGAAACTGAAAATTGTATAATATGTTCCAACTATAAAAATTTATCTTCAAAAGACGTAGAAGATACCGATTACACTCATTGTGAAATACATAATTCTTTTATGTTTAGTGCAGTGGTTAATACCGTACCATTTCCGCAACATAGTCCAGCAGTACGGAGTGTATATGCCTCGCATCAGATGAAACAGACTATGGGGATATATAATACGAATTACGGATCAAGATTTGAGACATTTTCACACATATTGCATTATCCGCAGAGACCATTGGTTGATAGTAAATATTCTAAATATGTATTTTCTAGAAATCTACCCAGTGGTATAAATGCTATAGTAGCAATTGCTAGTTACACCGGATACAATCAGGAGGATTCTATTATATTAAATGAAGCATCAGTTGAAAGAGGTATGTTCCAGTCACTATATCATAGAACTTACCAGGATGAAGAAGAAGATACGTCAAAAACAGGTGGGTTTAAGAATGAGACAAGTAGATTTTGTAATCCAGACATAATGAAACGGACAAGACCCGTTTCTAATAGAACAAAATTGGATTATTCGAAATTGGATGACAATGGGATAATACCATTGAATACGAAAGTCACGGAAGATGATGTATTAATCGGTAAATTTAATGTAACCGAAAATGTTGATGAGAATGGTAGTGTTATATTAGAAATGTCCGGTAAAACTGTGAATAATGGTACTTCTGGGACAGTGGATAAAATAATATTAGTGGAAAAAGACCATTCATTGAGACTCGCTAAAGTAAGAATCAGGAAAATAAAGAAACCAGAAACCGGTGATAAATTTGCCGCTAGATCTGGACAGAAAGGGACCATAGGCCTTATATTACCAGCGGCAGATATGCCGTTTACAAAAGATGGGATAGTTCCAGATATTATAATGAACCCTCACGCCATACCCAGTCGTATGACAATTAATCAATTATTGGAATGTGTATTAGGTAAAACTGCAGTACACCTAGGAAATATAGGGAATTCCACGGCCTTTGAGCAATCGGATGTTGAAAATATAACGGATACATTGGAAAACTGTGGATATGAAAAATATGGTAATGAAATATTATACAATGGATTTAATGGCGAACAGATAAATACATCTATATTTATTGCTCCTACTTATTATCAAAGACTAAAACTATTGGTATCCGATAAAATACAAAGTAGATCAACCGGACCCAAGGATTATTTCACTAGACAGGCCGCAAGTGGTAGAGCAAATAAAGGGGGGTTAAGAATTGGTGAGATGGAAAGGGATGCTATACTTTCACATGGCGCAGCTGGATTTTTACAGGAAACAACCATGAAAAGAAGTGATGACTATCAAACCTTTTTTAATAATAGAAATGGGTATATTATCAATAAAAACTTATATGAGTCAGATACTTCAAATATAAATACTGTGGCATTGCCCTATAGTATGAAATTATTTTTACAGGAATTACAGGGAATGTCTATTTCATCCAGATTAGTATTGGAACAGAATGATGATGATAAAATATTACATAAGTTGATACCACAAGTTCGTAATGACTTTTTAATGGATCAAGATGAAGATGACGGGGTCGAATTTGATATTAACGCCGAAGATGGTAAAGAATTAACAACAAGAGAAGATCGGGCGGTAGAAAAATAAAATTGAAACAAAATATATAAAATTAAAATAAGGTATAATTACATATGAATGATATTGTTAAAATAAACAAAACACGGGAAGTGCTCCGAACAATTATGGACATAAGAAACCACGATACTTCAGGTATGCCTATGTATTCTGATGATGAAATCAGAAAGATGTTGGAGTCGAGCAGCGAACTCACTGGTGATCCGCAAAAAAAATACAATGCACAATTATGTAATTTCATAATTCCCCACAAAACCTTTCCAAAATGGAAAACGCATGTTAGTTATTTTAATTTTCCAGATGGAGGTGGTAATTCAACTAATATTTCACGGATGAAGATTGAAAATCTGATTGGAGACATATACGAACATAATAATAAAGAAGATAATGTTATAATCATTTTACCAACCGGTACTTCAACCGCGCGTGATACTTATATTAATTGGATTGATTCTATAAATATGAATAGTAAAAACACTAATTTTAGTAATCCAGATGACTACTCTGATTTAACCAAAGAAATAATAAATAAACCTGATAAAGAATATTCATTGAGACACCTACACAATATTCAAATATTTCACATTAATGCATTGTGTATTAATATTTTAGAACATGATTTTGTTCCAAAGCACGAAAAAATAACAAACGAAAAAGTTATTAAGGAAATATTAGATCAATATCACGCTGAATTAAAATCACAATTTCCAATAATTCAAAAACATGATGCAGTTGCTGAAATACTTGGATTTGCTCCGGGCGATTTAGCAAAAATAACTAGACATTCCGTATCTTCTGGATATTCCCTTTTCTACAGAATATGTAAGTGATATTAAGTAAATTTACCCCTTAAATTATGCGATTCAGATTCATCATATTGTCTATTATCAAACATATCTTTAAATTCCTCTGTTAAACTAGTCATACTCAACCCAACCTGACTATCATTAAATGACTTGGTTACGGGTATATATTTTATTACGGGTGGTTTTTCTTTTGGTTCTGTATCCATGGAACCTATAATTATTAAACACGCCCCAACTGAGAATAAAGAATTAGCTATAAAATTCATTTATTATTTACCATTATTTTTTTCTTCGTCTTTTTTCCGTTGTAACCACGGATCATCGCTTTCTAACCCACTAATAGTCTGTTCTACAGATTGTTCCACTTTCTCATCACCTTTAACTTCATCTGACACTTCATCTACAGCGGTATCAACGTCCATAGTTTGACTAGCGTTTAAACTCTTGTATGCCTCCGGTTTTTTACTTTCATCCTGGTCTTTTATCTCTTCAATTCTGTTGGCAGCGTGTTTCTTTTTAGATTCTTCCACTGCTTTCATCTGGTCCTCCATTTTTTCTTTCTTTCTCTCTTCAAAGAATTGATCCTTGTCCATCTGATTCTTCTTGTATTCCCCCATCAAGTTGTTTAATCCCTCATCAACGTATTCCTGACCCTCAATGCCATCAGCTTCCGGGTCCCACGGTAACCACTGACCCACCGACCCCACAAATACGTGATGATCCTGATCCATTCTGTGCAGAATTTTAGCGCGGTTTTCTGCTTCACCCCTACTGTCGTAAACACCTCTAACTTTTAATCCTCTAACACTGGTTTTAAATTCATTCTTATCATCAAATTCCCTCTGCATCTTATCACCATTTGAATAGATAAAGTCTTTGTATTTCTCATTAACGTCATTATACGTTAGTTTTTCTTTATCACAGTAATCTTTTAAGAATTCTGTCATTATAAAGATACTCTTATCCTTTAATACTTTCTCCGGGGAAACAAAAGATAAACAGCAGTAGTTCTGTCCTGGAATAGTGGTATCAGCATTTAAAAAATCAATCTTGTCACTCATTTATAATCATTCTTAGTATTTTTTTTTTAAATAGTTTAACGCAGAATATAATATGCAGATATAATAATATCTGCTTATATTAAAATGGATATACTGTGTATCCTATTAGAATTAATATTAGTGTCACTAGGTATAATATTCGTAACACGAATAATAACAAAGAAAGAGGATAAAATAGAAGCATACAATAGTCATTCATTAAACTATGATTTCTAAGTAGATGCAATATATTCCCACTGTAAATCCCGACATATTTTTTCCCATATATTATCCTGCTGTTGTAATTTTTCTCTACTTTTTAATAGAGGGAAACATATTAGATATTCATCTAATGATAACAATTCACAAAATTTATGTAATACATAGGAATAAGATAAGAAGTTTTTACGATTCGAAGGACAATACTTAACGAATGGCGTTTGAATTTCTTTAAACATGGTCCTTAATTTTTCTTCCACCATTCGGTTCATAGAGGGAGCGGGAACACCATTTAAATGATTGATAATATGTGGAACATGTTCATAATATTTATTATACCTTAATTTCTTTAATATTTCCCTGATTTTTTCAGGATATAGATTTTTCGAATAATCATAAATTTTTTGTCTATTTAATTCATCCACTATCTTTGTATACACTTCTGGTGGTATTTCTGTTGATTCTTTTGCTTGAAATTGTGCCAACCATTCATTAAAATGATTTATCCGTTTATAAGCAAAATAACTAACTTCCCTTGGTGGATCTTTATAACTCGGTTTATCCGAATTAATAATAATATCTTCAGTTTCACCACATTGTTTACATATTAATACACTTTCTACCGGTATCAAATACATATTTAAGTTACATTTTTTACATATTTCAACCCGATCTTCCTTTTCACTGCATAAAAATTCATCATCCATTATTCCCATATATTTATTAATAACACTCATTGATTTCTTATCCAATACTTTGTCTGGTGGTCTCTCATCTTGTGGTGTATTTTTCTTAAATAACGATATAATAGAATTATCGGTATTTTCTTCTATATATTGCTTCTCATCTTTATTACTATAATATTGATTCACTAAATCACCTGCCTGTAAATAATAATTAGTTCTATCTGTTCTATTTTGTAATTTTTCTATCTTTTTTTTATGACTAATAATATCATCTTTTAATCGTAATTTTCTTCTTAATTGTTCATCTGATAATTCTATCATCATTTTCAGATCTAATTGTTGATATTCCTTCTCCATTTTTCGCTGTTCTTTTATTAATTTATTAACACTATTCTCTTCATTCATAAATTCTTTTATTTTATTATTATGAACTGCATCTATGGTTGTTCGTTTATCTATAGGACCTCTTCGTTTTTCTTTGTCACGAAAAGACATTTTTAAAAAGAGAGGTATATAATTTTAAGTATATTATATTTTTAAACAATATTTCTTATGTTCCTCCCACTGAATTGTTTGACAAGTTCTACTACAATATAAATTTATTTTACATCTACTACATTTCTGTAATTTTCCACTGACACCACAATAACTGCATAATGGGGACAATGGACCAATCATAGGAGGAACGTCTCTCATAATATCTTCTATTTTTCCTTTATTTTCATTTCTTTTATTATTTGCTTCTGCATCTACATCTACTAATTGTTCATCGGATGCTCCTAAAATATCCATTGCTGCATTGACAACGTGGTTTCCGTGTTTTTCTAATGCTTCTATAATTCTTTCTCTCTCGGCACCGGTTTGCGTATGCACTTGTTTAATTAAATCTTCGTCCATTTTTTACTATCAACTTTTATTTATTTTTATTCTAAACGCTAGTTAGCAACTGCATTTACCTTTGCATCCACATTTCTTCCCTTTTTTGGTGCATTTACACTTCATTCCACATCTATTACACTGGCCACCGCACTGTTTTCTACCACCAAACATTTTACCCATGGACATAGGATCGTATCCTTGAACCCCTGAACCCAATGTTCCGGCTCTACTAGCTCCTCCAGCATCAAACGGCATCTGTGCTGCAGTCACTGCAACACTCTGACCGAGTTGTTGCCCAACATTTCTCGCAACATTAGCGTCCCCTAAAAATACGGTACTCTTACCAATAGCAGCGCCCTCTGGTAAATTTCTGTTATTCCCTCTCGCCAGTGGAAATCTGGGAACCCCATCCTGAATAGCCACTCTATTTAAACCCATGGAGGATTTGACCTTGCATCCACTACCACCTCTCATTCTTCTGGTTCTCCGTGTGGATCTTCTGGTTCTCCGTGTGAATCTTCTGGTTCTCCGTGTGGATCTTCTGGTTCTCCGTGTGGATCTTCTGGTTCTCCGTGTGGATCTCCGTGTGGATCTTCTGGTTCTCAACTTTCTACCGCGGGTCTTTCTCATTAATTTCATTCTTTTTTTGCTGTACCTTTTTAACATTTATATTATATAATTATATTTTAATTTAAGCTTGGTAAAAAATATAATTGTATTGAATTTATAAAAAATATTAATTTCACAGGGTCGTCGCCTATATTATTTTTTAACATAACCCATCTGTGCATACTGCTATTATATTCAGGTATCATTTCTATATCAATGTTGAAATCATCTTTCGTATTCTTCCATCTCGTATACATATAAATATATACATTCTTTATCTGTAAATCGTCCATATTTTCTATTATTATTCTATATTTGTCGGTGACAATACCCAATTCTTCTAATGGTTTTAATAGTTCTTGTACACAAGTGTCATTTATATTTTCTGTTATATCCAAGGTTGTTTTACTTAATATATGTAATAACTTATTAGAACTAATATTAAATACCTCTGTCATTTCTGTTAATGAACTTTTTTTTATTATACTTAAAACGTATCAAGTCTTAACTAGTTAATATTAGTTAATATTAGTTAATATTAGTTAATACTGTATTTATCAATATGACTATCTACACCAGAAGGACTAAAAGTAGTGTTATCTTTGTCTATATCGACTTCAGCCGAATACATATTTGTTGAGTTTTTCCACTGTTCGTTCACAATACTTCCTATTTCTTGTAACTTTTCATATGTTAAAATTCTTATATCTTCTATAAATTTAGTTAATTCTTCTTCATTACCAGACGATACCAAAAGATCATTCTTTTTATTAGCAGGCATACCGGGTAACGACACAAAAATATATCCAAATTCATTCAATGCGTTTTTTCTTGAGTCTTTCGCTATGTCATACACCTGCTTCACGGCGTATGGGGAATGGTTTATAACATTTATATAATACAAAAAATTATCTAGATGTTTCACACCCAAATCAAAGGTTCTTTTATTGTATTTTCTTAAATATTTTATATCATTAATTCTCTTCTTTAAAGAACTGTGGTTATTTATATTTTTAAAAGATTTATCTAAAACTTTTGACTTCTTTATCTTATTTGATTTCTCCTGTGAAATCAAATAATACACAATAACACCTGATGCTAAAAGGGATACTATTGTTTTTAAATTAATATCTATCTCTGTCAGTGTATAATATAATACCGAAAATATAATAATATAATATATCATTTTTTTTCCTTCTAAATTTTCCAAAATATTATTCATATATATATTCATATATATATTGCTTATAAAAAAACATTAATTAAAAACATAAACACCGTTTTTTACTATCACTGCTATTTATCATAAACACAATGACATCAATAGATGGTTTTAAATATGAATCAATTGCATCTATTAATAATTTCCTATTTTCTTCTGATAATGTTAATTCATTTACAATTACACATTTAGCAACAATAATAGCTACTGTTTTCTTATATTCTCCTGTTTTATCGGATGAATTGTATTTTTCTATTGCTTTAACTATCGGTAATACAATTTTAATCCAATCTGAAAAATCCCACGAATCTATATCATTGGTTGTATCTCCGTCAAAAGCGTCTTTGACTGCCTTACTAGAATTATCATATATTTTTACAATATTATATTGATCTTCGGGCGTTAAAACCCCGTCACTATCTATTATTAATTGAGTAATGTAATTATTTTTCTCCTGTTTAATAACCAACTCAAATTTTTCATCATTTACTATACTATCTGTTTCTGTCATTTATATCTTACTATATAAAATTTAAAAAATATATACCCGTGGATTAGAACATATTTGTCATGAACTTATACACAAAGAATATTAACACAAAGAGAACACCCGTGGACTTTCTATTCTCTCTCTTGAATAATATATCGGTCGATATCCCCATAATACTCTCAAAAATCCCCAACATCCCTTCATTATTTGCGCCCTGTTTAATACTAATCATATTTAAACTGCCATAGAGTTCATCTGTTAATTTTGATAGATCTGACGACAAATCATTGAATAACGTGCGCATTGACTTATCTAAAGTCCTCTTTTCTAGTAAGTAATCCTCAATATCAACATTTTTCAATGCTGCTTCATTTAATCTATCTAATTCTTCTTCATGCGATTTTTTGAATGACTTCCTAACCTGTTTCATATTATCACTTTCTACAGAAGCTCCGTGTTGCATATATATATATTGAATATTTATTTTAAAATAAATTATACATTGAAATCATGGATTGGATCATTGAAATCATTGGATATATCATATTTAAAAAATAATGATAACCTAAGAATGATACAAATACTACCATATATACCATATAGTTTGTATAACAACCCATATTATACATTAGAATGTAATATACTATATTTAGAAATATGATACCATAATGATTAAATGATATGCCACACACCTTTATTAATAATAATGCAATATTACATACCATCATTATGATAACTGATAGTATAATAGAAACATAGGATATCACAGATATTGTAACACTATCGTAACATTCATAACTGAATAAAAAAGGTAACAGTAATAAAAATACCAATATAGTTATTGTAATATAGATAATTTCATATTTATTCTTATTAAATTCCTTTAATTCCTTTATTTCCTTTAATTCTTCTTGCATTTTTAAATAATGAGATTTTAATTAGACTTAGAATTTAATTAGACTTAAATGTCATCAATAACGTCAACATGACCCATCATATGTCTCCGACAGCACATTTTAGTTAAACCCAATTCATTCATGGCTAGACCATACGGAGAGAATTCGATCTTCTTCTTTGATGTATCAATGTATCTTATATCGTCTGCGTTTAATTTCTGTTCTTTCATATATTTCTCTGATAAATCTACAAAGAGAATGTATTTATCACCAATGACATTATTACAAGTAAAGCATCTAACCGGAATTAACATTTATATATAACTAATAATTAATTTTTTAAATATATTCAATTTTATTCCTGACAACGAAATCATTATGAAACGTATTTAAGTATAAATTAACTTTTCTATATAGAAAAATGAAGATAGAAACAGATATTAAGTTAGATTTTCAAGATGTTTTATTAAGACCAAAGCGAACAACTTTGTCTTCTCGTAGTGAAGTAGATTTAGAAAGAACTATGACATTTCCACATTCAACCCAGAAATGGACAGGAGTGCCAATAATGGTATCAAATATGGATACAACCGGTGTGCCTGCCATGTATATGGAGGTGGTGAAACATAAAATGATAACAGTGTTCCACAAATATATAGATGTAGATGAAATAGTAAATTTTAATCCAGAATATTATTCTCTTTCAACGGGTATATCAGACGCTGATTTTATTAAATTAAAAGAGAATGTTGATAGACTGAAAGAAAGTGATCGTGAAGTAAAGTTTATCTGTGTTGACGTTGCAAATGGATATATGGAACAGTTGGTCCATTTCTGTAAGAAAATGCGCGAAACATTTCCAAACCAGATATTGATAGCTGGAAATGTTGTTTCAAGAGAAATGGTAGAAGAATTAATTATTAACGGGACAGTTGATATTGTTAAAGTGGGCATCGGATCAGGGTCTGTGTGTACCACTCGTCTTCAAACCGGTGTGGGTATGCCGCAGTTATCAGCAGTACTGGAATGCGCGGACGCGGCACATGGATGCGGTGGTCATATAGTATCAGATGGTGGCATAGTTCACCCAGGAGACATAGGGAAAGCGTTCGGAGGCGGTGCCGATTTTGTCATGATGGGTTCAATGTTCGCTGGGCACGATGAATCTGCTGGGGAGTTAGTGGAAGAAGATGGAAAGAAGTACAAGGTATTTTATGGAATGAGTTCTGGGACGGCTATGAATAAATACAAAGGGGGTGTGGCGAATTACAGAAGCAGTGAAGGGAAGTCCGTGAAAGTAAAATACAAAGGTAAAGTAGCAGATACTATCCAAAGTGTATTGGGCGGACTGCGATCGACGTGTACTTATATAGGCGCGCATCGGTTAAAAGATATTTCAAAGTGTGTGACATTTATAAGAGTAAATCATATAGTGAATACTATATATAATTAAAAATATTTTATGTTGGAGAATCATCTGAGTTAGTATGGGTCATATGTGTCATATGAGTCAGAACGATACATCATTGTCTTATATGCTTCATCACTTTTTTTCTTATTATTATACATATTATATCCTAGAGCAGATAATCCTAACCCTGCTGCTGCAGCAGCCCCGACTAACTCATTGGTGGTAAAACCACCACGCTGTCTTCTAGATCTTCTAACCTTTCTAGATCTTCTAACCTTTCTAGATCTTCTAACCTTTCTAGATTTTCTAACATTCCGTTTAGTTCTTTTTATGGAAACTCTGCGTTTTGAACGTGAATATTTTCTAACCATTTTTATATTATACTTAGATAAAAATTAAATCACTTTTAATAAATATGAATAATACAATAAAAGAACTATTGTGTTTCTTAGACGAAAAATCAGATAAAATGCTAGAACATGATTATTTGAAAGGATGTGATATATTAAAGATAATGTATGACGAAAATAAAGAAGTAACAAGAAGTATATTAGAGATGCAGAAGCATGTATTAATAATATCAAGAAGAACATTAGATTTAGAAAGGAAGATAGAACGCATCGCTCGACAGGTGAGAATGAATGAAAGTATATTGAACGATTCAAATAAAAGAATGATGGATATGGCACTTGCTTTAGATATGGTATGTTCGTGGTGTTGTTTACACCAAAGATATGAACAAGAATTAAAACCCAGAAGAATCCAGTGGGATATATTTAAGGAGCAAAATGATTGGAATTTTTAAACGCGTTTAAAGAATAAATATATATTATTACTATTAAAATTAATATGACATCAGTTATGAGAAAACAGGATATTTTAATGGAATATCTATCAAACTTCTATAATAAAAATGATAAATTGGTGGAAAGGTTATTATTGACAATTTCCCCGGATTCAAAAGTGTCCTTAAGAATAATTGATTGGTTTGTGACCAATTACTCTAAGAAATACAATATTATGTATGAAATATCGGCAGATAAGAGAGAGAATAGTATAGTAGGAAAAGAGTATGCTGGGAAAAAAAGACAGATAATTGTGTATCTGAATTATAAGTCTCAATTAAAATCCTATTCTAAAAAACAGTTTGATCCGTTCTGTCGTCGCGAGAGAATTACCTATGAGTATCGCGCGGGTGAGCAGATAACTACGACAGTGGGACAATTAAACTTCTTTAAATGGGCATTTGAAAATAATGTGGTAGATTATATTAAAGATAATTTACAGGATATTGAAAGGGACATGATGTATACCAATCGTAAAAACTCACCAAAAGGTAAAAAAGTAAAAGAGAGAAAGAAAAGACAAGAATTGTCACAGGCTGCAACTAACAGAATAAACACTCATGAATGTAAGGTAATCGTCAGTTTTTCTTAAATTCCGCAAAATTGAAACCCTTCTAAAATTATTCTTAGTATTATTATATAATGCAGATATTTATTAAAACACTAACAGGTAAAACTATCACTCTTGAAGTGGAAGGATCAGACACCATTGATAATGTTAAAGCCAAGATTCAAGATAAAGAGGGTATTCCACCGGACCAGCAACGTCTTATCTTTGCAGGGAAACAACTAGAGGACGGGAGAACACTAGCAGATTACAATATTCAGAAAGAATCTACACTTCACCTGGTACTCCGTCTCCGTGGTGGTTGCTAAGAAAATTTCTGATACTAAATTATTTTTTTTATGATATTATATATATATATAATGCCGTCATTGGATGATTTTACTGAAATATTGAAATTATTTGATAGTGAAATTTCAGAAAAGTTTCCAAGTGTAAAATTTGTTGTAACGGGAGGAATGGCACTAGCATTACAATTACAAGATTTACAGGTAAATGATATAGATTTAAGAATATATATTGAGAATCAAGTGTATTCACTCTTTCGTAAACAAATTAAAGATAGTATGGATGAATTTATACCAAGATTAAATGATATTTTATTTGATAGGGATGGTCGGTCACTAAGAGATATATCTCAAAATTATAACAAAATTAGCAAATACTCGCCACACGAAGACATGCTAAAAATATCTCTAAAATCTAAAATGCGGATTCCGATACTTCCAATTATTGATATAATGTTTTATAAAGGTAATGATTACGAAGATGTGAAGTATGGCGTAACAACAATTGATAATGTAGGGCGTACAAGTATGTTATCCATAGATTATATGATTGATGAAAAAATAAAATTATTGTCTCAAATATTTTTCCATGAAGGGAGTGATAAAGATAATCCAATATATCCACTCGCTGATGGTAGAGGAAATA